>Ga0182012_10008627_pt1 | contig 10065 bp, 6 predicted proteins | sample 612S2SmetaG_FD_120486 | JGI IMG/M metagenome (GOLD analysis project Ga0182012, IMG submission 120486) | Permafrost microbial communities from Stordalen Mire, Sweden - 612S2S metaG | ecosystem: Environmental > Terrestrial > Soil > Wetlands > Permafrost | place: Sweden: Stordalen | collected... | reverse complement strand
CCCACAGCTAAGCCCTTAAGCGTCACGTTAACAGTGCTTTGGCCCGCCGGAATCGTGACCGTGGTCGGAACCGACGCCTTTGTCTTGTCAGAGAGTGTTAAGTTGACTTGATATCCCCCTCGAGGAGCGACAGACGACGAACTCAAAGTTAGGTTCACCGTGCCTGAAGGAAGGACAGTTGCCATGTTGGGAGTCAGGCTGAGAGTCGTGGATAGATTTACAGCTTCGGTGTCCGACCCATAGTTAAACGCCCCGGCAGTGATGAAGACGGTTCCCGGCGATAAGGAGGTAATTTGCGGCTGTAAGGCAGGCGTGGTAGCGCCGACGGGGATTGTGACGCTCGTTGGCGAGACAGTCGCGCGCGTTGTATCGCTGCTCGCAAAATTAATAACCACGGGACTTACCGCCGGCGAACCTATGGTGACCGGATAGCGCACGGTTTGACCGGTGGCCAGATAAAGGTCCTTCGGAATTGCGATGGATTGACTGGGGGCTGCCACCCGTAAACCTGCACCTCCGCTCGTGTAGCCGGACAACGGAGAAGTGCTGATGATAACCGATCCGACGCTAACGCCCTCGACCGTAAATACACCCGTACTCTGTCCCGCGGGAATAGCGACACTCGCACTCACCGTGGCAATGCCGCTCGAGCTAGCCAGGTTGACGGTTAAGCCGTTGGGGAACGTGCCATAAGTTGTTGAACTAGGCGCGGGCTTGCATAATGATACCGTGCCGCCGAGAGTGTGTCCTTGGCCAACGATGGCAGAGTCAAGTGAGATAGCAACCTGGCATAAACCAACCGTAAACGAAACGCTTCCGCTCTCCAGTTGGGGGGCAAAGCCCGTTATGGTAGCGCTGCCGGTAGCGCTACCTACGATGAGATTGAAGGGAGCGTCTTGCGACCCAAACGGCACGCAAACATCCGCTGCCGGACTAGCGGCGGCAGTCGTGAGAACTCCGAGGTCGCTGTTGTCGAGGGAAATTGCCACAGACTGGCCATTACAGGAGCTTGCGGATGAGGACGCAGGAACAGCTAAGTGCACGTTGCCTTGAACTTCGCTGAAAGTTGTGAGGCTCGAGCTTCCGGCTAGCGTCACCTGAATAGAATTCGCGATGGAGCCTCCCCAATCGCCCTTCAATACCCAGCCGCTGCTGGCGCCATTCGCCTCCTCCGCTATTAGATAGGTTTTTACTGGAGTGTTGCCACGAAAACTGAGCGCCACGTTCAGTGTCGCGGTATTGCCCGTGACAGCGTAGGAAGATCCGGCAGCGGATAACTTGCACTGGCTGTTAGAGACGGTCGCCGTTGAACCCGGCGCTATACCCGGCTGCTGAGCGCCGCCATCATTAGTAAGATAAAGCAAATTCAGAATCGGGTTATAAGAGACAAAACACGAATTCACTGAGCTCAATTGCGTGTTCAGTAAAATCGCAACCGTGCTTAGGTCGGCTGCCCCGTTTGGATCGGAATACACGGCGCTGAAGGTCTGTGTGACACCGGATCCCCAGCTAGGCGTGACCGACATGGCAATAGGCGGTCCAGACGATATAACCCAGGTTCCTTCCTGCAACCAACCGCTGCCGCTGCCGTTCTCGTCCCCCGCATAAAGATAAATGTTGGTGGAAGCCGTTCCACTGAACGACATCGCTAATGTTAGTGTTGCTGTATTGCCGGAAACTCTATAGGAAGAACCAGTTCCCGAGACCGTGCAGAGGCTGTTCGAAATGGTCGCCGGCGAGCCGGGAGTCAAACCGGCGGACTGGGCAGTTCCCGCGTCGTTCGTCAAGTAAAGCAGATTGGCAATTGGATTATAAGAGACAAAGCAACCGTTAGACGCAGTTATTTGGGTATTGAACAATAACGAAACGTTGCTTAAGTTTGCTGCGCCGTTAGCATCGGAATAAAGCGCCGTAAAGGTCTGAGATTTCCCGCTTCCAAAGCTCGGTGTCACCGAGACGGGAGTCGGCGGTGTGGCCGAAAGGTTCAACGTTCCGGCTTGCGTCCAACCGCTTGTACTGCCATTTTTGTCGGTCGCGTAGAGATAAACATTCGTGGAGCCCGTTTTAGCAAACGTGACTGTCACATTCAGCGTGGCGGTATTGCCTGAAATCGAGTACCACGAGCCTGCGGCGGATAAAGTACATTGGCTATTGGACACGGCCGCTTGCGTACCCGGCGTTATGCCGGCGGATTGTCCGGTGTCTGAATCGTTGGTTAAATAAAGCAGATTCATATTGACGCCGTAAGTGATATAGCAAGCGTTGGTGGCGCTTATTTGTGTGTTGAACAATATCGCAACATTAGTCAGGTTCGCTCCACCGTTCGGATCAGAGTAGACGGCGGAAACGGTTGTGCTTTTGTCCGGCCCGGCAACTCTGGTCACGGACGTGGCGGTTGGCTTTTGCGCGGAAGGCGATGCAACTGTAGCACCCGCAAAACAGGCACAAGCGACGGCGGCGAAAACGAGCAAAACCTTCAAAAAACGCGATTGAGATGAAAGCGGACAAAGCTCGGCTTCGTAACGGAGTCGGGACATAGGGGACTAACCACACGTTAGCGAAGATGGCATAGTAAAGTCACCTGTTTGCGCGACTTTCCGCTAAAATGAATACTAGTACGCCTTAGCGTCCCTAACGCAAAAATATAAGCGACTGATGCTAAGGATTCCAAGCTCCCGCTTTGATCCATCCGGTGTCGCTAGCGTTCTTGTCCGAGGCGTAGAGGTAAATATTAATCGATGAGGTTTCAGTGAACGATAGACTCACTGAGAGAGTCGCGGTGGTAGCGGAAATGCTGTAGGACGAGGCTGCTGCGGAAAGCTGGCACTGGCTATTCGCTAACACGGTAGCAGAGCCGAGCAGCGCCCCTTTGCTGGGAGCGGCGAATCCGCTGCCGGCGTCGTTCTTTAGAAAAAGTAAATTGGAACGCGGATAATACTCCACGTAGCAGCCACTGGAAGCTTTCAGTGAGTTGTTCAGCAACAAAAAAGCGGAACTCACAGCCGAAGCTCCATTAAGATCGTTAAATGTTGCAGTGAATGTTTGGGCTGCCCCCGAGCCCGAACTTGGCGAAACGGAAACTATCGTGGGGACCGAGCCTCCTCCCCAGGCGCCCTTCTGCACCCAGCCGCTGTTGGTGCCATTCTTTTCCGCCGCGTAGAGGTATGAATTCAAAGGGGGAGTGGTGAAGAACGTCAACGGTACAGTGAGAGTCGCCGTGGCGCCATTCACTTTGTACGATACGCCAGCCGCCGACAGCGAGCATAAGCTATTGGTTAGAGTAGCCGATGAACCGGCTGGCACGCCAGTGGTAGGGGGGACAAACGCCGAGCCGGCGTCGTTCTTCAGATAAAGCAAATTTGAACTTGGGTAATATTCTAGGTAACAGGCATGAGCCGCTGCCACGGACTTGTTAAATAAGACGTAGGCCGCCTCAACGCCCGACGCTCCATTGGGATCTGAAAACACCGCCGTGAACGTTTGCGTCGTCCCTGAACCGGCACTCGGCGTAATCGATACGGCGGACGGGGGCTGGTTGGTTGCGGCCGCTGTAACAAAATTGAAAACGTCAAGTGATCCCCAGCCCGTAGTCAGATCGTAGCCAACGCCGGCGGAATATCCATACTCGCCCGAAGCTGGACAATTCGAACGGCCGGAAACACACGCGGCATCATTATTGCCTGAAGTAATGTCATGGAACGCATTAGGAACTGCCGCGGCCAGCGCATAGAGTTTCGGATTGAGATTTCCCAGAGGGCGACCCGTTTTTTGAACAAGGAGCGCCACAACGGCTGCCAGGGTTGGCGCGCCGCAGGATGTGCCGCCGACAACATCGAGATCGGAGTTGGCATCGCGAAATCCGCCATTCGTGCAAAAACCGTGACCGCAAATAAGATAGCCGTTAAGATCGGGATCGGCGGCAACCGCAAGATCGGGCACGTCACGATAACCATCGGCCGGTACAGCCGCGCCGGTTTGCCAGAACGGTTTTGAAATGAGAGCGCTGACTCCGCCGCCACCGGCACTACCGGATTGCAATCCGTCGTTCCATACGACCTCGGGGATATATGAAAGCGCCGAGCCATTATTGCCATTGTTGGATGAACCCCAATATGGGCCAATACCTCCTACGGACAGGCGTGTGCCTCCGACCGCCGTCACATAAGGGGAAGAAGCCGGGAAATCCACTGCCAGGCCGTCGACGGCGGGTGTGGCTTCATCGCAAGCGGCAGCGCCGGAGTCACCGGAAGCGGCTACCACCGTGATGCCTTGCGCATTGGCTTCCGCGAATAGAGCATTCTGTGAGTTCAATTCGGAGGCGGCCCAATCAGCCTCGCAAGCGCCATAAGAAATGCTGAGGATGGGAGCTATATTGTTATCGATCGCATAGGTAATGGCATCAAGAACTCCCTTGCCTGAAACTGCGCTGGCGGTTACAAAGAGGATACTCGCATCCGGTGCAACGGCAGTCGACCACTCCAGATCGAGGTCGGATTCCAGTTCGTCGCCACTGACGATTCCAGGGTCGGCACCCGCCAGAATGACTGTAGGATTCGAAGCAGGCAATCCCGCCGCAACGCGAAAAGCCGCCAGATCGCTGAGTTGCACATCGCTCTGGCCAACAACGGCGATTTTGACGCCGGTGCCATTCAAACCTTGCGCGTACAACGGCTTTACATCGTAAATGGTTTCCCAGTCGTCGGGCGCGAGGAACGTATTGCCGCTGAAGCTAGAAGTGAATTGCGGGCGAACGCGCAGTTGAGGTTTGAGTCGAAAATTATTGAGGCCGCCAACGCTTTCCACGATGCCTTCGAGCGCCTTGGGCAATGCCAGATCGTGAGTATTGGCAACTTGCGCCTCGCCATTCAGGATGTAGTTATGCATAGGCACATGAAAGGCCGATTCGGCGAGGGCCACGGTTCCCGAGAAACTTACAAACGTCCGGCTATGCGAGACTTCCACCTTCGAAAAGCCATGATTTTCGAGCCACAGCGTGATCTCAGCGAGGTCGGCTGTGTTTAGACCGAAACGCGCTCCGTACTCTTCGGGCGTCAAAAACCTGTGATATTCCGGCGATTGAGGATCTTCGAGAGCGGTCAGGAGTTGGTTGAGATCGTTGCGCTGGGCGGCGGTCATCGAAAAATGGAGGTAGAGGCGCGGAAGCGCTTGCGAGCCGGGCGCTTCACCTTGTTCTTTGGCGATACCATGCGCGACAGCCGGGCGAGTGCTGCCCTGCAAGATGAAAGTCTGCGAGTCAGAAATCCGCGAAGTAAGCCGTCTGGGCAGGGGCCCGGCAGCATGCGCCCGCGCGCCAAAAAGCATGAGCACGAATACCGCAGAAAAAGAGCGTGATGAAGTCATGAAAATCGGAACGCTGAAACCCAGGCTGCTAACACTTTTACCACGAGCAAGTGTTTAGGCGCCAGTCACGCAACTAAAGCGAGCCGCGGGCATCAAACAACAGTGCAAATCGGTATAGACAGTTTCGCAGCGGCTATCCCAGATCCGGCCACTGGAGTAGCGATCAGCCCTGGCGGGCGCCTCCGCAATCTATTGGCCGAAATGGAACTGGCAGACCAGGTCGGACTTGATGTGTTTGGGATTGGCGAACATCACCGGCCGGAATTTCTGGATTCGGCGCCTCCGGTGATTCTGGCGGCGGCTGCCACGCGGACGAAGAAGATCAAGCTGACCAGCGCGGTCACGGTTCTGAGCGCGGCAGACCCGGTGCGAGTTTTTCAGGAATTCGCAACGCTGGATTTGATCTCGAATGGCCGGGCTGAGATCGTGGCTGGACGAGGTTCATTTGTCGAGTCCTATCCGCTTTTCGGACTGAAGCTGGAAGACTACGATTCACTATTCGCCGAGAAACTCGAGTTGCTGCTGGCGATCCGCGACAATATCCGCGTTCACTGGAGCGGCAAGCATCGCGCGGCGCTAACCGGGCAGGGAATTTATCCTCGCCCGCAGCAAAACCCACTCCCCATTTGGATAGGCGTGGGTGGGACACCCGCTTCCTTTGTGCGAGCCGGGATGTTGGGTCTCCCGCTGATGGTGGCGATTATCGGAGGCGAACCACATAGGTTTCGTCCGCTAATCGATCTGTACCGCGAGGCTGGCAGGCGGGCGGGGCACCCGGCGGAGAAGCTAATTGTGGGCTTGCATTCGATCGGCTTTCTCGGAGAAACCAGTGAGCACCCAGCGGACGATTTTTATCCGGGCTACGCGCACACGTTCACTGAAATCGGCAAAGAGCGCGGTTGGCCTCCGACGACCCGAGCGCAGTTTGACGCCTTGCGCGGGCCGTCGGGAGCTTTGTTGGTAGGCAACGCGGAGACAGTGGCGGAGAAATTGTTGTACGTAAACGAAGCGCTGGGTGGTATTTCGCGAGTCACGTTCCAAATGGGAGTGTCAACACTGCCGCATGCCAAGATGATGCGCGCGATTGAAATTTTGGGAGAACGGTTAGCGCCCATCGTGCGCAAACAATTGGTGTCCGCTTAGTCGCTGGCTCAACCCCGGCGCAGGGAGAAAACACCCACCTCAGCGAGCAAGTTGGGCAGGCGAGTGACCTGGCGGTCGCCGCGCAGAAAAATTTGCCGCTCGATCACCCAGTTTTCAGCGCGGCACAACAAAACGAAATCGTAGATAGTGAGAAAGTGCAGGTTCGGAGATTCGTACCAATCGTAGGGGAACAGCTCAGTGCGCGGCGAGCGCCCGCTAAATAGGTGCGAGAGACGGGTGGTCCAATGGCCGAAGTTCGGAAACGCGACTATCACATGACGCCCGACGCGCAACATCTCGCGCAAGACCCTGAGCGGGTAGCGCATTTCCTGCAGGGTCTGGCTCAGGATGACGAAGTCAAATGAGGCGTCGGGATAGTCGGCTAGGCCATGCTCGATATCGCTTTGGTACGCCGAAACGCCACGGGTTATGGCACGGCGCACTTTGTTAGGATCAATTTCAACGCCTTGCGCGCTGACGTTTTTCTTTTCTTTCAACCACGCGAGAAGCTCCCCTTCACCACAGCCCAGGTCCAGAACGCGCGAGCCGGGCTCGACTAATTCAGCCATCATGGCGTAATCTTGCCGGGCGCTGATAGATGTTCTTACCTCGGCAACAGATTTAGCTCCTGGCGCCTGAGAGCTTTCATGCACGCTCTTGAGGAAACCAGCGATCATTTCGCTTTGTTCCTTGGTTTCCACCAGAAACGCGTCGTGGCCGTAATTGGAGGTGAGCTCGCAAAAGGCTGCGTCAATGCCGCGCGTGCGGAGAGCACTCACGACTTCGAGGGATTGATAAGTGGGATAAAGCCAGTCTGAAGTGAAGCTCAGAAGTAAGAAGCGCGCTTGGGTTTGTTCGAAAGCGGCGGCCAGGGAAGCATGGCCGGCGCCGAGGTCGAAGTAATCCATGGCTTTGGTGATGTAGAGATAGGAATTGGCATCGAAGCGCGTAACGAACTGGCTGCCGCGATGGCGCAGATAGCTTTCGACTTCAAAATCGGCTGAAAAATCGAAACCAAAGGCGTCTTTGTCGCGCAGCCGGCGGCCGAATTTATGCCGCATGGACGCGTCGCTCATGTAAGTGATATGGCCGACCATGCGGGCGACGGCGAGACCGCGCGAGGGAGGATTGCCATCGTAGTAATTGCCCTCCGCCCAATCGAGATCGGACATGACGGCTTGGCGGCCTACTTCATTGAAGGCAATTTGCTGCGCGCTATGCCGCGCGGTTGCGGCAATGGGAATGGCCGCCGCAATAGAATCGGGATACATCACCGTCCACGCCAGCGCTTGCATGCCGCCCATCGAACCACCGGCGACGGCCAGGAGACGTTCGATACCTAAGTAATCGATCAGCATCTTCTGCAAACGCACCATATCGTTGATGGTGATGACAGGGAAAGCCGCGCCGTAACGTTTGCCGTTGCTGGGGTCGATGGAACTCGGACCAGTTGTGCCGCGGCATCCACCCAGCACATTGGAGGAAATTACGAAATAGCGGTTGGTATCGAACGCCAGGCCGGGGCCAATCATTGGCGCCCACCAGCCGGGCTGGCCGGTTTCCTTGCTAATGCCGGCGGCGTGCGCATCGCCGGAGAAGGCGTGTAAAACCAGGATGGCGTTATCGCGCGCCGCGTTCAACTTGCCATAAGTTTCATAGGCCACTTCGACTTGCCGGAGCGTCACGCCGCAATCTAAAGCGAGAGATTCAAATAACGCATGTTGCGTTTCGACGGTAAAGGAAGCCTCAACAGTGGTCGACATGGCGCTCATCTGAACTTGAATTTGACGATAGCATGGACAATGACTTCTATGGGATGGGCGGCCAGTTCTTCGTGTGGCGGAACTCGCAGTTTCGTGAAGAGGCCGGCTCGCTCACGCTCGCGGTTCCGCTAGAAACTCGAGTGGGCTTCCGAGATGCGCACGAGAGCTCGGATGTTGTAACCGTCGGCGGCCACGGCCACTAAGATGTTATCGATCTGGTGTTCGGCTGCGCTTTGCCGTTCCGCGGTTTGGACAATCAGCGCGGTAAGACGGTGCCGGTTGGCCTCAATTCGATCCAACCGCACGTTGTTTCCATTGGTCATCTCGGATTCGACGATAGCATGGAAAGTGATGGCTATCCACGGTTTGCGAAACCTTGTTCTCCTTCTCTTGGCACTAGGCGTCTTCACGCTTCGCAGTGCCGATGTTTATGCTCCTCTCTGGCTCTATGCCGGCTCGTGGCAGGTGACGCATAAAAATCAACCGCCCGACAAACTGAAGAACCAATGCGCCTTGGTGGGACGCTACTTCACCTGCGAGCAAACAGTGAACGGCACTCCCGGCAACTTGCTGATCTTCATTCCAGTCCCGAATCAGGCCGGTCATTATTACACCCAAAATGTGCGGCCCGAAGGGCGCGCTACCTCGCGCGGAGATTTAACAATTGAAGGTGACCGCTGGGTCTATACCAGCACGTGGGACCAAGGCGGCTCAACTGTCTACTACCGGAACACGAACGTATTTGTAGGAAAAAACAAGATTCAGTACGAGCAGGCGGAATCAACCGACAACAAGAACTGGACGGTGAAAAATAGCGGCGACGAGATACGCATTCCCGGATCGGCGCGCTAGAGGCCAAAACTTAAATAGGCGTGAAAAATCGGGCTCGGCGCCAAAGTGACCTAGATCCGCGATCAGTAGCGGCGGCCCCGCCCGGCTGGGAACATCCCACGATGGTGCCAATTCTTCTCTTCGGTGGCCTATTGGATGTGTTCGTGCTGGGTATTTTCGAGAACGGGTAACGCCTGATAAAGGAATGCGTGAGCCAACGCGAAGGGATCAATGAACGCCAACTGTCTTCTGTCCGTAGCCGCGCGAATGTAGGGCACAACGACTGCCCCACCATCGATCACTGCTACGTTTTTGGGGAGAGCCGTGAAGCCTATTTCCAGTGCCTGCGCGTGGATAATACGGTTTAGTCCGTCCCGCAAGTCACATACGATTTCGCCGCCGACGGTTGGGGCCCACTGCCAGCGGGGAGCGTTCAATCGGAATCTCTTTTGACCCGTCAGCACCTCCATCGCTCGCCGAGCGTTGAGGGCAAACGAGCTAATGGTCTCGACCGCCGCAACTTGCGCTGCGTTAAGTATCAATTGATGACGTTCGGGGTACTGGGCACTGGCAAGCGCCCACAGTACAACGGCTTCCTCGGCTGCTCGGGATATCGAATGTCTTGTGATCGGGTCCAATGCATGTACCTCTAGACCCGAGTGTAAGCGGCGGATGTTGTTTCCACCATGGGGATTTTGCGAGATTAGATCCGGAAAGCCGAGGAAGTCTTCTCTAGGGAAGTTCGGAATGACGGCGCGCTACTCTAGCGATTGAGAAGCCAAAGCTAGCGCGCCACTCTTTCCAGAAGGCGCTGGCTTGCCATGGCAATTTCGTCAACGGCCATCTCGAAGGCTTCTTGATTGACTTTCGACGGCTTGTTGTAGCCGCTGATTTTGCGCACGAATTGCAGCGCGGCTTGCTTAATCTCTTCAGGAGTCGCCTGCTGCTCTGGGCGTCTCAGGACTTT
>Ga0182012_10008625_pt1 | contig 10067 bp, 7 predicted proteins | sample 612S2SmetaG_FD_120486 | JGI IMG/M metagenome (GOLD analysis project Ga0182012, IMG submission 120486) | Permafrost microbial communities from Stordalen Mire, Sweden - 612S2S metaG | ecosystem: Environmental > Terrestrial > Soil > Wetlands > Permafrost | place: Sweden: Stordalen | collected... | reverse complement strand
TTTTCAGGTGCGAAGTTCCGCAGACTAGACGGCCTCAGCAGGCTTCGACGAGTTTCTGCCTCAGGATTCGATAGAAGCTGAAAAACGCGAAGACGCCTTGCAGCGCGGTCGCCAACCCTCCAACAACCATCACCAAGAGAAACCGCTGCGGATTCGGCCACGGTAGCTGAAATGCGGCGAATCCGGCGAATATCCATGCCGCGGCAGCAGCGAAGGGCTTGATTTCCTGCTCGCTAGCCATGAACCACAGCGCTAACGCAGCAGCCGGACCCAGCAGCGCGACCGACCAATTCTGATCCCACTGCCAGCGAAGAACAAAGATGACGGTCAGTGAGAGGAACAATGGCCCAGCTTCCCGACTGTGAGGCGAAGGGGCCACGCGAACGGATTCGAGACTTGGAAATGAGACCCACAGCCACCACAGGAAGGAGAGCATGAAGGTGCAGAATGCGACAGTTGCCCACGGACTGGGGAGCAAGCTTGGGCGCAGCTGGGAGAGTGTGTGGCACCCCAGGCTGGCCACGCCAATTCCCATCATGAAGAGATAAGTGGAGGCTTTGTACCACTGGAGCCACCACCGCCAACCGTGTGTTTTTGGGACGTCGCTCATTGGATGACCCGCCGCCTCTGATTGAATCTCTGGGAGCCTTTGCCTGCGATTCTACGCGAAAAATCACTCATTCGAGCTTGTTCGAGAGCGCTAGTTCTGAATCAGAGGCTTCCCGCTATCACGGCTCGCCCACCAGTCATCGAAGGCCGCGAGTGCGCGCTCGCAGACCAGTCGGTGGCGCTCCTTCTTGTCGCGGATCTTCTTGCGCAGCTCTTCTTCAAGCGGCTCCAGCAAATCAAACGTGATGTTGGCGGGCTGGAAGTCTTTGGGATCGGCGTGGGCGATGTAGTGGACCAGCGAGCCCAGGGCGCTGGCGCGCGGCGCGGCGATCGGTTCCTCGCCACGAACCAGCGCGGCGGCGTAGAGACCGGCCAGCAGCCCGGTGGCGATGGACTCCGTGTAACCCTCGACGCCGGAAAGCTGGCCGGCAAACATGAGCCATGGCGCTTTCTTGAGGCGGAGTGTTTCGTCCAGCAACAGCGGGGCCTGGATGTAGGTGTTGCGATGGATCTGGCCGTAGCGCAGGAAGCGCGCATTTTCAAGGCCGGGAATCATGCGCAGCACGCGCGCCTGCTCGCCGAATTTCAGATGGTTTTGGAAGCCGACCAGGTTGTAGCTGTCGGCGCGAATGTTCTCCTTGCGCAACTGCACTACTGCCCAGGGGCGCAAGCCGGTGCGGGGATCGCGCAGGCCAACCGGCTTCATGGGGCCAAAGCGCAGCGTGTCGCGGCCGCGGCTGGCGAGGATTTCAATGGGGAGGCAGCCCTCGAAATAATCGAGTTTTTCCCACTCCTTGGCTTCGGCGGCCTCGGCGGCCAGCAGGGCATCGATAAAGCGCTCGTACTCCTCGCGGTTCATGGGGCAGTTGATGTAGTCGGCTGTGCCTTTGTCCCAGCGCGCGGCCATGTAGACGCGGTCCATGTCAATGGAATCGGCATCGACGATGGGGGAGATGGAGTCGTAAAAGGCCAGGTGACCGGAACCGGTGATGCGCTCGATCTCGGCACTCAGCGCGTCGGAGGTGAGGGGGCCAGTCGCCAAAATGGTGCACTTCGCGCCGTTCTCGTTTTGGTCGAGCGAGGTGACTTCCTCGCGGAACACGCGAATGTGGGGCTCGGCGGCGATGGCCTCCGCGATGCGACGCGAGAACTCGACACGATCGACGGCGAGGGCGTGGCCTGCGGGTACGGCGGTTTCATCGGCGATGCGCAGAAGGGCTGAGCCGGCGCGGCGCATCTCCTGCTTGAGGAGCCAGGGCGCGGTGTTGGGCGACTCGCTCTTGAGCGAGTTGGAGCAGACCAGTTCGCCGAATTCGGTGGTCTGGTGGGCGGGCGTGAGGCGCGGCTTGCCGTCCACCATGGCCCGCATCTCGTAGAGGTCCACCTGGCAGCCGAGGCGCGCGGCGGTGAGCGCGGCTTCAGGGCCGGCCAGTCCGCCGCCAATCACCTTAACTCTCACTGGGGGCCTCGCTCGCAACGCCGGCCAGACGTTGTAATGCCTCGCCCGAGATGCGCACGTTGCGCCACTCATCCAGGAATTCGGCCCCCATGGCGCGATAGAAGTCGATGGCCGGGGTGTTCCAGTCCAGCACCTCCCATTGCAGGCGGGGACAGTTCTTTTCCACGGCCACAGCGGCTACGCGCTGCAGCAAGGCCTTGCCCACGCCCTTGCCGCGCAGTTCTACCGGAACAAAAATGTCTTCGAGATAAAGCCCTGGCCGGCCCAGCCAGGTGGAATAGTTGAAGAAGTAAAGCGCGAAGCCGGCAGGCTGGCCGTCGAGCTCGGCGATCAGGCAGGCATAGAAGGGGTTGGGGCCAAAGCCGTCGCGCAGCAGGCCCTCCTCGGTCGCCGACACGGCGTCCGGCTCGCGCTCGTAGGCTGCCAGAGCGCGGATGAAGTCGAGAATCAGGGGAACATCCGCCGGGGTGGCGGGGCGAATCGTGAGGTCCATGCAATCATTCTAGAGTGTGATCGGGGCCACACCCGCCCAAGGAGCATCCCACTACCATGAAAGAAAGATCGGCTCCGTGCGCACCGGCGGGAAAGTCGGGCCGCGGGGGCATTGCAACCTGAGGAGAGGCTCAACCTTACCTTCGACTTGACTCCTTCGATTTGGCGCGCAGGCAGGCTGATGTGCGTGGTTCTTTGCACAAAGTGACATGCGCCCTTGTATTGGGTAGACCATTGGATTTAACTTGAGTCCTGCAAATGGGAAAGGATCGCGCGCGTGTTGGGCGCGAGATCTTCCCCTCAAGAGCTCAACCGGCCGCCGGGGCCGCATGTGCTGAAACAGCTTTGAGCGGCGCTTGCCGCATCCGGCCGCAAGGTCACACCCGCTGGAAGTAGCCGTTTTGGCCATTCCAGCGCGTGGGCCGGAAAACAAGAGATTTTTTTGAGCTCGCGGGCACCATGGTTCGCGACGCTCCCAAGGAGAAGAACATGAAACGCAACCTTTCACTTTGGCTGGGCCTGCTGGCATTTGCTCTCATGCCCGCCCTGGCACAGGCGCCCACAGGCAAGATTCACGGGCACGTGACCAATCCCACCGGTGCAGCTGTCAACGGCGGCTCAGTGAGCCTTTCAACCGACGGGGGACACTCTGCGAAGTTCACCTTCCAGATCGACGCCAACGGCGACTACAAGGGCGAAGCGCCCGCAGGCACCTATATGGTTGTTTACCGCGCGCCCGATACGCCTGCCGACAAGATGATCGACTCTATCGACAACGTCAAAATCGTCGTGGGGCAGGATGTGAACCAGGATGTGGATATGTCCCGCAAGGAATATATTGACAAGCTCAGCCCCGAACAGAAGAAGCAGTTGGAAGACCTGAAGAAGCACAACTCGGAGGCCATGAAGGCCAACGAGGTCATCAAGAATCTGAACGCCGACATCAAGACGGCGAACCAGGACTTCAAGGATGCCGACACCGCGCAGGCCACCGCCTTGCAGAATCTCGGCGCATCGGCAACCAAGGCGGATGTCGAAGCCAAGGTCACGGAGATCAAGGCGGCAAAGTACACCGACGTTGAAACCATGATGCTCAAGGACACCGTTGCCAAGGCGGATGCCTCTGTTTTGTGGGCTGACTTGGCCCAGGCGCAGATCGGACTCAAGAAGTTCGACGAGGCGGAAGCCAACTACAAGAAGGCGCTCGAAGTGGATATTGCGTCAAAGAAGCCAAATATCGGCGTGCAGGGTTCCGCCCAAAGCGGCCTGGGAGAGATCTATGCCCGCGCCGGAAAGGTTCCCGAGGCAACAGCCGCGTACGATGCGGCAGCCAAGGTCAATCCGACAGCGGCCGCCCTCTACCTGAAGAACGAAGCGGTCATCTACTTCCAGACCAACAACGCGGATGCCCAGGTAGCGGCGGCGGATGAAGCCATCAAGGCCGATCCCACGCAGGCGCTGCCGTATTACCTTAAGGGCGCGGGGCTCGTCCAGAAGGCCACGGTTGACCCGAAGACCAACATGATCGTTCTGCCCCCGGGATGCGCGGAAGCCTACCAGAAGTACATCGAACTGGCTCCGGACGGCCCCTACGCAGGGGACGTGAAGGCCATTCTGCAATCGGCTGGCCAGAAGATTGCCTCCACCTACAAGGCGCCGAAGAAATAAATACGCTCTCTGCCTGAGCGTGGAAGGGCGTTTCCGTTGCCGGGAACGCCCTTCCTGTCTCCGGGCCTCTGTCCGGGGTGGCGTTAACCCTCTACAATCCATTCCATGAGTTCCGCGCCGCTGAAAGCCAGACTGCCAAGCTATGAAGAAGCGGCTGCGCTGGTGGGCGCCTATGCTGCCCGGCTGGTTGGCATTGACCGCAAGACGGAGCAGGTGGATTTGGGCAGCGCGTTGGGTCGAGTGCTCGCTCAGAGCATCTGCGCCGACCGGGATCAGCCGCCCTTCACGCGCTCCACGCGGGATGGATTTGCCTGTCGCGCTCACGAAGCTTCGGCGCACAAATTCCTCAAGCTCGCAGGCCTGTCCCGCGCCGGAAGCGTCCCTGCCGGGCCTCTGCCCAAAGGCGCGGCCTGGGAGATCATGACCGGCGCGCCGGTTCCCGAAGGCGCCGACGCCGTGGTGATGATCGAGCATGTCGAGAGCGCCGAAGGAAAAGTTCGGCTGCCGCCGCCGCGCGGCATCGATGTGGGTGAAAACATTGTGACGCGTGGCGCTCAGGCGCATGCAGGCGACCAACTGCTCGCTGCCGGATGCGGGATTCAGTCGCAACAGATTGCCCTTGCGGCAACCTGCGGTAATGCGACGCTTGAGGTGTATGCGCGGCCGCGGGTGGCGATCCTGGCCACCGGCGACGAGCTTGTGCCGGTCGAGGCCGAGCCGGCCGCCGGGCAGATTCGCAACTCGAATGCGCCCATGCTGGCGGCGATGGTGGCGGTCGCGGGCGGCGAGCCGTGGGTTTTGCCCAGGGCAGCCGACACGGCAGAAGCCCTTGACGCCGCGCTGGCCCAGGCCGCGCAGGCAGATCTGCTGCTGATCTCCGGCGGCGTTTCGGCGGGCAAATTCGACCTGGTGGAACCGGCCCTGGCGCGCATGGGTGCGCGCTTTCACTTCACCGGAGTCAACATTCAGCCCGGCAAGCCGCTGGTGTTTGGGGAGTTGCCGGCAAAACGTGGCAACGCGGGAGCAGGTCGCGCGAAACTTCCGTTCTTCGGCCTGCCGGGCAATCCGGTTTCATCGGCGGTGACGTTTCTTCTGTTTGCCACTCCGGTGCTGGCTGCGCTGGGCGGCAGCTCGGCGTCCGGCGCGCGCTTTGCGCTGGCGCGGCTGGCCGTCGCCTCTGACAAGCACGGCAAACCCGGATTGACCCGCTTTCTCCCCGCCCATTGCAGCTTTTCCGGAACGGTCCCCGAGGTCGAGCTGGTTCCGTGGCAGGGTTCGGGCGACCTGGCGGCTCTGGCGCGCTCCAACTGCTTCCTGGTGGTGCCCGAGCAGGCGCATCGCCTTGAAGCGGGCGCAATCGTCCGCATTCTGCTCACTTCGTGAGGCTCGCTTTTGGTTTTTATGAGGAAGGTTATGTCTGAGCTTTCGCATTTCGATGATTCCGGCCACGCCTCCATGGTGGACGTGAGCGCCAAGCAGGCCTCGCGGCGCACGGCAACGGCCTCGGCATTCGTCGAGCTGTCCGCGGCTGTCCTCGCCGCGTTGCCCGCCAACCCCAAGGGCAACCCGCTGGAGGTGGCGCGCTTTGCCGGCATCCAGGCCGCCAAGCGCACCGCCGATCTGATTCCCATGTGCCACCCGCTGGCGCTGACCCACGTGGACGTGCAGGCGGACGTCGTGGAAGGTGGCGTGCGCATCACCGCGACGGTGGCCACCGTGGGGCCCACGGGCGTGGAGATGGAGGCGCTGACCGCTGCTTCCGTGGCCGCGCTCACGGTCTACGACATGACCAAGGCGCTGGACAAATCCATCGTGATTCGCAGCATTCAACTCGAAGCGAAATCGGGCGGCAAGAGCGGGGATTTTTCGCGGGACGGCGGGCGCGCTTAATCTACAAGGCGGCCCTTTCAGAAGCCGTCGAAATGAACTACGATTCTCCTTCCGTCTGAAGGAGGCTCCATGTTGCGGTCTGCTCTCATTCCTGCCTGTCTTGCCCTCGCCGCTCTTGCCACTACCGCCGCCGCCGCCCAGTCCGTCGCCGTTTACCAGACCACGCCGGACTTGCTGGAGGCGCTCTCGCAACGCGAGAATCTGCATCTCTCCACGAAAAAAGCGGAGTCGGAGACCGCGCCGCTCATCACTGTGGATGAGACGCGGCGCTTTCAGGAGATCGACGGCTTTGGCGCTTCGCTCACTGACGCGGCGGCATGGCTGTTTGCCAAAAAGCTCTCCCCGCGGCAGAATGACGCGGTCCTCAAAACGCTCTTCGGCCGCAAGGATGGCATTGCCCTCACGATGCTGCGCCAGCCGATTGGCTCTTCCGATCTCGCGGTCACTTTTTACTCCTATGACGACCTATGCGAGCAGACCGCCAAGGCCTGCACCACGCCCGCCGGCGTCACCGATCCCAACCTCGATCACTTCTCGCTCAAGCACGACGAGGAGTACATTCTGCCCGAACTCAAGAAGGCGCTGGCCATCAATCCCGGCATTCACATCATGCTCACCCCTTGGAGCCCGCCGGGCTGGATGAAGTCCACCGGTTCGATGCTGGGCTCGAATCCTGAAACCAAAACGCCCTCCAGTCTGAAGCCGGAGTCTTTCCCGGCCTTCGCCAGCTACCTGGTCAAGACCATTCAGGGCTACCAGGCGGCCGGCGTGCCGGTGTGGGCGCTGAGCGTGCAGAATGAGCCGCTCTACGGCCCGCCCACCTACAGCGGCATGCAGATGCTGGCTGACGAGCAGGCCAAATTCTTCGGCGAGGCTCTCGCGCCCGCTTTGGCTGCCGCCCATCTCACGCCCAAGGTCATGGCCTATGACCACAACTGGGACCGTCCGGACTACCCGGAAACCGTCCTCAAAGATCCCAAGGCCGGCGCTCTCGCGGCGGGAACCGCATGGCACCACTACGGCGGCGATCCCTCTGTGATGACTAAAAACCACGAGGAGTTTCCGCTCAAGGACCAGTGGGTCACCGAGTCCAGCGGCGGCGCGTGGCAGAAGGGCAACGTCTTCTCCGACGAGGCCGCCGAGCTGATTGCCGTGATGCGCAACTGGTCACGAGGCTACGTGCTGTGGGCGCTCGCCACCGACCAGAACCACGGCCCGTTCGTGGGCGGCTGCGACACCTGCCGCGGCCTGGTCACCATCGATCTGACCGACCCGGATCATCCCAAAGTAAAGCCGGAGCTGGACTACTATGTGCTCGGCCACGCCAGCAAGTTCCTGCTTCCCGGCGCGGTGCGCATCGGCTCCAACGAGCCGGAGGGCATGCAGATGAAAGACGTGGCCTTCCAGAATCCCAACGGCGCCATCGTGCTGTACGCGCTCAACGCGGGGACGGCCAGCCAGGTGATCCGCATCGGCTTCCACGACAAGAAGGCCGTGACCACGCTGCCCGCGGGAGCGGTGGCCACCTTCATCTGGAAACCCTGAGCTTGAGCCGGGCCGCAAAAGCTCGCGCCAGAAAAAAAGCTGCCATTCTGAGCATCGAAGCGAAGCGCAGGGAGTCGAAGGACCTGGGATTGCCATCCACTCCAAGAAAACCCTCCTCAAAGCCGATAAACTAGTTCCTGCACATGCCGCTTCTCGATCCCATCCCGTCCCCGGTGGAACACGCCGACTATGCCGCTCTCGAGTGGGAACCTTTGCTTGGGCTCGTCGCCGGCTTTGCCTCGTCGCCTGTCGGGCGCCACGCCATCCTCGATCTCACTCCGTCCACAGATGAAACGTGGGTCCGCCGTCAGCATGACCTCACCGGCGAACTCCGCCTCATCCTCAGCGAACAAATCTCCGTCCCGCTCGGCGGCCTCTTCGACCCGACGCAGCACGCCGCAAAAGCGCAAATCCCCGGCGCAGCCCTTGAGGCCACGGAACTCCAGGCCGTCGCGCGCCTGGCCAACGACGTAGCCTCCTGGCAATCGCTGCTGCAGTCGCCTCCTGCCCGCATCCTCGGCAAACTCCCCGGCCTGAGCGCGCTCTCCGCTTCGCTGACCACAAGCTTGCGTCCGCTCGCCGAATCCATCGAGCGCACCATCCAGCCCGACGGCACGCTGGCCGACAACGCGTCTCCGGAACTCAACCGCATTCGCCGCGAGCAGGAGCGGCAACAGCGGCAGATTGAAGAATCGCTCCGGGCTGCCTTGCGTAAACTTTCCAGTGACGGCGCAACCCAGGAAGACCTGATCACCATCCGCGGCGACCGCTTCGTGATTCCCGTCCGCGCCGAGCTCAAGCGCCGCATTAGCGGCGTCGTCCACGGGGCCAGTTCGTCGGGGCAGACAGTCTACGTGGAGCCGCTCGAAACCATCGAGCAAAACAACGAACTGGTGCGCCTGATTGAAGAAGAGCAGGCCGAGATTCACCGCATCTTTGTTGCGCTCACGCGGCAGGTTGGCACGTACGCAGTCAGCCTCGTCGATGGCGCGCGCGTCCTCGCGCTGGTCGACAGCCTGCAGGCGCGCGCACGCTTCGCCCGCGACTTCGATTGCGTCGCGCCCACAATCGCACCTGACCTGCTGCGCCTTGAAAGCGCACGCCATCCGCTGCTGGAAAAACGCCTGCGCGCAACCAATGGCCACATCGTCCCGCTCACGCTTGAACTCACCGCCGCGCAGCGCCAGCTCATTATCAGCGGCCCCAACACCGGCGGCAAAACCGTTACCCTCAAGACCACGGCGCTGCTGGCCATGATGGCCCAGGCCGGCCTGCCCATCCCGGCCACCTCCGCCAGCTTCCCCGTCTTCACCGCGTTCCTCGCCGACATCGGCGACGCGCAATCCATTGAAGCCGCGCTCTCCACCTTCTCCGCGCACATCACCAATCTCGACCGCCTATCTCGCCTCGCCGGCGCTCGATCTCTCGTGCTCCTAGACGAGCTCGGCTCATCTACCGATCCAGAAGAAGGCTCCGCGCTTGCTGTGGCCATCGCCAGCCACTTTCTCGTCGCGGGCGCATGGTCGCTCATCTCCACGCACCACACCTCGCTCAAGGTCTACGCCGCGAATACGCCCGGCGTGCTCAACGCCGCGGCCGGCGTAGACGAACTGACCCTCGCGCCCAACTATCAATTGCGACTCGGCGTCCCTGGCGCATCCGCCGGCATTCAGACCGCTGAGCGCCTTGGCCTCAACGCGAGCATCATCGCCGCGGCTCGTCAGCGATTGGGCTCGCAGCAGGTGGACATCGCGCGCTTCCTCGACAGCCTTCATAGCGAGCTTGCCGCTGTCCAAATCGAGAAAAAAAACGCGCGCGAGCAGCAGTACGCGTTGAACCAGGAACGCTCCAGGCTCGCACGAGAAGGCGACGTTGAGTTACGCAACCGCACCCGCGAACTTGAGGTGAAGCTCGCCTCGCTGCTCAAAGATTTTGAATTTCAGATGCGCGAGACCGTACGCGCGATTGAAGACCGCGCAGCGCAGCAAAAATTATCAAAGGAAGCGGAACGCCGCATGACGCGCCTGCGCCGCGAGTTTCAGGAGAGTTTCAATCAGACCGTCGTCGCGCACCGCACCGGCGCGGACGTCAACGACGCGAATGCCCAGCCGCATCTGCTCAAACACATCGCGGTCGGCGACCAGGTCCGCATCAAGTCCATGAACAAGGTCGCCGTCGTGCAGCGCGAAATCGAAAAAGATCTTTTTGAAGTGGCGCTAGGCCCCATCAAAATGCGCGTCAAGCGGGATGAGCTCTCAGCGCCTTCACCGGTTGGTGGCGAGTCTGCGGCAGAGAAGCGCCCCGACCCGCTCGCGGCCGCAAGAAAGCAGAAGAATGTGCATGTCACAGTCACCAGCGCCAACACCGACGACATGCGCATGGAGATCAACCTCATTGGGCGTAC
>Ga0182012_10008622_pt1 | contig 10068 bp, 7 predicted proteins | sample 612S2SmetaG_FD_120486 | JGI IMG/M metagenome (GOLD analysis project Ga0182012, IMG submission 120486) | Permafrost microbial communities from Stordalen Mire, Sweden - 612S2S metaG | ecosystem: Environmental > Terrestrial > Soil > Wetlands > Permafrost | place: Sweden: Stordalen | collected... | reverse complement strand
TGCTCGCCCGCTGCTACACCGGTTCGAGTGACATCATCGCCCTCCGCCATGCCTATCACGGCCGCTCCTCTATGGCTCTCGCCGTCACCGGTCACGCCACATGGAAAGTCGGTCCGCAAACCCAACCCGGCGTCGTCTTCGCCCACAACGCCTATTGCTATCGCTGCCCCTTCGGCCTCACATATCCTTCCTGCAATGTCAAATGTGCGCAAGACGTCGAAGAACTCATCCGCACCACCACGCCCGGCCGCATCGCCGGCATGATCGCCGAACCCATCCAAGGTGTCGGTGGCTTCATCACACCACCCAAAGAATATTTCAAAATCGTCTCCGACATCGTCCGCAAATACGGCGGCATCTTCATCAGTGACGAAGTCCAAACCGGCTGGGGCCGCACTGGCAACAAGTGGTTCGGCATCGAACAATGGGGCGTCACACCCGACGTCATGACCAGCGCTAAAGGCCTTGGCAACGGCATGCCCATTGGTCTCACCGTTACCCGCCCGGAAATTGCCGAAGCTTGGAAAGGTGTTCACATCTCCACCTTCGGAGGCAACCCCATCACCAACACCGCCGCCAAGGCCGTCATTGATCTCATCGAAGAAGAAAACCTCGCCGCCAACGCCGCCGACACCGGCGCCTATCTCCGCGCCCAACTCGAAGAACTCCAGAAAAAACATCCCGTCATCGGCGACGTCCGCGGCATGGGTCTCATGCAAGGTCTCGAACTCGTCGAAGATCCCGCGTCCAAAACGCCTGCCCCGCAACACGCCCTACGCGTCATGGAAGGCGCTCGCGAACAGCGCATTCTCATCGGCCGCGGCGGCCTTTACGGCAACGTCATCCGTATCTCACCGCCGCTCAACATCCAGAAGCCCGACGTCGAAGAATTCATCAAACGTCTCGATTGCGCTTTCAGGAGTCTCAATTGAACTTCCCGGAACTCCATCCCCCTTTAGCTCCACAGGCAGCGGTAACCGAAGCGAACCGCTGCCTGTTCTGCTTCGATGCCCCCTGCGCCGCCGCCTGTCCCACACACATTGATGTCCCGCGCTTCATCAAGAAAATCGCCACCGGCAACTTAATGGGCTCCGCCGAAACCATTCTCGATGCCAACGTTCTCGGCCTCAGTTGCTCGCGCGTCTGCCCCGTCCAAGTCTTGTGTGAAGGCGCTTGCGTCTACCAAAACATCAACCATCAACCCATCACCATCGGCCTCCTCCAGCGCCACGCCATGGAGCACTTCTACGCTTCCGGCGGCAAGCTTCCGTCTAAAATGACTGCTGGCGCGAAGAAGGTCGCCTGCATCGGTGCCGGTCCCGCGTCTCTCGCCTGTGCCGCCGAACTCCGCAAACACGGCCTCGACGTCACCATCTTCGATAAACGTCCCCAACCCGGCGGCCTCAACACTTACGGCGTCGCTCAATACAAATTCACTCCTGACGACGCCGCCCGCGAAGTCGAACTCGTCCGTGCCACCGACGTAGAATTCCGCAGCGGCGTTGCCATTGGCGACAATATGTCCGTCGAGGATCTCGAACGCGATTACGACGCCATCTTCATCGGCATCGGCCTCGGCGGCACGCAACCCCTCGGCATCCCTGGCGAAACACAGAAACACGTTCTCAACGCCCTCGAATTCATCGCCGCTTACAAACACGCCGAACCCATGCATGTTGGCCACTCAGTCGCCGTCGTCGGAGGTGGTAACACCGCCATCGACGCCGCCGTTGCCGCCAAATATCTCGGTGCCACCCACGTCTCTATCCTTTATAGGCGCGCCGAAGCCAACATGTCCGCCTTCACATTTGAATACGAGCACGCCCGCCGCTCCGGCATCAACTTCATCTGGAACGCCCGCCCCATCAACATCACCGAACACACTGTCGAATGCGACAACGGCAACGTCATCCCTGCCGAAACCGTCATCATCGCCATCGGCCAATCCCGTCTCCTCGAGACCCTCGAAAAGATCCGCACCATCGAACTACGCAACGGCCAAGTCGTCGTGAATCCTCAAACCGGCCAAACCGCCGACCCCAAATACTTCGCCGGTGGCGACTGCGTCAACGGTGGCCGCGAAGTCGTCGACGCCGCCGCCGAAGGCAAGCGCGCTGCCCAAGGAATCATGAAATGGCTCTCTTAACTAGATCCTGCCGTTCAATCGTCAACGAACGCCGAGACGGAACCCTGACCAAAGGGAGGGGTCATACCGCAACCCACAACTCATGCCGAAACGGAGCCGGAAGCGTCATCGACCTAAGTCCGCGCCGAGCATCCTTTTTGCGCTCTCCCGTCGCAGACGAACCCACCCTTTCTCACCAAAGGACACCATGGCTAACCTAACCACCCTCTTCGCCGGCCGCATCTCCTCCCCCAACCCCTTCTATCTCGCCTCCGGCCCACCCGCCAACAACGGCGAACAAATCATGCGCGCCTTCGACGCCGGTTGGGGCGGCGCCGTCTGGAAAACCATCGGCGAACCCATCGTCAATGTCTCCTCCCGCTACTCCTCCGTCGATCTCAACGGCTACCGCATGATGGGCCTCAACAACATCGAACTCATCAGTGACCGCCCCATCTCCGACAACCTCCGCGAAATCTCCGAAGTCAAAAAGCGTTACCCCAAACACGCCGTCATCGCCTCCCTCATGGTCGAATCCAAACGCGAGATCTGGCACGACATCGTCAAACGCGCCGAAGACGCTGGCTCCGACGGCCTCGAACTTAACTTCGGCTGCCCTCACGGCATGAGCGAACGCGGCATGGGCAGCGCCGTCGGCCAAGTTCCCGAATACGCCTGCATGATCACCGAGTGGGTCAAAGAAGTCGCCCGCACGCCAGTCCTCGTCAAACTAACTCCCAACATCAGTGACATTCGCACCGTTGCCCGCGCCGCTAAGAAAGGCGGCGCCGACGCGCTGTCTGCCATTAACACCATCAACTCCATCACCGGCATCGATCTCGATACTCTTACTCCTCGCCCGAACGTAGGAGGCAAATCCTCTCATGGTGGTTATTGCGGCCCCGCCGTCAAACCTATCGCCCTCCACATGGTTCAGCAGATCGCCTCCGACCCGCAAGTCCAACTCCCCATCTCCGCCATTGGTGGCATCAGTGGGTGGCGCGACGCCGCCGAATTCATCCTCCTTGGCGCAGGGACTCTCCAAGCCTGTACCGCTCCCATGCATTACGGCTTCCGCATTGTCGAAGACATGATCGACGGTCTCAGTCACTGGATGGACTCCAAAGGTTACGCCAACCTAGACTCCTTCCGCGGCCTCTCCCTCCCACGAGTCACTGACTGGCAGCATCTCGATCTGAACTACAAAATCGTCGCTCGCATCAATCCCGATACCTGCATCGGCTGCCAACTCTGTTACACGGCATGTTGGGACGGTGCGCATCAATGCATCCACGTAGACGGTGCTGCCAAACCCGAGATCGCCGCCGCCAAAACCGCCGCCAGTATCGTCAATACTCCCACCACTCCCACTGTCTCCCACGCCACACCCGCCAAACGCATCCCCAAAGTCGACGAACACGAATGCGTTGGCTGCAATCTTTGCTGGCTTGTCTGTCCCGTAGAAAACTGCATCAGCATGGTCCGCATCGATAAGGGCGACCATCCCCAAAGCTGGGCCGAAAGAGTGAAATCCGCATGACCACACTGATCAAAAACGGCACCATCGTCACCTCCCAACGCACCTTCCGATCAGATCTTTTGATCGAGAACGAAACCATCAAAGACATCGCCGACACCATTCCGGCTACCAATCCCGACAAGGTCATCGATGCAACAGGTATGCTGCTGATCCCGGGCGGCATCGACGTTCACACTCACCTCGATATGCCCTTCGGCGGCACCACGTCCGCCGACGATTTCGAAACCGGCACCAAAGCCGCCGCCTTCGGAGGCACCACCACTCTCATCGATTTCGCCATCCAGCCCAAGGGCACCAAGATGCGCAACGCGCTCGATACCTGGTGGAAAAAGGCCGATCAAAAAGCCTCCATCGATTACGGCCTCCACATGATCGTCACCGATCTCGGCGAAGCTGGACTCGAAGACATGGACTCCATGGTCGATGAAGGTGTCGCCAGTTTCAAACTCTTCATGGCTTATCCAGGCGTGCTCATGGTTGACGATGCCACCATCTTCAAAGCCCTCGGTCAAACAGCAAAGAACGGCGCACTCATCTGCATGCACGCCGAAAACGGCGGCGTTATCGATGTCATCGTGCAAAAAGCTCTAGCCGAAGGCAAGCGCGCACCCATCTATCACGCCCTCACTCGCCCGGTCGAAGCCGAGGCTGAAGCTGTCCACCGCGCCATCGCTATGGCCGAAATCTCCGGCGCGCCCATCTACATCGTTCACCTCTCCTCTGAAAACGCCCTCAACGAAGTTCGCGAGGCGCGCGATCGCGGCGTCCCTGCCTTCGCCGAAACCTGCCCGCAATATCTCCTTCTCACGGTCGACGAACTCGCCCGTCCCAACTTCGAAGGCGCAAAATACGTCTTCACTCCGCCGCTCCGCGAGAAACATCACCTCGATAAACTCTGGGCCGGTCTCCGCCAGGATCACCTCCAAGTCGTCTCCACTGACCACTGTCCCTTCTGCTTCAAAGACCAAAAGCAACTCGGAGTCGATGACTTCACCAAAATCCCCAACGGTGGCCCCGGCGTTGAAAACCGCCTCCAACTCATCCACCACCACGGCGTCAATCAAGGCCGCCTGAGTATTAATCGCTTCGTCGAGTTAGTCTCCACTACACCCGCCAAACTCTTCGGTCTCTATCCCAAGAAAGGCGAGATCGCGGTCGGCAGCGACGCGGACATCGTCGTCTGGGACGCCAAAGCCGATCACGTCATCAGCGCCGCTACCCACCACATGCGTGTCGATTACTCCATGTTTGAAGGCTTCCACGTCAAAGGCAACGCCAAAATCGTCATCTCTCGTGGTGACATCATCGTCGAAAACGACAAGTTCATCGGTCGCACTGGTCGTGGCCGCTATCTCAAACGTCAAGCGAAAGGCGGAGCATGGAATTAACTAACCCTGATCCTTCTCTCTACAACGAAGACCTCGCCCCCATCCCCCTCGGGCGTCGCGATTGGCATACCTATAACTACGCCGCCCTCTGGGTCGGCATGAGTGTCTGCATTCCCACCTACATGCTCGCCTCCGGTCTCATCGCCGGCGGCATGAGTTGGTGGCAAGCCATCGGCACCATCCTTCTCGGCAACCTCATTGTCCTCGTTCCCATGCTCCTTAACGCCCACGCCGGCGCAAAGTACGGTATCCCGTTCCCAGTGTTCGTTCGCGCCTCTTTCGGCGTCCGCGGCGCCAACGTCCCCGCCGTACTCCGCGCCCTCGTCGCCTGTGGCTGGTTCGGCATCCAAACCTGGATCGGCGGCTCCGCCATCAACTCCATGCTGCAAATCGTCTCTCCCAGTTGGGCCCAGTTCGGAGCCGGCAAATGGGTCTGCTTCTTCGCCTTCTGGGCTCTCAACATGTTAGTCGTCATTCGCGGCATCCACACCATCAAACTTCTCGAAGGCATCGCCGCCCCCTTCATGCTCGCCGTTGGTCTGCTGCTCCTCTGGTGGGTCACCAGCAAAGCCGGTGGTCTCGGTCCCGTTCTCGCCGCACCCAGTAAGTTCAAAACCAATGCCCAATTCCTTACCTTCTTCATCCCCTCCGTTACCGGCATGGTCGGCTTCTGGGCCACCGTCGCATTGAACATCCCCGACTTCACTCGCTACGCCGTCTCCCAAAAAGCGCAAATGGTCGGTCAAGCCCTCGGCCTCCCAACCGCCATGACTCTCTACTCCTTCATCGGCGTCGCCGTCACCTCCGCCTCCGCCGTCATCTTTGGCCAGCCCATCTGGGACCCCGTGGAACTTCTCGGCCGCTTCAATCAACCCGTCATCGCCTTCGTCGCACTCATCGCCCTACTCATCGCCACTCTCAACACCAACGTAGCCGCCAACGTCGTCTCGCCCTCCAACGATTTCTCGAACCTCAATCCGCGCCTCATCTCCTTCCGCACCGGCGGCCTCATCACCGGAGTAGTCGGCGTTTTGATGATGCCCTGGAAACTCCTTACCGATTTCAGTTCCTACATTTTCGGCTGGCTCGTCGGTTACTCCGGCCTGCTCGGCCCGATCGCCGGCGTCATGATTGCTGACTACTTCCTCGTCCGCAAAGCATCTCTCAACTTAGAAGATCTCTACCGCCGCCACGGCGCCTATGAGTACTCCAAAGGCTTCAACCTCAATTCGCTCTACGCACTCGGCGCAGGCATCTTCGTCGCTCTCATCGGTCTCTTCGTGCCAGCACTCGCGTTCCTCTATCGCTATGCTTGGTTCGTCGGCTTCCTCGTGTCCGCCCTTGTATATTTCGCTTTAATGTCTTTCACTGGAGAAAAAGTATGGCCCTCACCGAAACAACAATCGCCAGCGCAGGTTTCCTGATCGATGGCAAGTGGGAATCGCCCAATCGGGATCTCCACAACGTAGTCAATCCCGCCAGCGGCGAAGTCATCGCTCAAGTTCCCTACGCCACTCTGCAAGATGTCGACCGCGCCGTCAAAGCCGCGCACAACGCCTTCCTCGAATGGCGCGACGTTCCTGTAGTCGACCGCGTCCAGCCCCTCTACAAATTCAAAGACCTTCTAGAAAAGCATTCCGCCGAACTCGCCACCACGCTCTCCCGCGAAAACGGAAAAACGATCGACGACGCCAAAGCCGAAGTACGCCGCGCCATCCAAATGGTCGAAGTCGCCGTCGGCATGCCCAGCCTGATGATGGGCGAGTCACTCGAAAACGTTGCCAAAGGAATCGATTCGCACAGCATCCGTCAACCCCTCGGCGTTTGCGTCGGCATTACGCCCTTCAACTTCCCCTGCATGGTGCCCATGTGGATGTACCCATTCGCCATCGCAGCTGGTAACGCGTTCATCTTGAAGCCATCCGAAAAAGTTCCGCTCACGCCCACTCGCGCCTGCGAACTCCTATCCGATGCCGGTCTCGAACCAGGCATCATTACGTTGCTGCACGGCGGCAGGGAAGTGGTCGACGCTCTTCTCAAGCATCCTCTCGTCCGCGCTGTTTCCTTCGTCGGTTCCACACCTATCGCAAAATACATTTACGCCACTTCTGCAGCCGAAGGCAAACGCGTCCAGGCACTCGGTGGTGCGAAAAACCACATGGTCGTCATGCCCGACGCCAACATCGAAAAATCTGCCGAAGCCATCATGAGTTCCGCATTCGGTGCAGCCGGTGAACGCTGCCTCGCCGGCAGTGTTCTCGTCCCAGTCGGCAAAGCCGCCGAGCCCATCCTCGCCGCTCTTCTCGAACGCTGCAAAAAGCTCAAAGTCGGCGATCCCGTCGACGCTTCCTCCGGCATGGGCCCAGTCGTCACCAAAGAACATCGCGAAAAAATTGTCGGCTATATCGAAAAAGGTGTCGCCGAAGGCGCCAAGCCCCTCTGCGACGGCCGCGACAAAATGAAGGGCGACGGCTTCTTCCTCGGCCCCACCATCTTCGACAACGTCAAGCCCAACATGACCATCGCTAAAGAAGAAATCTTCGGCCCGGTCCTTTCCTGCATCCGCGTCGATACGCTCGACGAAGCCATCAACCTCGTCAACAATTGCCCCTTCGGCAACACCACCACCATTTACACTTCGGACGGCCGCTCCGCCCGCGAATACGCCACGCGCATTGAAGTCGGCATGGTCGGCGTTAACATGGCCGTCGCCGCGCCCATGGCCTTCTTCCCCTTCACCGGCTGGAAACAATCGTTCTTCGGCGATCTTCACGCCCACGGCAAAGACGCCGTCCACTTTTACACCGAACAAAAAGTAATCATGTCCCGCTGGTTCTAATAGAAAAAAACCCTTGACTGGTCAGTACTGTGTGCCGTACAGTGTGTGTAGCACAGTATGGACCAGCTCGACAATCTTCGCCTCGAACTTCGCCGCGGCTGCCTTGTTTTAGCTGTGCTCGCCCAGCTCCAGAAGGAGCACTACGGCTATACCTTGCGCAAGTCGTTATCTGAATCTGGTTTGGAAATCGACGAAGGAACCCTTTATCCGCTCCTCCGCCGCCTCGAAAGCCAAGGTCTGCTAGTCAGCGAATGGCGCGAAGAAGACAAGCGCAAAAAACGCTTTTATCGCCTTTCCCAACAAGGATCTGAAACTCTAACACTCTTGCTGGCGGAATGGCGAACCATCAATTCGTCACTAACACAAATCTTCGACTCAAACGAAGTCGTTATGGGAGCGCAACATGGAACTGCTTGACCGTTATTTGCAAGCCATCAAAACATTTCTCACCGGCAAAAATCAGGACGACATTTTGCTGGAACTCCGCGAAAGTTTGCTTTCGCAAATGGAAGAGAAAGAACAGTCGCTCGGCCGCCCACTCACTAACGACGAGACCGAAGCCATCATTCGCGAAAGCGGTCCGCCCTTCATGGTTGCGGCGCGTTTTGGTCCGCATCGCTCACTCATTGGCCCAGAGCTATTCCCGTTCTATTGGCTAGCTCTGAAGGTGCTGTTATTCGTCGCGCTGGTAGCGCAACTCATCGAGAGCAGTATCCGCGTCTTTGTCAACTCCGACGCAAGTTCGCTGCTGGCCATTCCGCGCAATCTTTTATTTGAGGCCGTTTGGATTACCGGCGTTTTCGCCATCGTCGAATACGCGCTATCGTTCGCCAATGTTAAAGCGAAAAAGATTCAATGGAATCCGAAATCGCTGCCCAAGCTTCGCCGCGACACCAAAGTGGCGAGCCGCATTGAATCCGTAGCCGCCATCATCTTCGGCTTGGCTGGTTTAGTGTGGCTGCGGACCTTGCCGAACTCTCTGGTCTTAGCCGGACAGCCCGATATTACCTTCGCTCCGATTTGGTCCATGATGTGCCGCTTCTTCGTATTGCTTGCCATCGCCGCAGTCGTGCGGGGCATCGTGCTGCTCATCCGTCCGCATTGGGCAGCCTTCAACGCTTGGTCTCACTTGCTCATGAACGCAGCCACACTCGTCGCGTTCTACTTATTATTTCGCGCCGGCAGTTGGTTCTCTGTCTTAAGCACGACGTCGAACCGACCCCACTGGCAAGCCACGGTCGCCTTGCTGAACCAAGTCTTCTATTACGGCCTGCTCGTGTCTGTGGTCGGCACGGCCGCCGCCGTTGCTTGGGATCTCTATCAGTGCTTGCGGGGGAAATCGTCCCCCACTCGATCCAACGGTTACCGCTGGCGGACCACTAGTTGATATCGTTGTTTGGGTCAACCACGGCTGGCTTTACCGCCGGAGCCTTGGTGGCTGTCGAGGTTGCGGCAGCAGGCTTCTTAACCGAATCCACTGCCGTACCTTTCTTAGTGTCCGCTAGCGGCGAAGCCGTAGCTGGCTTCTTGGCTGCGGGCGTTGCGGTCGCTGGAGCCTTTTCGTCCGTGGGTGAAATCACCGTCGGTTTCTTCGTTGTCGTTGTCGGCAGAGTTTGGTCAGCAGTGCCCACTTTGATAATCACTTCTTCCGAAGTCTTGAAGCCTTCAGTGGAGGTGACATCAATCCAGGCGGACAGCCCGTTTGTCCCCGTTGGTCCCACTCTGTCTGGCTCAACCTTCACTTGCCAACTTCTGTTGGTCGGATCTTCACTATCCGGTGTCACCATCAACCATTCTTCTTCGCTGCTCTCCGCCCGGTAGGATGCCGATGCCGCTCCGCCCTTCAACTTCAGAAGCTGTGCTTTCGGCTTGTCCGTCCCCGGCTTCCAGTTGAAAATTAGCTTTTCCGGTTGCAACAACGGCGTGTTCACCAGTTTGGGCCCTTGCAGCGCAAAGTAGATCAGGCACGATGCCGCTATCGCTACCACTCCGATGAAACCAACCACCGGCCAAGGGAACGACTTTTTCTTCTGCTTTTCGGCGAACAACGTGCTCGCACTCCGGCGCTTGCCCTTGGAATAAACCTCTGAAGGCGGCCGACGCATCGGCAAATTCTCCGACGTACGACGGCCTTCGTTCACCACCGGCGGAATAGTAGCGACTCTGTTTTCCGGCG
>Ga0182012_10008621_pt1 | contig 10069 bp, 9 predicted proteins | sample 612S2SmetaG_FD_120486 | JGI IMG/M metagenome (GOLD analysis project Ga0182012, IMG submission 120486) | Permafrost microbial communities from Stordalen Mire, Sweden - 612S2S metaG | ecosystem: Environmental > Terrestrial > Soil > Wetlands > Permafrost | place: Sweden: Stordalen | collected... | reverse complement strand
GGCCGCTACTGGGAGGTCGGGCGCATTCCCGCCCGCGGCCTCGCGGTCGCCAGGATGTGCGCGCACATCACGTACCTGTCCGAGGAAGCGCTGACCCGCAAGTTCGGCCGGCGCTTGCAGAACGCGCCGAAGGACAGCACCGAGGCGATCAGCCTGTTCGGCGAGATGTTCGAGGTCGAGAGCTACCTGCGCCACCAGGGCAGTACGTTTGTGCAGCGGTTCGACGCCAATTCGTATCTGACGATCACCCGCGCCTGCGATTATTTCGACCTCGCGGCGGAGTATGAGGGCGATCTCGCCAACGCGTTTCGCGGCACGCGGACGCGGTTCCTGCTGGCCTCCTTCAGCTCCGACTGGCTGTATCCCACCGCCGAGAGCCGTTCCATCGCGCGTGCGCTGAACCGAGCGGGTGCGAACGTGTCGTTTGTGGAGTTCCCGACGGACAAGGGGCACGATGCGTTCCTGCTGGATGAGCCGGATTTTCACCGGACATTGGCGGGGTTTCTGCGCGGGTGTGCCGTGCATGCGGGGTTGGCGCCGGCCGGGTCCCCCGCCTGATCTCGCCTGGCGAGCGTTGGCGAACGGCGCAAAAATTCCGGGCGGTTATCGCGTTCAATCGTGGCTGTGGAAACGTAACCGGAGATTGGCTTGCGACGCCTGAGTGTCTGTCCGAAGACTGATCGAGCCATTGCAATGGGCAGTCCGCCCCCAACGGCGCCGCTCGCGGCGCCAGACTCTCCGCCACGAAGGTTCGAAGCCACGAAGCCGAGCTGATGGGTCCATGGGGTTGCCGGCCAGCCACGATTCTCCGGGTTGGCGGATCGGGTCCTTCGTGGTCAGGTATCACGGACTTGCGCGCGCGGCAGGACCGGTCGTGATCGCGCCGCAGGGGGGCCGGCTGTCAGACGTCAGTCGCCGTGGCAGGCGCGGCGTCCATGGGCGAGGCTATACTCTCTCAGCGGGCGAAAGACTTCCCAGACAGACGCTGAGACATTCGCAAGTCCGCGGTTTTTTGCAGGGTGCAAGAACGAGCGCCACACCGCCTGGGCTGCAACGCAGCGCCGTCACCTTAGTCCCTTGCATCGGGAAGCGGTTCGGCAATGAGCCGCGTCAGCAAACTGTCCAGTTCTTTCCGTCGAAACGGCTTTTTCAGGACCGAGATCAAAGCCTGGTCATGCAGCCGTGCCACGCCCTCGCCCAGCCGCAGGTACGCCGCGCCGAAGCCGGAGGTCAGCACAATCCGCGCCGGAATGCCGGTCATCAGGATTTCATGGAGCACATCGATGCCATCCTTCTCCGGCATGATCATATCCAGCAGAACAATGTCAGGCCGATATTCCTCGAACACCCTGACAGCATCCGGCGAATGGTTGAGCGCCTTCAACGCCAGGCCGAGTTGTTTTACAACCGGTTCTATGGCTTTGGTAAAACCAACATCGTCGTCGATGATCAGAATTTTTCTGGTCATTTGATATGATCCCATAACTAATGTGCCGGCAACAATGGCTGTTGCGGCGTCAACGGCATGGCCTGTCACGGTGTCGGAACGGACTTCACCGGAAGCGCTGCACGGCTGCATTGATCCAGATCAATCGACGGAGCGTTGAATTGATTGCATCACGGTTGCGTGATCCAAAGAACCGCGGTATGAATGAATACTTGTGCGCGGTATTCTCGTTCTTATTCGACTATCGCATGAAAGCAGTCCGATGCCCCTGCCATTCTCCGTGGAAGCCCTGCTCGACGCGATTGACGGCTTCGCCTATGTGGCCGATGGGGCGGGAATCATCTGCGGGTTCTCGCGCGGAAGAAATTTTGCCGAACCCGATGCCGAACCCGATGACGACTCCGCCACCCACTGGCACGTCGGCGAGGTGACCGGAAGGAACCTGTTCGCGCTGATCGATGGCGATGCCGTGCGCGAAAGTTATCGCACCCTGCATCGGGCCATCTGGTCCGGCTGCCGCCCCTCGGTCGGATTTGAATATCGGTGCGACGCCCCCGCCATCGAGCGGCATATGCGCATGTCGCTCTCCCTGGTCAGAGCCGGCGCGACCCCGGCGGCCGTGCTCTACCAGTCAACGATCATCACCGAAACGCCACGGCTGCCGCTGCCGCTGTTCGCGGCGGATATGCTGGCCCACCGCCGGCCCAATTATTCACCCGAGCAGATCATCACCCTGTGTTCCTATTGCCATTCCGTCGCCTGGCCCCCCGGTCAAGCCGCGGCAGTACCGGAATGGATCGAGGCAGCCGAATTCTATCGCCGTGGCGGTCCGGCCGATATCGGCGTCAGTCACAGCGTCTGCCGCCCCTGCTACGAACGGATCGTACTGCCATCGGAACTGTCATTGCGCTCGGCGGGTGGAGCGTGCGAGACGCGGACATAGTTTCGTGTGGTGTGGCTATTCGTATGGCTGGAGTCACGCAAATGCCAGCAACAAGCGACGGATCGTCCGATTCAGGCCCGATCGAGGTTGACCGGAAACAGTCCGATACCGTACCGTTTCAGCCCATCGCCATGCTCGGGATGGACGATCCGGCGCGCCACGCGCTGGCCGGTTCGATAAGGCCTGCCGCACCGCGGACGGAAACAGCGGGTTGGCCCATGCCCATATGGGCGTCGAACTGGATTGGCACCTCGCCGGGCACGCGTTGCTGACGGCGAAATCGACCCCGACGTGATCCACGACGCGTCACCGCCATCCTGGCCACAATCAAGCGGGACCCCGACGACCCCGCCGCGGACCGCGCAACCGAACAGGCCGATGGCACCTCCGCCTGCCAGACATGACGCTGCGCGGCAGGCCGCCGGCAGAGCCTCGCGCCGATCGGCGATGTCACGCCCGGGATTCGTCTGGCCGCGAACCAGGACGAGGCCGGGCCTGTTCATCCGTTGAACCGGCGCCCGGAAAACCGTCATGTCGTTGCCACGTTCAAGACCGGACAGCGCAACGCGGCGATCAGATCCGGCCGGTCGCGCCGGCAGGCGATGTAGTTGGGGCCGGTGAAGTCCTCGTCCATCAGGTCGTAGGGCTTGAACGCCACGCCCTCGGGGTACAGCTTGCCGACCAGGAAGCCGCGATCGGTCAGGAAGCGCCAGTAATCGCCCAGGAACTGGCGGGTGGACAGGTTCAACGCGCCATACTCGAACTGCACCAGGTCGATGTCGCCGCGGGCAAACGCGTCCTGGAACCCTTGCAGCACAGCCAGTTCCGCCCCCTCCACATCGATCTTCAGCAGATCGACGTGCGCCAGGCCGGCCTGCCGCAGATAGCCGTCTCCGGTCACGATCCGCCCCCGCGACTCCACCACCGTCGCCAGCCCCTGCTCCGACAGCGAGAACGCCACCGCGCCCCGCAACGTGCTGGCGGCGGTGTGGTTTTCCGGCGTCAGGAACAGCGCGACCTCTCCCTCGGCCGCACCCAGGCCACAGCGGTTGACCACCACACGCGCGCCGTAGCGCGCGACGGTCGCCGCCAGGAGATCGGCGGTGGACTCGGCGATTTCGAAGGCATGCACGGTGGCACCCGGCAGCGCCTCGCAGGCGGCGACGGTCCAGTCGCCGATATTGGCGCCGGCATCGATCAGCACCGCGGGCGCGAAGGGGCGCAGCCGTTGCAGCAGCGCCGCTTCGCCGTTCTGCGCCACGACATACAACCGGTTCTTCCAGGCATGCAGCGCCTGCTGGCAGAAATCCGCCATCGCCAGGGTCGCCGGATCGAAGCGTCCCCGCATCATCCGCCGCGCGAGCCAGCTTCGCCCGCCCGCCGGGGTGCGGGCGATCAGCGCCTTGAACAGCGCGGCCACCCAGACAGATGTGATGCGAGTCAGGTTCGGCATGCGCCGATACTATGCGTTCGGCCGACCACCGCCATGGAAAAGCCGCGGACGCGGTGCAAGGATCGCCCCACCATGCGTTTGCCCCTTCTTCTGCCCCTGCTGCTGCTCGCCACCCCGGCCAGAGCGGACCGGATCAGCCTCAGCCCGCCGGGCAGTGAGGTCGGCATCCGGTTCTATGCGCTGGGACTGCTGCCGCTGGACGGAAATTACACACGCTTTCAGGGCTGGCTGATTTACGATCCCACCGACCGGACGCGCTGCCAGGTCGAACTGTCAGCCGAGGCGGACAGCCTGGCCCTGGCCAACGCGTCCCTGCGCAGCGAAGTGGTGGGACCCGAGTTCATGGATGCGGCACGTTTTCCAACCGTCAAATTCACCGGCATTTGCCAGGGCCGAGGCTTGCAGGGTGCTCTCACGATGCGGGGCATCACGCATGCGTTCCGCCTCGCGCTCGACTGGACGCGCGGGTCGGTGACCGCCACGGGACGGATGCACCGCGCCGACTGGGGCATGACCACCCACCCGCTGCTCGGCGGCGGCACCGCTCGGATCCGGATCACGACGACACTCCCGAAGGCATCCGAACCATGAAGCTTCCCGCGGCCCTGGTGCCGCTGCGCAATACCACGTTCCGTCACCTCTGGCTCGCGGCCGTCGTCGCGTGGCTGGGCACCTGGCTGCAGAATACCGGGGCCGGCTGGCTGATGACCTCGCTGGCGCCGGAGCCGTTCATCGTCGCCATGGTCCAGGCCGCGACCATCATGCCGGTGTTCCTGCTGGCGCTGCCCGGGGGTGCGCTGGCCGACATCACCGACCGGCGGATGTTCCTGATCGGCACCCAGGTCTGGACCATCCTGGCCGCCACCGCGCTCGCCATACTGTCGCTGATGCACGGCGTGACCGTCAGTTGGCTGCTGGTGCTGACCTTCGCCATCGGCATCGGTTCCGCTCTGACCGCCCCGGCCTGGAGCGCGATCGTCCCGGAACTGGTCCCGCGTGAGGACCTGGTGCAGGCGATCGCGATGAACGGCATCGGCTACAACCTGACGCGCGCGATCGGTCCGGCGCTGGCCGGATTCCTGATCCTGCTGGGCGGGTCGAGCCTCGCCTTCTCGCTGTACGCCATATCGATCATCTCGGTGATCCTCGCGCTGCTGTCCTGGCGCCGCGGCCGGCGCTTCACGTCGCTGCCGCGGGAGCACTTCATTTCCGCCATGCGGGCCGGGATGCGCTTCGTGCGCAATACGCCGGCGGTGCAGAACGCGATGGTGCGCACGATCGCGTTTTCGATTCCGGCCTCGGCGCCGTGGGCGATGCTGCCGCTGTATGTCCGCCACGAGCTGGGGCTGGGCGCCGGCATGTATGGCGTGATCCTGGGGATGATGGGGATCGGGGGCGTGACCTCCGGCATGCTGCTGCCGATGGTGCGCGGCAAGTTCAGCCGGGGTGCGACGGTGCTGGCCTGCACGCTGTCGTCCTGTGCCGGCATGGCGATCCTGGGTGTCTCGCACCACTGGCTGGCGGCCTCGTTGGGGATGCTGCTGTTCGGGCTGGGTTGGACGTCAGCCTATGCCACAATCCAGGCGGCGGCCCAGTTGGCCTGCCCGCCCTGGGTGCGGGCCCGGTCCTTGGCGATCTACCAGTTGGCGCAGAACGGCGCGCTGACCCTGGGATCGTTCTTCTGGGGCTGGATGGGCGGGTCGATCGGCATGCCGACGGCGTTGCTGGCTGCCGCGGGCACCGGTCTGGTGCTGGCGGGCGGCGCGCGCTTCTTCCGGATCGAGGCGATTACGCCGCGCCCGACCCCGGTCCAGGCCGAACCGCCGCCCACCCCGGAGGCGCCGGCGCCGGAATTTGTGCCGCTGCTGCGCAACGCCAAAGGCCGGCTGCTCGAAATGGTGCATTACCGGGTTCAGTCATCCGAACGGGACGCGTTCCTGGCGATCATGCGCGAGGTCCGCCGTGTGCGCGGCCGCGCCGGCGCGCAGTTCTGGCAGGTGTACGAGGATGTCGCGCACCCGGAAGGCTGGATGGAGATCTTTTCGATGGAAAGCTGGACCGACCATTTGCGGGAGGTCACGCGCCTGTCGGACGACGACCGCCTCGTGCTGGTTCGGGCTGCGGTGTTCCAGCACGATGTGGAGCGGCCGTCCCGGTTCCTGGCGGTTGACCCGACCAACCATCCGCTGGAGGCAATCCGGCATCACGAGACGGCCCGTTCGTTGCTGGCGCCGCCCGGCGCGGGGCTGGCGCCGCCCGGCGCGGGGCTGGCGCCCTCCGGGGCTGGCCTCAACACTGCGTGAGGCCGCGGCGCGGCGGCGGCCGGGGTCCCTACATTCGGCGGACAACAACAGCACGGAGGGGTGCATGAACCCGCACGCAACACGCAACAATCTGCCGACCAATGCGAAGTCGGTGGCGATCGAGCTGCTGAACGCCCGGGTGGCCGATGGGATCGATCTGGCGCTGCTGACCAAGCAGGCGCACTGGAATCTGAAAGGACCGCAATTCATCGCGGTGCATTTGATGCTGGACGGCTTCCGCACCGAGATCGACGACCATGTCGATACAATGGCAGAACGGGCGGTGCAGTTGGGCGGCACGGCACTGGGGACGGTTCAGGTGGTGGCGAAAGCCAGCACGCTGGCGCCGTACCCGACCAATATCACCGCGATCAAGGACCACCTGGCGGCGCTGAGCGAGCGGTATGCGGCCTGTGCCAATGCCGTTCGGGCCAATATCGAGCAGGCAGCGGAGGCAGGCGACGCGGACACCGCGGATATCTTTACCAGCGTGTCGCGCGGGCTGGACAAGTCGCTGTGGATGCTGGAGGCGCATACGCAGGGGTAGGACGCACCGGCGTCAGGGTAACGACGGGACGGGAGAACCAACGTCTCCCCCTCCCCTCGTGGGAGGGGGCCGGGGGGAGGGGGTTCCGCAAGTAGAAGCTCCACCGCCACAGGCAGACTCCCCCAACCCAATCCCACAAGGGGAGGGGGAGTCTCACTTCCCCTCCCGCTTCACCGTGCCTCAATCCGTGTAGGTCATCTGCCGGCAGGCTGGCGCGGTCTTCTCGCCCGGGAAGGTCGCCAGCACCTCGGCGCCCGGCACCGCACTGCCGGCCTGCTTCACCACCTTGACCATGAAGCCCGGCTGGATCACCTGGTGATCGCATTCCCGCATCGCGATGTGGCCCTTGATGCTATCCATGTCCACCGTCAGCAGCGCGGCCTTCAGCGGCTCGATGTCGGCGCTGCCGGCACGCGTGATCGCATCGCCCAGCACCTGGCATGCTTGCCACTGGTCGCCCTCGTTATTGTCCGGTGCGTTGCCGTATTCCTTCGTCCACAGCGCCACGAAATCCCGGTTCATGGCCGTATCGATCGCGGCGGAATACCGCGTTGATCCGATCAGCCCCACACCGGCATCGCCGACCGAACGCATCACCGCCATATCGACGACCTCGGTCAGCAACTGCACCTTGTCGCCGAGCCGATATTGTTTCGCCTGAGCCAGGAATGCGCCGTAATCGTCGCCGGCCAGCACCAGGTACAGCGCATCCGCGCCGGATTGCCGGATCTTGGTGATGTAGGTCGAAAAATCCTTCGTCCCCGTCGGCGAGAACACCGCACCGATAAAGTTCTTCCCAGCCCGTTTCATTTCGCCCTGGAACACCTCGACACTGTTACGGCCCCAGGCGTAGTCCATGCCGATCGCGTAAAAACCCTTGAAGGGCGCATCACGCAAATACAGCGACACCGCCCGAGCCCCCATCGGCCCCGAGATATTGGCGCGGAAGAAGTTGGGCACCAGCGATTCCCCGGTCAGTCTGCCGTCGCCGTTGTCGGAGGAGATGAAGACGGACTCCCACTCCGCCAGTTTCGGCACCACCGCCAGCGCCTCGGACGACAGGGTCATGCCGAACAGGATGCGGCAGCCGTCGCGTTCGACGCATTCCTGCGCCTTGCGCACGCAGGTGGCGGGGTCACCGCCGGTGTCGGAGATCAACAGCTCGATCGGCCGGCCGATCAGCCCGCCTTGCGCGTTCACCGTCTTCTGCCACAGCAGCGCGCCGCGGCGCATCTGCTCGCCGACGATTCCGAGCGGGCCGGTCAACGCCAGCGGCATGCCGATTTTGATGGAGGTCGCGGCGTTCGATCGGCGGATGATGAAGGGGCTGGCCAGTGCGGCACCCAAGGCGGTCCGGCGCGTGAGTTTGTTCATTTTGGTTCCTCCCTCCCGGCACCGTGTCGCGCGGCCTCGATCGCGTCAACGCCCCATCGCCCGGCGCAACCCGACGGTCCGGTCGGCAATGAACACGACCAGCAGGGTGAACAGCACCATCAGCGCTGCCGCGGCGGCCACCAGCGGGTCGGTGCGCGATTGCACATAGCGGAACAGCGCCACCGGGAAGGTGGTCAAACGCGGGCCGACCACGAACAGGCTGACCACGGTCTCATCGAAGGACACCAGGCACACGATCGCGCAGGTGGCGGCGACACCCGGCAGCATCAGCGGCAAGGTCACCCGGCGGAACACGGTGGCCGGCGGAGCGCCCAGGCTGGCGGCGGCCTCCTCGACCCCGGCTGGCAGCCCGCCCAGCGCGGTGACCAGCACGCGCAGCGCGTAGGGCAAGGTGATCAGCAGATGCGCCAGCACCAGCCCGGTCCAGGTGCCCAGCAGGCCGCGGCCGGCAAAGATGATCAGCAGCGCGAGGCCCAGCACGATGGTCGGCAGCAGCAACGGCGCCGTCAGCAGCGCGAACAGGGTTTCCCGCCCGGGGAACGCCACACGGGCGATGACCAGAGCGGCCGGGGTCGCCAGCGCCAGCGCCAGCGCGGTGACCACGACAGACAGGATCGCGCTGTTGCGCAGTGCCGCCATCAGTCCGGGATGATGCAGCAGCGCGGCGTACCAGCGCAGGCTCCAGCCCGAGGGCGGCCAGGCCAGGAAGCTGTCCGCCGAGAGCGACAGCGGAAACACCAGGATGACCGGCGCCAGCAGGAACAGGAACAGCGGCGCCACCAGCACCCGCAACATCAGGCCACCGCGTGCGACAGCCGGCCGTACAGCACCAGGGCCACGCCGAACACCGCCAGCACCACCACCGACAGGGCCGCTGCGACGGGCCAGTTCAGGGTGACGATCGCCTCGTCGTAGATCTCGGTCGCGAGCAGCGGCACCCGGCCGCCGCCGAGCAAAGACGGGGTGATGAAGCTGCTGGCCGCCAGAACGAAGGCGAGCAGACAGCCCAGCAGCACCCCCGGCAGGCTCAGCGGCAGGATGATGCGGCGGAACACGGCGATGGGGCGGGCGCCGAGACTGGCGGCGGCTTCCTCCAACGTCGGGTTCAGGCGGCCGAAGCCGGCGAGCAGCGACAGGATCATGTAGGGCATCAGAACCTCGGTCAGGCCGATGACCACGCCGGTCTGGTTGAACACCAGCGGCGGCGGATGCGCGAAGCCGAGGGCGCGCAGCAGGCCCGGGACCAGCCCGTGATCGCCCAGGATCACCAGCCAGCCATAGGTGCGCACGACCGCGGAGACCAGCAGCGGCGCGATGCAGGCCACCATCAGCAGGTTCCGCCACCGGTCGGGTGCTCGGTGAACGAACCAGGCGATCGGGTAGGCACACAGCAGGGTCAGGGCTGTGATCAGCAGGCTGACCCCGATCGAGTCGACCACCAGTTCCGCGTAGTACGAGTCGGTCAGCAGGCCGGCCCAGGTGGCCAGGGAAAACCCCGGAAGCAGTGCGCCGCCGGAGGCGCTGTCACGGAACGACAGCGTGGCGAGGTTCAGCATCGGCCAGAGGAAGACCAGCAGGTTGGCCGTGACGGCGGGGAGAAGGAGCCAGAGGTGGGAAGGCAGGTCCGCTTTCCCCCTCCCCTTGAGGGAGGGGGTCAGGGGGAGGGGGCCCCGCAAGGAGAATCTCGGACGTCTCAGGCCACCTCCCACCGCCCCCTCCCCCCAACCCCCTCCCTCAAGGGGAGGGGGAGAAGCTTATCAGTCTGACCAGCAAACCCTTACCGCAACCGCAGGATCCGGCGGCGCCATTGGTCCGTGACCGCCTCCCGCATCTTCGCCACCACCAGCCAATCGACCTCCATCATCTTCGCCAGCCGAGCTGGGGTGGAGGCGGTACGGGCCAGGGCCTTCGGGTCGATCTCGGCGTGGGTGTTCACCGGGCCGTAGAACATCCGTTCGGTGAAGGCCTTCTGCGCCTCGGC
>Ga0182012_10008620_pt1 | contig 10070 bp, 5 predicted proteins | sample 612S2SmetaG_FD_120486 | JGI IMG/M metagenome (GOLD analysis project Ga0182012, IMG submission 120486) | Permafrost microbial communities from Stordalen Mire, Sweden - 612S2S metaG | ecosystem: Environmental > Terrestrial > Soil > Wetlands > Permafrost | place: Sweden: Stordalen | collected... | reverse complement strand
TTGAGCGTAGTCGAATTGCTGATTTGGATGTCCGGTACGGCCGGGTCTCCAAGGTAATACGCGACGATGTTGTGTACTCCGAGGGTGAGCGCCGAAGTTGTAAATTGTGCGGAGTTGCCGGCAGTGAAGGGGACGGTAGCCAGAATGGTTGAGCCGTCGTTGAATTGAACCGATCCGGCCGGGGCAACAGCTCCGCCGTTTGGCCCAATCGCCACCGTTGCGGTAAAGGTAACGCTCGCTCCCACAAGGGACGGATTCGAGCTGGATACGAGTGTGGTGACCGTGCCCTCCAGCACATTCTGGGTCAACGATGCGGGCGGCCCGGCATAGTGGTTTACGTCGCTGCCAGGAACGTAGACGGCGGAAATCGTGTGCGCTCCCACTGTGAGTGTGCTGGTAAGGAACGTCGCGGTGGCAGAGACAGTGGACCCGCTTGTCACCGCAGTGCCGAGAGCAGTATTCGACTGCACCGCTGTCCCGTCCACTGAGAAAGTGACGGTCCCGGTCAAAGCGCCGGTGCCGGTGCCGGTGGAGACTGTTGCAGTGAACGTGACCGGATTGCCGAATCCGGACGGGTTGAGGCTGGATACCAGGGTGATAGTCGCCTCGTTGACCGGGGATGCAATTCCAAACACTTCAATGTCCAGGGGAGAGTTCGATGCGACAACCGCAGCCTGGGTGTCGCCGGCGATATCGATATTTCCATTCTCCGCCGTGTTGCCGGTAATGGCCGGAGTAAGAGACGGCGCGAAGACCGCGCCGATCACGCAATCGCTGTCCACGGCCAAATCGGGTGGGCTTACTGCGCAGGAGTTCGCTACAGTCGGATCGACGGCTGCATTCGTGCCCACAACGATGCCGGTCAGATCGAGCGGAGCGTTTCCATCGTTCTCAACTGTCTGGTCCTGCGTCGCCGACAAGCTACCCTGGCGAACCGGCGTCGGAGTCCCGCCACCGGTGAAATCGAGCGCAACATAGTTGCTCTGGATTTCCCGCACCTCCATGTTCAACGAGTCGGCGAAGTAGAGGTTTCCGCTGCTATCGAGGAAGAGCCCAATCGGCCCGTAGATGAATAGCTGGGAAAAGTTTCCGGCGAAGTAGTATTCGCCGACTTGGCTGGCGGCGATAGCTGAGATGATGCCGGGCGTCGAGCTCGAAGCTGAGGTTACCTTTCGAATGGCCTCGTTCTGCGTGTCGGCGATGTAGATATTTCCTCCCGGGTCCACGACCACGCCCGAGGGCACCCTCAAATCCGCCGCGGTGGCCTTCCCTCCGTCTCCCGAATAGCCTGCCGTCCCGGTTCCGGCAAAGGTCGAAATGATTCCGCTGGCCGCGCTAACCTCGCGGACCACGTTGTTTGCGGAGTCTGCAATATACATATTGCCGGCAGGGTCGAACGCTACCGCTTCAGGAGCATTGAGTTCGGCAAGTGTCGCCGCATGAGTGTCGCCGGAATATCCTCCGGACCCATCTGGGTTTGTGAACCCGTCTCCCGCCACGGTGGTAATGATCCCTGTAACCGCATCCACTCTGCGAATGCGCTGGTTGGCGGTGTCGGAGATAAAAATGTTACCGCCAAAGTCGACGGTTACACCCTGGGGCGAATTGAGTTTGCCTGAAGTGGCCAGGCAGCCATCTCCGACATTGTCGGTTTGTCCACCGCAGCCACTGCCGCCGCCTGCCACCGTGGTAATGATGCCGGAAGCGGCAGAGATCATGCGAATGACGTTATTGCCCGTATCCGCAATGTAAAGATTCCCCGCGCCATCCAGGGCCACCGCGGACGGCAGATTCAACGTGGCCAGCGATGCGGGTCCGTTATTGCCTGTGTTGCCCGAGGCGGTGTTCCCCGCAATCGTTGTGATGATGCCGGGTCCGGCGCAGGCGGCGGAGGTCCCTGAGAGGATGGCGCTGGTCGAGCTCGCACAGACCATGCGGATCCGAAAATGGAGCGTATCCGCTATGTACAGGTTGCCTGCGCCATCCAATGTGATGCCGGAAGGCAGGTACAGCTCCGCTTCCGTGGCCGGGATGCCATCCACCACCGCATCCTTGTAATCGCCGTCCCCGGCGACAGGAACAATATTTCCGGGGACAAAAACGCCCAATCCGCCCAACCCCGTACCCGAAATATACGTTGTGCCCAATACGTTGCCCCCGCTATCGAACAGCACAACTGCGCCGGAGCGCAGGCCGGGCGCGGAGGGTGTAAAGGAGACCGATTGCTGGCAACTGCCGCCGGGCGCCAGCGCGGTTGCAGACACGCAGCTGGATCCGTTGCCAGTTTGAAAGTCAAGGTTGGGCACTCCCATCGTCAGTACAGCCACATTGGCTACCGTGCCCCCGGCGGGCGCCGTTACAGTGACGGTCTGCTCTGTCTGCGGGTTGGTGCCTCCCACCGCAATTGGGGTGCTGAAGACAGCCTGCGCTTGCGCGCCCGTAGCCGCCAGCAGCAAAGGCATCAACGCCAACATCCAGTTTCGCCTGCGTGCCGGCGAAACCTGGGCGGTGAGAGTTCGAATGGCGAAGAGGCGCCAACCGTTGCGGGAAACCGTGCGGCCTGGTGCGCCGGCGACGGCGACGGTTGGTTCAGACAAAATACTCAGAGAATTCTCAAGAATGGCCTTGAAAATGGGGATTCCGCTCATGCTTATCTCCGTGCGGCGCTCTAACTGAAGGCAACTTGCAACCGGTTGACCGGCAGTCGATCAATCGAAGTTCAGAACGCTCACAAGAAGTACATACCCGAACAGGGAAATCGCTGTTTCCAATCGCTCACGCACAGCTATCTTCCTCGTGGGCTGGCGAAATAATTCGGTCTCGACCCCACGCAATCTGGGCGGTTTGACATCCTTCTCGCACAAATCCGACTACGCTGGTGATCGTGGCCTACTACTGGGTTATGAGACTTTTCCATTTTCCACTAGTAACGTGACTTTGTCTAGTAATAACCACCACGCATGGTTACTTTTCCGCCTCGGCTGTTGAATTCACTCGCCGTGAAGCCTCAGCGCAGCGTTCCGCGCCCGCTCTGTCTCTGCCGCGGTAAATGAAGTATAGAGCCAAACCGCTCAGACTTAGTCGCATAGAGGTGCAATCCTTCCAGAATGTGTGGAAGATTGCGGACTCCCCGGGGGGCGTCGCAATTTACCTCTTTTGGTCAGAGCGCTTGCAGCAAACCCCACGCGCCAGGCCCACACCGGAGGAGGCAGTCCAGATGGATGGAGCAACCAGGAAGGTGTTTAGTCCCACCGTTTACCTCTCGACCGAAGGAAAGGGGCGGAATTTTGTCCGTCTCAAGACCAAGCAGCTCTTCTTTTCCCAGGGAAGCGCAGCCGGTTCCGTCTTCTATCTCCAGTCGGGCCGCGCCAAGCTCACCGTTGTCTCCAAGCGGGGCAAGGAAGCAACCGTAACCCTGCTGGCCGCCGGAGACTTCTTTGGCGAGGAAGCGATTGTCGGAGTGGACCCGGTTCGCCCGGCCTCGGCCTTGGCCATTACCGTCTGTGTCGCGCTTGAAGTTGAGAGGGAACAGATGCTGCGCGTGCTTCATGAAGAGCACACTTTCTCAGCGCTTTTCATGCAGTTCATCCTCACCAGGGGCATCCGTACCCAGGCGGATCTCGTCGATCAGCTCTTCAACTCCAGCGAAAGGCGCTTGGCGCGGATTCTGCTCCTGATGGCGCAATATGGCAAGCCGGGTGAGCCTGAAACGCAGATTGCTCCGGTAACCCAGGAAACGCTTGCGGAGATGATCGGAACAACACGGTCGCGGGTGAGCTTCTTCATGAATCGCTTTCGGAAGCTGGGCTACGTTACCTACAACGGCCACATCCGGGTGAACAAGTCGCTGCTCAACGTGGTGCTCCGCGACCAGTTGCCGGAGCAGAACGCATCCCGGCCCGCGCTGCTCGATCCGGGACCCAGCCCGACACGCGCCGCGAAACGAGCCAAACTGGTCTGAACGGCGGAAGCCCGCTTCGGATGGCTTGTAAGCAACGCCGGATAGCAACGGCCATAACGCACGCAATGGAGGGTCCATGTCGTTTGGTATCTATGCCGCGGGCTTCGCCATCATGATTGGCGGATTGATGTACGTCGGGCACCTGATGCATATTCCCGTGCAGTGGCTCGGGGCGGGAGCGGTTGTGCTGTTGGGGGTTGGAATTCTGTCGGGCGTAAAAGCCACGCGCCAAAGAGACTCTTCCAACTAGTGAACATTGCCGCCGATTCAAGGATACCGGCGTGTGTTCGCATTTGACTCCTCCTGGGGCCGGCGAGGCGCCCTGAACCACGTAAGCGCAATGCACCAGCCCGGCCGCGATTCCCAACAGCACAGCCTCGTTAATCCACCATTGAGCGCTCCGCGCAAGGCATAAAATCCCAATTCCCCGTACAATTTATAAACGGGAGACGCACGCCATGCGCCGAACCTATATGGACGCCAATGCCACGACCCCTCTGCTTCCAGAGGTGATCGAAGCCATGCGCCCATACTGGATGGAGCATTTCGGCAATGCCTCTTCGATTCACTTGCATGGCCAGCAGGCGCACCGCGCCGTGAACCAGGCCCGCGAGACCATGGCCCAGTTCTTCAACTGCCACGCTGCGGAGGTGGTGTTCAACTCCGGCGGCACCGAGGGCGACAACACAGCCATCTTCGGCCTGCTGCACCCCGGTGACCACTTCATTACCACTTCGATTGAGCACTCCGCGGTCCTGCAGGCAGCCAATCGGCTGGCTCGCGGCGGCGTCGAGACCACCTTTGTCGCGCCCAACGCCAGCGGCCTCATCGACCCGTACGATATTCGTCGCGCAATTCGGCCTGAGGCTCGCCTGATCAGCGTGATGCTGGCCAATAACGAGACCGGCGTCCTCCAACCTGTAGCCGAGATAGGCAAAATCGCCGCCGAAACAGGCGTGTTCTTCCACATCGATGCCGTGCAGGGCGCGGGCAAGGTGGAGTTCGACGTGCGCCGGTTCGGCTGCCACCTCTGCTCCATCAGCGCCCACAAGATGCACGGGCCCAAGGGCGTTGGGGCGATGTTTGTGCGCCGCGGGACTCCAATTGAGCCGCTGCTGGTGGGCGGAAGCCACGAGCGCCGCCGCCGCGCCGGAACCGAGAACGTACCCGGCATCGTAGGCCTGGCCAAGGCCGCGGAGCTGGCCATGCATTCTCTGCAAGATGGAACCATCGACCGGCTTGCAGCTCTGCGCGACCGGCTGGAAGCAGGCGTTTTGCAGATTCCCGGCACAGGCGTAAACGGCGCACACTCTATTGATTGTCATCCTGAGCGAGCGCAGCCTTCTGCCCCGGAGGGGCAGCGTGAAAATAGCCCAGGGCAAGCGCAGCGCAGCCCTGGGAACGGTGCCGATATTGGCGTTGCGCCCCGTAGGGGCGCTGTGAACCCTTTGGTTTATCCGATATCCACAAATCCCATCCCCCGCGTGGCCAACACCACCAACATCTGGTTCGACCAGCTTGAGGGCGAAGCGCTGGTGATTGCTCTGGACCTGAAGGGCGTGGCCGTCTCCGGCGGATCGGCCTGCCACTCCGGCGCAACCGAGCCAAGCCATGTGCTGATGGCCATGGGCCTCGACAAGACGAGAGCCCGCGCCAGCCTGCGCTTCAGCCTGCTGAAAACGGCAACCGAGGCCGACGTGGATCACGTATTGCAGGTGATCACAGGGGCCGTCGAAAACCTGCGCGAGCTTTCGCCAATAGCGGCGGGAACGCTAGGGTAATAGCATTGAATTGAAACGGAACGAAGCCGGTTTTTTTGTCGTATCCGGAACATCGAGTATTTACCATGAAAACTCTGAAAGTATCTTTGATTGGAACGGCGGTCGGGATGGCGGCATGGATGTTCGGCATCGGGCACATCCTATGGCCCGCGCATCCTCAGTTCGCCGGTTTTCTGCTCACCCTGGCCACGACCATCGCTGTTCAGGTTGGCTCGCCTTGGTTGAATCGCTTGTTCGATTGAAATGAGCTTTTGTTCGATCTCCCTCCATGTGCGGCGGGGAAGACGGGATAAGAGCCTCTGCGGAAGGTATCGTAGCTTTGAAAGGGCACGGCTTCAGCCGTGCCGTAAGACTGCGGGAAAACGTTGGGCTTTAGCCCCTGAGGGATGATTATCAGAACTTGGAAAGGTGGAAAAGGTCATGGTCGATCCGAAGAAATCCGCTGAAGCTGCCAGAAGGATTCAAGATATTAACCGCACAATCCAAAGTCACCAAACAAGAATTTCGAGCCTTGAGCGAGAAAAAGGGGAGAAGGTCAAGTACTACGACCAGCAAATCAGACATGAGCAGGATGAGATTAAGCGTCATTCCCGCCTGATTGATGAGCTTAAACGTCAGATTTGACTTTTGCTTCCGATGTTTCAAATTCCCTCAGGGGCCAAAGCCCACGTATTTTTGCAATCGTTACGGCACGACTGAAGTCATGCCCTTTCAAAGCGGAGCATAGTTCCGCAGCCTAGATTTTTTCGAAGCAAACGAGGTCGTTTCAAATGACGCAGAACGCAACCATCGCCGTAGCCATGTCCGGAGGAGTCGACTCCTCGACGGTTGCGGCGATGCTCGCCCACGAGGGCGGCTCGGTAGTCGGCCTCACGCTCCAGCTTTGGGATCAGACGCGTCTGGCCGGCAAGCACGGCATTCCCGATGCTCCGAAGGCCGGCCGCTGCTGCTCGCTCGACGACGTGTACGACGCCCGCCGCGTTGCCGAGCACCTCAACATTCCCTACTACGTCGTCAACCAGCAGGAGCGCTTCGAGCACGACGTGGTCCGCCCCTTCGTGGACGAGTACCTGGCTGGCCGCACGCCGATTCCCTGCTCGCTGTGCAACAACCACCTCAAGTTCGACCAGTTGCTGCAGACCGCGCGGTCCATCGGCGCTGCCCGCATCGCCACCGGCCACTATGCCATCAATGAGTACGACGCTCATCGGGGCCGCTGGATTCTGAAGCGCCCCGCCGACCTGGCCAAGGACCAGACCTACTTCCTCTTCGGACTGACCCAGGCGCAGTTGGCTCGCACGCTGTTTCCGCTCGGCCACATGATCAAGCCGGAAGTGAGGGCTGCCGCACGCAGTGCCGGACTGGCGCTGGCCGATAAGCCCGATTCGCAGGAGATTTGCTTCATTCCCGGCGGCGATTACAAGCAGTTCCTCGCCGCCTACCTCGAAGAGCAGGGCGAGCAGGTTCCCGTGACTTCAGGCGAACTGGTCGCCTCCAGCGGCGAGGTTCTGGGCCGTCACGTGGGCATCTCGAACTTCACCGTGGGCCAGCGCAAGGGCCTCGGCGTAAGCTCGCCATCGCCGCTCTACGTGCTCAATATCGACCCCGCGAGTCACCGCGTAACCGTAGGCGCGGATGCAGAGTTGGCCGTCCGCACCCTGCGAGCCCGGAACCTGAACTGGATCAGCATCCCCGAGCTAACCGGCCCCATGCGCGTGCGAGTCAAGATTCGCCATCGCCACGAGCCCGCCTGGGCAGTGATCAAGCCGGTTGGCCCAACAACTCCGGGCGCCCCCGGTCCCTCGCATTTGGGGACCGGGGATTCCTCATCCCCCACCGGCGAGGTCGTCGCCACCTTCGACGAGCCGCAGCGTGCCGTCACCCCTGGCCAGTCCGCCGTGTTTTACAATGGCGACGAAGTGGTCGGCGGCGGCTGGATCGTTTAGCACGAGACCAGAGTTGCTATGTCCCGCTTTGAAAGGGCACGGCTTCAGCCGTGCCGCTGGCGGTAGCCAGGAATGTGGGCTTTAGCCCCTGAGGGATACATCTTCCTTGGTTCTGCTCTGGTAGACCGCCAAGCCAAGCTTTCACTGCACGCAAAAACCGTCAAATAATGCGCAAATACGCATCAAAAACGCACTAAAACGCTTGGCTTTTCATGTTTTTGTATGGTGTTAACGGCTCGTTCTTTTCAAATAAGTGTGGTTAAACCCCGACACTTTTTCCCCGCAACGCTTTTGTCCCAAATACGTCCTGCTATACCAGCACAAAATTCGCATTTTCGTGGGCCTATAACGATATCTGTTTTGCAAGTGCGCATTTTTTAGGGAGCCCATCCGCAGCCAAACGCGCGCAGAAGGAACCTCTCTCCAGGCCCCTAATCCCTATTCCCTATTCCCTATTCCCTATTCCCTCGCCCTTAACCAATCTCCCGATCCCAGGTCTCCAGCGTCTTTTTGAACACGCTCATAAACTTCCCCGCGTCCGCCCCGTCGATGGTCCGATGATCGAACCCCAGGCAGTAGTGCTGCATGGCCCGGATGGCAATCGTATCGCCGCCCTCGGCATCCGTCACCACCACAGCCTCTTTCTTCAGCCCGCCAATGGCCAGAATCGCAGACTCGGGCTGGTTGATGATCGGCGTGCCAAACTCCCCGCCGAACACCCCCGAATTAGTCAGCGTAAACGTCGATCCAGACGCCTCTTCCAGCTTCAGCTTTTTGGTGCGTGCCCGCTCGGCCAAGTCCGCCACGGCACGCGCCAGCTCCAAAAAGCTCCGCTGCTCGGCCTCCTTCACCACCGGCACAATCAGCCCCCACTCCAGCGCCACGGCGATTCCCAAATGAATGTTCTCGTGGTAATGGATCGCGCCGTTCTCCATCGACGCGTTGACAATGGGATATTTGCGCAGCGCCTCTACAGCAGCCGCGGCAATAAACGGCATGTAGGTGAGCTTGACGCCGAACCTCAGCTCGAAACGAGCCTTTTCCCGCTCCCGGATTTTTGCCACGCGCGTCATGTCCACCTTGTAAACGGTGTAGGCATGAGGGCTTATCGCCACACTCTCCACCATGCGCTGGGCAATGATGGCGCGCATCTTGCTAAGCGGCGCAACCTGCCCGCTTAACGCGAGAGGCGCGGCCGGCACTGTGGCATGCTTGTCGCCGGTAAAGGTTCCTGGACCATGCTCGCTCAAGTGGCGAAGCATATCGTCCTTCGTGATGCGTCCGCCCGATCCGGTGCCGGCCACATGGCGCAGGTCGAGGTGGTTGTCTTTGGCCATCCGCCGAACCAGCGGGGAAGACCGGATGCGATCGCTGCCATTCGACGATGCCGTGGGCGCCGGCGCCGAAGCTGCGGCCGGCGCTGCGCTTGCCCGGGCCGCTTTCGCTTCTTCCGCAACCGCAGCGGGCCCCGCGCCGCCGATAACCGCAACCACGGTATTGATTTCGACGGTTGCCCCTTCTGGCACCTTGATCTCGGTCAACACGCCGGCAACGGGCGCGGGAATCTCCGCGTCCACCTTGTCGGTTGAAATCTCAAACAGCGGCTCGTCCTTTTGCACCACATCGCCGGCCTTTTTGAGCCATTTGGTAATGGTGCCCTCAAAAATGGACTCGCCCATCTGAGGCATCACCACGTCCACGCCGCTCGCTGCCGCACCCACCTGCGCGGTTTCAGTCCCGAGTCCCTCAGCGCCCGATCCCTGATCCCTGACCCCTGACCCCTGTTCTCCCGATCCCTGTTCCCTGTTCCCTGTTCCCTGTTCTCCCGATCCCTGACCCCTGATCCCTGTTCCCTGTTCTTCCGTCACCACCGCGACCACCGTATTGACCTCTACGGTGGCGCCCTCGGCAACCTTGATCTCACTCAAAATTCCGGCCACAGGCGAGGGAATCTCCGCATCCACTTTGTCGGTCGAAATCTCGAAAAGCGGCTCGTCCTTTTGCACGGAGTCGCCGGCCTTCTTCAGCCACTTGGTAATAGTGCCTTCAAAGATCGACTCGCCCATCTGAGGCATAATCACGTCGGTTGGCATAGGTTCCTCTCTGGGCCACGCGGGGCTGGAGCGCGCACCCGCCTCCAGCCGGATTATAAATTGCTCCCCGTGCGGCGCACTTCCCGCCCGGCCCATAAGGGCTCCGTGCCCATCTTTGCTGTCATCCCGAGGGAGCGAAGCGAGTCGAAGGACCTGCGTCTCGTCAACCCGGCGCATCAACTCACCGCGCCCCACCCTTGCTGTCATCCTGACCGGAGCGAAGCGAAGTGGAAAGCCTGCCCTGAGCTTGCCGAAGGGGACCTGCGTCTTGCCTTTCCGTGCGCAAATG
>Ga0182012_10008610_pt1 | contig 10075 bp, 6 predicted proteins | sample 612S2SmetaG_FD_120486 | JGI IMG/M metagenome (GOLD analysis project Ga0182012, IMG submission 120486) | Permafrost microbial communities from Stordalen Mire, Sweden - 612S2S metaG | ecosystem: Environmental > Terrestrial > Soil > Wetlands > Permafrost | place: Sweden: Stordalen | collected... | reverse complement strand
GCGCAGATAGAGCGCGTCATGAAAGGAACTGCTTTGGTAGTTGAGCATGATGTCGTCGGCGCCCGGGACGCCCATGATGTAGTTCACGCCGGCGGCGGCGAGGGTGGTTAGGATGGCGTCCATATCGTCGTCGTCGGCTTCGGCATGGTTGGTGTAGCAGACATCGCAGCCCATGGGCAGGCCTAACAGCTTTCCGCAGAAATGATCTTCCAACGCGGCGCGTAGAATTTGTTTGCCGTTGTAGAGATATTCGGGGCCGATGAAGCCGACCACTGTATTGACGAGCATGGGACGAAAGGCGCGGGCGACGCCATAGGCGCGGGCTTCGCAGGTTTGTTGATCTATGCCGGCATGGGCGTTGGCGGAGAGCGAACTGCCTTGGCCGGTTTCGAAGTACATGATGTTGTCGCCCACGGTACCGCGTTTTAGGGCGCGTGCGGCGTCGTGCGCTTCGCGCAGCATAGCGAGATTGATTCCGAAGGAAGTGTTGGTGGCTTCGGTACCGCCGATGGATTGGAAGACGAGATCGACAGGTGCGCCGGCGTGCAGGGCTTCGAGTTGAGTGGTGACATGGGCTAGGACGCAACTTTGCGTTGGAATGTTGTAGCGCTGGCGAATGGTGTCAACCATGATGAGCAGTTGCTTTACGGTTTGCGGGTTGTCGGAAGCGGGATTGATGCCGATGACGGCGTCGCCACTGCCTAACATGAGGCCGTCTACAATGCTGGCGGCGATAGCGCGTGCGTCATCGGAGGGATGGTTGGGTTGGAGGCGCGTGGATAAGCGGCCGGGCAAGCCGACGGTGGTGCGAAAGCGGGTGACGACGTGAATTTTGCTGGCGACCTTGATCAGGTCCTGTTGGCGCATGAGTTTGGAGACGGCGGCGGCTTGTTCGGGAATGACGCCGGGCGCGATACGCGCGAGAGTTGCAGTGTCGGCTTCGTTGCTGAGTAGCCAATCGCGGAATGCGCCCACGGTGAGATGAGAGATTTCGGCGAAGGCTTTCTGATTATGAGAATCAAAGATCAGTCGAGTGACTTCATCGGCTTCGTAAGGTGTGAGAGGCTCTTCTAAAAAACGCCGCAACGGTACATCGGCCAACGCCATTTGAGCAGCGACGCGTTCTTCCGCACTGGCCGCGGCGAGGCCCGCCAATTCATCTCCCGACCGCAGTGGCGTTGCTTTGGCGAGCAAGGTCTTGAGGTTGGCGAAGCGGTATCCCAACGATCCGATGGTGGCTTGATAACCCAAAATATTCTTAAAGGTACCGCAAAGGGTGGGTACACTGCGGTTATGAAGTGTGTTGCCCTTGCCGTCGTCGCAACGCTGTCCGCTAGTTCTTTTCTAGGTGGCTCAGAATCGCCGTTAGTGGAACGGGTGGATAAGACAGCGTTTATTCAAATTGAAGCGAATAGCTTTCGTGCACTTACGCCGCGACAACAAGCGCTGGCGTATTGGCTGACGCAGGCGTCAATTGCGTTTGACCCGATTATTTATGACCAAATGTCGCGCTTTGGGTTGCTGCAGAAAGAAATGCTCGAGGCGGTGGTGAACGCGAAGGACAAAGTTGATGCCAAGACCTATTCGCAAGTGCTGGCGTTCACGAAACTCTTTTGGGCGAATAAGGGGAATCATCACGAGCAGACGGGGCATAAAATCATGCCGGAGTTTACAGCCGACCGTTTTACGGCTGCACTGCTGGCGGCCGGGCGGAAGGATTTAGCGGCGGACGTGGTGCGCCTGACGCCCTCGTTGTTTGATCCGAACTTTGAGCCGATTCTGACGGCGAAGACGCCCGAAGCAGGGAAGGACATTATCGAAGCGAGTTCGAATGGTTTCTATTCAGGAGTGAAACTTGCGGATCTGAAGGGGTTCACGGAACACTACCGGCTGAATTCGCGCGTGGCGAAGGAAGGCGGGAAGCTGCATGAGGAGGTTTATCGCGCTGGAACGCCGGACGGGCGGATTAAGCCGGGACTTTATGCGGAGTACCTGCGGAAGACGATTGGCTATTTGCAGCAGGCGCATGAGTACGCGGAGCCGGGGCAGGCGGAAGTGATTGCGGATTTGATTCGTTTTTATGAGACGGGCGAATACTCCGATTGGCTCAATTTCGGAATGGCGTGGGTGCAAAATAATCCAACGGTTGATTTCGCCAGCGGATTTATTGAGACATACCGCGATGCGCGAGCGGCGAAGGGAACGGCGCAGACATTCGTTTGTGTAACGGATGAAAAGCTGTCGGCTTCGATGCGCAAGATTGCGGCGAACGCAAGCTACTTTGAAGGGCGCGCGCCGTGGGATGCGCGTTATAAGCAGCAGAATGCGAGACCGCCGGTGGCGAAGGCCGTGGAAACGGTTGTGGAGACCGGCGATTTTCATGTGTCGACGATTGGCGATAATCTGCCGAATGAAGATGAAGTGCACCAGAAATTCGGCACTAAGAATTTTCTCTTTTCGAGTGCGACGCGTGCGTTTGATGCGGCTGTTGGCAGCAAGGTGGCGCAGGAGTTTTCGGCTACGCCTGAAGAATTAGCGCGGGCGGAGAAATATGGACCGGGCGCGGCGGAGTTGATGACGGCGATGCATGAAGTGATTGGGCATGGGTCGGGCAAACTGAGTCCGAAGTTGACGGGAGATCCTGGTTCGTATTTAAAAGAGTATTACTCAACGCTGGAAGAAGCGCGGGCCGATCTGGTGGCGCTGTGGAATGTGTTTGATCCGAAACTGAAAGAGCTTGGCTTGGTGAGTTCGGATGAGACGGGCCGTGCGATGTACGATGCGGCGGCGCGTGTGATGCTGACGCAATTGGCGCGCAATCCGAAAGGCGATGAGTTAGAGGAAGATCATCAGCGCGACCGCCAACTGATTGCGCGCTACATCATGGATAAGACGGGCGCGATTGTTTTGGAACAGCATGACGGCAAGACCTTCGCAGTGGTGAAAGACTACAAGAAAATGCACGAAGGCGTGGGGATGCTGCTAGCTGAATTGATGCGCATTAAAGCCGAAGGCGATTATCCGGCGATCAAGGCACTGATTGACAAATATGGGGTGCATTTCGATCCGAAGTTGCGCGATGAAGTGTTGCAGCGTTACGAGAAGCTCGATTTGCCTACGTATTGGACGGGCATCAACGCTGACCTAAAAGCAAAGTTCGACAAGGAAGGGAAGGTGACATCGGTTGAGATTGGGTATCCGCGTGACTACGTGAAGCAGCAACTCAGCTACAGTGCCCTTTACGAGGCGCGTTAAGGAGCACCATGAAGTTTTTGTTTGCGTTATGGCTGGTCACGTGCCCGATCTGTTCCCAATTCGAAACTAAGTTGTCGCCGGAAACGGCAAAAGCGTTTGAGACATATGTGAAAGCGGCGGAGAGTGAGCTAGATGCGCGCTGGTCTGGGCGCGCGCCGTTTCTTTCGCTCACGGAATCGGCCAGCGACACCAAGCGATTAATGAAGGGGGCCTTAATCATCCGAGCGGCTGGGGCGCGTAATCCGGAAGACGTGCCGGATGGCTTAATTCACGACTGGGTAGGGGCTGTTTACATTCCGAACACTAGTGTGGGTGCGGTTGTGAACCTGTTGCATGATTTTGATCGTCACGCGAAAATTTATCCGGAGATTGTGCGTTCGCGGCTGGTAAAACAGCAAGGGAATGATTTCACGGGTTACTGGCGAATTGAGCGCAAGCAGCAGTTTGTGCCGGCGGTGTTTGATGTGCAGCAGGACGCGCACTATAAGGAAGTGGCGCCGGGGAAGTGGATTTGCCGCGCCTATGCCAACGATATTCGCGAAGTGCAAGATGCGGGAACGGCAAAGGAGAAAGACTATCCGCTAGGCGAAGGGCTGGGCTTGTTGTGGCGGATGAATGCGTTCTGGAGCATTGAAGCGAGCGGGAATGGCGTATTGGCGGAGTGCCGGACGATTTCACTTTCGCGTGCGATTCCGACCGGCATGGGCTGGATGATTAAGCCGTTTATTCAGAATGTGCCGCGGGAGTCTTTGACCTCGACGTTGCAGAATACGCGGAAGACGCTTGAGGAGTAGCGGCGACGGCGGCTTCCGCTAAGCCTAGCGACATCTTCGATATACTGAATACTCAGATGGATCGTAAACCCAATTCTTTTCAACCGCTGGCGATTGTGATGACGGTGCTGGCCGCGCTTGTGCGTCTATTGCCGCATCCGCCGAACTTTTCGCCAATTGGCGGCGTGGCTCTGTTTGGCGGCGCTCGCTTACGCGGCTGGCAGGCTTATCTGGTTCCGTTGGTTGCCTTGGCGATTACCGATCCGATTCGCAGCCGGATGGAAGGCGGATACCCCGCTTATTCTTTTGGAACGATCATCATTTACGCGTCATTTATGATCAGCGTGTTCCTGGGCCGTACATTTTTGCGTAACACGAATAACCCGGTACGCATTGGGACGGTAGTGTTTGCGGGTAGCTTGCAGTTCTTCCTGATCACCAACTTTTTCGTTTGGTTTGGCGCGCATTCCATGTACCCGCAGACGCTGGGGGGCTTAACTGCGTGCTACGTGGCAGGCCTGCCGTTTTATGGGCGCACCCTGCTGGGCGATCTTTTCTTTTCAGGCGTTCTCTTCGGCACTTATGCGCTGGTGAGCCGCCGACTTGAGTCTGTGCGTAGCGTTACAGCGTAATTGGCTATTCGTAGCGCAGTGCTTCTGTTGGATTGAGTTGCGCGGCACGTCGGGCGGGCAGCAAGCCAAACGTCACACCCACGGCGAACGAGACCACGAACGCCACCACCACTGAGATAGGCGATACCGGTACTTTGATGGCCGATGTGAACAGCGGGATGCTTAACGGCAGCGCCAAGCCGATCACAATGCCTAACGCGCCGCCCACGACGCTCATCACTACCGCTTCCACCAAGAATTGCAGCAGCACTTCACGACGGGACGCGCCCACGGCCATGCGCAAGCCGATTTCGCGCGTTCGTTCCGTTACCGTTACCAGCATGATGTTCATGATGCCGATTCCGGAAATCAGCAGTGCGATGGCGGAAACAAGAATCAGCACGATGGTGAGGACGGTGGCGATGGTGTCGGCGGTTTGGAGGATGGCTACAAGATTTTGAACGTCGTATTTTGCGCCGGGGCGATGGCGGCTCTCTAGAATCTGATTTACCTTTTCCGTGACGGCCGGTACGGTGGCAGCGTCGCGGACTTGAACATAGACAGGTTCGATCTTTTCGTACTGCATGAAGTACTTCATCACAGTAATGGGTATGAGTACTGTTTCGTCGCTAATTTCGCCTTGGCCGAAGGTGGTGGTTTTTTCGCGAAACGTGCCGATGACGGTGAACTGCAGTTGGCTGATTTTGATGGTTTGTCCAATGGCGGCATCTTGACTGCCGAAGATGCGTGTGGCGAGTTTCTCAGTCAGCATGGCGACACGGCCGCGCAGTGCGACGTCGCTGGCATCGAGCGCGCGGCCGCGCAGGATCACCAGAGGGCGTACAACCGGGTACTCTTCGTCTACTCCGTTCACGGTGAGTTCGCGAACCTTTCCATTCACTACAATTTGATCGTGCGAGGTCATCACTGCAGTGGCAGCGACAATCTCACTGCCTAAGCTGTCGCGGATGGCTTGCACGTCGGAGAGCTTGACGAAGTCAGCTTGAATCTTGGCAGTGTTCTGGCCGCCGGCCTGATAATAGGCATAGACGAGGTTTGAACCCACGCCGCGGATTTGATCAAGAATGAGATCTTTGCTGGCAAGCGAAATGGTGACAACCAGAATGACTGAGGCGTTGCCAATGATGAGGCCCAGCGCCGTTAGAAAGGTTCTGAGCCGGTTTGCTTTGAGTGCCTGGAGGCTGAAGCTGATCGCTTCCGAGAAGTTCATTTAACTGCGGGTCACAAAATCAACCCTGCTAAGAGCTTACGCTCCGCCTACTTCTCTGAGCAAGCGGCGCGCTTCATGCTTTGGCGGATCGTCCGGGGTGAGAGATGCTTGCATGTACTTTTCGAGCATCGTCTTTGCCTGCGGCAAATCGCGTTTTTGCTCAACAAGTACAGAAGCCCAGGCGAACAAGACTTGCGGTGCGTTCGGGTGTTTAGCTTGTGCTTCTAAGAATACGGCATCGCTTTCTTTGTTGCGGCCTTGGTTTGCTAAGAAGCGGCCTAAGGCAAGCAGGTGGCCTACTTGATGAGGACCTAGATTAATGGCTTGGCGCAGTTGATCTTCCGCCGATTGGAACTCTTTGCGCTTTTGCGCTAGTTTGGCTTTTTCGAAATAACCTTGTGCGGGATCTAATTTGGCGGTTCTTTCAGCTATGGCAAGCGCTTTGTCGAAACCGCCGCCAAGGAAGCCCGGGGCCTCCAAATAGTAATCGAACATGTCGCTCAAGGCGTCAAGGTTTTTAGGGTTGAGTTCGACCGACTTCTCAAATGCATCTCGCGCCTTTCCTGCCAGGCCGGGAGCCATCAGGGGGTTCGATGATTCGGCACGTTTGCCCAAGGCTCGGCCCAGCCAATCCATGTACTCCGAATTGCCGGGCTGTTGGCTGACCGCCATTTGCAGGTAGTCTGCGGCTTTTTTAAAATCGCCCAGCATGTAGTAATCGCGCGCTACTAGAAAATTCGTACAGTGGTCGCCAGAATGCTTCTCTAAGAGCGCAAGGGAGCCGTCGAAATCAGTGTGCTTATACAGATCTTCCGCCTTCGAAAGATCGGACGCGTGCAACAAGGCAGCGCCGAAAACGGCAGCTACTGCACACACACGTATGGAATTAGAACCCAAGAAGCGTCTCCCCGTACCTAGACTAGCGCGATTTTGCTGGTTAACACCTAGTAGATGCTGGCATTCCGTACCAGGTTGCCAAACCTTTCAAATTCCCGCTAAATGTTTGATTCTTTTAATGTGAAGCAGTTGTTCCAGGGTACTCGCCGGGAGAGTATAGTATCTTTGAGGCTTAACTAATTTACCGATAGAAGAGAGGATACCAACATATGTTCGCCCAGTTGCGAAGTTCATTCATTTTGAGCAGTCTTTTGTTGGTGGTGGCCAGCGGCGCCTGGGCGCAGACCACGACCATTGAAGGCGATGTGAAGGATGCAAACGGCGCGCCGTTGAAGGGTGCCGTCATCGTTTTAGACCGCACAGACATCAAGGGGCATTATTCGGTCAAGTCGGACAAAAAGGGCCACTGGCTCTATACCGGCTTGCCGTATGGGAAGTTTGACATTAGCTGCCAAGTTGACGGCCAGACCGTTGATTCGGTAAAGGGTGTGCAATCGAAATACGGTGACAGTACGACGATCGATTTCGACATGCGCAAAGCACAGGCGGCTAAGGCAGGGCTGGCGCAAGCTGCTGCGACAGGTGAGCTTCCCGCTGAAGCTGCGCGTGGCATGAGCAAGGAAGAGAAAGAAAAGTTTGAAGCGACGGCCAAGAAAAACGCTGAAACGATGAAGAAGAATAAGGCGTTGAACGACGCGTTCAACGGCGGCCAGGACGCTAAGAAGGCGGGCGATGCAGAACCTGATAAGGCGCAGAAAATTGTGAAGTATCAGGCTGCTGTCGATAGCTACAACAAGGCTGGTGAGCTAGATCCTTCGCAAGCGGCTGTTTGGGATGCGTTGGGCGAAACGTACTCGGCCATGGGCGATGCACAAACAGGTGACGCGCGCACCCAGTCCTACGACAAGGCTATTGAAAATTACAACAAAGGGTTGGTGGCCAAGCCGAACGATGCCGGAGTTTACAATCAGATCGGCAACCTGTACGGAAAGGAACGCAAGATTCCGGAAGCTACCGACGCGCTGACGAAAGCCGCGCAGCTTGATCCGACTATGGCGCCGAAAGCGTACTTCAACATGGGGGCCAATCTGGTGAACAGCGGTCAGCCCGAAAAGGCGACCGACTTTTTCAAGAAGGCGACGGACGCCGACCCGACGTATTCGGAAGCCTGGTATCAATACGGTAGCTTGCTGATGATGCAGGGGAAGGTTGATCCGAAAACCGGAGCGCAAACGTATCCGCCCGATACGGCAACGGCACTGAAGAAGTATGTAGAATTGCAGCCGAATGGCGCACACGCGGCAGAAGCGAACGCGATGTTGCAGGCCATGGGTGAAAAAGTGGAGACGAAGGTAAACATTCCGCAGCCGTCTTCGAAGAAGAAGAAGTAAAAGCCGTAGAATGGGAACTGGGGGCGGCGTAAAAGACGTCCCCAGTTTAGAAAGCTAAGATCCCAAACTATGCGCGCCCTGCTTGAGCTGATCATCACCCTTGTCATTGCGTGGGTGGCGCGGGCCGTTCTCTCCAGTGTGATGAAAGAGTTTGGCGCGGCCGCGTCGAACTCATTCCGTCAACCCAATCAACAGCAATCCTCTAGTGGCACGGCGAGTCAGGAAAAAGAAACGCCGCGAGCTGGTGAGCTTCACAAAGATCCTGTTTGCGGGACCTACGTTTCGGAGTCGACATCTTTTCGACGCCAGCTTTCTGGGAAGACAGTGTATTACTGCTCCGACGCTTGTCTGCAGAAGCATGCAGTGTAAGAAATAGAATCCCGCCATCCGCCACGAAATCTAGCTATACTAGACGGCAACCCGTAGTCCCTGTCGACACGTTGAAAACAACTTCAGGAGTCTACCAGTGTTTAAATCTCGCGGCGTTCTGCTGCTCTCTCTTCTTTTTTCTTTTGGCGGGTACCTGTGTGCTCAGTCCACCGGAGCGATCCAGGGTTCGGTATTTGATCCCTCGGGCGCGGCGATTCCAGGCGCTGCTGTCACTATTCATAGCGACGCCAATGGCATTGATCGAGTTCTTACCGCCGACACAGCCGGGACGTTTTTTGTTCCGTCACTACCTGTAGGTGCTTATCGCGTACAAGTGAAAGCGCCGGGGATGGCGCAGATGACGGCTTCGAATGTGATTGTGTCGGTGGGTACAACCACGCAGCAGGATTTCACTATGAAGGTGGCTTCGGCTTCTGAAACGGTGCAGATTGAAGCTTCTGCACCGGCGGTGGAGACGTCTGCGGTTTCGATAGGCACGGTGGTGAGTCAGAAGACGGTGCAGGAGATTCCGCTGAACGGGCGGCACTTCGTGGATCTAGCTTATTTGACGGTGGGCACGGTGACGCCGCCGGCGAATGGTTCGCTGACGGCGCCGTTGCGCGGACAAGGATCGTTCTCTTTTAACTCGGCTGGTGCGCGCGAAGACAGTGTGAATTTTATGGTTAACGGGATCAACTTGAGCGATCCGATTCAGAATCAGATCACGTTTCAGCCGACGATCAACACCGTAGATGAGTTTAAGATTGACAACAATACGTTTAGTGCGGAGTACGGGCGCAACTCGGGATCCATTGTCAACATTGCTACGAAGAGCGGTGTGAATGCGTGGCATGGGGAAGGTTACGAATTTCTGCGGAACAACGATTTAGATGCGCGAAATTTCAGCAATCCGACGAATATCTCGGTGGCCGGTGCGCTGGTGGCGAATCCGCAATCGCCCTTCAAGCGGAACCAATTTGGCGGTGATGGCGGCGGTGCGATTCGCAAGGACAAAGATTTTGTTTATCTGAGTTACGAAGGCATGCGCCAGCGGCAAGCGGTGCCGATCTCCACAACTACTCTGACAGCGGCGCAGGTGGCGCAGGGGCAAGCCACGAGCGATCCGATTATCAAGAGCCTGCTGCCGTTTATTCCAGCGGCGAATTCGGGAACGAATCAGTTTGTATCTTCGGCGGTGGCACCGGTGAATATTTCACAGGGAACGGCCAATGTGAGCCATGTCTTTTCGGAAGCGAACCGACTGAATGGGTATTACGCGATTCAACGCGATCAACGCAATGAGCCGCCTTCTACAGACGGCAACAGCTTTCCGGGTGGCGGCGATCAGCGGAATGGCAACCGGCAATTGCTCACGCTGAATGATTCGTGGGTGATTAGTCCAAATGTGGTGAACGAGGCACGTTTGGGATTCAATCGGATTCACATTACATTTGATGCGGACAGCGTTTTGAATCCGGCGACGTACGGCATCAATAGCGGGATTTCAGGAAACGTTGGGCTGCCGCAAATTACGATCTCGGGCGCGTT
>Ga0182012_10008608_pt1 | contig 10075 bp, 6 predicted proteins | sample 612S2SmetaG_FD_120486 | JGI IMG/M metagenome (GOLD analysis project Ga0182012, IMG submission 120486) | Permafrost microbial communities from Stordalen Mire, Sweden - 612S2S metaG | ecosystem: Environmental > Terrestrial > Soil > Wetlands > Permafrost | place: Sweden: Stordalen | collected... | reverse complement strand
GTCGAATCGAAATAGATGTTGTAGGCAACAAGGAACTTACGCGCTCCAACCGCGCAAGCGCCGGCCGTCGGGTGCAATCCCGGTCCACCGACGTCGGGGCGCCGCTTCGGCTCCTTGCGGGCTGCCTCGCGTAAGTGCTCGAACTGTCCGCGCCGAACGTCTTCGAGATTGGCCCGGTCCGGACGCGCAGCCGCAGCTTCGTAAAAGTAGACTGGAATCTCAAATTGCCGCCAGATTTCGTTCCCCGCCTGCCGGGCAAGAAGCGCGCACTGATCCAGCGAAATGCCGCTAACCGGGACAAACGGAATGACATCGGCCGCGCCAATGCGGGGATGGACGCCCGTCTGCCGCGTGAGGTCGATTCGCCTGGCGGCTTCGCCCACTCCGCGTATGGCAGACTGGACCACGGCCGCTGGAGGGCCGGCGATAGTGACGACAGAGCGGTTGTGGTCCGAATCCATGGACCAGTCGAGTAGACGCACGCCCTCCACCCGCATGGCGCAAACGATGGCCCGAATACAGGCCTCGTCGACGCCTTCGGAGAAGTTCGGCACGCAAGCGACTATCCGCTCGTCCTTGATGCGATCGTTCACGGCTGTCTTTCCGTTCTTTGAGGCAAAACCCTGACTGCCCCATTTGCGCTTCGCAATCTGTGTGCGTCAAAACGCAGTCCTTATTGCACGCTGCGCAATCCGTGCGCAACACTGCGCAATCTTTGTACAACACTGCGCAATCCGCGTCACCTGAATTGCTTCAGAATGGGTGTTGGGTCACTTCCACCACGAGTAGCCGATCTGAAGTTGCATACTGGCGTTCACGCCTGGATTCTTATCCCCCAGCGACGCCGAAGAGATGTGCTCGGCATTCAGGCCAAAATCCAGGGAACGTCGCGGCCGTGTGAAGTAGTGAAAGCCAATGCCAGCCCCGGAGCGAAAGTTCCAGACCGACGTTCCGCCAGGAGTGCCTTTGGGAACCTCAATCGTCGGGGGAAATTTGTGGGTGGTGTAGAGCACCGCTCCCTGGGCCTGAAACCATGGCGTGAATCGAGGCGATTTGGTGGCGAAGTTCCAGCGGAAGACGACCGGCGTCACGCTCATTCCCGTAAACAACCCGCCGCCCACGTGTTGCGTCACTCCAGTGGACGATATCTGCGTATACGGGGAAGGCGTCAGCGCCTGGAAGAGTGGCATGATGTTGCCGCCGAACTCAAACCTGCCCGTAAACGGCCCGGCATGAATGATCGGAGTCAGGTTCTTCCCCGCCTGAAAGCCGGTAGCGAAAAAGTAGTAGCCGAATCTGTCCCCCACTCCCGCTCCCAGATTCTCAAACGGACCAAACTCCCACTTGCGATCTGCCAGCGGCTGATAGGACGGAACATTGGAGATCTGGCCGCTCGCTGCAACAGGAGCAGTCGAGACAAGTTCTTCGGCGTGTGCCGTGGCGCCGGCTATGCCCAGCGATGCAAGCGCAAATGCGGCAAGAATATAAGGACGCAATAGAATTCCCTCTCGATAACTGGATGCATTTGAGCCCACTTCGGCTGCTCTTAAGATTCTCGCAGAAAAGGCCGCCGGAATTCGGCGGCCTCGGTCTGCAACTCTGAAGCCTTCCCGCTATTTCGCCGCGGCTTCCATGTGCTCGGCATCCATGTCGAAGTTGGAGTAGACATTCTGCACGTCGTCCAGGTCTTCGAGCGCGTCCAGCAGGCGTAACATCTGGTTGGCGACATTGCCTTCGAGCTTGGTATACGTGCTGGCGATCATGGTGACTTCGCTCATCACCGTAGGAATCTTCGCAGCCTTCACGCCTTCGAACACTGCCTCGAATGCGTGCGGATCGGTGACGATCTCCCAGCTTTCGCCTTCGTCGTTCAGGTCCTCGCCGCCGTGTTCGAGCACGATGTCCATCAACTGCTCTTCTGTCGCAGCGTGCTTCTCAATGGCGATGACGCCCTTCTTCGAGAACATAAACCGCACCGAACCCGGTTCGCCGAGGTTGCCGCCGTTCTTCGAGAAGGCGAAACGAACTTCGCTGACAGTTCGGTTGCGATTGTCGGTCAGTGAGTCGACGATCACTGCGACGCCGCCAGGGCCGTAGCCCTCAAACGAGATTTCCTCGTAAGACGCGCCTTCGATTTCGCCTGTACCGCGCTGGATGGCGCGTTTGATATTGTCCTGAGGCATGTTCTCGGCCTTGGCAGCGAGAATGGCGCTGCGCAGGCGGGGGTTGCCGTCGGGATCGCCACCGCCGGACTTGGCGGCGACGCTGATTTCCTTGATCAGGCGGGTGAATATCTTGCCGCGCTTAGCATCCAGCGCGCCCTTCTTGTGCTTGATTGTGGCCCATTTGGAATGGCCGGACATGAGAAACCTCAGTGCTGAAAACAGTATGCTGGCGGAGAACACGGCGACAGCCGGTACGCCAACCCAAACGAGTATACCACCGTTGCCGGAAACGGCATCCAAGCCCTTCATTGCAAAGGGACAAGCGCTCGAACTCCGGGTACCAGCCAGGCCGCATCGCGACGCAGAGATTCCCGAATCGAAGCACGGATACCGTGTGAGCATAACCCCAAAGTTTTATAGGGGATCAAAGGCACGACCGGTATCATAGGGAGACTATGAAGAGCCTTTGCATCGTTGTTCCCGTGTATAACGATTGGACCTCGTTTGGCGTACTTCTGGAAAAGCTCAATGCCGTTGCAAAGACATTGCCAGTCTCGCTCCTGGTCCTGGGCATCGACGATGGATCGACCGAACCTCAGCCGGAGTGGGCGGAAGAAGGTGGCGGCAAAGGCAAATGGGAGGCCTTGGCCGGCGTGCAGATTGTGCAACTGGCCGCCAACGTGGGGCATCAGCGGGCCATTGCCATCGGGCTTTGCGTAGCCGTGGAAGATCATGACCGCGACGCGGTCCTGGTCATGGATGGAGACGGCGAAGACCCGCCCGAAGCGATCGCCACGTTGCTTGAGCCGGCTGCGACCGCTAAGGACTTCTGTATCGTGGCGCAAAGGCGCAAGCGCACGGAAAACGCAACCTTCCAAGTTTCCTATTTGGTTTACAAGGCGGTTTTTCGCACCGTCACGGGAAAGAAGATCAGCTTCGGGAATTTCTCGCTCACCTCGCGCAGCTATGTCCGGCGACTGGTAATGATTCCCGATCTTTGGAACAACCTCGCGGCGGCGATTCTTCGCTCACGGCTGCCTGTTACGCGCGTCCCGGTCGATCGCGGACACCGGTACGCCGGCAAGTCCAAGATGAACTTCGTCTCCCTCATTGTGCATGGCATGAGCGGCATCTCGGTCTACGCGGAAACCATATACGTGCGCCTGCTGCTACTCACCATCGGCCTGGTGGCGCTGACTGTTCTGTCGATTCCGATCTTGCTGGTTCTGCGCATCTATTTTCCGCTGCACGCCACACCGGGCTGGGCAACCACGGTCAGCTTTGGACTCATCATCATCTTCCTTCAGGTCTTTTTGACCACGCTCTCGTCGATTCTGATGATCCTCAACAATCGTGTGCAGCGCCTGGTGATGCCGTTTACGGACTATAAGCCCTATGTGGCTCTGAAGCGCATGCTGACCTGACGCAGCTAGAGCAGAATCAGCACAACTGTACCCATCGGCAGAGATGCCAGCATGGATTTTTGCAGGAAAAATCCAACCGCACAAATGCCGGATCGGGGACACCTATGCTGATTCTGCTCTAACCGGCTGGAGTAATTCTCACCCGGCTCACGGCTGGCGCCCGGATGGCTTGACCGTGTCGACGATGTAGAGATACGCGGTGTGAAACCCCAGCCATCCGTGGTACGCCACCGGCGAATACCCGGAGGGGCCTGCACAGGCTGCCGGATCCGGGGAAATGGTGTAGCCGGGCACGATGGCAGGCGTCAGTTGCCTGTCGGCATGGGGTTGGCAATTGTCAGGAAACGGCGGAGCCTCGATTCGCGGAAGATTGGCCGGGACTTTGATCCGCGGATCGTTCACGTAACCATAGCGCTCCACCTGAACCCAGGCATTGTGTTCCAGACCGGCGTCAATGGCAGTGTCGGGAACACCGGCGGCGCGCAACTCGGCTATGGCTGCGAGTTTGGCGCGAGCCTGGCTGAACGAGTCGTAAGTGCCAGCCATCGCATACAGCGCAAAGATGGCTACAAGGACCAGACTGTACGCCGGCAACTTGGCCTTCACCCGATCCTGATAAAGACGGGTCAGCACCAGCACGGACAGAAAAACAAGCGGCAGCAGATAGCGGTCGTAGAGTCCGCCAAAGGCTGCGCGCGGAAGCAACAGTGCAAGATAAGCCAGGGTGAATGGCACCAGCAGGACCGTCAGACTCCACCAGGAAGTTGCAGCTGGGAGGGACGATGACGATGTGCGCCGGACGCGGACGGTCGCCAGAAAGGTGGCAAACGTGAGCACGGCGAATAGGTTGACCCCGACCAGAACGAGTTGTGTTGCGTGAGCCAGTCTTCCGCCCGGATCGTCGTCGAGTTGCAGGATGTCAATGAAGCCATGCCGCAGTTGAACGTAGTTGCCGACCGGCGAAAGGAAGAGCGCGAGCAGATGGCGGTGATGGAGGAACAGCACCACGGCCACGCACAACAGCCCGCCAAAGATCAGCATCAGGCGCGTACGCCGCTCGCGCCACAAAAGCGCGGAAGCGAATACCAGCAGCAACGGCAGCAGGTAGAGGATCCAGGTATAGAGAGTGCGAAAACCGACGCCGATCAGGTAGTGGAGATTATGCAACGCTACCGGCCCCGGCAGCAGTTGTTCCGGCACGGAGTAGGGCTGGTGCTGAAACCAGCGCAGCGAGCCAAAGATAATTGCGGCAGAAACCGGGTAGAGGATCAGGCCGAGAAGAACGACGTGCCTTCGCTTGCGCAGCAGCCAGACGGCGCATGGGAACATCACCAGCGCTCCAAGCCACGCAATCTGGCGGACTGTTCCTCCCAGAGAATTCGAGATTGCTGCAAGAGCCAGCCAGCCAAGCACCACGCGGTCTTCGGTAGCCTCAACCGCGCGCAGGCAGGCATAGAGGCAAAGGGCGATGAAGAACAATCCCCCGATGTCGGTCATAAAGCTGACGGTCAGCGGCAAAAAAAGCGGTCCAAGGACGACTGCCAGGGTTCCGATCACAGCATTGCGAGGAGTTATCCCAACGCGAACCAGTGTGCGATGGATCAGATAGGCGGTAGCCAGGCCGACCAGCACCGTGGAAGCCCGAATGGAAGTGAAGGACGGCCCGAAGAGCCGGGCAAAAAGTGCGCCGATATAGAGCTGCCAGCCCAGCATGGCAGTCGCCCAGCCGTTGTACACAATATGGCCGGTGCGGGCAAGCACCTCCGCCGACTGAACGTAAGACCACTCATCGTTCATTCCGATTTCGGCTACCGGATACGTGGCGAATACGCAGAGCAGTAAGATCGGGACGCAGAGAAGTGCAAATAAACGTGACTTCGAGGTCGAATTCAAGCAAAATCCTTGGATTTAGTTTGATACCGCTGGCGGCGATGCGCCACGATTTCCGATGTAAGCTTTGCTTCGAATGCGTTCGCCGCCGGCAAGCCTTCTATCGGTTTCCGGCAAGACCATCCTATCATTCGGTATTTTTGCCGATACGCACGGTCCGCCGGAAAGGCGATGCCGCGAAACCGGCAAACCTTTGCAAATCGCTCTTTATCCGGCAGATTCGACGCGATTCCGCCCCAGCGCCTTGGCGCGATAAAGCGCAAGATCCGGTTTCTTGAGCAGGATTTCCGGCAACGCTTCGCTGTCGTCAGCGTGGCTGGCAGCGCCGACGCTGATGCTCACTTGAAGTTGGCAACCATCGGCCAGGATAGGCTTTTGATAGATGGTCAGGCGGATACGCTCGGCAATCACCAGCGCGCCCGCCATCGGCGTCTCCGGCAGCAAAATGGCAAATTCTTCTCCTCCGTAACGCGCCAACAGGTCTGTCTTGCGCAGGCTTAGAAGAAGCAGTTGCGCGACTGTTCTCAGCACGGCGTCGCCCACCGGATGCCCGTAGCGATCGTTGACAGCCTTGAAGTGATCCAGATCGATCATCAGGACAGAGAGCGGCAGACGGTTGCGGGCGAAGCGCAGGCATTCGATTTCGAGCGCCTGGTAAAAGCGCCGCCGATTGGCAGCGCCGGTCAATGGGTCGGTCTCGGCGCGGCTCCGCAACTCTTCGCGCAGGCGCACCTGGGCTGAAACGTCGGCCAGAATAACGGCTCGTCCGACTCGCCTTGAAGCAGCATTATCACCGGCAGAAAACAATGGCCAGGTCTCGAATTCATAACAGGCCCCATCGACACCGCCGAGGTAGATTTCCTGGCGCTCTTGCGCTTCGGCAAATGACCGGGCAAGGGATGGGAATTCGCTCAGCATCGGCGCAACCGCGATGCCCAGATTGCGCTTATTGAGAACCGGCAGGAGCGTCTTGGCAGCCGGATTGAAATCGAGCAAACGGTCCTGCGTATCGAGAATCAACACCGCGTCGCGCATGCTGTTGAAGACGAGATTGCGTGACAGCGGAGCAAGGTCGAAGATGCCGCAATGAAAGATGCCGTAATACGACAGGGCGCAGGTCACCCCCAGAGTGACCGGCGTAATATCCAGGCCCCACGGGCTCAAACCGCCCAGATAGAGGAAATATCCGAGGAAGGGTAAAAGGGACCCCAGCAAAAGGACCACTGCCTGCTTCCGAAACAGGGACGAAGAATGTCGCAAGCCCCGCAGATAGATCCAGGCGCCGGCCAGAAACGCGACCATCAGGTAGGCATTATCCAGCATGGAGAGCGGACCGCGGACGACGGTCAGCACCCAGAACGGACCGCGCTGTTCGATGGCCATCGGACCAGAATAGAAAAGATTTCGAAAACTAGTGAAATGGCCGACGAATGTGATCACCGGAATCACGAACAGCAAAGGCGTGCGCCCCTTGATTCCATTGTGCTTGCAGGCAGCCATCACCCACAATGCGCCAGCCCAGGGCAGCGCCAGATACTCGAAATCGAGCCAGTGACGGGCCGCGGGGACAGAGGTTTGTGCAATTTCCCCGGCATAGCCAAAGGTATAAACCGCCATCGACGCAACCAGGATTGCGAACGTTGCGGCTTCGGGTGCATCCTGCCTGCGATTCCATGTGATCGCCGCCAGAAAGGCTAGCAGCAGGGCTATTCCAGTCAACAGAAATCGCGCTAGAGCAACAACATCGATTCCCATGAACTCCTATTAAGACAAAAACGGGAAAAATTGAACGAGATTCGCCATCCAAGAATACATGACCCCCGATACTCCTGGTATGCGCCGTTTTCTGCCGGATTCGGGATTTTCCAATCGGTTCGACATTCTTCCGGAACTTTTCGATCCCGCAATGCATTAGACTTTCCCGTGCTGTTGTTTCTTCCCGCAGGAGTTCCACGTGTCCCGTAAGCCTCGTCTCCTCGCTTCCCTTTCCAGCCAACTTGTGTCGGCCGCACTGGTTCTCACTTTCAGTCTCGCTCTGGCACCCGCACCACTTGCAGCGCGCGCAGAGAACAAGGACGCTCCCAGACCCGCCCATGTGACCCTGGATCGAGTGACCGCAACTCGCGCGCTGCCCAATGGAATTGAGATCAAGTCCGGCATGGCGGTGATGCAGGTGACGGCGCTGCGCGACGATCTGCTGCGGGTTCGCGTAGGCGCTGCCGGAACGTTGCCCGAAGACGCCTCCTGGGCAGTGTTGCCGACTTCACGGACTGCGAACGTGCAGGTCAGGCCTGAGTCGAACGAAAAGTCAGTGGGATTTGCGACCGGAAAACTGCGCGTTACGATTGAGCGCCAGCCGCTCGCGATGACCGTATCGGATCTCGCGGGAAACGTGATCGTCCAGGACATCCCTGAGCGCCCAATCGAATTTCACGGCACAGAGTTTCGCGTCTACAAGCAATCACCCGAAGATGAGCACTACTTTGGCCTGGGCGACAAGCCTGGGCCGCTCGACCGCCGCAACGAGGCCTTTACCGACTGGAATACCGACGCTTTTGGCTGGCAGGAGTCGACCGATCCGATCTACAAATCGATTCCCTTCTTCATGACCTTCCATAAGGGAATTGCTGGCGGAATTTTCCTCGACAATACCTGGCGAGCCAGCTTCGACTTCAACAAGGAACTGCGCGACGGCTATTCTTTCGGCGCGCCAGACGGTCCGCTGGACTATTACATCCTCTACGGTCCCACGCCAAAGGAAGTCGTGCGGGAGTGGGCATGGCTCACCGGGCCAACGCCCTTGCCGCCGTTGTGGACGCTTGGCTATCAGCAATCCCGCTACAGCTACTACCCGGAATCCGAGGTGCGGCGGATTGCGGACAAATTGCGCAGCGATCGGATTCCTGCGGACGTGATCTGGCTCGACATCGACTACCAGTTGAAGAATCGTCCGTTTACTGTTGATCCCGAAAAGTTTCCCCACTTCGACCAGATGATCCAGGACTTGAAAGCCGAGCATCTGCACACGGTGATCATCACCGACCTGCACGTGGCCAAGCTGCCCAATGCCGGGTATAAGCCGTATGACGAAGGCGTGGCCGGAGATCATTTCGTCAAGAATCCCGACGGCTCGGTCTATACCGGCGTGGTCTGGCCGGGGCCGGCAGTTTTTCCCGACTTCACGCAGAAATCCAGCCGCGACTGGTGGGGAACGCTCTATTCGGATTTCGTAAGCCGTGGCGTCGCCGGATTCTGGAACGATATGAATGAGCCGGCGATTTTCGAGGTCGCTTCAAAGACCATGCCGGACGACGTGCGGCATCGTATCGACGAACCCGGATTTGCGAAGCGCACCGCGAATCATCTGGAGATTCACAATGTCTTCGGCATGGAGAACTCGCGCGGAACCTTTGAAGGAGTCGGCAAACTCGCCCCCGATGTCCGGCCGTTTGTGATGACCCGCGCCAGCTATGCCGGCGGCCAGCGCTATGCGGCTACTTGGACTGGCGACAACTCCAGCACCTGGAACCATCTGCGCCAGACCACCCCGCAACTCATCAACCTGGGACTCAGCGGGTTTGGCCTTTCGGGCGCGGATGTGGGCGGCTTCGCCGGCTCCCCGCAGCCGGAGTTGCTTACCAAGTGGCTGGAGATTGCGGCCTTTCATCCCATCGACCGGGATCACACCTCCATGGGCACCAATCCCCAGGAGCCATGGGAAAACGGCACGACCACCGATCTGGACCTGCGCCGCAAGTTCATCGAGACCCGCTACAAGCTGATGAGCTACATCTATACGACCGCGGAAGAGATGAGCCGGACCGGAATCCCCATGATGCGGCCGCTCTTCCTTGAGTTTCCCGACGCCTCGCGCGACAGGCACCCGATCGACCTGAACACCAACAACGAGTTTCTGCTGGGTCCCGACTTGCTCATCGCCCCGTCGAATTACCCCGATATGCTGGACGACTACCAGGCTGTGCTGCCTCCTGTGGGCTGGTATGACTTCTGGAGCGGCCAGGCCCTGAAATTTGGCGTGGAAGCGGGCCGCGTGGGCAACGACAACGTCCCCGACAACGACTTGCAGATCACGCTCCATCCCAGCGCGGACACAGTTCCGGTCTTCGCTCGCGCCGGGTCGATCATCCCCATGCAGCCATTGGTCGAAAGCACCATGATCAAGCCCAATGGACCATTGACCCTCCGCGTCTACCCGCCGCTGCGCCCCGGCAGCGCCTGCGAAGGCGCGCTGTATCTGGACGACGGCGTGAGCTACGCCTACCAGAAAGGCGATTTCCTGCGACTGAAGTTCAGCTGTGAGCTGACCCCGACGGGAGTTACCCTGAAGATAGGCACGCGTGAGGGCAGTTTTGCCGCCTGGTGGACGCAGTTCTCGGTTGAAGTCTACGGCGCGAGCAAGCCGGCCAACGTGACCGAAGCTGGCGCGGCAATCACGTCCAGCTTTGACAGCGAGCACCATCGCGTAGTTGCGGCAGTGCCAGATGACGGCAAGGAAATCAATCTGTCCGTGACATACTGAACCGGATGTTCTCACCCTTCAGGCCGTCGCAGTCCAGCATCCTTCAAAGCCTGGAG
>Ga0182012_10008606_pt1 | contig 10076 bp, 6 predicted proteins | sample 612S2SmetaG_FD_120486 | JGI IMG/M metagenome (GOLD analysis project Ga0182012, IMG submission 120486) | Permafrost microbial communities from Stordalen Mire, Sweden - 612S2S metaG | ecosystem: Environmental > Terrestrial > Soil > Wetlands > Permafrost | place: Sweden: Stordalen | collected... | reverse complement strand
CCTTCACCAGGTAGATATCTACTCCGATTTCGCGTGCCAGCTTGCGCACAATCGGTGCTGCGGGGACCGTTTTCTGCTCGTGCCCCGCGTGCTTGGTGAGCCCCGTCGGATGCCGTTGCGACTCGATTTCGGGGGGCGCATCCGGCGGAAACGCCTCTTCCTCGGTCTTGCCTTCCAGCGTGCGTGCCGAACGGAAGCTGTGTCGAGCCATCGTCATCGAACTTTGGTCCGATGGGTGCTCCTCAACCACTGGCGCTGGCACTGCCTCCTGCGGAGGTACAGCACTGCTTGTCGTTACGTTTGCGGTAAAGACGAGGTCGCCGACCTTGAGCTTCTGGCCCACCTTCGCCTGCACCGCGGTAACTTTTCCGGTCATCGTCGAAGGAACTTCCACAACGGCTTTGTCGGTCTCCAGTTCCAATACCGTCTGGCCATCGGAAACTTCATCACCAATCTGCACGCCTACCCGAACCACGTCTCCGGACTCAATGTTCTCGCCCAATTCCGGAAGTCGAAACTCCGCGGTCGCAGAGCTACCCGAGGCTGCTCGTGGCTCCGGTATGGGCTTTTGCTCCACCGCAGCTTCCACCGCAGGGGCCTCCACCTTTTCCGTGTCCGCCGGTTTCTCTTCAGCCCCGCTGGCCGCTGAATAAGTGAACAGCACATCGCCTACTTTGACGCGCTGCGAAGACGTTATCTTGATCTCTTCGATGACACCATTTACCGTCGAAGGGACTTCCACAACGGCCTTGTCGGTCTCCAATTCGACCACGGTTTGGCCGTCTTTGACCGTTTCGCCCGCAGTAACCGCGATCCGTACCACATCACCGGCCTCGATGTTCTCACCAAGTTCCGGGAGTCTGAATTCTGTTGCCACAGTGTTTCCTTTCGGTGGATGCGATCCCTCGGACCGCGTGCTTCAATCTCCGCGCCGCAAGCCCGCCAAACCGGCAGTGCTCTGCAGCGCATGAATACTCAGCAGACCTTTATACCGCGAACGGGTCAGGAGCCTCCGCCTTGATGCCGAGGTCAACGATCGCGGCCTTCACTTCGGAGGCTTTGATCTTGCCGTCGCGCAGAAGACCGGTCAGAGTGGCCAGCACAATGTGTTTGGCATCCACCTCGAAGAAGTCGCGCAAAGATGCACGGCTCTCTGAGCGACCATAGCCATCCGTTCCCAATGCAATCAGCGGACGCGGCATCCACTGCGAGATCGACGCTGGGAGTGCCTTCACATAGTCGGAAGCCGCCACCAGTACGCCCTCGCTTGCCTTTAGCTGCGCGGCCACATAGGAATCTCGCGGCTTTGCCCCAGGATGCAAAATGTTCCAGCGTTCGCAAGCGTTACCGTCTTTGTACAACTCCTTATAGCTGGTGATGCTCCACACGTCCGCGGCCACCTTGTACTTTTCTTCCAGAATCTCCGCCGCCTTCATTACCTCCAGCATGATGGCGCCCGAACCGAACAGTTGCGCCTTCAGCTTTGTGTCCTTCAGCTCGGAGCTCTTGAAGCGGTACATTCCCTTCAGAATGCCTTCGCGCGAGCCCTCAGGCATACTTGGCTGCACCCATAGTTCATTCATCACCGTGATGTAGTAGAAGATGTCTTCCTGCTCCACATACATCCTGCGAATTCCTTCCTGCACGATCACCGCAATCTCATACGCAAACGCAGGATCGTAGGCCAACATATTCGGCACCGGATACGCCAGTAGATGACTGTGTCCGTCCTGATGCTGAAGTCCTTCGCCAGCAAGCGTTGTGCGCCCGGCAGTGCCGCCGCACAGGAACCCTTTAGCCCGTTGATCGCCCGCCGCCCATACTAGGTCGCCAACGCGCTGAAGGCCAAACATCGAGTAGTACACAAAGAATGGAATCGTGTTGATCCCATGGTGCGCAGGTGATGTACCGGCCGCGATGAACTCAGAAAGTCCGCCGGCTTCCGTGATGCCTTCTTCCAGAATCTGACCGTCCTTCGCCTCCTTGTAATACAGGAGGGTGTCCATATCCACCGGCTCGTAATTCTGTCCCACGCTCGAGTAGATTCCCACTTGGCGGAACAACGCTTCCATGCCAAATGTGCGCGCCTCGTCCGGAATGATGGGCACAATCAGTTTGCCCACCTTCGGGTCGCGCAGTAGCTTGGCAATGATCCTCACCAGCACCATCGTCGTCGCGAGTTTGTGATCTGGTTTGCCGGTGTAGAACTCCTTAAAGAGCTCTTCGCTCACCGGCTCCAATTTCGCAGCGCGCATCTTTCGGTCGGGCAGGTATCCGCCCAGTTGCTTGCGGCGCTCGCGTAGATACTGAATCTCGGCGCTCTCGTCCGATGGCCTGTAGAACGGGGCATCGTGCAATTGTTCGTCCGCAATCGGAATCCCAAAGCGCGAGCGGAAGATCAGCAGTTCCTCATCGTTGATCTTCTTCTGCTGGTGCGTAATGTTTCGACCCTCACCACTCTCGCCCAATCCATAGCCTTTGATCGTCTTCGCCAGAATCACAGTCGGAGAGCCCGTGTGATCCACTGCCGCTTTGTAGGCCGCATACATCTTGATTGGGTCGTGACCGCCGAGACGCAGTTTCTCAATCTGCTCATCGCTCAAATGTTCGACCATCTTCAAAAGCCGGGGATCTGTGCCGAAGAAATTCTTCCGGAAGTAAGCCCCGCTCTCCACAAACATCTTCTGATACTGGCCGTCGCAAACTTCGCCCATCCGCTTCACCAGCAGACCGTCGCGATCATTCTGGATAAGCTGATCCCAGTCCGTACCCCAAATGACCTTGATCACATTCCAGCCCGCACCACGGAAGATCGCCTCCAGCTCCTGAATGATCTTCCCATTGCCGCGCACCGGACCATCCAGCCTCTGGAGGTTGCAGTTGACAACAAAGATCAGGTTGTCCAGACGCTCGCGCGATGCCAAGGTGATTGCGCCCAACGACTCGGGTTCGTCTGTCTCGCCGTCTCCAAGAAAGCACCAAACCTTGCCCTGGTGGCAATGCTTCAGCCCGCGATTTTCAAGATAGCGATTGAAGCGCGCCTGGTAAATCGCCTGGATCGGACCCAGCCCCATCGAAACCGTGGGAAACTCCCAGAAGTCCGGCATCAGCCACGGATGCGGATACGAACTCAGCCCTCCGCCCTCTGCAAGTTCCCGGCGGAAGTTCTCAAGCTTCTTCTCTGAAATCCGGCCTTCCAGGAAGGCGCGCGCGTAGATTCCCGGTGCCGCGTGTCCCTGGAAGTACACAAGGTCGCGATCTCCGTCGGGAGTCTGCGCCCGGAAGAAGTGATTGAACGCAACCTCATACAGCGTTGCGGCTGACGCATAAGAAGAAATGTGCCCGCCAATTCCCTCTTGTCGCTTGTTCGCTCTCATCACCATGGCCAGTGCGTTCCAGCGCACAAGGCTCTTGATTCGGCGTTCCAGTTCCTGGCTCCCAGGGAAGGGCGGCTGATTAGCGGAAGGGATTGTGTTCTGGTAGGGAGTTGTTGCGGAGAACGGAAGCCGGAAACCGGAGCGCGCCGTATGCAGTTCCAATTGTTGCAATAGCCGCCCTGCCCGTTCCGGACCACCATGCTCCAAAACGTAATCCAGAGAGTCAAGCCACTCCCGGGTTTCCAATACTTCCTGTCCAAGTTGTTCGCGCTGATCGGTAGGATTCACTCTGCTGTTCCTCTTCTTGTGCAGACTATAACCCTCTATATTACAGCCCGAGCTTCCCTCCGTGAAATGCTGACGAAATTCGTTTTAGGCCACCGTGTTCTGATTCCTGCTCTCGACGCCGCCAGTATCTGCTCTCCCTGTCGCTGATTTTCCTTCATCGCGCGGCCAAACGGGCATATGATGTCGCCGGCAGAAGTTCTCCTTCTGCTGAAAGCGGTCCCACTTCGGAGGGTACCTATATGTTTGAACAAGAAGTTGAATTGGAATCCAAGGAAGGCTCATCCTTTGGTCCGATCTTAATAATCTTCCTACTTGTCGGACTCTTTGTTGGCGGAATTGGGGTTGTCATCTTCCAGAGCAAGCAGACCATCAAGCCCGAAGAGGCGACTGCTGTAATCGAAACCAGGCTGAAGGCCTATGCGCCCGTCACCGTCTCCTTCCATACAGGCAACATCAGTTATGGCGCGGCAGACAAGCCTACTGATCCCCAGTACAAGCTCCTGGCCAATGCCGGAGTCTTGAAAATCGGAAAAGGCAAAGGCTGGGCAGAGCAGGTCGATCTCACCCCATCGGGAAAAGCGTTCATTGCCGCCCTCCCGGACGCCACGGGCATTCCAGACAAGAATGACACAACCGTTTACATCATTCCGTTGGCGACCCGCAAATTAGTCTCTGTCGGTGCGGTCACCAAGCTGAGCCCCCAGAAGTTCTCCGTTCAATACACATGGACCTGGGTGCCCAACAAGGCGGGTGACCTGTTTGATATCGCTGGAAAGCCGGTGCAAAATCTTCCCCTCTATGACCGGAGCGTACTCATCGATCAGCACGGCGCAAACTACTACCACGGAGCACCGTCGCAATCGGCCATGGTCCTCGTGAAGGGCGACCACGGATGGGAGCCGGCACCCGCAAACTAGCGCCAATTAAAACGTTGGTGATACCGGGAGGACTCAAGCAGTCCTCCCGATCTTTTTGCTTTCGGAACACCAGCCAATAATGTGGATTTTGCCCCGCTCTGTCGAAATTTCCTCTCTCAAGTTCCGTGCTTTCCCGCCGATGAAAACCTTAGGCGGGTATTTCCCGTAAAGCATTCATCCGGGCGGGCTCTTCGGAATTCAATTCCCGAGCGCCGGTGCATGGCTCCGCGATAGAAAGGAAGGCAAGTGACCAGCGCTCAACTCCAGCCAGAGCCACTGCCACTCCCATTCTTTTCGCCACCTCTGGAAACCCCCTGCAGTGCAGCTCTGCCCAGCACTCCTCTGTCCGAAGATGAGCAGCAGCAGCTCGTCGTCTCCCACATGGCCGATGTGAAGCAGGTTGCGCGCTCCATCATTCGACGCCTTCCGCCGTCCGTTCAACTCGACGATCTAATTCAGGCTGGTTCCATCGGTTTGATCGATGCCGCTCACCGCTTCGGCCCCGGTCGCAATCTGCCCTTCCGCCAATACGCGCGAATCCGAATCACCGGGGCCATCTATGACAGCCTCCGCGAACTCGACTGGGCCTCCCGCTACTTCCGCACCCGTCAGCAAAAACTCGACAACGCAACTCGCGGCCTTGAAGCCACGCTGGGACGCAGCCCCAGCAGTGACGAAGTCGCCGACAGCATGGGAATGGACCTCAACACCTTTTACGAATTCGCCCAAGCCGTGCAGGATCTGCAGGAGGTCGAGTTCGAACCGCAGGAGGATAGTGAACGCATCTCCGTCCAGGAGAGCGTTGCCGACGATCCGGAGAAGCGCCCCGATGCAATCTGCCACCAGAACGAGTCCCGCGACGAACTTCGCAAGGTCATTGCACAACTACCGAAGGATGAAGCAAACGTCCTGAACCTCTATTACTTCAAGGATTGGACCATGGCGCAGATTGCACGTTCCATCGCAAAGACGGAATCCCGCGTGTCGCAGATTCATGGCAAAGCCCTTGAACACCTGCGCGATAGACTCGGACGCCGCGCCGGACAGTTCCTTACTCGCCTACTCTGAATCTCAGCATTAAAAAGCCGCGCCAACAGGGCGCGGCTGTGAATCCCGCAAGGACGGTGAGATTACGCGCTCTGCTTGCGCGCCGTTATACGGTCGGCCACCAGTTTCTGTCTGCGTTCGCCGGCAGCCACAAGGGACCGCCTCAGGTGTTCGCGCGCTATCTTGACATCGCTTTGCACCTGCGCAACCGAGCGCTCCGTGATCGCTGCGATCTCTGCCAGCCGGAATCCCTCGATGGTGAACAGCAGAAACGCCTCACGCTGACTTTTCGTCGCGTGGCGCAATGCCCGTTCTACCATCGTCATCAGTTCCTCTCGCGAGGCTTCATCTTCCGGCGTGCTGCTGTGTTGGTCGGCGATCAAACTCTCGTTCATGATGCGCTCATCTGGATGGTAGAACTGGCGCATCTCTTCATTGTCCACATCGGCCACCGGATGCAACTCCTCCTCATCCAATCGCACCGGGTTCGCGGTCGAACCCAACTGGTTCCCCAGTCTGTCCATGGCCGAGCGGGAGAGTCGATACAGCCAGGCTTCCAGCGCCATCTTCTCCGGGCGCGACTGGTGTTCGTCAAGTGCATTCGCGATCGCTTCGTCGATCACCTCTTCCGCACTCACCTCGGCCAGCCTTCGCTGTCCGTTGTCGCGCCGGAATCGCAACTCGCGTTCCACGTAACCATGCAATCTCTCCAGGTTCGCGTTTACAAAGGCGGTCACATCCAGGCTTGAAATCATCTCCGGCTTCACGGCGGCAATCGTGCTTTCAAATGCCACCTGCGGCTCAATGCGCTGCCGCTCCGTTCCCCGCACCCGCGGGTAACGATACTGGCTGCGCAGTTGTTCCTTGTGCTTCCGTAACTGTTCAGTCAGGTCGTCGAATGCAACTCGGATGGCCGCCTGCAACGTCTCTGCCTGCGCCTTGACGGCCATCTGACCTGCTGGCAACCGCAGGTTCAGAGCCACCGCGAACCCTGACTTCGGCGCTTCCTCGAATAGTCCACGCAAGGAAACCATGTCCGGATTGAATACGTGTAATCTCGGCCCCAGCTTGTCAATTTGTGTTTGGAGGCACTGCTCAACCGAAGGAGATTTATCCAGCTTGTAAGTAAAATGGACGTTCATCTGCGAGCCTCGTTTAGATCGATGCCTTTAGCAGGTACGGTCCTGAACCTGTGGAATGTATCACTAACCAAGAAAGAGGCAAGCAAAAAGAATACGGTTGCACGCCCTAAGGTAATTACCGCGTCACTATGGGAAGCAATCGCGCTCAGCCTGAAAAACAAAGCCGCCGCCCGAAGGCAGCGGCCATGTCACACCTCGTGTTCTCGCTCTAAACGGTCACCGTAACCGAGGTCGCTGTGCGCGTCACCGGACGGTACAATGTGTCGCGCTCCACCGGAATCCGCCCCGCCGCTTCGATCAACCGGATTAGGTCCTGACGGCTCAAACCCTGCGGAGTCGTCGCGCCAGCGTCGTGATAGATTTTTTCCTCCACCACTGTTCCGTCAATATCGTCGGCTCCAAAGCGCAATGCAATTTGCGCAATCTTTGGAGTCAGCATCTGCCAGTAAGCCTTGATGTGCGGGAAGTTATCGAGCACCAGTCGCGCCACCGCAATCTGCTTCAAATCCAGCACCCCGGTCGTCCACGGCAGATGCTCCAGCACCGTGTGATCCGGATGGAATGACAGCCCGATAAATGTCTGGAAGCCCTTTGTCTCATCCTGCAGCGCGCGCAGTTTTAACAAATGATCTACCCGGTCTTCGTCGCCCTCGATGTGGCCATAGAGCATCGTAGCGTTGGACTTGATGCCCATAAGGTGTGCTTCGCGTGCCACGTCGAGCCACTCGTTACCGTCGATCTTGTGATCGCAGATGATAGCCCGCACTCGCTCTGAAAATATCTCCGCTCCGCCGCCCGGCATCGAATCCAGTCCAGCTTCTTTCAGCTTCAGCAGCACATCGCGAATCGTCATCTTGTTGAGCTTGGCGAAGAACGAAATCTCCACCATCGTGAAGCCCTTCAAATGCACCTGCGGAAACCTCTCTTTTAGCCCGCTCAGCATATCCGTAAAGTACTTCAGCGGAAGATCCGGATGCAGTCCGCCCACGATGTGGAACTCCGTCACTGCTTCGGTGTATCCGGAAGCCGCCGACTCGAAGACCTCCGCAAGATCCATCGTGTAAGCGCCGTCGGTTCCCTTCTTGCGCCCGAACGCACACAACCGGCAAGCCGCAACGCAAACGTTGGTGTGATTGATGTGTCGATTCACGTTGAAGTAGGCCACATTGCCGTGCATCCGCTCGCGCACATAGTTGGCGAGCCAACCCAGCGCCAGCATATCCGGCGTGCGATAAAGTGCCAGCGCGTCCGATTCATCCAGACGCTCTTTCGCCATGACTTTCTTGTGAATAAGGTTGAGCCGCGCGTCTTCCGTAAAGAAACCGTGCCGCGGCCCTGCGATGGGAAACTGTACTTCAGCCATATCTCTCATGATATCGCAACATCAGCAATGGGTGCCCGGCGAACTGGCACAGCGAACTGGCACCCCCGCGGGTGCCCTACCCTTCCGCCCGCATTTCAGGGCGGAGGGTGGGGCAGTTGACTTGCTCCTGACCTTGCTCCTGACCTTGCTCTCGACCCTGTTTCTAAACCGACACCGCTTCCGCACTCGCTTGGCTCAACTTGTCTACAGCCCCAGGTGATAGTTCCACCCGCGTCGCGCCAACCAGTTCATGCAACTGCTCCACAGTCGTTGCGCTCGCAATCGGAGCCACAATTCCCGGACGCGCCATCAGCCATGCCAATGCCACCTGCGCTGGCTTCGCTTTCACTTCGCGTGAGACTTCCTCCAGCGCATCCAGAATACGCATCCCGCGCTCGTTGAAATACTTCTTCAGCATGCCCGCTCGCGGCCGGCTCGCCGCCTCCTCTGCCGAGTGATATTTCCCGCTCAGGAATCCACTCGCCAGCGAGAAATACGGAATCACTCCCAGCCCTTCCTTCACGCAGACGCCTTGCAACTTATGCTCATAACCCGCGCGGTCATAGAGGTTGTACTCCGGCTGTACAGTCTCATAGCGGGGCAAGTCGTGCTTCCGGCTCACTTCCAGAGCAGATTCCAGCCGCTCCGGTGTGAAGTTGGAGCAGCCAATCGCTCGCACCTTTCCTTCCCGGATCAGGTCGGCGTAAACTCGCAGCGTTTCCTCCTGTGGCGTGCTCTCGTCATCGCGATGAGATTGATATAAGTCGATATAATCCGTCTGCAAGCGCTGCAGTGATTCTTCCACTTCTTCGCGAATGTACTTCCGCGAGAGTCCCTGTTTCCCCTCGCCCATCGGCGAGCCAACCTTGGTCGCAAGAATCACTTTGGAGCGATTCTTCCGTGCCGCAAACCATTGCCCGATGATCGTCTCTGACTCGCCGCCCTTGTTCCCCGGAGCCCAATGCGAATACGAGTCCGCCGTATCCACAAAATTCAATCCGCTCTCCAAAAGAGCGTCCAGCAGTTCGAACGTCCGCGCGACATCGGCGGTCCAGCCAAACACATTGCCGCCAAGGCATAGTGTCGGCACTTCAATTCCAGAATGGCCAAGCTCTCTTTTGTTCATCGCAATCCTGCCTTCCATCTTTATGATGTCCCTCGCCGTGCGCAGGTGCATTACTTTCAAAGCAGCAGATACAATAGCTTCGTGCTTGTTTTCTCTCTGGGTTCCCAAAAAGATGCTGCGTAGCGTACTTCATAACATTCGCGTCACTCTCGACATGATCAAGTGGGAGCATTCTTTCCTGACGCTTCCCTTTGGCCTCACCGGCGCCGTCATCGCTGCCAACGGAATCCCCCCGCTCCGCACCTTGGGCTGGATCTGCGTTGCCATGGTCGCCGCCCGCTCCGCCGCCATGTCCTTCAACCGGCTGGTGGATGCCGATATCGACGCGCTCAACCCGCGCACGGCTATCCGTGCAATACCCGCCGGATTGCTCACCCGCAGCTTCGTCCTATGGTTCACCGTAGCGGCTTCAGCCCTGCTTTTCTTCGCCTCATGGATGCTGAATCCTCTCGCCTTCTATCTCTCACCCGTCGCGCTTTTCATCGTCTGCGGCTATTCCTATACCAAGCGTTTCACCCGCTGGGCTCATCTCTTTCTCGGCCTCGCGATGGGCGTAGCGCCTGCCGCCGCCTGGGTGGCCGTCCGGGGAACCTTCGATACCCGCATCCTCATCGTCACCGCCGCTGTCATGTTCTGGGGCGGAGGCTTCGATGTCCTCTACAGTTGTCAGGATTATCACTACGACGTCGCCAGCGGACTACACTCCGTGCCGCGCTTCTTCGGGATCGCCGGAGCTCTTCGCCTCGCTCGGGTTTTCCACCTCGTTGCCTTCGTCTTCTTTGCCTGGATGCTCTTTAGCTTCGGACTAGGACATCT
>Ga0182012_10008603_pt1 | contig 10077 bp, 8 predicted proteins | sample 612S2SmetaG_FD_120486 | JGI IMG/M metagenome (GOLD analysis project Ga0182012, IMG submission 120486) | Permafrost microbial communities from Stordalen Mire, Sweden - 612S2S metaG | ecosystem: Environmental > Terrestrial > Soil > Wetlands > Permafrost | place: Sweden: Stordalen | collected... | reverse complement strand
CTGGCCACGCCGCCAACGCCGGCCGGAATAAGCACTGCGGCGAAGATGCAACCGGTTGCCACCATTCTCCATTTGACCCACGATGACAGAGCAAGGCCGAGGATGGAGAGAAGCGCGATCCAGAGTACGGACCCTGCAAGCAGCCCGAATGCTACGCGGAAATTAGCGGCAAACCATGGCAGCGGGGATGTGTATCCCTGGTAGGCAAAGAGCAGGAGTGCTGGGACCCATGTGACGAGGGAGAGCGACGAGAACAGCGCGATGAATTTTCCCAGCACGTATCCGAAGCGAGAGATGGGGTGGCTGAGCAGGATGGGTAGGGCGTTATCGGCGAGGTCGAACGACACCAGTCGGGGCGCAATCCAGGCCGCGAGCACCAGTGCAAGCCAGAATTGAGAGTTGAGCACCTTGAGAAAGAATGAGGCGTCGATATCCAGGTGCGCTGAGCCTCCCCGCAGGATGAGCGCCCTCGCGATGGGGCTATTGGCGAGATAGATGAGGACCAGGTAGACGACGATGGGGAGCATGGACGCAGCGAACAAAACCAGGGTGATTTTGGACGACCACGCTTCAGCAAGTGCATAGCGCGCGAGTACGACGATGCGCGACGGCAGCGAGGTGACAGGGCCGGTGTAGGCGCGATACTCGTGCTTAAATACTGACAAGTCCCCCCCTTGCCGGCTCGTTCTCCATGGCACGCAAAAAGATGTCTTCAAGCGAATCGCGCCGCCGGTGGATGCGTCGAATCTCAATGTGGTTTTCCGACGCGAGAACGTAGACGTCGCGCACTTCGATGGAGTCGGGCATAACCAGCTTGACCCGCCCGTCAGGGAAGGATGCGCACTCGCAGCCCAGCCCGCGCAGGCGCTCGCAGAATTCGGTGGTCGAGCCCACGGTTTCCATCTCAATAAAGTTGCGGTTCGAGCGGCGCTCTTCTTCAATGTTGCGCAACGCCGCGACGCGGCCCTGTTTCAGAATCAGCACCTCATCGCAGGTCTCATCGATATCGCGGAGCAAGTGAGAAGAAATCAGCAAACGGATGCTGCCCTCTTTGCGAATCTCCTGAATGGTCTGGATCATTCGCTGACGAGCCATGGGGTCGAGGCCGTTGGTAGGTTCGTCGAGAATGAGAAGGCGCGGACCGTGCGCCAGTGCCTGGGCCAGCTTGATGAGCTGTTTCATGCCTAGCGAGTAAGTGCTGATTTTGCGGTAGCGAACCTCACCGAGGCCGACATAGAACAGCGCCTCGTGAGCGCGCTCCAAAGCCTCGCTCCGAGGCAGCCCGGCGAGTTCCGCCATGAAACGGACGAAGCGGACCCCATTCATGTTGCCGATGAATGAATCGTTCTCAGGCATGTAGCCGATGCCCTGTCGGATGCGTGCGCGGTCGCGGCGAGTATCGAGCCCGAAGACACGTGCCGCGCCGCGGCTGGACTCGTGAAAGCCCAGCAGCGTATTGATGAGTGTGGATTTTCCGGCGCCGTTGGGGCCAAGCAGCCCAATGGCGTTGCCGCGCAACTCTCCGGTAACCCCGTCGAGAACGGTTCGTCCGCCGAGTCGCACTTCAAGGCCATCAAGCTCGATCATTCCCACTCTATTTAACTACGGCGTGGCCGGCAGACTTGTTCCGTGAATCCCAGACTTGTTTCGTGAATCGAGGATCGCGCCAAGCGTGAGGAAATCGAATCCGAAGAGACGGCTGTCACTGGCAGCCTCAATGCGGCTGTCCTTGCCCCACGCGCAGGCTACGGACGGCCTGGAATCGGCGGCCAGCTTGCGGATCGCGTTCGCTGAATCGCCGTTGAATTGAGAGAGCAGCGGCGTCAGCACTGGGCTAAGGTTCTGATATGCAACCGCGGAATAATTCTCATTCTCATCGCGGGGAAGCAGTGCGCGGAACGCCGCAGACTGACCGAGGGAGTTCCCGCTTGAGTGAATCTGCATCGCGTCCATCACCAGGGCGCGCTGCGACGCGACGATCATAAAGCCGTCGTCAAACGTATAGTTGGCCACCACGTTTCCGGTGGTAACGTCTTCGATCGCGTAATAGCTCTGCGAACCGACGGTACTGGTCTCGATGGCGACGGTATGCGCGTTGGTTCCCTGCGTCTGGCTGTTCACCGCCTGCACAATTCGCTCGAGCGTGTTCTGAAGGCGATTCGGATCGTTCACTTCAATCACGACTTTCCAGGACGGAGTGGGTAGTACCGGGCCGTCGAGAGCGATCAGAAAGTCGCCGCCCAGGTTGGCAATCAGGTCGTCGCGCACACTGATCTGGAGTTTGGAATCGATCTCGTTCCAACTTACATTGGAGCCCTTGGTTTGGGAAGCCATCTCCATGATGTCATCCGCGATGGCAGCCGGATCCTTTGAAAGGCCCGCCACCACAGCGGCAGCATTCGGACTCACAAAATCGAGCGACCCGATGGGCGCAGGACTGCCCAGCCATGAAGCTACCCTCTGCCGCGTCCCGGAAAACTGCAGGTTCAGATGATTCTGCGGCATGCCGTTGGTTTCGCGATGCTCGGCAATCAGGTATTGCAAGTCGCCTATGCCGCTGCTTTCAAGGGCTTGTTCGCCGTGCGACGATTGGGGCTCGTGGTTCAATTTGTTTTGCAACATGGCGTGCAGGTCAGCGGCAAGAATAATGCCGGCGCCACGCTGGTAAGCTGCAGCAATCTGCGTGCCGAAACCGCCCGCGGCAAATCCGCTGGCGCCCGCATCCAGCTGCGCGTTGAACTGCTTCAAGGTCGGGATGCTGTTTGAAAACACTACCTCGTGTTCGCGTACAAGGGCATAACCGCCATGGACCGCAGTGGTGGTGCTTGCTCCCGCCAGCGAAGCTTCGTCGAGGACGACAAGGCCGCCCGTCGCGGTAGAGAATTGCTGGCGCAGCTCGGCATTCAACCCGCTGCGTTGCACCGCGGCGAGAATGGCGACCCCAGGTTGATCCCCTTCTCCGACTGCCGCGATGACCACCTCGTCGCCAAGATACTGGCTCACGTCGCGGATCTTCTCCACCAGCGAATTCAGTTCCTGGGTGTTGCCCTTTTGACCGCGCGCCCACCACTGCTGCAACTCGGGGCTTTGGCTCAACTGGTCCTGGAAGATGGCGTTGGCCTGGCTCAGGTAGTCGCCCAGATTGGGAATGCTGATATAGAGCAAAGTGTCACCGGGCATGCGCGGCAACAGGGCGCTGCTGTAACGCGACTGCGGAAAGGGAATCTGTGCAATGAGATGCTGCACGTTGGCCAATTGCGCCATGAGTCCGATGTACTTTTCGCGATCGGCACTCCACGCGAACTCCTGATCGAGCGGCTCGGGAGCGAGATTGTCACTGGTGGCCATCTGCTCGCCTGGACGAAGCAGCGCTTGGATTCCGGCGTGGGCCACATCGACCGATCCCTGCAGCACCGCAACGCGCGAACCCTTGATCCCCGAGTTGATCGAGAAAAGCGTTCCGGTAACGGCCACGCGGCAATCCGGAGTTCTAACATACAAATGTCCTGAGGTGCGGTGCGCAGCCGTGACGATCAGTCCACCCTCACTAAGCCCGACCGTGGTGTTTCGTCCGCGTGCGGTCACGTCCAGCGTGCTGCGCTGATTCACTTCCACAACCGAGCCGTCTGAGAGGCGCAGAACGGCGTGCGAGTCGCCGGCGGTTCGCATTCGGGCTCCCTCAGCAAGTTTTGTACCGGGGGCGAGCCTCGTTTCTCCGGGTCCGGAGATCAGGTAGGCCGAGCCGTCAATCGATTCGACCTCTGCGCGAACACCCGGAGGCACCTGCCAGTATGCTTTGTAGACAAAGATTCCGGTGGTAAGCAGCGCGCAGGAAAGCGCAAGCGCCCAACCCCATGCCTGTGGGTGCCTTTGCGGCATAGATGCGACGTGCTCTCGGGAACCGACGCGAGGCCGCGCCCAGTTGACTGCCGTTTCTACGCCGCCTTCGTGGAAGTGCCGCAGGCACAGGCCGCACTCGCCGAGATGCGCCTGCACCAGCAATGACCGAGCCTCAGAGAGAGTGCCGGCGCGATAGCCATCCAGAAGCTGCCGCACGTCGTCGCAGTTCCGAATCGCACCCGAGAAAACTTCGTGATTGATTTGAATGCCCAGTCGCTGCGCAGCCTTCGCGGCAGAGGCGGTAATAGCCTCGGTGTCCGGCACATCGGCCTGTAGCGCCTGCGTAGCCCTATCAAGGATCGATTTCTCTTCCCTTTTCATCGCGTCCTCCGTTGTAATTCGGTCAACCGTTTCTTGAGCTTCGATCGCGCCTGGTGCAGGGTCACGGCCACAACCGCTGATGACGTGCCCATCAACTTTGCTATCTCGCGGTTTTCAAGCTCTTCAAGGTAGCGCAGCGCGAACATCTCCGCCGCGCGCGGCGCCAGCTCGCCGATTGCCAGGCGTAGATGCCGGCCCAGCTCACGGTTCGAAATCGTGGTCTCAGGAGACGTGCCGGGCTCGGTCGACGCTATTGCAACAGCGAACTCCAATGGTTCGATGGCCGCAGCCTTGCGTCGCCGCAACAGGTCAAGTGCGCCATTAATGGCCGCGCGGTACAGATAGCTTCCCGCATTCGCCATGGACCCCGATTCACCCGAACCCACGCGCAGAAACACTCCCTGCGCAACATCTTCCGCATCGGCCATATTTCCGGCAATGCGATACGCCGACATCAACACACGCCGATAGTGCTCCACAAACAATGGCGCAAGGCGATCGTCGCGTTCCCCTACCGGAATGATTGCGGCAGCTGCGCTCACTGGTCCACTTTCTTGACTCTTCATGAGGATGACGCTCCAGCAACACAATTATTAATTGCGCCGATGCTGATTACGGGAAAGCAGGGTTCGATGTTCCACGGCAGGATCGGGTCACGCGGTAATTCTCGAGTGTTTTCTGCCGGTACCCGCGTGTGCGAATAGAATTGCGGCTTCGATTGCTGGCATGTCGATAGATAAGCAAGCATCGCTTCTATGATCTCTTTTTCCTGAACCGATACCAAAGTATTGTGTCCACCGCCATCAAGCGCGTTTTATTATCGGGTGGCAGGCTGAAAATCGATGTGCAAATTGGTTCGGATTGTCAACGGCTGATGGACTGATCCTTCACGTGCGTCTCGACAGTGCTTCACCCGGAGGAGATGGAGTACTGATGGCACATGGCGCAATGAAAGGATGGAAAGCCGGCGTGAGGAGAGCATTCCAACTGCTCTCGGTTTGCTTTTTTCTATTCCCGACCTGGATGACTGCGCTCGATCCGGCTCACCGAATCTCACAGTACGGGCACTCTTCATGGAAAATTCAGGACGGATATTTCGGTAGCCAGCCCGTCTCGATTGCGCAGACGACAGGCGGATACCTGTGGGTTGAAACCGGAGGCGGGCTATTTCGATTCGATGGCATGCAGTTTGTTTCCTGGACCTCGTTGACAGGAGAAAAGCTGCCATCCCCCGACTACTGGCCCATGTTGGGCGCAAGGGACGGCATCCGGGCTGGCATGGCAACACAGGCTGCGTTGAATGGATCGTCGGAGCGCGGCATCGCCAAAAACCACCCGTCACCGTTCGCGACGCGTGCTGCAGCGGTACATCCGGCCGGGTGAGTTGTTCCGCGAGAATGCTTCGGCGAGTCTGGGCCTCTGAACAGATGCGCGGACTCTGGTCCCGGGAAATCTCCTCTTCTCGGGTGTCAGTGTGCACGCTGACTAACATTTCCTGCGTGGATTGGGTCGCGATGACTGATCCGGCATCAGGCAACCCTGGCCGCTTGATTTCGGGCTTTGCGAAGCAGTGGCGCGGCCTGTGCGAAAGGTGTGCCGTAAAAGTGGAGGGCGGCTCTGGCGGAAAGCGGTCGGGAAGCTAGCCGTGCCCATCCCGCCATTGCCGAACAGAATTACCAGAAAATACGTCCGGGACGTGCACACATCTTTCAGCGGAACGATCGGCCCTCGGTTCAGAACTGGCTGCATTCAAACGGGGATATGATTGGCTATAGATGCTGAAAATTGAAAGATCGCGATGGCACCTTAAGTGTTCGCGCCATCCCATGTTTGACCCGGAAGCTGACGGAGTCGGCGCCATCAAGGGTGGCTGTCCTCGCTGCCTGGAGCTGCAGGCCATTTTTGAGAGTCACCAACACACCTTGCGTCTGATGCGTGCCTTGGCGCCGATCCCGATTCAGCATGCAGGGTCATCAGATCCAGGCCCTGACCGCCAGCAGCATCTGTTCGCTTCCCTTCCCTCCCCTGAAAGTCGCCGAACCTGACTCCCGGTCCAGCTCAAGACTCGGCAAAATGAACCATTTTGTGTTCCGGGTCAGTGCCAGAGTGCGTCGGCAGTTCGCGGACAAGACCGGCTACAAAATCGCCCCTCCTCGGGAGGCCGCAAGATCAACGCCGATTGAGTTTCTGCTGTTCGCTGCCTGGAAAAACGGTGTGCATGGGGGAGCGCGCCAGGCCTACCGGCCGACACCGAAGTTCAAGGGCGGCATTTTACCTTTCAAGTGCACGTGGCCTCTCTTTTCATCCCCCGAACCCCGTCTCGGGCTTGAGCATTGCCCTTGTGTAGTTCTCAAGAAGTGATATGGTTAATTATATGAATTAGCTATAACGATATAGTTAAACATATCAGCTGCATTCTCGATGATATGTTATAGTATATAAGTATGAGAAATGATATACCAAAGCATATCAGACCCATGCGGCTCCAAGGCTTGCCCGCAGATCTGCGCCAACAGATAAAGGATGCGCGGGCTAAGCGGGGCTGGGGGCAGCGGGAACTCGGCGGGGCGGTCGGCCTTCAGCAGCCACATATCTCCGCAATCGAATCCGGAGAAGTCGTGCCCCGTTTCGACACCCTGCTCGACATCGTCCGCGTTCTCAACCTGGACCTGCTGGTCGTCCCGCGTGAGTTCGTGCCTGCCGTGCAGTCCCTCATCCGCGCGCAGCAGGAACCGGAGGGGTCCGAAGAGCGGTCACTCTATGCAGGCAATAATGAGGACGCCGGGGAAGAACGGAAAGAACCCCAATGACCTTCGATCCCAAAACCTTGAATGCGCTCGCCGTGAAACTCCATGGCCGACAGATCGGCGTCATCAACCGACTGGGCGGCGACCGCCATTTGTTCTCCTTCGAGCAGAGCTATATCGACGATCCGGACAGGCCGACCCTCAGCCTTTCTTACAAAGGACAGTCGGGCGGGCTCGTCATCCCGACGCGCGCCGTCACCACCCGCCTGCCCACCTTCTTTTCGAACTTGCTGCCGGAAGGGCATCTGCGCGACTATCTGGCCGCGCGCGCGGGCATCAAGCCGCAGCGCGAATTCTTTCTTCTAGCGATCCTCGGCGCCGACCTGCCCGGCGCGCTTGTGGTCGAACCGATGGAAGGGAACAAAGCCGCCCATGAGGGCGAGGATCAGCAGGAGGAACAAGGCGTCGGTGAAACCGCCCTGAGATTCTCGCTGGCGGGCGTCCAGCTCAAGTTCTCGGCCGTGATGGAAGCAACCGGGGGCCTGACCATTCCGGCCAGCGGCATGGGCGGATCGTGGATCGTCAAGCTGCCCTCGGCCCGCTATGCCTCTGTGCCCGAGAACGAATACGCGATGCTCGCCCTCGCCCGCACCGTCGGCATCGAGGTCCCGGAGAACCGCCTCATCGACGTCGCTACTATCAACGGCCTGCCGCAGGACGCCGGCGCCATGAAGGGCCACGCTCTCGCGGTGAAGCGCTTCGACCGCGGCCCCGGCGGCGAGTCTGTGCACATGGAGGATTTCGCGCAAGTGTTCGGGCTCTTTCCCGACGACAAATACCGCGAGCGCAGCTACGCGAATATTGCGGCCGTGCTGTGGGCGGAAACCGGGGAAGCCGGCACGTATGACTTTTTGCGGCGTCTCGTTTTTTCGGTGCTGATCGGCAACGCCGACATGCACCTCAAGAACTGGTCGCTGCTCTATCCCGACCGCCGGACGCCCGTCCTTTCGCCGGCTTATGATTTTGTCGCCACACTCCCCTACATCCCGAACGATACGCTCGCGCTCAGTTTCGGCGGCAGCCGCAGTCTCACTGAAATCAAGACCGATCAGGTGCGCCGCTTCGCGGATACCGCGCGCCTGCCCGCAAGTCCACTGTGGCCGATGGTGACGGACATGACCGAGCGCACCGTCGCCGCATGGGAGAACCTCGATGAAAAAAGCCTGATGCCGGAAGACATGCGCAAGGCGATTGGTGAGCAGATCCTGGCGGTTGCCAAGAGCGTCAATCAGTCCACCAACAAATAATTTACCTGCGACCGATGATGATCAGCAGTACCATGAGACGCTTCCGATGCGCGGGGCAGAGGTCGCGGGTCCAATAGGTTGTGTCTCAGGGTGCTGAAGATGCCATCCTCTGCGCTCAGCTTCAACAAATTTCGCAATAGATCCCGCCGGTGGGCGCCAGCATGATCTGTTCGCTTCCATTCCCTTCCCTGAAAGCCGCCGAACCTGACTCCCGGTCCAGCTCAAGACTCGACAAAATGAACCATTTTGTAGATACGGATCCACGCCGCTGTCATCGCTCAACTGAAACGTCTCTGTCGCCGGGAGAATGTTTTGACGATACGGAAGACCGCCAAGCCGTGCTCAGTGAGCGAGCGGTCGTGAAAATGCAGTGGCATCGACCGACAATCCTGCGCAGGAAGATCGGCGAACGCTGGGCGACTTGAACGAAGCCGCTGCGGCGGCGGACGTATTCGCGTGTTCCTGAGCCGGCGTTTTTTGAGGCTGCCGCAGTAGTTTGGTTCGCAGAGAAGGAGGATTCTCTGTGAACCAACTACGCCAGCTCATGCTTGAGGAGTTGCAGCGCCGCAACTTCGCCGCCACAACCATCCGCACCTACCTGCACGATGTTGAGCATTTCAGCCGATACTTTCGCCGTCCACCCGATCAGCTTGGCCCTGAAGACATTCGCAAGTATCAGGCGATGCTGTTCGCGACGCATTACCTGGTCGTCGAGCTTCCATCGAAGGCATATTCCACCCAGGAGGGTTACAAGAATTACCTTGAGATCCACATTCTGCCGAAGTGGGGTAAGCATAGCCTGTCGGCCGTCAAGAGTGTCGAGGTTGAAGCATGGCTTCGTACTCTAAAGACGGCCAGGAGCAAACCAGCCAGCCCCGGCACAAAGACGAAGATCCGCAACCTGATGTCGGCGATGTTCAGCCACGCCATTCGCTATGAATGGGCGGCTCGCAATCCGATCACCGCGGTGCGGACTTCGTCCAAGCGGCTTCGTACTCCGGACATTCTCAGTCCAGAGGAGTTCCAGGGGCTCATCCGGGAGCTTCCCGAACGCGCGCGGGTCATCGTGCTGCTTGCCGGCACGACAGGTCTGCGGCGGGGAGAGCTGATTGGATTGCGCTGGGGTGATATCGACTTCCACACCGCCCAAGCCGACGTCACACGCTCGGTCTGGCGGAATGTAGTAGGCGACACGAAGACGGAGGTATCGCGCAGACCGGTGCCTCTGCACATCATCGTGATTGAGGCACTGAAGGATTGGCGGAAGGAATCACTCTACTCGTCGGATGGGGACTTCGTCTTCCCTTCCATCGAGAAGAACGGGGCCCGACCGATCTCTCCTGAAACAATCCTGAGGCGCCAGATCCGGCCAGCGTTGAAGAAGCTCGGCATCACAAAACTGGTCGGTTTCCACACGTTCCGGCACACGCTTGGTACCTTGCTTCGGCAGCGCGGGATTGACATCAAGATCGCGCAGGAACTGCTGCGGCATGCGAATCCCAGGATCACCATGACGATCTACCAGCAGGCTGTCAGTGCGGAGAGGAGGGAAGCTCAGGATCGGGTAGTGGCCGGTCTCATTCCTGCCGGGGTTCTTCAGCACCCTTCAGCACCCTCGGAGGGGGTATGAAAGATTTGATCGCTACCATAAACCATGCATTTTCTGCTGTTTATGGCGGGGACGACGGGGCTCGAACCCGCGACCTCTGCCGTGACAGGGCAGCGCTCTAACCAACTGAGCTACGTCCCCGGATCGCCTTTCAGCAATTTGGGTTTATGTCACATAGAATGAGCGGTTTTCG
>Ga0182012_10008602_pt1 | contig 10078 bp, 6 predicted proteins | sample 612S2SmetaG_FD_120486 | JGI IMG/M metagenome (GOLD analysis project Ga0182012, IMG submission 120486) | Permafrost microbial communities from Stordalen Mire, Sweden - 612S2S metaG | ecosystem: Environmental > Terrestrial > Soil > Wetlands > Permafrost | place: Sweden: Stordalen | collected... | reverse complement strand
CGGCATGCGGTGACGGCGATCAGTGCCATTCATCAATCGACCATCCCATGGTGCGCGGTGATCATCCGCAACGTGTTCGGGGTGGGTGGCGGGGCGCATGTGCCGCACACCTCGTTGCCGATCCGCTATGCATGGCCGTCGGGCAACTGGGGGTCACTGCCCCTGGAGGGCGGGGTCGAAGCCGCCTATCGCGCCGAGATCGCTGCCGCGGATGATCCGGCGGCGAAACTGCGGGAGATCGAGGATCGCCTGGAGCAGATGCGCTCGCCGTTCCGGTCCGCCGAGGCCTTCATCATCGACGAGATCATCGATCCGCGGGACACGCGGCCGCTGTTGTGCGATTTCGCCAATATGGCGGCGCCGTTGCGGACTCCCGGGCAATCGATGTTCACGATGCGGCCATAGACCGATGCCATTGTCGCGATTTCGTGTGCTGCAAATCGGGTCCGGCGTGGCGCTGGATTACTGCGGCAAGTTGTTCGCCGACTTTGGCGCGGATGTGGTGAAGTTGGAGCCGGACGGTGGCGACCCGTTACGGTTGTTTCCGCCGCTGCTGGAGGGCGGGGAGAGCGGGCTGTTCGCGTGGCTGAACACCAACAAGCGCAGTGTGTTCGATACTTTGGAGGCGCGGGCGGCGTTGCTGCCGGGGGCGGACTGGGTGCTGTCGTCCGAGGCGTTGGATGGATATGCGGGGACGACGGTTTCGTGGTTCGGCGAGAACGGCCCTTATGCCGGATTTGCCGCTACGGAGGCGACGGTGCGCGCGCTGGGCGGGCTGGTTGCCTTGACCGGACGGGCGGAAGGGCCGCCGACGCTGGCGACGGATGGTCAATCGGGGGTGATTGCGGGACTGGCGGCGTTCATTGCATCGGCCGCGGGGCTTCACAGCGGCGTGAAGCGGCGGTTTTCGGTCAGTGTGCATGAGACGGCGGTTGCGGTTGCGGAATATGAGGCAGCGGTGGCCTGGGACGCGGGCGGGTCGCGCAAGCGGCCGGGGGTGAACCGTTTCGGGCGCAACTATCCTGTAGGAATCTATCCGACGAAACACGGGCTGATCGGGGTGACGATCGTGACGCCGGCGCAGTGGCGGGGAATCTGCGCGATGCTGGGGATGCCGGAGGTCGCGCGGGATCCTCGTTACGCGATCAACACCGACCGGCTGGCTCGGTCGCATGAAATCGATGCGCTGTTCCAGCCGGTGTGGGAAACCCGGACCGCGGTGGAATGGTTCGAACTGGCACTGGAATACAAGTTGCCGATGGCGGTGGTGCCGACGATGGCGGAACTGCTGGAGCAGGCGGTGCATCGGGAGCGTGGGGCGTTTGTGCCGGTTCGCATCGGGTTCGACGCGTTCGAGGCGCCGGCGCTGCCACAACATCTGCTGGCGACGCCGCCGCGTTCGGGTGGCACTGCGCCGCTGGCGGGCGAGGATGAGGCGACGTGGTTCGTTCCTTGGGCGGGTACGGGGGTGGAGGTTACGAAGCCCGGCCGGTTGCCACTGGAGGGGATGCGCATCATCGACCTGACGATGGGCTGGGCGGGTCCGACGGCCGCCAGGCATCTGGGTGATCTGGGCGCGGAGGTCATCAAGGTGGAGGCGTGCCAGTATCCCGACTGGTGGCGGGGGACCGATCTGCGCGCTGCGTTCATTGCGGAGCAGAAATACGAGAAAATTCCCTGGTTCCAGTTGATGAACCGCAACAAGCTGGATGTGACGCTGGACCTGACGCAACCCGATGGCGTGGCGCTGCTGAAGCGTCTGGTGGCCGATGCGGATGCGGTGATCGAGAATTACTCGGCCGAGGTGCTGGTGAAGCTGGGGCTGGATTACAGCGTGCTGTCGCAGGAGCGGCCGGGTCTGGTGATGCTGTCGATGCCGGCGTTCGGTTCGGGCAATGCGTGGAGCGCGTGCCGCGGATACGGATCGACTCTGGAACAGGCGTCGGGTCTTCCGACGATCACCGGATTTGCGGATGATCCGCCGACGATGAACCAGACGGCGTATGGCGATCCGGTGGGCGGGTTCAATGCGGCGGCGGCGCTGATGGTTGCGCTGTTGCATAAGCAGGCGACGGGCCAAGGACAGAACATAGACCTGTCGCAGGTAGAGTGCATGCTGCCGCTGGTCGCCGGCGCGCTAATTCAGCAATCCGCCCTGGGCGGTGTTTTCCAGAGGCTGGGCAACCGGCATCCGGTGTATGTACCTTCTGGTTGTTTCCGTTGCGCCGGCGATGACGCGTGGATTGTCGTTTCGGTTGTGAATGACGCGATGTGGGGGGCGGTTTGCGCGGTGCTGGGGAGGCCGGACTTCGCGCGTTTGACGGCCGGCGAACGGCGGGAGCGGGAGGCGGCGCTGGAAGAGGCGATCGGCGAATGGACCATCGGGCGCGATGCCGACGGGGCGATGCGTGTTCTGCAGGCGCATGGGGTTGCTGCTGGCGTGGTGCGGACACCGCTAGCGCTGGTGGATGATCCGCATCTGGTGGCGCGAGGGTTCTGGTGTCGGATGGAGCGGCCGTTCATCGGGACGCACTGGCAGTCGTCCTCGGTGTTCCGCGAGGGGCCGGATGCGTATCGGGTTCGCCGTGCGGCGCCGACGCTGGGACAGGACAATGGGGCAATTCTGGGCGGCCGGTTGGGGCTGTCGCAAGCGGACCTCGGTCGGCTGGCGGCGGCGGATGTGATCGGGACCGTTCCGAAGCCTCGACGCGCGCAGAGTGACCAATGAACACGGGATTGCAACGAACCGAGATCAGGTCGCTGACGCTGATCTGCGCGGCGCATCTGGTCAGCCACTTCTATTACCTTGTGCTGATCCCGCTTTTTCCGATGTTGCGGGCCCGGCTGGGCATTGATTTCGTCGAGCTTGGTCTGGCGATCACACTTTTCAACATCGTCAGCGGGCTGGTGCAGACGCCGATGGGGTATGCGGTGGATCGTTTCGGCGCGCGGCGCGTGCTGGTGGCCGGGCTGGTGCTGGGTGGCGGGGCGTACGTGTCGATCGGGTTGTTTCCGGTGTATCCTTGGATGCTTTGCGCGATGGTGCTGGTTGGGGTGGCCAACGCGGTGTTTCATCCGGCGGACTACGCGATACTTGGTTCCGTGATCGAACCGAGCCGGCTGGGGAAAGCGTTTTCGATTCATACGTTCGCGGGGTTTCTGGGTAGCGCGATCGCACCGATCGTGATGCTGCTTGGGGCGGAGGCGTTAGGGTTTCAAACGGCCATCGTTTGTGCTGGTCTGATGGGTATTGGCGTGGCCGTGCCGCTGGCAATGGCGGGGTGGCTGGACCGGCACGCGGCGTCTCATGCTGCGGCCGGGCCGACGAGGCATATTTCGTTGCGGCAGTTGCTGACACCGACCGTGATCGGGCTGGTGGGATTCTTTGCGTTGCTAAGTCTGAGTAGCGGGGCGCTGACGAATTACTCGGCGGTGGCACTGGTGTCGGTGTATGGGGTGTCGCTGTCATCGGCGAATCTGGCGCTTTCGGCGTTTCTGTTTTTGTCCGCGATCGGGGTGTTGGCGGGTGGCGTGGTGGCGGATCGAACGACGCGGCACGGCGATGTCGCAGCGTTCGGGTTTGGCGGCGCGGCGTTGATGATTCTGCTGGTGGGGACGGTGGATTTGGGCGCGGTGCTGATGGTGGCGGCGATGGGCGCGGCGGGGTTCCTGTCCGGAATGATCTCGCCGTCGCGGGATATGCTGGTGCGGGCGGCGTCGCCGCCGGGGGCGTTTGGGCGGGTATTCGGGATCGTTACGACCGGGTTCAACATCGGCGGCACGGTGGGGCCGTTGATCGGCGGGTGGATCATGGACCACAATCTGCCGCGGTGGGTGTTTTTCTCCTCCGTGCTGTTCATGGCGCTGACGTCGGTGATGGCCCTGGCGACCGAGTGGCGGTCGCGGCGGCTGGCGCTTTCTTAGGGGGCGGGTATGGGACTGCCGGAGGCTGATGCCGAAACAAAAGCCTGGTTCGTGGCGTGGTTGGAGGGATTTTCCGCACATGTGCGCGCGGTGGATTATGCGTCCGCGAGGCCGCTGTTTCATCCGGACATTCTGGCGTTCGGGACTCACCAGGACGTGCTACCGAGCCTGGAGGCGTGGGTGAAATCGCAGTGGGACAACGTGTGGCCGAAGACGGATGATTTCCGGTTCACGATCGCCGAGACGCATGTGCTGGTGGCGGATGATCGCAGTCTAGCGGTGGTGGTGGCGCCATGGACGAGCAGCGGATTTGCCGCTGACGGGACGCGGTTCGACCGGCCCGGACGCGCAACGATCGTGTTTCACCGTTCGGGTACGGGCTGGCTGGGCGTGCACTCCCATCTGTCGCTGAATCGCGGCGTGCCGCAGACGAGTCACGGGAACCGCCCGGTCAAAGCGCGCTGACCGGGCGGTTCATCCGCTTACTTGTTGCCGGCCGTCGTCGAGCCGGTGCGTTCCTGCATCGTTCCTGATGAGGCGCTGGCCTGGCTGCTGCTGTCGCCGGGAACGACGGTGCGGCCGGTTGCGCCGGGCGTGGTTGGGTTAATCGCCGAACCACTGTAATTGCCTGAGACGGTGCTGTGTGAACCGGCGTCACCAGTGTTCATCCCTGGGGTTGATTTGCTATCGGCTGTGGTGCCGGGCGTGGCGGAGGCACTATTATTGCTGCCCAGATTACCTGCCGGATTGTTTGACTGGGCCAAAGCGGTCGCCATGGGTGCTACCATCAAACCGGCCGCCAGCAAAAGTGAGCACGATTTCGAGATCATATCTACGTCCTTCCGAACGAGCCGCGGGATCATCCTGAGCGGCGATGAAGGAACAACGCGGCAAAGCCGTTTCGGTTTCGGGTTTTGCAGTGCGGCATCACGCAGAATCAATCGCGTATAATACAGCAACCGGAACATCAGCGAGCGAGAGGAGCGGCGGTCCGGCGTGGGCCGGGGACAAGAGCGAGCGGAACGCGACGCCGTCGAGGTGTTCCGGCAGGTCCAGCGTGCTGTTTTGCAGGTGATCAGCAGCCAAAACGATGCTGTCGCGCGACCGCAACAGGCCGTGCGGAAGGCGCGGTACGATAACGACGACCGTCGAGCCGCCCAGGCTGCGGGAGAACGCCACGATGTGGTTCTGCAACGGTCCGTTGACGGGGAGCGGGCTGTAGTCGCCGCTGGCGAACAGGTCGGGTATCCGGCGCCGAAGATTGAGGAGTCTGCGGATGACGGCCTGCTTGATGCGGCCGTCGCGCCAGTGTGAACGAAGTTCGACCGGCTCGATGTACGCGGCGAGGGCAGACCTCCGGGCGGGATAATCAACCGGACGGCGGTTATCCGGGTCGACGAGGCTGAAATCCCAGAATTCCGTTCCCTGGAAGAAATCGGGCATGCCGGGAACGGTGAGTTTCAGGACTGTCTGTGCCAAGCCGTTTACTGCCCCCGCCGGGGCGATCCTGCCGATGAGGGAACGGGCCAGGGGCAGAAAAGTGCTGTCAGAGCGGAACAGGCTGAACAGGAAATCACGTGCGGCCGTCTCATAGGTTTCGTTGGGGGCGGTCCAGTCGGTGCGCAACTTGGCCTCTCGCAATGCCTTCTGCTGCCAAGCGGCCAGGCGTTCGGCGAAGGCATGGCAGCCTTCCGAGTCAGAGGTGTCGAGATCGAGCGGCCACGCGCCGACGATCATCTGGTACAGCATGATCTCATCGGCGGGGTCGGGCGGGTTCGTTGCAACTTCGTGGCACTGTGCGAGGAAGGCGGCCCAGTCGTCCGGGATTTCGCTGATGACCGCGAGGCGCGCTCGGAGGTCCTCGCCGCGCTTATGGTCGTGGGTGGCAGTGGCCAGCATGGCGTTGGGGAACGCGGCCTGGCGGTCGGGGCAGGCGCGGTGGAAATCGGCGATCGAGCTTCCAAGCCGCGCGGGATCGAAGCCGACGTCGTTGCGGGACAGCAATCGGCCGTAGCGGTAAAATGCGGTGTCCTCAACGGCTTTTGCGGCGACGGGCGCGCTGAGTTGCTGAAACCTGGTGTTGGCGATGGGATCCCCCGGTTCGCCACCGAGCCAGCGATCAAGCTGGTCGAGCACGGTATGGGCGGAGGCTGGGGTGGCGCTTTTGGCGGCGGTCAAAGCCTTGGCGAAGGCGGTCTGATCGGACGGGGATCGCTTCGATCCCGCATCATAGGTGCGATAGACCGGGAAGTGCGAGAGCAGCGTGAGCAAGCCACGGCGGATCGATGCGGCGGAGGTGTCGCGGGTGGTGAGGTTGGACCGCGCGACACGATGCAAGGTTCGGGTGACGGCATTCAGTTGCGCATCGAAACCGCGCTGGAGGATTTCCAGCCGGGCTGGGATTTCTTCGTCCCGGAAGTTGGCGGGCCGCCCGGTCGCGGCATGCCATAGTCGCGCGAGTGCATCGGCGCTGGCGGTGTCATGCTGAAGGGCGCTGACCTCGTTCATGAAGTCGTAGCCGCTGGTGCCATCGACTCCCCAATCGGTCGGCAGGGTCTCGCCTGCGCCGAGGATTTTTTCGATGACCAGGTAGGCGTGGCGGTCGGGTGCGAGGGTGTCGAGTCGCTGACGCAGCTGGCGGCAGTAGGCGGGCGGATCGGACAGGCCATCCACATGATCGACACGAAAACCGTCGATCAGGCCTTCGCCGTAAAGGCGGAAAAGGGTGGCGTGGGTTGCCTCGAACACCTCGGAGACTTCGATGCGCAATCCGGCGAGGCCGTTGATGTCGAAGAAACGGCGCCAGTTGATCTCATCGCCGGCAACGCCCCACCAGGCGAGGCGATAGTGCTGCCGCTCCAGAAGTGCGTGTATCAGGTTGCGTCCGTCGCGATGGGACGGGTCGAACGATTCGATACCGCACTCAGTGATGTGAGCGTGGTCGGCAGGGTCGATGGGAAAATCGTTGTCGAAGTAGCGGATCACCGGTTCGCCGGATGGGGTGTGGGCGAGGCGGATTTCGCCGGCGTTGAGCGCTTCTCCGTAAGGCCGGCCCAGAAACGGGGCGAGGATTTTGTCACGCAGATCCGGGTCGGGGGTGTCCCAGTCCACATCGAAAAATTCGCTGTAGCGACTGGAACGGCCGTGACGAAGAAGATCGGTCCACCAGGCGTTGTCAGACCCGCCAACGGCCATGTGATTTGGAACGATATCGACGATCAGCCCAAGCCCGGCGTTGCGAAGGACCGCAACGAAATCACGAAACGCGGCCTCGCCGCCGAGTTCGGGATTGACCGTCGTGGGATCGACGACATCGTAGCCGTGAATTGAGCCTGCGCGGGCAGTGAGGATCGGGGAGGCGTAAACATGGCTGATGCCGAGGTCCCGCATGTACGGGACCAGGGCCGCGGCATTTTCGAAGGTGAACCCCTTATGGAGTTGCAGCCGCATCGTTGCTGTTGGGGTCACTGGCGCGGGCGCTCCGCCGCCACGAACCCGATCCTGCGCGCGACCGCTGCTTCATCGAGCACGGCGTCAGCCGCGACGGGCAGGCGGCGTCGCCAGTTCGGATGTTCCGTTACGGTACCAGGCAGATTGGGCTGTTCCACCTGGCCAAGCAAATCTTCAAGCGGGATCAGCGACAATGGCACCTCGGTCTTAGCGACATAACGGACGGCGGCATCGACCACACGGTCGGTTTCTTCCGGTTCCGGAACGGGGCCCTCGCCGACATGTTCCCGCACGAAGGCGTTCCACAACATTGGGCGTTCCTGCTCGCGTTCGCGTCGCATGGCGTCGGGATCGACGCCTTCGCCGAGGCGTCCGTGCTGGTGGCGCACATCAATGTCGCTGCCCTTCCACCAACCGGCGACGGTCGGCAAATCGTGGGTGGAGGTCATTGCAATGTCGGTACTGCCCCAGCCACGCGGCGGCACGAAGCCGGTTTGTGCATCACGTTCGAACCACAGAACACGCATGCCGTGAATACCAATCTGTTCGAGCATATCGTGGAAACCCTCGGGCACGGTTCCAAGATCCTCGCCGATCACGACGACGTTGTGACGGACGGATTCCAGCGCGAGGAGGCGTAGCAGATCACCCACGGGGTATTTGAGATAGGCGCCTTCAGCGGGCGATGCGCCTTCGGGGATAAGCCACAGCCGCGCCAGTCCCATTGCGTGATCGACACGGATGCCGCCGACATGACGCATCGCGGAGCGGAGGGTGGCGATGAACGGGGCGAAGCCGTTTTCATCCATCGCGCGGGGGGAGAAGCTGGTCAGTCCCCAGTCCTGCCCTTGTGGATTGAGCAGATCCGGGGGCGCACCGATGGTGAGACCGAGCAGAATGTCGTGCTGGCGGCTCCAGGCGTGACTGCCGGCCGGGTCCATGCCGACGGCGAGGTCGCCGATCAGGCCGATCCGCATGCCGGCCTGTCGGGCGATGCGTTGCGCGGCGGCGACGGAGCGGTCGGAAATCCATTGCAGGAACTGGTGAAACAGGATTTCTTCAGATTGCGATTCAGCGAAGACTGCAACAGCGGCGCCGTGGGGATCGCGCAGGTCGGACGGCCATTTGCGCCATTCGCGTTCCGGCATGCGGGCAGCCTGCAGCGCTTCGAAGCAGGCATGCTCATGGAGCAAGGGTCCGCCTTCGGCACGAAAACGCGCGAAGTCGGCGCCGAGCGCTGCGTCCCAGTCGGGCCCTTCGATGAAAGCGTTGAAAAGGTTTCGTAACAAAGCATACTTTTCACCGGCGGCCTTCGGCCAGTCGATGAGGCCGTTGGTTGGTGCTGTCTGCGCGGCAGGAACCTGGCCAAAAACCAGTTCCGGCGCGGCATGAAGCGGATTGAGGAACAGGCGGCTGGACGGCGCATAAGGACCGAAGCGGGCGGGGTCGGCGGCGTAGAGTGCGTGCATCGGGCTTAGAGCGATCGCATCGGCGCCCTTTGCTCCGGCGACACGGGCCAGATCGGCGGCACCGGCGAGATCGCCGATACCAACGTCGCCAGGATGGCTCAGGCCGTAAAGCTGGGCGGCGAGGCCCCATAGCCTCGCATCGGGAACCACATCCTCGATCACGCGGCAGCGCGCCGGTGACACGGCCAGAACGATTTCACGGTCCTCGACGCGGAGGCGGTGATAGCCGCTCTCGGCGATGGCGGGGATGCGTAAACGACCGCGTGCCGGAAGCAGTGCCACCTTGCGGGTTTCCCCGCGTTCCAGCAGGAGTTCGCCGGCCTGGGCTTCGTTGCCGCCGACATCGAGTCGGGTGGGGCGGCCGGCCACGGCTGTCACGAGAGGCGGGAGGTCGGCGAGGCTACTGCGCTTGTTCAGGAGGCGGCGGCTGGATGACAATTCGCGGCCGGTGCCAGCGGGGAGTCCAAGCGCGGCGAGAACGCGCCGGAGGACTTCGGGCGAAACGACCTGCGGGCGTCCGGCATAGTCCTGCCACTCGACTGCGATACCGGCCCGACGGGCCAGGTCCCGTAGAACTTCATCACTCATGCAGCAACCTCCAGATAGGCGGCGGTCAGCGGCGCTGTGTCACCGGTGGTAAACAGCAGGCGGCCGGCGGGTGGTTGGAACGATACCCCCTCGGTTGAGAGATTTGTTACGATTGTCAAGCGCGTACCGTCGCCCAGTTTCCAGCGCGCCACGACTGCTTTCGGGCCGATCGGTTCAGCGCCCAGCGACACGGTTCCGAGCAGACGCGGAACGATTTCGCTCATGCGCAGGGCGATGAGATTTTGATAGAAGGCGAAACGATCGTGCTGTCCGGGCTGCGGAATGGAGGCGGCGAACGTCTCGTCAGCGTTCGGATCGGGAATTCGATCGCGCTTATCCGGGTCGGCGAATTCCGCGAAGCCGGCGAATTCCTGTCGGCGGCCTTCGCGGACGGCGTCAGCGAGTTCAGCGTGATGGTCGGTAAAGAACAGAAACGGTGTGGCGGATGCGGTTTCCTCGCCCATGAACAGCAAGGGAATCTGCGGGCAGAGCAGTTGCAGGGCGATCGCGGCCTGCAGTGCTGCAGGCGAGGTAAGCACCGTCAGTCGTTCACCGAATGCTCGGTTGCCGATCTGATCACGGTTCTGCAGAAACAGAACATGGGCATAGGGTGGCAGATCGGCGCTTGGTTCGCCGCGCGGCGCCTT
>Ga0182012_10008601_pt1 | contig 10079 bp, 10 predicted proteins | sample 612S2SmetaG_FD_120486 | JGI IMG/M metagenome (GOLD analysis project Ga0182012, IMG submission 120486) | Permafrost microbial communities from Stordalen Mire, Sweden - 612S2S metaG | ecosystem: Environmental > Terrestrial > Soil > Wetlands > Permafrost | place: Sweden: Stordalen | collected... | reverse complement strand
CCCGGGGCCGGTCCATTGCGCCAGGTAAGGATCGCTTCTGCTGCTCCGCCTACGCCGAAGGAGCAAGCGTTCGTGAGAGACACGACGTCCGCCCGCGTCAACCGGATTAAGCTGCGTCAGGCGGTCGCTTGGCCAGGATAGGCTGGAGCAAGTGGCGACCATCAGACGCAGCTTAATCCGGTTGACGCGGGCGGACGTCGTGTCTCTCACGAACGCTTGCTCCTTCGGCGTAGGCGGAGCAGCAGAAGCGATCCTTACCTGGCGCAATGGACCGGCCCCGGGAAAGTCGAATTGTATGTCTGTCGGCGGAATCTCGGCGCCCATAAGGTCACCCGCACATGTCATTGGCAGGAAGAACGGTCGCACCGCCTATCGCGAACGATGCCTCTTAGTCGTCGCGCGAGGCCATCGAACAAAATGCGAGGCGGAAACAGAAACTTCGTGATCCGTATCTGTCGAGCCACTCAGGTTTGCACCTGTTCGGTGCGAGCCTGAGATTGAGTCGGCCCACGCGTCAGTGGACTGACTCCAACGCCCGCGGCGGCCCCCGGTTGCCTTCTGCGCAGCGCTTCGATCGCCCGCTCCAGGCTTGGAGTGACGACAGGGGCACCTGCCACGAGTTCGACGGCCCAGTGGTCCCTGGCCCCCAGAGCTTCGACACGCGGGTTGGGATGCAGGTAGCGGCCGAACCCCTCAGTCTCGTAGCCAAGGGAATGCAGCGCGTACCAGAGCGATCGATCCACGAGCTTGAGCCAGGCGAACTGGGCCGGGGCCAGGACACCGGCATGCAGGCGCGCAGCGTTGAGCAACGTCATCATCGCGGTTGTCGCGTGGGCATGCCGGGCCGTCACCGCGCGGGCCTCTGCCAGACCTTTCGGATCGGCGATCAGAGCGTCGACCTTGGCCAGGATGGAGGCGGGCAGGGCGAGCGCCTGATCCGGCCCGGACTGCTGGGCCTCATCCTGGCCGGCCAGGGCGGCCGACGAATCACCCAGCAAGTCCAGCACTTCTTCCCGCCGCTGGGCAAGATGCAACGCGAAAGCCGCGAAAAGGCAGCGCACGACAGGCGCCGCGTCCTGCGGTCCCTTCCATCGGGCGCCCAGCTGCGCGGCGAGCGCAGCGCGGGCTGCGCCCTCGTCGAACGCCCCATGCCGGTTGCGGGCAAAGCGATCGATCCATTCCTCGGCCGTGAGTGCGTAGTCAGCCGGGCGAGGGGCGCCAGCCGGCGGTGGCACCAGCCGCAGGTGGCGTCTGACGAAGGCGGCGGTGCTGCGAAAGGCCAAAGCCTGTTCGCAGATCAGGGCATCGAAGTCGAAGCCGCGCTTGTAACGCGACGGCGCGGCACGGACTGTGCAGATCGCCGCCAGCAAGACAATGAACACCGTCGCCGGGATGCGGAAGAACATTCCGACCGCCTGAGCGATCCCGTAGAGATCGCGCAACGTCACCCCATTCGGATCGGCGGCTGCCATCTGCCGGTCAGCGACGTCGAAGCGATGGGTGAAATGGTCGATCAGCAGGATTTCCCGGTGCATCACAGCCATCACCGCGGCGCTGATCGTCCCGTGATAACTCGTCCAGAGCAGGTAGGCTCCAAGGCAGACCCCGACGAGGATGACGATCAGGTTGAAGCCGGCGGTGTCATCGTTGGAAGGCCAGGAGGGGCGCGGATGTGGCTGCGGCCTCATTCTGAACCTCCCGCCTGCACCGTGCGGATCGGCGGGATCGGCGCGGGCGGTTTTGCCGCGTGGTTGGCCCGTTCAGCCGATGCGCGCAACCGCATGACCTGCGTGAGCACCGCGCGGAGATAGGCCCGCTTGTACCCGGGGTCATGCGAGTGGTAGGTGCCGACACCCTCCCAGAAGTCGCCGTTGGCTTCGTCGAGGCCCTGGCGCAGGATCCACGCTCCGGCCTCCACGTTGGCGCAGAAATTGTCGCGCAGCGCCAGGAAGGCCGCGCGCTCGGTCGTACGCCAGTGCGCGGCCACATCTGGCAGCCAGACCTGGTTCACCTGCATCGGTCCGATATCGACGGTGCCGTTGGTGTTCCGACTGACCGCTCCCAGCAAACCGCCCTCAACATCGAGCAGGACCACCAGGACCGCCGGTGGCTCCCGATAGGCATCCGCCGCGGCCAGGATGCAGCTACGGATCGTCGCCTGGTTGCGAGCGTCGTCAGCCGCAAGGGTGGGACGCGCGGCGAACGTCGCGACGATCGCCGACGCCACGAGCAGCAAGCGCCTCATGGGCGCGCCCCATAGGTGCGGCGCGCTGGTTCCTGTGCATCGCGCCGCACTCGATCCGTCGCCGCCAACCAAAGAGCATTGAATTCGCTGATGACGATCGCCTCGGGACGGGCGACCTGGTTGATCGCTTCCATGGACGCCAGCATCACAGTGGTGAAACTGCCCGCGCCTATTGCGCGCAGCCGATAACCGAGCAACGCGTCAGGATCGCGTATCATGTCCAGCGCGAAACCTTTGCCGGTCGCCTCGCGCCAGACCGCCTCGGCAGCGACCACGAAAGGTGGCAGGAACCCAGCCGGCGAGACGACGGTCTGCGGATCGACCGTAAGATGCGTGCCCGTCGCGGGGTCGCGGTAGAGGATCGGGCGCTCCGCCTGTTCGAGCAGCACCCGAAGTGTGCGACCGACGGCCTCGACGTTGACTGCGCTCATGCGAACCGCCGCCGGTTCCAGACCGGCACTGCCGTTCGCACGGACCCGACCAGCCAGCGCCGGATCAGCCGCAGCATCGCCGGCAAGGTCAACCCGCAGAGCGAGATCGTCGAGAAGAACGTGACGCCGACGATGGCGACATACAGGGTCGGCCAGCTCCAGTAGACCATCACCGAGAGGATCGGCAGGCAGGCGCGTGCATCCAGCATCAGCAGGCGCACAGGCTGTCCAGTGTTACGCCACATCGCTCACCCCACCTGCCGCATCTCGTGGGCGGCCGTCTGTTCAGAGATCCGGCCAGCTTCCAGCGCACGCTCGATGGCGGTGCGATAGGATTGGCCCTGTTCCTCGACAGCACGACGCGTCAGCGTCGGCCACTCGCTCGGTTCCGCGCCCAGGAATGCGCCGCGTAGCCCCGCATCGAAAACCAGGAATTCGCGCAGCGCCGTGCGGCGCCCGTCCGTCGAACGAGCCAGCCGCTGATTGATCACAAGGCGTAGCGACTGTGCGACGGCCGAGACCAGGTTCTCACGTTCGGCCGGCGGGCAGAGGCTGGCGATGCGCTGCATGGTCAGCGCCACGTCGTTGGCGTGAACCGTGGTGGTCAGCACGTGCCCTGAGATCGCCGCCTGGATCGCCGCGTCCATCGTCTCGCTGTCGCGGCATTCGCCGACGATGATGTCGGTCGGTTCACGGCGCATCGCCCCACGCACGAAGGCCGCGAAGGTCGGCAGATCGCGCGGAATCTCGGTCTGATTGATTGTCGAGGAGGGACCGCGCACGCGTTCGAGCAGGAACTCGACCGGAGCGGCTCCTTCGACCATGTTAAAGTTGCCCTCGGGGTCCAGCAGCTTCGCCACGGTCATGCCGGCAATCAATGTGGATTTGCCGGAACCGGTCGCCCCGCTGACGATCACCATGCCCTGGCGCGGCCGGTAGGCATCGAGAATGCCTGGCTCCACGAGCTGGTCCGCGAGAGCCGGCGGCATGTCGGCGATCGGCCGCAACACGATGTTGCCGCCGTCACGACGGGCGGTTCGGGTCGGCGTGGCGTTGAGGCGAAAGCGCAGTCGCGTCGAGCGGTCCAGCTGAATCGCATAGGCGGTGTCGAAGTCGTTGCCCCCCTGCAAACGTGCCATGCCGTCCGCGCCGTAGAGGTGATTGACGATATGGCTGAAATCCAGTTCGTCGATCGGTGTCTTCGTGGCGCGGTGGTTGCGGCCGTGAACACCAACCCATACCGGATGCCCGGTCTGAAAACCGATGCGCGACGCGCCCACCCGGAACGCCCAGGTCAGCAGCGAGTCCAGCCCGGGCGCGCTCTTGCGCGCCTCCTCGACCCAGCGAAGTCCCTGTTTGCCAGCATCCGGCCAGGTGATTTCCGGGTCGGACGGAACGATCGGGGAGGGGGCGTGAGCGTCAAGCATCGGTGCCGGCCACGTTAGTTCGCCTGGGGCACGGGCCAGGCAGCGAATGACGGCTCATTGCGGGCATCCCGCGCCTGGCACCCAACGACGCGGATTCCCCTGCAGCCCGGGCTGGTCAGTGATGCGGATGGTCTGATCGCCGACATGCAGACTGTCTCGCCCACCGTCGACCCGCTGGTTCTGGAAGGCGACCTTGGGCTGTTCGACAAGACCAGCCCGCAGCAACACGCGGTACCGCGCCATGCCCACGATGTCGCGTTCCAGCCTACCGAGATCGGACAGGAAGATCTCGACGGCTTGCTTTTCGCCCTGCGCCCAGCCTTCCGCCACCCACTTGTTCCAGTAGGCCGCCTCCTGTTTGGTGCGGGGCAGCGTGCCATCGGTTGGCCGGCGCGGATTGGACCAGACGCGCACGAGATAGGCGCGCCAGTTCGGCGGCGTCGAGGCGAGCTGCGCCTCGCGCGTGATCTGGTAGATGCACGAGGTCTCGCGTGCCACCTGACCGCCATCGCCGAGCGCAAAGGCCATCTGCGCGGCCGAGACGATCGGCGGGCGCATCAGCGTCTGGCCACGGCCAACCGGCAGTACCAGGGAGCCGAAGTCGTAGGCGCTGTCGAGTTGCGCCTGATAGCGGCGCAGCATCTCGTTGATCGCGAAACTGCGCGCCGCCAATCCGCCCTGCGCGCCGTAGGTCAACGCCGCGGTGTGCAGCATGTCCGCCCGCCCCGGCTCAAGACCGTCGCCCTTCTCGTCGCCGGGACGGATCGCCTGCAGCGACTCCAAGGACGGCGGTGGAGGCGTGCCCACCACCAGCGGATCCTCCGAGCCGCCGGTGATCGGCTTGTTCAGCGGGTTGGCGAGATCCGGGACGTTCTGCTCGACCTGGCCGGGCGTCGGATCTGGCGGCACGGAAGGCGACGTCAGGCTGCCATCGGCGAACGACGGCCCGCCAGCCGCGACACCGGCGATGATCGCCGCAACGGCGACGAGCGCGTGAATCCTACACATGATGGATCACTTGCACCTGGTGGTGGAGCGCATCGACCTCGACGGTGGCGTGCGCCCCGGCCTCCTCGCCAAGCGCCTGGAACACCTGGTAGGCCGGCACCGACGAGATCTCGATCGCAACCGCGACCGGCTGCGCGTTGGGCGGCGCGGTGGTGTAAAATGTATAGCCGATGCTTTGCGCGAGCTTGGCGACCGCCTGATCGAGGGGTCCGTTCCACTTGAAGGAGACGATGCGCTGCAGATCCTCCGGAATGACCGGCGTTGATGGCGCGGCTGCCGTCGGTGTCAGCTGGCCGAGTTCGGCCATCTCGGCATCGACGTGCTGCATGCTCTGCCGGAGCGCCACCTCGGGGTTGGGCATGCCTGGCGTTACGACGGCTGTCGGCACAGGTTGCACCGTGGCGCACCCGGTGAGCAGCCCGAGGACCAGGAGCGCAGCGGGGACCGAGAGCCGCATCTCAGGCCTCGCTACGCGCGCCACGCGCCGCCGCACGCATGAGGACGGGTCCGATGGACCGCGCGCTGCCCATGTGCGACGCGGACCAGCCGAAACCGAGCGAGGCCGCCGCCACTGCGGCCGCCTCGCTCAGGGCGCGTATGCGCCAATGTGCGAGCCAGCTTGCCATCTTGCGGGGCGTGCGGATGGGGACGACCACCGCCGCGCCGAGTTGCAAAGTCAGATGCGCCATATCCACCTCCATTGTGGGTGCAGGCTATGGGCGCGGCTTGCGAATGGGGCGGATGTACTTCCGTTGTGCTGACACTTCACCGGCGGCGGTCAACCGATAGCCCGACTGCTCGTCCCTGCGGACAACGCCGGATAGCCACAGATCGCGAATGGCCGCCCGGATGATGTCCGCCGGCGCACCGGTCCTGCAGACCAGACCGCGAATGCTCGACCGCTGATGCAGCAGACCCCACAAAAGTCTCCGTATTCCGCGATCCGACAGGGAGCGCCGACTCTCCAGGTCGACCGCCGGCCCCTCATAGGAAGCTCCGGCATAAGCGGACCGGCCGACCCGCTTAACCAGTCCAAGGCGGCGCATTGCGGCGAGATGGCCTGTTGCCGTTGGTACCGGCCGCTCAATGTGGAGCGCGACCTCCGCGGCGGAACGTGGCGCCGTCAGAAATCGCAGAATCGTATCCCGAATCGGAGCGGGCCGCGGCGGCGACGCCCCGGCGAGAACGCACGCCGCAGCCAGATCGATGCTGGCAACACGAACCCAGGACAGGCGCATCGGATCACCCGCCGGCTGCCCTGGCCGATCGGCAGGGACCACGACCCCCAGCTCACTCAGGCCCGCGACATGCCGACGGGCGGCGTGTGCGGAGCAGCCGATACGCCCCGCGATCTCGGCAATCGAGCGCGGCTCCGCGAGACAAGTCAGGATCGCCTCGCGGACCGCGTGGACACGCACCGGACGGACCGACACGGACATGTCGGTCACTCCGCGGCGACGGGCAGATCAACATTCGCGGCCCCGTCGTAGGAGCGAAGAACGAGGCCGACGCCGTGCCCCTCGATCAGCTCACGTGCCAGTTCGTCCACCACGCCGGCCTCGACGCGCTCGGCGGCGTCGCCCTTCTTTATCCGCGCCTTGGTGCGACGTTCGATCTCATCCATCGCCGAGCCGTTCGGAAACACGCGGGAGAGCCGGCGCAGTCCCTCTGAGAAGCCGACCCGCTCATAGAGACGATTGCGCAAACTCGTGTCGCCCGGCGTGGTGGAGAGCGCCCAGAGCTCGATCGGGCCGAGCGAATTGACCAGAAACTGCTCGTAGTTCGCCTGCTCGGCCCGGAAGATCGCGAGGAACGGTGCGCCGTCCCGTCGCGGGCCGGTCAGCCGGTGGCGCACGATCTTGCTGCTGGCGTCGGTGAGCCCGAAGCGCTTGATGATCTCCTCACGCTCGCGCTGATCATCGGCTCCGAGCACGAAGCGGCCAGTGCTCTGCGCGATCACCCCATCGCCCATATCCGAGAGGCGCTGGCTTGCGAAGCCGAGCTGCACGTTGTGCTTGCGGCCCTCCCGGACGTCCAGCTCGGCCTGGGCACGCACGAGCACGCTCCCCTGCGTTCTGTGCCACTCGTCGTAGTCGACGCGCTTGACGGTTTCATAGACCTCGGTGAACCGTCTGCGGTGATACTCGCGCACACGTTCCGGCACGAAGGCGAGATATTCCGGGTGCAGGAAGAAGTTGCGGGCGAGGATGTGACGCGCCAGCAGATACATCATTTCCGTCTGGCGGTTGGCGGCGGCCGAGCCGGTCGGCGCGACATACTGCAGATCGATCACAATGATCCGCGCCGGCCCGAAATCCAGCCTGGTCGGCGCATTCAGCGTCGGAAAGCGGCGGATGAGGTCGGCGATGTAGCGCTCGAAGATTTGCGACGCCTTCTCGCTCGTCTCGACGAGCTTGAGGCTGTCGAACATGTCGCGCACCTGGTCGGTGCGCACGGCGCCGATCAAATCCTCGATGATGGGCACTGCATGACGTTGCGCCCGCTCAGCCAGCACATGCTCGCCGGCGTCGCAAAGGCCGTTGACCACATCCCGCCAGTAGGGAGACTCGTCGTGTAGTTGGATGTCATGCCGCGCAATCGCCCGATCAACCTCGGGCTCGACGCCGGGCCGATAGTGCTTGGCGCCGCCGCCCGTCTCGGTGCAGAGCCGGTAGGCCTCGTCGATGACGAGTGAGATCAGCTGGGCCATGCCCTCGAACGGGCTCGATTGATCCGGCGGCAGTGTTGCGAGCGCCAGAAAATTCTGCAGGAAGGCCTTTTCAAGCGGCAGCGGATATTCGCATCCCACCTGCAGATCGAAGATGTTGAATTCCATCCCGGCCACGAACTGCAACGAAGTGAAGATCGCCTCGTGCTTGCGCCGCGGGCCGAGTGCCTCCTGGATGAGCCGTACGAAGCCTTCGGCCGATTTGCCAATATCCGCCTTGCCGATGAGCGGCAATTTGGCGCCGTTGGTGCCCATGACAGCCGAACTGAGGCACAGGCCGATATTGATGGTGTTGGCGAGGACGGATTTTCCCGAACCCGGGGGTGCCACGAAGATATCCACCACAAGAGGCCGCTTGCGTCCGCCGGCGGGATCATAGGGCCAGATGCCACCGTCCGCCCGGCGGAACAGCACGCTTCCGGACTCCCAGGGCGAGGCTGTGCGATTCCATGGCAGCATCGCCAGCGCGTCGCCGAGCAGCGCCAGGGCCGGGTTCGCCGTCGACGCGAGCGCCAGGCCGGGGGCGCTGCTCATCACGCCCTCCAGCGGATCGCCGACGACCGTGGTCGATTTCGCGTTGCCCCAACCCTCGATGCGCTGAGACAGTGTGGATACTCGGCGGCGCAGCTTCGCTGCCTCCTCAACCGGCGCCCAGGTCGTGAAACTCGCGCGCAGCCGCACGCTGATATGGTTCTCCTCCGCACGCGCCTGTTTGAGAAAGGCGAACGCGCGGCGCAAATCGGCATTGCCGGGGAACATCGAGAGAAAGCTGGCCCCAATGTCCTTGAGCTGCATCGCCGACTGCCCGCAGCCCTCGACGACGATCGCGCATCGCCAGGGGATGCGATCGAGGCCGAGCGTGGACGCCAGTTCCACGAAAGGACGCGGGTCCTCGGGACCGATGTGCATATCGACTGCCGCGTAGGCATTATCCCCAAAGTCCACGCGCTGGCCGCCATGCGTCACCGCATCCGCATAGAAGAGCTGGTCGCGGATCGGCGGCCAGAGCAGGTACTCCGCCTTCGGCCTGGAAACATCGTCCTCCGGGCAGCGCGCCATCACGACATCACCCGGCAGGCTCGGCTGCCAATCGGAGCCTGCCATTTCCCGATACAAGGCCTCCCGCGCCACGCAGAGCGCGTCATGCGGGTCAAGCACCGAAGCGGCGACATCGTGCGCGCGCAGGGCGGAAAGAACGCGCGAGGTGAATGCCGAGTGCCGCGCCGCCATGACCTCGCTGCGCATGTAGAAGCGCTGCGTGTTGCCGATCGCTCCGGCCTCGCGGGCATTGGCGGCATATTCGGCCTTCAGCTGCTTGCGCTCCTCCTTGGTCAGCACGGAGGTGCGCGTCCAGACGATGAAATACGCGGCTTCCCAGCGCATCAGCTTGGGCCAGAGACGGGCGCGCTCATCGAGAATGTCGTGCAGATCAAGGCCGACCTCGCGCGCGCTCGACCGGCAGGCGCTCAGATTGAGGCGCTCGATCTCCACGAGAGCGGCATCGGGATCGGAAATATACCAACCGACGATGGCGTGCCCGCGCGTCTCGAGTGCGCCCGACAGATCGAGCCGCATCGCCTCGGTGATCTGCGCGAAATCCTTGCGCTCGGCCATCCGCTGCATGCCGTCGACACGGATCCAGGAGAGGTAATGGCCGCTCTTGGTGATCAGCGCGTCGCCGTCGGCCGTCTCCAGATCGCAATAGGCGGTCAAAGGCTGCTTCAGCAGCAGCGATAGACTGGCCAGGCCATTCGCGAGCCAGGCGAACATCAGCCTGCACCTGCCTTGCCGGGCGCCGCGTCGTTGTCGATGGCCGCGCGCCAGCGATCGACGATTTCGGGATAGATATCCCGATCGCCCTCGAAGAAGCGGCCCGACGGCAGCAGGCGCAACCCGCCGAGCAGCTTGAACCGCTGCCGATAGGCCGCGTCGGAAAACCGCATCATCGCGCCGGCAAGATCGCTCGGCCGTTCCGTACCGAGCCGGGCGGCGGCGGCGGCGCCACGGCTCTGCAGCAGCGCACGCGCGTGGAACAGCCGCCGTCGCTCCTCCGTGTCGAGGGCGAGACGGAATTCGGCATGCAATGTCTCGCCGAGCGCCCGCAGCCGAATATGGATTTCGCGCATCAGGGTGTTGATGACCACCTGGCTCACCTCGGGCAGCCAGATCAGCGAGGCTTCCTCGTCGATGCGTGGCCGTTCGAGATGCTCCGCCAGAAAGCACAGTGCGCAACCTCGAAT
>Ga0182012_10008599_pt1 | contig 10082 bp, 8 predicted proteins | sample 612S2SmetaG_FD_120486 | JGI IMG/M metagenome (GOLD analysis project Ga0182012, IMG submission 120486) | Permafrost microbial communities from Stordalen Mire, Sweden - 612S2S metaG | ecosystem: Environmental > Terrestrial > Soil > Wetlands > Permafrost | place: Sweden: Stordalen | collected... | reverse complement strand
GGCTGCGTTCGAACCAACAACGAAGACGCCTTCGGCTACGACGAGTCGCTCGGAATTTTCGTCGTATGCGACGGCATGGGCGGCATGGCCAGTGGCGAAGTCGCCAGTTCCCACGCGGTCGCCGCCATCGTCGATAGCTTCGCCGCTACCGCAGCTTCGGGCGCACCCATCAGCACCCGGTTGCTCCTCGCCATCAACGCCGCAAACACAGATGTATGGGAGAATGGGCAGATCCCCGAGAACCGCGGCATGGGAACCACCGCCGTGGCTACCGCACTCGATGGAAACAAACTTATCGTGGGTAACGTCGGCGATAGCCGTGCCTATATCATCCAGGACGGTCAATGCGTGCAACTTACCGTCGACCATTCCTATATCAACGAACTTATCCGCAACGGCACACTCACCATCGAGAACGCACATACCGCCGACCTCCGCGGCATGGAGTCCGTAATTACCCGAGCAGTCGGCGTGGCCGCGCAAGTGCAGCCCGATTTCTTCTCTGTCGATCTCAAGCCGGGCACCGCCGTTCTGCTGGTTACTGACGGCCTCACTCGCTATTTTGCTCAGGAAGAGATCGCATCCGTACTCGCCTCGTCCACCTTCGAGTCCGCTTGCTTCAACCTCATTGACCTGGCCAAGCGGCGCGGCGGCCAGGATAACATCACCTGTATCCTGTTACTCGCTTTGTCCGCCTGATATCTTCCCGCCCTTGTCCGATCTATCTCAAAAGAAAGAAAAATGAAAATCTTCGGAACTTCCGTTTGATTAGTGTGTTGGAGCAGAAAGACTCCGAGAGCATGCGTGCCTCATAGTTTTCCTTGACATCGCCAATACCGTGGTTTACCGTTTCGGGCAACTAGCAAACCCCGCAACCCATGAAATGGACGTGAATGATGGTGAAAGCGCAGAAGCTCGGTGCATTCGGTCTCGCCGCAATGGCGGCTGTACTTACCGTCGGGATTCAAGCGCAGGCAGGCGACCCCGCCACGCTTATCCAGGCAAAACTCGTCTCTCAAGTCAAGGTCACAAAGCCCACCGCCGATCACTCGGATATTGTTACCGCCGGCGATGTTGTGGTGCTGCAAAAAGACGGGCTGATGATGTGCAGTTCATCCTCTTCCTATGCATTTTCAAATACCTATAGCGGCGGGGTTTTGGCGGCGAATTACAACAATCGCGCCAAGGATGCCGCAAAGTCTTTCTTCAAAGGCCATCTCCCGTTCGGCGGAGGAGGCAGCGTCACTGACGCAGCCAACAACGGTTGCGCATCGCGCAAGTTCGTTGCCGGAGAGAAGTTCTGGATCACCGGCATTGCCGTCCAGAAAGACGGTATCCTGGTCAGCACCTTCAGCGATCCCTATCCCGACCCGCAAGGCAATCAGGTTCGTTACTACGGCGAAATCAAGTTTCCCTTACAGAAAGGTTCCGTGCCGCCGCCGGACGATTTTGCGAAGACCTTCTCGGAGCTTATTACGGTTCAACCTCCCGACGACAGCAGCAAGGGTGGCCAAGCCGATCAAGGCGGTCAAGCGGCCCAAGCCCCCGCTGCAGCACCCGCCCCCGCTCCAGCACCCATCGCGGATATTGCGCCGCCGCCTCCACCCTCCGATGCGCCGCCACCAACAATCGCTATCGGCCAGACCAGGGATCAGGTGACAGCGGGCTTCGGACAACCAGTGAGGATCGCCAAACTGGGAGCAAAGGAAATCTTCTATTACAAAGATATGAAGGTGACCTTCACCAATGGAAAAGTCAGCAACGTTGAATAATGTGCCCGCGCTTCGCCAACGGTACGCGCATGAGACAGGAATGAGGACAAGATGACCATGTACAGCTTTCGCAACGCGTTCAAGCACGGTTCGGCAGGACTGATTCTTGCCGGACTGCTGGGCACGACCTGCCTGGCAGGCGCATATCAAAAGAAACCGGCTGCGCCCGCTCCCAAGCCCGCGGCGCCCAAAGCGGCGCCCAAAGCACCTTCCGCCGCTCCAAAGACCGGCGGAAGCGCAGCTGGCGGCACGCACACAACCACCACGACTGGCTCGCATACCACTACGACAACCGGTGGCGCACACACGACTCCAACAGCCGGTGGCTCTCATACGACTACAACAACCGGTGGCGCGCACACGACTACGACAACCGGTGGCGCGCACACCACCACGGCTGGTGGAGCACACCCAGGTGGAGCGGGTGCGGGAGCTGCCGGCCACACTACCACCAAGACCGCCGGGCCCATCAACCGTCCCGCGCCCAAGGGCAGCGCCGAGCATGTCACCAAGGGCGGCAGCGCCGTTCGCACCCGCCCCGGAGGCAAGGTCAGCGACGTGCATGACGCCAGGAGGGGCATGGACACCCATAACAACCTGGGCGGCGGACGCAGGGTCTCCACGCAGCGCCGTGACGGCAGCCGGATGGTTTCAGAGCGGGGCCGCCGCGGATATGTGGAGCGCGGCTATAGTTACCATGGCCACGATTTCGCCCGGCGCTCCTACTTCTACCATGGCCACGAGTACAACCGCTTCTATCGCGGCTACGGCTACCACGGAATGATGTTGAACGTGTACGCGCCCGGCTTCTACTTTTCCCGGGGATTCTACGGCTGGGCCTACAACCCATGGGCCGCGCCAATCACCTTTGGATGGGGATGGGCAGGCAATCCCTGGTTCGGCTTCTACGGCGGATACTTCCAGCCCTATCCGGTCTATCCCTCCGCCGCCTTCTGGCTAACCGACTACATTGTCTCGCAGGATTTGCAGGCCGCCTACGCTGCGCATCAGGAAGCACAAGAAGAAGCCGGCGCTCCTCCACCGGCAGGCGGACAGCCTGTGCTTACCCCCGAAGTGAAGCAGATGATCGCCGACGAGGTGAAGGCCCAGTTGGCGCTTGAAAATCAGGAAGCCACACAGAATGCCGCCAACCAGGACATCGATCCCGGCTCCAGCGGCATCGCTCGCCTGCTCAGCGACGGCCGTCCCCACGTCTTCGTGGCCGGCGGCAACCTGGATGTAACCGACGCCTCCGGACAGGAATGCGTGGTGAGCGACGGCGACACGCTTCAAATGCGCGAGGCTCCCGCCGCCGACGCAACTTCGGCGAACCTGGTCGTTCTCTCCAGCAAGGGCAACCCCGAGTGCCAGATCTCCCTCACTGTGCAGGTTCAGTTGACCGACCTGCAGGAGATGCAGAACCACATGCGCGAGACCATCGATCAGGGCCTGAAAGATCTTCAGGACAAGCAGGGCTCGGGCGGTGTACCCGCGCTTCCGCCGTCCGCGTCGGCCCCGCCGGTGCAATCGCAGTATGCCGCTGCCGCGCCTCCGCCGGATCCCAACGTGGGAGCGGACCTCCAGGCCCAGGACCAGCAGGCCGCGCAGTCTGAAAAAGACGTGGCCGCCGAGGCTGCTCAGGATAGCGGTGGAGCAGCCCCGCCCGCAGGCGCCGCCGATGCAGCTCCGCCCGCTCCCGCTGGTCCTCCTCCATCTGTCGAGTTGGGCCAGACCACTGACCAGGTTAAAGCGGCCCTCGGCGCGCCTACCAGGATCGCCAATCTGGGACCCAAGGTCATCTACTACTACAACGGCATGAAAGTCACCTTCAAAGACGGCAAGGTGAGCGACGTGCAGTAGTTCGTGCGGCGCGGGAGGGGATCGTCGATTCCCTCCCGCACCTCATTAGAGCTGCAAACGAATCCCGGCATCGCATGTCGAGCAAGCTCTAACTGCCCACGACGGCAAACAACCCAGGCAGCACTTCTCCGGCCTTCCCCTCCACCACATGCGTAAACGCCGACGCATTCAGCGGCGCCTCGGGCCCTACATACACCGTCCGCGCACCGCCCTGGCGCGCCCAATGCACAAAGTTAGCCGCCGGATACACCGACCCCGAAGTCCCCACCACCACCATCAACGACGCCTTCGCAATCTCCCGCTGAATCCGGTCCATCTCCAGCGGAATCTCGCCAAAGAACACAATATGCGGCCGCATCCGCGCCCCGCACGAGCAGCGTCCCACGGCGCTCAGGCTCTTGTACACCATGTGATCCGTCACCGGCGGTTCGCCGCACTCGTCCCCGCAGCGCGATTTGGCCAGTTCCCCATGCATGTGTACCAGCCGCTTGCTTCCCGCCCGCTCATGCAGGTCGTCCACATTCTGTGTACAAAGAAAGAAGCGCTCGCCCAGTTTATGTTCGAGCTCCGCCAGTGCGATGTGCGCCGGGTCCGGCTGAGCCTTTGCGCCGTCCGCACGCCGCTGCGAATAAAACTCCCACACCAGCCCAGGATTGCGCTCCCATGCTTCCGGCGTGCAAACATCCTCAATGCGGTGCCCCGCCCACAATCCATCCGAAGCGCGAAACGTAGGCAGCCCGCTCTCGGCGCTGATGCCGGCGCCGGTGAGCACAAAGACATGATCGGTGGGGCTGATCGAGATTGCAGTCATGGTCCTTTCCTTAGCTTTCAGCGATCAGCTCGATATTGCGCGTGTCTGCATTGGCTCCACGACGAACCAAGCCCGGGCCGGGGCAACAAACTGATCGCTGACAACTGATCACTGACAACTGTTTTTACGGCTCCAGCAGGATCTTGCCCGTCGTCTTCCGTTCTTCCAGATCGGTCTGCGCCTGTGCGACGTCGGCCAGATCGTACACAAACTCGGTCCGCAGTTTGAGTTCGCCCTTCGACGCCCAGCCCAGCACATCGCCGGCGCGCCACTCGAGCTCGGCCCGCGTGGCGATGTAGTGCCAAAGCGAAGGCCGGGTCACAAACAGCGATCCCTTCCCATTGAGCTGAGTCAGGTCGAAGGGTGGCACCGGGCCGCTGGACGCGCCAAACAGCGCCAACAATCCACGCGGACGCAGGCAGTTCAGGCTCTGATCGAAAGTCGTTTTGCCCACCGAGTCGTAGACCACATCGACTCCCTTGCCCCCGGTGAGCCGCTTGACCTCCGTCTCGAAATTCTCCTCTGTGTAGAGAATCACAGCGGAAGCGCCCGCCTCGCGCGACAGCTCCGCTTTGGCATCCGACGAGACCGTTGTAATCACCCGCGCACCCAACCGCACCGCCATCTGCGTCAGCAGCAGGCCAACGCCGCCGGCCCCGGCATGCACCAACGCGGTGTCGCCTGCCTTGAGCGGAAAGGTCGAATAAGCCAGGTAGTGCGCCGTCATTCCCTGCAGCATGGCGGCAGCCGCCTGCTCCATGCTCAGGCCGTCCGGCATCTTCACCAGTTGTGCCGCCGGAACCAGCGCATACTCGGCATAGCTGCCCAGGACGCTGGAAGATGCTACAGCGTCCCCCGTGGCGAACCCATTCACGCCTGGACCAAGCTCCTCAACCGTGCCCGCGGCTTCGCTTCCGGGCGTCAGCGGCAGCGCCGCCTTGTATACGCCCTTGCGAAAATAAATCTCGACGAAGTTGACCCCGATGGCTTCCACGCGGATCAACACCTGCCCCGGTCCCGGCTGCGGGATGGGCAAATCGGCCAGCTTCAAAACCTCCGGCCCGCCTGTTTCGTGAATCTGGATCGCTTTCATCTCACGCCAAGAATGCACCTTGAGGCCCGGTCACTGCAAGCGGAGCCCTAGCCCGTGAGCTTGGCGCTGGCCAGACGGTTCAGGCTGATGCCCTGCTCAGCCGCCTCCAATGCAAGCGCCCGATGGACATGGGGAGGAATCCGAACACGAAACTCGCCGCTGTAGCGCTTCTCGGCCAAAGGAGTCGGCGGGGCCTCGCCATTGGTCCTCATATCGTCCACGGCCGCAGCCACAATCCTGCGCGCGCCGGATAACGCGGCCTCGGGACTCGATGCCAGCCAGCTTAGCGAAGGAAACTCCGCGCAGAGGCCAACATACTCACCGTCTTCCGGCGACCAGGTTACCCGATAGGTATAGCGGTCAAGATCCTTCGTTCTCACTTCAGCATGCGCCTCGCGCGCTCTAATTTCCGATCCACACCCATGGTACCAATAATGGAACCATCGGATGATTTTGAAAATCAAGCGGATGAACGGCTCGCCCAGAACGGAGTTCCGTCAAAAATGAAAATCCCCACCCAGACAATGTCCAAGCGGGGCTTTTCTAATCCCTTAGTCCCTTAGTCCCTAGTCCCTGTTTTTAGAACCCGCCTTCCCGCTCCTCTGACAGCAGGCTTTGCTCCTCCGGCGAAGCCAGCCGCACCAGGCGGTCGATGGCGTAAGGCGTTGGATGCTGGCTGGTGAAATAGTGCCTCACCTGCAACTCGCCCAACATGCCGATGGCAAGCATCTGCAGGCCGGCCACAATCAACACCGCGCCAATCACGAACATCGGTCCATGCTGATCCATCACGTTCTGGTGCGGCTCAAGCACTTTCATCGCCAGCAGGTAGGCTGAGATCGTGCTTCCCGCCATGATCCCCAGCGCACCGAGTCCACCGAAGAAATGCAGCGGCCTGCTCATGTACTTAAGCAGGAAGCGGACGGTCAGCAGATCGAAGAAGACCCGGAAAGTGCGGCCGATGCCGTAATGGCTCTTGCCCTTCTCGCGGTTAATATTCCTGATCGGAATCTCGCAGATCGATGCGCCATACCAGCTTGCCAAAGCTGGAATGAAACGGTGCATCTCGCCATACAGAGGAATATTCTGGATCACCTCGCGGCGATAAGCCTTGAACGTGGTGCCGAAGTCGTGAATGTCCACGCCCGACAACCTGGCCATCAGCCAGTTGGCGCAGCTTGAGGGAATCCGACGCAGGAAGAAGTTGTCGATCCGATCCTTGCGCCAGCCCGAAACCACATCGTATCCCTCCTCCAGCTTTTCAAGGAAAGCGGGAATATCGTTCGGGTCGTGTTGCAGATCGCCGTCCATGGCCAGAATGAACTCGCCCGAGGCATGGTCAAACCCGGCAGCCAGCGCCGATGTCTGCCCGAAGTTTCGCCGCAGCTTCACCACCAGCACGCGGCTATCTACCGCCGCAATCTCTTCCAGCAACTTGTAGGTGCGATCGTTCGAACCGTCCTCCACCAATACCAGTTCGAAACTTTCGCCCACTTGTTCCATCACCTGTTTCAGGCGGGCGTAGAGCGCCGTGACGTTCTCTTCTTCGTTGTGAAACGGCACGACAATGGAATATTTCGCCATATCGTTTCCTTAGATGCAAATCAGGTTAAAAAAGATTACATTTTGTGCCGCGATATAATCCCAATCATCCAAAAAGATGGATGCCGCCGGACCACACGGCTCAAAATCAGCTCACCGGTCCAGCTCGTCGAGCATTCCTTGCATCTCGCTCTGCGCATGGCTGTTGCCGGCCCGCGCCGCGCATCCTATGCCGGCCTTTAGACGCTCGATCGCCTCTGCCGTCCGTCCCGCATTGGCCAGCGTCTGTGCCGCCATGAAGTAGCCGGCAGTGTAATCCGGGTCGAATGCCAGCAGCGTGTCGAACTCGTTCACTGCCGCGGCTGTCTCGCCCCGCTGGGCGAGTTCCATCGCTATCCCATATCGTGCAAAGCTGTTCTTCGGGTCCAGCGCCAGAATCTCTCTTAATCCCGTAATCTTGTCCATTCCCTCGATTTCAGACCCGCTTGGGCTCTGTCCTATTTGCGTAATCGGCTGCGATTGCCGAAACTGGAACTGTATGCCTGACCGGAACGGCCGCCGCCTGTCCCATTGTAACTGGACCGCAGTCATGAACCGGACTTAGGTCGCGGTCACCCGGAATCCCAACCAATCAGGCAAGGGAGAATTCGCAGAATGAGTGCCTCACCAGCCAGCCCCACCGCCCGCACCGTGGCCAATTCGCAATCGGAGATGACGGAGATCATCCTCCCCAACGACACCAATACCCTCGGCAACCTGCTCGGCGGGCGCCTCATGCACTTTATCGATCTCACCGGCGCCATGGCCGCCTATCGGCACTCCCGCACCCACGTCGTGACCGCGGCAATGGACCACATTGACTTCATCCGCCCCGTGCACCTGGGCGACCTGCTCACCCTCAAGTCCAGCGTCAACCGCGCGTTTTCCTCGTCCATGGAAGTCGGCGTCAAGGTCTGGGCCGAAAACACCCTGACCTCCACGCTCTGCCACGTGGCCAGCGCCTACCTGGTCTTCGTTGCCATCGACAAGGAGGGCCGACGCCAGAAGGTTCCCGGTCTCATTCCCGAAACTCCCGACGAAATCCGCCGCTATGAAGGCGCTCTGCGCCGCCGCGAACACCGTGAGGCCGAAGCCAATCACCGCAAGCAGGCCAAGCTCGAATCCGCCGCACAGGATGAAACGGCCGTCCTCAAACCTTAATCAGAGAGAGCAAGAACAGTTTTATTCCGAACCACGGTTTTTATAAGGAGCAACAAGAACACTATGGCCCACTCACCAGCTATGCCTTCGCCGGTAGCATTGCCCGGCGTCTCCAAGATCGTCGCAGTCGGTTCCGGCAAGGGCGGTGTCGGCAAAACCACCGTCGCCGTCAACCTGGCTATTGCACTCTCGCGGCTCGGCCAGCGCGTCGGCCTCATCGACGCCGACATCTACGGCCCCAATGTCCCGCTCATGATGGGCTCATCCCAGCAGCCCAAGGTCGGCGCAGGCAACCGCATAGAGCCCAATCTCACCCACGGCATCAAAACCATCTCCATCGGCTATATCTCGCCCGGAGACAAGCCCCTGGTCATGCGCGGACCCATGCTGCACCAGATCATCCGCCAGTTCCTGCAGCAAGTGGAATGGGGCGAGCTCGACTACCTCATCGTCGATCTGCCTCCCGGCACCGGTGACGTGGTCATCTCGCTGGTCCAGACCGTTCCGCTGACAGGCGCCGTCGTCGTCTCCACGCCCAGCGACGTCAGCCTCGAAGACGCGCGCAAGGCCCTCCAGATGTTCGCGCAGGTCAATGTCGAGGTCCTCGGCATCGTCGAAAACATGAGTCACTTTACCTGCCCGCACTGCCACCACGAGATCGACATCTTCTCCCGCGGCGGCGCCGAGCGCACCGCGCAGCAGTTCAACATCCCATTTCTCGGATCCATCGAGTTGATCCCCGCCATCCGCGAGGGCGGCGACCGAGGACTGCCAGTCGCGCTGGCCGGCCCCAAGAGCCCCCAGGCAGCCGAGTTCTACGCCATCGCTGAAAAACTGATGGTCCGCGCCGAAGCCGCCGCTGCCGCCGCAACCGACGTCATCGAGATAAGCTAGGGCGGTTGGATCGCACACGCAAAGAGAGCGAGGCGCAAGCCCCGCTCTCCTTCCGCGCAACTGGCGCGCAAGCGCCGTCCGCCCCACCGCAGGTGGCTAGCGCCAGTGCCCTTCCCGCATTTCCCAGTGATCGTGTACGCGAACCCAGCGGTGAGCAACCCAGTGTGCGCCCGGATGCGGTGGGCGATCCCACCGGCCCGGAACCCAGACGTACGCCCCGCCGTCCCAGCGATGGTATCCGTCAATCCACACAAAGCCCCTGTCCGGCGGTGGTGGACGACGCTCGACAATCGGCGCCGGGGGCGCAATGCGAACTACGATCTGCGCAAACGTAGCCGCAGGCACAAGCACGAAAGCAAGCAATACTGCCAGTGCAATCTTCTTCATGGCTAACCAAATCCTCCAGGGGGTTTTCAGTATCTCCAGAATTCCGCTTAACGTCCGGCCCGTTGTACTGTTCAACGGCTTGCCGACGGAATAGTTGCGTTTCGAAAATGGTTGCGACCGGGGATCACCGGCTTGAGCGACCCACCGTTCCCGTTAGATGCAATCCTGGAAAATGGCGTGGCCTGCACCGCTGTGGAAATTCGGGTGATTTTCAAGCCACCTGCGCAACCGCCTCGATCTCCTCCGTCAGCGCCTCTGCCGCCTCCACGCATGCCCCGCGGCCTGCGTCCAGGTGCGTCACCAAGCGAATCGCATCCCGTCCCACCGTGCTGATCAGAATGCCGCGCGCTTTCAGCCGCGCCACAAGATCCGCCGCACTCCGCCCATCTTTCAGTCGGAAGATCACGATATTCGTCTCCACCGCATCGAGGTCGATCTCTACGCCTTCCATGTGTGAAAGCGCCTCGGCCAGCAAGCGAGCATTTGCGTGGTCCTCGTGCAGCCGTCGCGGTCCCTGCTCCAG
>Ga0182012_10008598_pt1 | contig 10083 bp, 6 predicted proteins | sample 612S2SmetaG_FD_120486 | JGI IMG/M metagenome (GOLD analysis project Ga0182012, IMG submission 120486) | Permafrost microbial communities from Stordalen Mire, Sweden - 612S2S metaG | ecosystem: Environmental > Terrestrial > Soil > Wetlands > Permafrost | place: Sweden: Stordalen | collected... | reverse complement strand
GCTCCTTTAACTGGCAATCGAAACACCTTGCTTGAACCAACAAAAATGATATGAATTACTCACCTCAGGGTGGCTGGTTTTGAATCGCTCACCTTTGGCCGGTTTTGATCCGCTCGGTGACAGCCAGGTAAAGATGAGACTGTTGTTTGAAGCAACTAAATTAATTTTTGGGGGTGCATACACGGTGAATTGCTGATTCACATTGGGCGCGGCATTGTAGCTGGCATTGCCCGGCTGCGCCGCGTCAACGACCACACTACCGGTGCCGGTGAGGTTAACGGTGCCATTTGAAATTGTCGCCGGTCCGGAGAGGATGCTGAGGCTTACGGGAAGGCCGGAGCTGGCGGTGGCGGTCACCAAAAAGGGCGCTTCGCCAAGGGCGCGATTGGCCAGCGGGCCAAATGAAATTGTCTGCGCGGACTCGCCCGGGACATAGGTAAATGTCACTTGGACATTATGCGGAGACTGAATATTTGAAAGGGTGTAATTTAAGCCGCCGGATTGCATCACGTTTCCGTCCACCAGCCATTGATTTACCGTATAATTGTACGCCGGGCTGGCGACGAAGCCCTGACTGTCGCCGGGGCTTTTGTTGAAGCCGCCCGCCGGATTAATGCTGCCGCCCGCACCAGCGGAGGAAGTAATGGCAAGCGGTAGGGAGATGCGAGTGTAGCCAATGACATCCAGCACCTGAAGTTCAACCCCCAGGACCGGGGAACTGCCGGGCGTTCCGAAGGCATCCTGCACTTGGGGCACATTGTCACCGGAATAACTGTACCAGTCCCCAAAATCTCCGCCCATATACTGGTTAAACTGTGCCAACTGGGTGACTCCATTAATGGAAAAATAAGCACTTGCATTCAAATCAGTTGTAAAACTTCTGGCACCATTTTGGTCGTAACGAAAGAGGTCTTCAGGATACACGCCATAAGTCGGCGCCGGGTCGCCATTATTCAAATTGTTAAGGGCGGAACCCAAACCAAGAACTTCGTCAATTTCATGGGAAACTGTGGTAGACAGCGAATAAAGGTTGGGATTATTTTGGGCGGAGGAAAGGTTTAATATCGAGGTGTTAAGGCCGATTATGCCATCCTGATCTCCCGCTGGAGGATTGCCTGCGAATCCCAAAGCCCGCGCCAGTGGATCTTTGAGGGTAATGTACTGGCTGCCATTAACAGGGTTGTTCGCGGTAGCTGGCAGGTAGGTGAGGGCGGTTGCATCATCAGCAGTGGCGGCATTGGCGGCCAGAGCGGTGCGGTATGCGGCATAGGAAACGCTGGCTAAATAAGTAACACTCTGGCCTAGTCCGCTGTCCATTTCCTTAAATTCAATGGAGACGGTGATTGGATTTGAAAAATGTGCGTGATAGCCCGCAATGGCAGAGTTTATGGTTGCCTCGATGGCCGCTGCTTGTGGATCACTGGTGATGGAACTGTCAAAGATGGGCAGAATGGTAAGGCCATTTACAGTTGAAAACATATCAGTGGCGGACCAGGCGCCATATTGGGATGGGCTGCGGGCATGGACTTCCCAATAATAGGTGGTGGCGGCATTTAGCGGGCTGGCAGGGGAAAACGTTGTCGAAGGCGTTGTCGTATTGATGACGACGCTCGGGCCGCCGGTATCAGCAGTCGGGTTGCTTGGAAGATCAGCGGGATTCGTAGCCACGATGACACGGTAAGAGGAGGCTCCGGTTACCGAGGACCAGCCAAAAGTTGGGGTAGTTGACTGGGTAGTACTACCATAAACAGGATTATTTAATGCCGGGGCTGGCAGATTGGGCAAAGCAATGGTAATGGTCTTGGTATAGGAGTTATCATTTTCATTGCTCTCAGGAATGGCGCCAGTGGCGTCGGTATAGATTTCAATTGTGTGGGTGCCGGCACTGAGGGAACTTATGGAATAACCATTAACATAGGTGTACGAACCAACGTCCAGTGAGGCGGTTGTCCAAAAATCTTGATATTTTCCGTCCACGTAAAGGTAGGTTTCAAACGTGCTCATGACATCGGCGCTGCCATTATTAACCACGGCCCAGTTAACGTAAAGAGTGTCCGCAGTGGTTAGGTTGACGGCATCAGTGGTGGTGCCGGTATTTCGGGCAACCACAATTTTATCCGACCAGCCCGACGGTTGATACGGGATCAAATTGGGCAGTGGAGGATTCCCAATAGTAATAGTTTTGGTGTACGTGTTGTCAGACTCATTGCTCTCGGCAACGACGCCGGTGGCATCCGTAAAAATTTCAATGGTGTGGGTGCCGGCGCTGAGAGAGCCGAGGGAATAATTATTGATATAGGTGTATGAGCCGGCAGGCAGGGAAGTGGTGGTCCAAAAATATTGATAGACGCCATCCACATAAAGGTAGGTGTAAAAAGTGCTGGTGACAGCGGCGTTGCCATTGTTGATAACGGCCCAATTGATGTATAGGGTATCGGCTGAGGTCAACCCGGTGCTGTCCGTGGTGGTACCGGTGCTTCTAGCCACAACAATTTTATCCGACCAACCCGACGGTTGATACGGGGTCAGATTGGGCAGTGGAGGATTCCCAATAGTAATGGTTTTGGTGTACGTGTTGTCAGACTCATTGCTCTCGGCAATGACGCTGGTGGCATCCGTAAAAATTTCAATGGTGTGGGTGCCGGCACTTAGGGAGCCGAGGTAAAAATTATTAACATAGGTGTATGAGCCGGCAGGCAGGGAAACCGTGGACCAGGACGTGTTAAAGACCCCGTCCACATAGAGGTAGGTATAGAAGGTGCCATTTGCGGTCGTGCTGCCGTTGTTGATGACGGCCCAATTGATGTATAGGGTATCGGCTGAGCTCAACCCCGTACTGTCCGTAGTGGTGCCGGTGCTTCTAGCCACAACAATTTTGTCCGACCAGCCTGCTGGCTGATAAGGCGTGAGATTCGGGGTGGCATGCGCAGTCAGAGCCGAAGCTCCCATCGCCAAAACCAACAAAAGCATTGACCACCCGGCGATACCATTTTTCATATTGGAATTCTGTGTATAATAAATTGATTGTAATGTCGAGAATATCATAGCTAAACAGTCTGGATTTCAAGATAATAAAAACGACAAAAAAACGCCCGGCGGTTACCCGCCGGGCGTGAATGACTGGTCCGCGACTCAACTGACGCTCGCCAGTTCCTCGTTGTTTTCCACGTTCACAATCTTGAACTGTTCCGCGTGCATGCCGGTGTCGGCGCGGAAGGAGAGCTTGCCGAAATACCGTTTTTCCATCTCGATGAGATGCTTCTCGTCCTCGGTACGGAGCCGTTCCAGCACAGTCGGGTGTACCACGATGCGGAGCTGAAAATCCGACTCATCGCGGGTGCGTTTCTTCAGGATTTCCTGGAGTTTCCGCTGGATTTCCACGCTCATGGTCACGGTGCTCTTGACCTTGCCCCGGCCTTTGCAATAGGGGCAATCATCATACACGGCAGCACGCACGCTTTCGGTGTGGCGCTGGCGGGTCATTTCCATCAGGCCGAGCTGGGAAATGGGCAGGATGTGCGTCTTGGCCTTGTCCCGACGCAGACCGTCTTTGACGCGTTGGTACACCGACTGGCGGTCGCGACCCGATTTCATGTCAATGAAATCGAGCACGATCAGCCCGCCCATGTTGCGGAGCCGGAGCTGGCGGGTGATTTCCTCGGCGGCCTCCAGGTTCACCTTGAGAATGGTGGCATCCTGGTCCTTGCTGCCCTTGTGGCGGCCGGTGTTGACGTCAATGGCCACCAGGGCCTCGGTTTCGTCAATGACGATGTAGCCGCCGCTGCGCAAATGCACCTGGCGGGAGAACGTGTTCTCCAGTTGCTTGCTGATGAGGAAGCGGTCGAAGATGGGCTGGGCTTCCGAGTACAGTTTGATTTTGCGGGCGGAGCGCGGGGAAATTTTGGAAATCATCGCCCGCATGGCGTCGTAGGCCTTGGCACTGTCCACCACGATGCGTTCGACGTCCTCGGTGAGGAAATCCCGCACGGTGCGCTCGATCAAATCCGGCTCCTGAAAGACACAGGTGGCCATGGGCTGTTTCTTGATTTTTTCCTCCACCTCGCGCCATTCCGTGAGGAGGACGGCGAGATCGCGGACGAAGTAACGTTTTTGCTGGCCTTCGCCGGCGGTGCGCATGATCACGCCCATGCCCTCGGGAATGTCGAGTTCGCGCAGAATTTTCTTGAGGCGCTTGCGCTCCTCGGGATTTTCAATTTTGCGGGAAATGCCCGACTGGTCGGAATTGGGGAGCAGCACCAGATAACGTCCGGGCAGCACCAGGTTGGTGGTGACGCGCGGCCCCTTGGTGCTGATGGGCCCTTTGGTGACCTGTACAATGATTTCACTGCCGGGCGGATACAGCCGGGGAATGTCCTTCTGCGTGATTTTGGGCTTGTCACGCTTGCGCACGCCCTCGCGCTCGACGATTTCCACGCCGCTGTCAAACTGGTTGGGGACAATGTCCCAGTAATGGAGAAACGCGTTCTTCTCGAAGCCAATGTCCACGAAGGCGGCTTTCAGGCCGTCCTCGAGGTTGCGGACCTTGCCTTTGAAAATGCTGCCCACGAGGCGTTCCTCGGTGGTGCGTTCGATGTTAAACTCCTCGAGTTTGCCATCCTCCGTGACGGCCACCCGGGTTTCGAGGGTTTCGGCATTGATGATCACCTCTTTGTGGACGCGTTTTTCCGGGCGGATCAACCGCTGGACTTTGCGCACCAGGTTGGTGGCCGCCACCTTGATGGTCTCGAGCAGCCCTTTCGGCTGCTCGGCCACGGCGACGGGCGCGAAGGGTTTTTCCTCGATCACCTCGGCGGGGGTCTCGAGATTGGGTTCGCGGAAGTCCCGGGTGTCCGCCTCGGCGGCGGCCGGGTTCGTTTCGGGCACGCCCGCGGCAATGTTTTCCGCGCGTTCGATTTCGTGGAGGTGGCGTTTCTCAAACAAACGCTCGTTGCCCCCTTGCTCGCTCACGACCTCGGCCCGGGCCTGCACGGCCTCGCGATCGGTTTTTTGCGCGGCGGGCGCGAGACCGCCTTTGGGACGGAAACGCATTCCGCGGCGGCGCCGCGAGAATTTTTGGTCACTCATAATCAGTATCCCTTTCGATGGATGTATATGTTTTGCACCAAGCCCAGTGCGATCAACGAAACGAGCACTGAAGATCCGCCGTATGACAACAGCGGCAGTGGCACGCCCGTAACGGGCAGGATGCGAATATTCATGCCGATGTTGATAAACACGTGGCTGAACAGGAGGGTTACCACCCCCACCGCCACCAGTTTACCCAGGCGATCACGTGCCTGGCCGGCGGTTCTCAAGCCGGTGAAGAGAACCACCGCATACAGCGCGAGCACCGTCACGCTGCCAACGAACCCCTCCTCCTCGGCAATGACAGAGAAGATGAAATCGTTGTGCGCCCCGGCCTGCGGCAGATACCCCAGAGCATTCTGGGTTCCCTGCCGCCAGCCCTTGCCCGCCAGCCCGCCCGAGCCGACGGAAATCAACGCCTGCCGGACATTATAGGAATCAGCTTGTTCCTGTTGCCGCAGACGTTGCAGCTCCGCCGCAGAGGCATTCGGCAGAGCAAAGTGGGTGTAATCCGAGCCAAAATAAACGGCCAGCCGGTCACGTTGATATTCCTTCATGGGCACCGACCACCAGCCTCGGGGCAGGAAAAACACATCCGTCACAAACAGGGTGCCCGCCAGTCCCACCAGGACCGTGAGCTGGATCAAATAGCGCCGGGGGGTTCCCGCCACCAGCATCATCATCAAGCCCGTCGGAATCAGCACCAGGGCCGACCCCAGATCCGGCTCCCTTAAAATCAGCGCAAAGGGCAAAAAGACCAGCCCCATGCCCTGCCAGAACACTCGCGGCTGGCGGAGTTCATCCCCGGGCCGGCTCAGAAAATTCGCCGCCGCCAGGATAAAAGCCAGCTTGGCAAATTCGCTGGGTTGGAACTGAAAGAATTTCAAGTCAATCCAGCGGCGGGCGCCGTACTTCAATAAACCAATGTGCGGAATCAGCACCAGCACCAGACAAAGAATCATCGCCCAATAAATCACGTAAGACCAGCGCGCAAACGCCAGATAATCCACCAGGCACACGGCGCCCCCCGCCGTCAGCCCCATGCCATACCAGAGCAGTTGCCGCACCCAGAACTGGTCATACCAGGGCAGTGCGGCAACCGAGGGATCCGCCATGGTGGCGCTATACACAAACGCCGTGCCAATAAACATCAGCCCCGCCAGCGCCAGCAGTTGCAGGCGGTCCAGCCGGACAGAATGGTCATGGTAGGACGAGTTCATGGTTTATTCCCGGGCCGCCAGCGTCCGGGCCGGCGACGGACTTTCCTTTTTGACAATGGCCGCGTAAATATCGTGGGCGATGGGGGCGCACACCGTGCCGCCAAAACCACCACTGCTGGACTCCACCATCACCACCACCGCATAGCGCGGATTTTCATAAGGCGCGTAGGAGGCAAACCATAGGTTGCGACCCGTCTCGTGGCCGTGCGAATCCTGCACTTGGGCCGTGCCGGTCTTGCCGCAGATCGTGATGCCCGGCACGGCCGCCGACGTGCCCGTGCCATCCTTTTCCTCCACGTCGGCCAGCATGGCCGCGCGGAGGAGATTCAGATTGTGCGGATGAATCGCCACCCGGTCGCGAACCCGACCGGCGGGAAAATTCGTTGCCGTCTGCCCCGAGCCCGCGTCGAGCGGCTCAACGCGCTGCACCAAACGGGGCCAAAACACGTTATTACCGTCATTGGCAATCGCGGACACCATCACCGCCATTTGCATGGGTGTCACGTCTATATCCCCCTGGCCGATGCTCAAATTGGCCGTCTCCCCGGCCCGCCAGTCGGAACTCTGGACTTCAGCCAGCGTCGGAAAATTGCCACCGGTCTCGTGACCAGGAAATAAACCGGTGCGCTCACCCAGGTGAAATTCCCGGCCCACCCGGACAATATTTTCCGCGCCGACCTTAAGTCCGTAATTGACGAAATAGGAGTTGCTGGAATGGATGAACGCTTTCTTGAAATTAAAATCACCCGGCGGAGCCTCGTCCCGGATCTTATGGCCGTTGGACAAGCGATAGAGGCCATGTCCCGGGCGCTCCGGATCGGCGGCCACATGGTAGATTTCATTGGGGTTGAGCCCGTTTTCCAAGGCGGCAATGGCCACCACGGTTTTAAAAATGGAACCCGGTGCCAGGTTTTTCTGCATCGCCCGGTTGCTCTCAGGTGTCAAAATGAGATCCCCCATGCGCGCCGCGTCATTCTGGGAATAATCCGGATTAAACGTTGGCGAGGAAACCATTGCCAAAACATCCCCGTTTCTCACATCCATCACCACAATGGCCCCGCGGGCGTCCGCCCCCTGATGGGCCACCAGCGCCGCCTCTGCGGCGCGTTGCAGATCCAGGTCAATCGTCAGCACCACACTGTGGCCCGGCTCGGGCTGGTTCCAAACGGTTTCCGACTGCCGGTAACCCAGGTTGTTGACTAGCACCGACTCCATGCCCGCGGTGCCGCGCAACAGATCATTGAACCGGCCCTCCACCCCGGAGATGCCGATGTATTCCGGCAGCCGGTAGTCAATAAAGGCATCCTCCCCCGACTCGGAATCCATATCCCGCACGACATATCCCAGCACATGGGCGGCGGTCGTTCCCTGGGGATAGAATCGCTCCGATTGCAAATCCAAATCCACCCCCAGTCCATTGGTAAAGCTTTCCTCAAACCGCGCGATCTGCGCCGGCGTCAAATCCGGCAAAATGGGGTAAGGCATGGCCAGGCGGGTGGCATAGGCGCGCTGCAATTTCACCGGGTCCACCACAATCGGCTCGCCCATCCGGCGGCTGATCTCCGCCACCACGCCAGTGGTTACCTGCAACCGCGTCTGCTGGCCCAGCAGTTCCAATTGCTCGGTGGTGACCGCATATTGTTTGCGTTCCAATTTGGTCAAGGACCGGCCCAGCCGTTGTTCCTGGTCGAGCACCAGTTGCTTGCGCGAACTTTTCAGTTTATTTTTTGCCTTGTTGTACGCGGCGGTAAACTGCCCGCGCAAGGCATCCCAGTTGAGGCATAGATTAAAACGCGGCCGGTTTTCCGCCAGCACATTGGTGCCCGTGGCATCCAGGATTTTGCCCCGCACGGCGGGCATGCGAACGCTGCGGTAGGACTGCACCTCCAAATGGTTTTGAAATGTGCTGGCGGAGACCACCTGGATCCACCACAGCCCGCCCAGCAGCACCAGCAAGCCCGCCGCCAGCACCACCGCCAGCAGGCGAAGGTGCGTGTCGTTCTTTTTAAACTGGTCGAAAAATAGCATGGTATGTCAACCGCTAGGAACGCCCGCGCCGAATTTCGCGATCCGGCCGAAAACTGGATTCGGTATGGAGTTTGTAGCCAAAAACACGGTCAAACCAGTTGAACACGGCGAACACGACCGGCGTGGCGATCGCTCCGCCCGCGATCATCACCGCCCACTGCCAGAGTGAGCCCCAGTCGAGCAGCAGTGGTTTGCCCGCGCTGAGCATCATCAGCACTTGTCCCAGCGGAACCACCGCGCTGGCCCCGGCGCCAATCACGAATTGTGCAAAGGGCAAATCCCGCAAGATCAAATCCCGCTGCGTAAAAATGGCCAGCCCCGTTAAAAACAAGGGCAGAATGCTGATCCCCAGGGGGTTGGCCGACAACGCGTCAAACCCCAGCCCGCCCAGCACGGCGAGCACGCTGAGATTGGCCAGGCCGGCATGCATGGCCGTGTAAACCATGAGGGCCGGCAGCAAATCCACCTGCGCGCCGAGGGTCGTCCGCAACCCCGGCAGCGACGCTTCGCCAAACACGGCCAAAAACGCCGCCACATAGACCATGATGATGTTTTGGCTGCTCATCGAAATAACACCCAGACTTGTTCCAAACTGCCCAGATTGGCCCCTAACTTGATGCGCGCCTCGGTGGCCAGGCCAAATTCCACCTGCTGGGAATCCACGATGCGGCCGATCGGCAGGCCTTTGGGAAATACATTCCCCAGCCCGCTGGTGACCACTTCCTGGCCGGGTTTCAACACCGCCGAACCGGAAAGGTATGTGAGATTGGCGAGGGTGTTGTCCAGGGCGCCAGCGGCATTGACCACGCCCACATCCTGCGCCGGATTATTCACCAGGGCCGAAACCCGGCAATTGGGGTCGCCAATCAACACCACTTGGGAATGCGTGGGCCAGACGGCGGAAACACGCCCCACCAGGCCCTCGGACGTGAGCACCGGCAGGTTGTTGGTCACCCCCTGCTCCCGGCCCAGATCAATCTCTATGGTCCGCCACCAGTTGGCCGGGTCGCGCATCACCACGTTCGCCAGTTTGATTTTCCAAGGCACCGTGTGTTGCCAGCGAAGTTGGTTGCGCAATTGTTCATTTTCCAGCCCGATGGTGGTGTTTTGCAGGGCCTGCACTTTCAGCTCCTGGTTTTCGCGCTGCAAACGGCCGATTTCCTGGAGCAATTCCCGGCGGGGCAGAACATTGTCCGCCACATCGGCGGGGAGTTGCTCCGCCGTCGCGGCGAGGCTGGAGAGCGGCATAAAAAGACTCCCCACGGCGAGTTTCAGGCGGGCGGTAACGCGCGCCGGCAGGCTCAACAAGAGCAATGCCGCCAGCGTGACTGCGCCAAGCGCGAGAAAATGTTTTTGTTTAAACATCCTGCGACCGTCCCGGTGGATATTAGTCCAGCCGACGTGCAGGCGAACCCAGGCAAGAAATCAATCAATATTTGGCATTCGTGGCCACCCGTTTGAGGAATTCTATTTCCTGCAACACTCGGCCGGTGCCTTCTGCCACGGCGCTCATCGGGTCGTCAGCCAGGTGGACCGGGAGTTCTGTCTCCGCGGCCACCAACCGGTCTATCCCACGGATCAAAGAACCGCCGCCCGCCATTACCAGCCCGCGATCTACCAGATCGGAGGCGAGTTCGGGCGGACAACGTTCCAGGGTCAGTCGAATGGATTCCAGAATGCTCGAAAGCGGTTCCTGCAAGGCCTCGCGGATCTCCTCGGAACGAATGGTCTGGGTTTTGGGCAGGCCGCT
>Ga0182012_10008596_pt1 | contig 10084 bp, 10 predicted proteins | sample 612S2SmetaG_FD_120486 | JGI IMG/M metagenome (GOLD analysis project Ga0182012, IMG submission 120486) | Permafrost microbial communities from Stordalen Mire, Sweden - 612S2S metaG | ecosystem: Environmental > Terrestrial > Soil > Wetlands > Permafrost | place: Sweden: Stordalen | collected... | reverse complement strand
TTTTGGAGATCTGTGTCCAACCAGCGTTCGCACTTTTAGCGAGCTGTTCTGGGCCAAAGACAATGAGTTGATGAGACGCACCGCGTCCAGGATACGTGGTGCGATTAAGGGGCGCACAGATATTGAGGCCGAGATCGCCTATCCAAAGCTGTGGAGGCTGGAACAAGCGACGCACCGCTCCGACGACCAGACTGCAACTCGAGCGTTGATCGTGAGCGATGCCGAATGGCTTCGCGATAGCCGCTTTCCGCGCACGGCGGATTGGCTGACCGCACTCGAAAACGCCTCCGATATGACAGATGTTCCCAAGATTCAAGATGACGCCGACGCGGAGATCGTGCGTCTCTTCCCGAATTCCGACACTGCGGTCGAGGCCGCGCTGGAGCGAAGCGAAAAGGGAAATCCTCGGCCTAAGGGTGACGCGACTCAAGAGCAGCTTCAGTCGTTTTGGAAACGCGAACTCCAAGTCGTCCTTCCGGTTGCCCGCGAGTGGCCGGAGGCTGAAGGCCCCGCCTACCACGCGGCAGAGGCCGCGATTGCCGATCAGTCCAGCACGCCTCAACAGATACGAGATGCGCTCTCACTTTTTCAGTTTGCCTTCAAACAGAATCCCTCAGACATTCCTTCAGTACCGCCCCCGCCATTGCAACTCGCGCAGAGTCTAGTGGAGCGGGGGGTATGTCTCGAAGAAGTACCCGCTCTTGTTCCAGAGGGGCTTGCCATGTCGGATCGCATGTGGCAGCCGAAAATGAAATCGGACATCTCCCCCGATGCGGCGAAGACAGCAAGAGCGGTATTCGACTACAACCACGAAGTTGGTTTGTTGGCCTCGACCGAGGCCTCGATTCGGCTGGGCAAGCTGTCCGCAGCTAAGAAGACGCTCCTGCAACTCGGCGAAAAGATCGCGGACAGCAAACCTGCGGACACCGCTAGCTCCGGGGAGAGGGCTGATCATGCATCCGTCGAGGCCCAATTCTGGTACGTCAAAGGACTTTACGTCGAAGCCGAAAACCGCAAGCTCGACGCACTAATCGACTACCGCAATGCAATCGCAACGTTTCCAATTGGAAATCCCGAAGCCGATCGCCGCGACGAGGTCATGAAGCATGTCCAAACCTTATGGCAACAGATGAATGGGACGTCCGAGGGCTGGAACGATTGGGCGGCGGAAAGTTCGTTATCGAGCTTCTACGCTGGCAGCGGCGAAGGCAGCGCCTGGAGTCATCTCGCGACCAAACAACCGAAACTCATCCTTACCGATGCTCTCGGCCATCAGTGGAATCCCTCCGAACTGTCGAAGAAATTTACTTTTGTGACGCTGTGGGCCAGTTGGTGTTCGCCATGTCGGGCAGAGTTGCCCTACGTGCAGAAGCTTTACGAGCGCTTCAAAGATCGGAACGATGTCGCCGTGTTGGCACTCAACCTGGACGATGATCCCAAGAATATGGACGTTGCCTTGAAAGAACTGCGGCTTGCATTACCCTCCGTGTCCGCGCGGAATTTTGCCGCCGACCTCGTGCCAATGGCGGGCATTCCGGAAAACTGGATCATCACGCCCTCCCAATCCAAGCCCTTCGAGGGCCCCTCAGGGTCGCTCGATGCCTGGCTGGAAAACGCTACCAAGGCATTTGAGAAGGCGATGGCTCGCTGAAACTTCGCCGGAAGCCGTTCCTGTGGCACGACCTATGAGGGCGGACCTCATCTGACGGGCACGGTCTACGCGATGCAGCGCACGAAATCGGGTGTGAGCGAAGCTCCGATTTACATTTTCCAGGGAGAGGCTTTCGGCCCGGGAAGCGATGGCGCCAATCCCGTTGCTGCGGTTGTGATGGACAGCAAGGGCAACCTTTACGGCACCACCGACTATGGCGGATCGGCTGCTGTGGGGACGGTCTATGAACTAAGCCCAAATGAGAGCGGCGGCTGGACGGAGAAAGTTCTTTACACATTCACCGACGATGCCGACGGCGGCCATCCTAGTGGGCTTATCCTCGACGCGGCGGGAAACCTATACGGCGCGACCTCCGGCCACAACACCGACGGCTCAGTATATGAATTGAGCCCTAGCGCCAATGGTAAGTGGACATTCACGGTGCTCTACGATTTTACCGGCGGAGATGATGGGGCCGCACCGTCCGGCCCGTTGGTTCGCGATGCCCAGGGCAACCTCTATGGGACGGCTGCATTCGGCGGTGCGAAGGGGTTGGGCGTCGTTTTCGAAATTGCACCGTAGATCCATTTCAGCCGTCACATCGCACCGTGACAATGGTTACAGACCTTCCACTCTCTTTCGACTACGCTGACTTTGCGCACATCGGTGCAACGTCAGTGAATCGTAAAGGAGATCTCCAATGCCTACCGCAATCACCCTCCGCCCAGCCGACCTTCAGGAGGCCGTTCTGGACATCGCTTTTTCGCAAGCCATTCTTGACCAGGTGCACGAAACTGAAAAGCAAATCGCGCAGCGTGCCTACGCCCTTTATGAGCAGCGTGGTGCAGGCGACGGGCATGCTGTTGAGGATTGGTTTCATGCCGAATCGGAGCTGTTAAAACCCGTGCCTGTGGAAAGAATCGAGACCAGCAATGAAGTGATGGTGCGCGCCGAAGTCCCAGGGTTTTCGTCTCGTGACTTGATTGTCGAAGGTGACGCCAACAATCTGTTGGTTCGCGGCAGTGTGGAAAATGCTTGCGTGGAGTGCAAGAAGGCGGGCAACCGCAAATGCGTTCACACTTCGACAACGAGGATTTTTCGGCATGTCTCGCTGCCAGTGTCGGTGACTCCCCGCGGCGCTTCGGCAAAGCTCAACAACGGAGTGCTGACCGTGTCCATCCCGAAAGCCGTCTCGTCCCGATGGGCCGCTGAGAAAGCGGTCTAGCTAAGCGTGGGCTGACATGTCCGTCCGCCAATCGCCCATCCTGGTCGCAACCGCCTCCGCGACAGGATGGGCTTTTTATCTTCAGCCCTTCACGCTGATTTTCGAAAACGACATGACCGCGCGCCCCGCTGTCGGTCGGCCCATCGCCATGGCTGGCTTAAAAGTGGTGAAGATCAGCATGTTCTTGACGGAGGTCGGCAAGTCATTGGCATGCTCAGGATCGGAAAGAATCCGGTAGTCTTGCACCCGTCCATTGGCATCCACATAGGCTTCGATGACCAGAGAATCATCCTGAATGGAACTTGCCGCCGAGCCGAACGCCGATTGTTGTAGCACGGGCGCGGTGTAGAGCATCAGCGGCACATCGGGATGATCCGCGCGCAACGCCGGAGCCATGAACGCCGTCAGCAATCCGAATAAAACGACCGTCGATACCAGTCCGGCCGTGGCGGGCACCATAAAGCTTTGCAACGCGTGCTCGATTCGCATGCCCCAGACCGAAGCTCGCGAAGTTTCCCTCTGCACCACTTCCCGAGAAATCGCCAGGCGCAACTTCAACTCCAGATCTCCCGGAGCTTTCCTGCGACCAGTGCGCGACAACAGTGCTTGCGTCTTGCGTAACATGGCATACTCGCCGGCGCACTCCGCGCACTCCCCCATGTGTTGGCGCAACTCCCCCATCTGTTTGCCCGTAACGGCTCCATCGAGATAAGGTGAAAAAAGCGATTTGGCGTTGCCGCAATTCATGATGCTGCCTTCATTCCCTGCCGCAATTCAGCACCCGTGCCGCGTTTCGCAATCGGCTTTTCTGGAGCACACAGCCCAAGCTCGTTACTAAATTGCTTCACATAGACAAAGAGCCGCTGTTTTAGGGCTTGCCGTCCACGGGTCACTCGCGACTTCACCGTGCCCAGCGAACACCGCATGATTTCCGCAATATCCTCATACGACATCTCTTCGATGTCGCGCAAAACTACGGTCGTCCGGAACGGCTCCGGAATCTGCCGCAACTCGTGCTCAACTCGCGCCCGAATTTCTTCATGAGCATAATTTTCGAACGGCGAATTGTGGTCGTCCGCCATGACATCGATTAACCCGCTAGCAATTTGTTCGTCCGAATAAGATTCGGCAGGCTCGATCGAAGTCTCATGCGACTTATGCCGGAACCACCATCTCCTCCGGTTCGACGCCTCATGCACTGCAATGCGGTAAATCCAGGTCTTCAAACTGGATTCGCCGTGGAACTGCTTCATGCCACGGAAAATCTTTACAAAAATATCTTGAGTAGTGTCCGCAGCATCGGAAGGATCGTTCACGATGCGATAAACAAGGCTGTAGATGGGCTGATGAAATTCGCCAATGAGCCAGGCGTAGGCGGCCTCGGAGCCGGCCTTCAACTCAGCGATGATCGCCGATTCCTGCTCGCGGATTCCGATCGCGCTGGCCAGTTCGCTCAATGTGGTGGTCCCAGCCATCGCGGTCATGGCTCGACCCCCATTATAAGCCGCCGTGTTCCAGCGCCAAACGAAATTGAATTCGAGCCCACACAGCTATAGACCCCGCGAGGCAGTCCAGAGTTCCCGCCATGAATGCCCAGAGTAACTGGCTTTAGGAATGAATGAGATACGGGCTACTGCTGCGGGGAAGTGGAGGGGGGAGTAGCCGGAGCCGGGGTTGGAGTTGGTGGTTTCTTAACCACTCTTTTCTTGACTGGTTTCTTTGCAGTGTCGTCGTCCGCAGTATCGTCTACGACGACTTTTTTCGGCGGCTCAGGAGTTGCCTGCAAAGCCTGAACCCGGGCTCGCAGTGTATTCAGTTCGCCATCTTTGGCGGCGGCCAGCGTTTCCAGACGTTTGGAGAAATTACGCCGTGACTGCTCAAGCGTGTCCAGGTCGTTCTGCAAGCCTTGAAACTCATCTTTACCGCCGAATGCTCCGGCCGACTCCGTGACCGAGCGCAGGACGTCATACAACGCGTCCAGATTTCGGTAAAGCTTGAAGGTCGCGGTCAGGCCGTCCGGGGAACTCTTGAGATCGCTGATCATGCCGGGCAGCGCGGCGGTAAGATTTCGATTGATGGAGTCGCTGTCGCTTTGCGCTTGACGCTTTGTATCCCCGTCGGCTTTCCATTTCTCAATGCGTAACTTCGCCAAATCGACTTGGAGCTTTTGAGATGTAGTTTGCAATTGCTCGAGGAGCTCGTTGAGTTCGCTGACTGAGGAGTAAGAGACCGGCGCAGCCGTCTGGGCAGCCGAGACGCCAATCAGGAGACCCAACGCCAGGGTTCCCAACGGCCCCGAAAGTGATCGCTTGTGCATACGCGCAGTATTTCGTTCAGGACAACAGTGATTCAGAATAATCGCTTTCGTGGCCAAAGTGTAGAGGGGATGCACGGCTCACGCGGAGGCGCCGAATTCTTTTTGCAGCATGAAGGCGTCGCGGCGGTTGCTGTAATAGCGCGGCAGAGTCTTCACGATGCTGTAGCCGTGGTGTTTGTAGAAGGCTAAGGCACCGAGATTGTCGGTGGCGGCTTCGAGAATAACGTTGGGACATCCGGCGGCTTGAATGCGCTCTTCCGCCGCGTGCAATAGTTTTGAGCCTGCGCCGGAACGGCGGGCGATGGGCAGGACGTCGATAGTGATGATGTGTCCGGAGCGGCGGCGGGGGGCCTCGGCGACCACGAAGCCCACGATTCCGGGGGGCAGATCCTCATCGGAGGACGAAACGATTTCGGCGATCAGGGTGAATGCCGCAGTGCGGCGCATGTAAGTGCCCAGCTCGACCCGCGAGTAGGCGACGCCGGGGGCGAAACATTGCTGATCAATTTTCCAAAGAGCGTCGAAATCGAAACGACGGGCCTCGCGTAACGTGATCTCCACCGAGTCATTGTAGTACGGAAAGGTTTGGTGATGCGTTTCGGGCGGAGGATTCTGGCGGCATCGGGATCGTTCGACTGTGCAGGACTGCTCGCTGCGCTCTTGGGTCCGCCGGCTTCAGAATGACAGATCTGTGGTACGTACCGTGGTACATTTATAACATGAAGACGGCGGACAGCTTTGTTGAGGTGCAGCGAGTACAGACCGGCGTCCGGCTCGAAAAGAAGATGCTGAAAGTGTTGAAGGCGGTCGCTGAATTGAAAGATATGAGCTTGGGCGATCTGTTGGAGGGCATCGTTCTGCATGCGTTTGAAGGCAAAGTGCCGTTTTCGGCACAGACCCTGGCGGACATCGAGCAGTTCAAGCAGCTCTATGGAATGACGTTAAAAGCCACCGACAGCCATAAGTTAAAGGAGCGGAAATGAAAACGTCGATGATGGTGGGAATTGTGTTGATGAGTGTTTTACCTATGTTGGCGCAGGTGGTTGCAGATGCTCCCAAAGTGCCAGCGGCGCTGGTGCATGTGACGAACAGATTTAGTTTGGTTGTGAATGCTCCGCTGCGCGATGCGTTTCCGTTGTTCGGTCCTGAGGGGGAACGCGTGTGGGCGGGAAAGCATTGGGATCCTAAGTTCGTCTTTCCCCAGCCGTCTAAGGATGTTCAAGGAGCAGTGTTCACTCTGCTGCATGGAACGCAGAAAGTGGTGTGGGTCAATACGCTGTTCGATGTCGACGCCGGACGAATTCAGTATGTGTATTTCATCCCCGATGCGCTGGTCACGACGATTGATCTTCATTTGGAAGCGGCCAGCGTGACGACCACGAACGTTGAAGTGACGTATACGCGCACGGCGTTGAGCGAGGAAGCGAACGAGCATGTGCAGGCGTTGGGGCAGAATGACCGGGACAGCGGGAAGGATTGGGAAGGCTCAATCAATGCCTATTTAAGGGCGCGCGGCAGGTAACTGGTTGTTCCGCACTTGGCTGCGCAGGTCGTGCTGCGAGTAGAATTTCTTCATGCGCATTACCAGCCGTCGCAAGACGATCATTACGTTTCTAGTCCTGGGCGTAGGCTTGGCGACGGTCGCTGTCGCCGTCGGATTCGGCTGGATCATTTTCAACTGGCGGGAAGGAGTTCGGGTTTTTCTCGGCGTCATATTTTTCGGTGCGATCACAGCGGGACTGATTCTCAATACGATTTTTCTGGTGCGTGAGATTCGGCGCAATGAACAGCACGATAGTTTTATCAATGCTGTGACGCATGAGTTGAAGACGCCGATCGCGTCCATTCGGCTGTATTTGCAAACCTTGCAGCAGCGCGAAGTCGATGATGCCAAGCGGGCGGAGTTCTATCGCATCATGCTGAATGACACCGACCGCTTGATGACGACGGTCGAGCAGGTGCTCAAGGCGGGTGCACTGGGAGGCAAGCACCATGCCAGCGACTTCACACCGATCAATCTTGCGGCGTTGGCAGAGGAGTGCGCGGAACTGGCGAGGGTGCGCCATAATCTGCCAGCTGAGGCGCTGCGATTTGAGAGCAACGGTCAGACTCCTACAGTGCAGGGCGATGCGGATGATTTGCGCGCGGCGATTTCCAACGTGCTCGACAATGCCGTGAAGTATTCAGGCAGCAATGTGGAAGTGCGCATGCACTTGCACTCACTCGACGAAAAGACGGTCACACTCAGCGTGCGCGATTGCGGCGTAGGAATTCCGCGAGATCAGTTGAAGCGTATTTTTCGGCGTTTTTATAGAGTCCCGAATCGTGCTATCGCGCATGTCAAAGGCACTGGGCTGGGATTGTTTATTGTGCGATCGGTGACGCACAAGCATCGCGGTCGCGTTTATGCGGAGAGCGGCGGGGAAGGCCAAGGCACCACCATTTCGATTCAGTTGCCGATCGTTCCGGCGGCATCGCCACTGTCGCAGACTGCGCTACGGGACAGCAAGGCATGAGTCGAGTATTGGTCGTGGAAGACGAAACGCATTTAGCGCGGGGATTGCGCTTCAATCTCGAAGCCGAGGGGCATGTCGTGGAGGTTGCTGGCGACGGAGAAACTGCGTTGCAATTGCTGCTTCCCAAGGATGGAACGAAAGCGCCGTTCGACGCAGTGGTGCTGGATGTCATGCTGCCCGGGAAAGACGGTTTCACCGTGGCGCATCAGTTGCGAGAGGCGCGGCAGTTTGTACCCGTGCTGATGCTGACAGCGCGGGGGCGCCCCGAGGATGTGCTGAAAGGATTCGCTTCGGGCGCGGATGACTATTTACCGAAGCCATTTGAGCTAGCCATCTTGTTGGCACGACTGAAGGGGCTGTTACGGCGGGCGGAGTGGACAGGCGGCCACAAGGAAACTGTGGCCCCGGCGGCGGCAAGCATTTCCGAAGCTGCAAGTGATGACCTGGCCGCTTACGGAGTTTTTTCCTTTGCGGGCCGGACGATTGATTTTGGCAGACTTGAACTTCGTACGAGGGATGCGACAATCCGCTTGACACTGATGGAAGCGGAGCTATTACGCTACCTGATTCGCAGTGCAGGACAAGTAGTCTCGCGCAAAGCGATTCTGGAGAATGTTTGGGGTCTTCGAGAGGACACCGACACGCGCGCCATCGATAACTTTATCGTCCGCTTGCGGCGGTATATCGAAGATGACCCCGGTCGGCCGCGTCATTTATTGACAATTCGCGGGGTTGGTTATCGGTTCCTGGCTGACCCCTAAATCTTATTTCCTGCCTCGTGCGCTGATTCGTCCTGCGCAAGTGTTTTCACCCTTGCGCTGGGGACTTTTCACTCTATTGCATCCAGCGGAAAGAACTTATAATCGAGCTGCCGCTCGAAGTTGAATTTACCGGTTCAATTACCTCAGGAGATCAGAGAGATGCTGCTTCCACACAGGAATTACGCTGTTCGCGTTTCGCGTATCAATGCGCTCGCCTTAACACTTTGCATGAGTGCTGCGCTGGCTGCCGGGCAAACCTCGATCACTACTTACCACTATGACAACAATCGCACGGGATGGAATCAGAATGAAATCGTGTTAACGCCGGCGACGGTGAACAGCAAATCGTTCGGCTTGCTCAAAACGGTGAAACTGGACGACCAAGTGGACGCGCAGCCGTTGGTCGTACCAGGTGTGCAGATCACGGCTGGCAATTATCAGGGTACGCACGATGTTGTGTATGTGGCGACGGAGGGCAACACCGTATATGCCATCGATGTGCACAGCGGAACGGCGTTGCTGAGTCCGAATTTCGGCACCCCGGTAGCTCGGCCACTGGGATGCAACAACAATGGACCGAATGTGGGCATCAACTCCACGCCGGTGATCGATCCAGCGAGCAACACGCTCTACGTGATGATTTACACCCAGGATCAGAATGGACCGGCTTATCGGATCCACGCCCTCGATCTGGGCAACTTGACTGACAAGGTTTCTCCGCAGGTCGTAGTTGCTTCGCATACCCTAAGCGATGGAACCGCCTTCAACTTCAACGCAAAATACCAACGCCAACGTCCCGGATTGCTTCTCGCAAACGGCAGCATTTATGCTGGTTTCGGCAGCTTTTGCGACTACTCTGGCAACCTGTCGCGAGGTTGGCTGCTAGGTTGGACAGCTGGAACGCTGGCACCTTTTCCCTCGAATCAATTGAACGATTCGCAGGCTACCGACTCCAACAGTTTTTTTCTATCCTCGATATGGATGTCGGGCTATGCCCCCGCAACCGACGATTCCGGCAATGTGCTCTTTGTGACGGGCAATTCTGAAAAGGGTACCTACGATGGCGTCACCAATCTTCAGGAGAGCGTGGTGAAAGTATCCTCCACGCTGAGCAGCGTCCTCGATCTGTTTACCCCTAACAACGTGGGTGCGCTGGACAACTTTGACAACGACTTCGGGGCAGGCGGCGTGTTGGTGCTGCCCGATCAGCCCGGTTCCACTCCGCATTTGGCGGTGGCTGCCGGCAAAATTGGCACCATGTTCTTAATGAACGAAGACAATCTCGGCGGATATTCGTCAACCAAGAATAACGTGTTAGGTACTTACTCGGTAGGAGGATGTTGGTGCGGCGAGTCTTATTTCGTCGATCCCTCCGACGGCGTCGGTCGTGTAGTCAGCAGCGGCAACACTCAGGTCATGGTTTGGAAGGTGGAAACCTCCCCTGCCGCGGCACTAAAGAAGGTTGCGGAATCTCCTCAAGGACCCGGTACGGCGCAAGATCCGGGATTCTTCACAACGATTTCTTCGAACGGCACCAGTAATCCCATTATCTGGGCACTGTCACGTCCTCCCAATACCTCTGGCAAGCCTATCCAATTGATTGCGCTAAATCCG
>Ga0182012_10008595_pt1 | contig 10084 bp, 8 predicted proteins | sample 612S2SmetaG_FD_120486 | JGI IMG/M metagenome (GOLD analysis project Ga0182012, IMG submission 120486) | Permafrost microbial communities from Stordalen Mire, Sweden - 612S2S metaG | ecosystem: Environmental > Terrestrial > Soil > Wetlands > Permafrost | place: Sweden: Stordalen | collected... | reverse complement strand
TGCTGTCTTCCGGCGTTAGACTGCCGGACAGTATTTGAAGCGGCAGCAATACGAGAATCACGATGATCCCGAACTGCTGCATCGAGTGTGCGACCGTGCCTAGAAAAATTCCTAGCGAGGTCGTAGCGAAGATATTGAGCGCCGCGCCCACCAGGAACAGCGGAATCGATCCAACGATCGGAACGCCGAGCACGCCCTGAACGACGATGATGAGCGAAAACGCGCAGGCGAATAGCACCACGGCGCCCATCGACCAGATCTTGGCGGTAATGACGCAATTTAGATGCCATAACAGAGCAGTTTGCGGCATTCTTGCTTTTAAGCTCCACGCAATACCCCCAGTCCAATCGCACGGTTCTTCGAGGTTTCGGCCCCCCAAAAACACGTGTTCTGAGCTGCTTGACGCAGCTTAGCGTCTGATTTTAGGAAGAGTCTGCGATGCCGCCTTCTTGACTCGCGAGCCTGCAGCCGACGCTGTCTTCGAAGAAGTGCGCTTACGCGGTCCCGCCTTTTCCGGCCGCGCTGTTGGGGCAGCGAGAAACAGCTGCGAGCAGGCTGACGACGCGAAACCTTCCGCAGCTTCCGCCGCCCGACGAAAATCCTCTTGTGCAGCCTGCATCAACTCTGTGCCGCTGTATCCGTTTAGCGGATATATAGACAGTCCAGCGGACGGCATTACGCCTCGTTCGTCAGCGAGACCAAGGCGCTGAATAACCGAACGCAAGCGGCGTGCTATGTGTTGCAGATCGTCTAAACTCGCGAGCAGGCAAGCACATACCAGAATGCGGTTGCCATCCAAAAGCTCCACATGGTCGGTGGCGCGTAAGGAACGTTGCAATTCCGAAACGAGGCTCGACATGGCCTCACGCGCCCTTGATCGACCGTGTTGAGTCTCCATTTGCATATAGCCGGGCACCTCCAAATAGATAAGGCCCACGGTTCGGCTCAAACGCACGCAGGCCTCAGCGGCAATCTCGATTCGCTGCTCGAGTAACGGAAAATATTCGAGTTCTGTGAACGGGTTGTTTGGGAGGACCCTTGGCGCGAGGCTGAATGATCCGTCTGACACGCCCTTGCGGATTGCCGAGACGGCCTCGTCTAGGAACTGTTCATGGGCGTCGCCGGAGGCGTCCGATGCAAAGCGCCGACGCAAGAAGAGGAAAAAGCCGAGTACGACAAAGAGCGCGCCGATGGCAAGGGTCGTCGAATAGTTCTTTGGCTCGCGGTCCGCGGCATCGGTTTGTGGATCAGAGGTTCGAAAGCGCGCCTTATCCATGGACGACGCTGGACGGGCGAGCGAGGCGGCCTTCAAGGACGTTAAAATCGGCGGTGATGACGGAAGCAGGCTCTCCGCTGGTGCGTCTGCTTTCGGTCGCCACGCGAGATCGACGAGCCGGCGCATTACCGCGTGATCGAGGCAGGAACCGCTGGTGTTAGCCGCAGCGAGCATCGACAGTATGTGCAAAGTCGCGGGATAGTAATTCTGATTAGCGGTGAATCGATAGAACGCGTCCGGGTAAGGAACGTTTGACACGATGCAATGGGTTAGAGCCGCGAGCGCGCGATAGCCTGGCTCTCGCAGCCATTCGTCCGCAACGTTGGCGTCGAGGTCGATGAGCGGAACGCCAGCATTGCTGGAACCCCACGCTTCGGCGAAAGGCCGCAGTCGACGAGCGTCGACGGCTCCGGACCACACCAGATAAAGCGGGATGCGAATAGCGTTATAGCCGGCGACTTTTGGAAAGCCGCTGGCCGGAACGGCGACGCGATTTGCGAGGGAGATCCAATCCGTCGGTAGGAACGCATCCCCAAACCGCGCCTTCTCGATAAGGGCGAGGCCGGATCGCGCGACCCCGCGCCAATCCAGTTCAGGTGTAAGCTGTGCGAGCCGCGCAAAAGCTGGAAAAACCCAATAAGAAAGATTGACGATCGGTCCTTCACGCCGATCGTTCGCCGAGAAGCCACGCGCCGCCGGCATGAGCAACGGACCATGAGGCGTTCGGGCTTGCACTGCTTCATCGAAAATGTCGTGGGCGATCGCTCGCGCTTCTTCCAGATGGGAGCGATCGTTCCAGAGCTCCGCCGCCTCGGCCAAGGCCCAGGCGATCAGTAAATCGCCATCGGTGGCGTTGTTCGTATCAGCGACCTTGTTGCTTTTCGTATCCCATTTCCAGGCGGCAAGATGGTCACCGCGCGTGATGAGATTGATTCTCGTCCATTTCCAGATTTTGTCGAAAGATAACCGATCCGCAGCAGCGACGGCAATCAGCATCCCGTATCCTTGTCCTTCGCTATGACTAACGCCGCCGTTACCCGTGTCAATAACGCGACCATCGTCTGCAACAAATCGGCGTTTGTACGATTCCCAAATCGTCTTGTCCGTCAGAACTGCGCCTATGACGACGGGTTGAAACGCCGGTTCAGAAAAATCCCGCGCAATACATGGAAATGTGAGTGTGTTGAGCGCCAGGCAGACGATGCTCAATGGAATGGCGATCAATAAACTGCGGAACCACTGGTTCATCGCAAAAATTCCTTTATCAATCGGTGTGCGATAAAAAACGCCGATAACGGATCAAGCGTTAGACAACAGTTGGCAGCAAAGTCGTTAATGTAAACTTACCCTACGCACTCTTGGGGCGGCGTCAAACTCAAGCCGTAGCTATAATCATTATTCTCGCTCCATAAGAACTCACAGAAGCCGCATCAAATTGATTCAAACAACACAAACTCCCCCGCTTGGCGCCGAGGTCAGTTAACCGAAGGATGCTCATGAGAGTAGTCGCTTTTTTGAAACCGCACTTCGGTTACCGTGACGTGCTTTCCGGCGATCCTGTGGGACGCTAGCCGAAACCGTGGTTCCGGTATGAAATTCCATCGCGTTTTCCCCGACGTCTGTTGGCCTTGCTCGGCAAAAATACCGCGTGCAAGCTGCAGTCTCGGCATTGTCAGTGTTGCGCGGAAAGCCAGGTTCGACACCGCGAACTCCTCGAGTGAACGGCTAATTTTGTTAGGCGGATTTGCGATCGATTTCGATCAAATTAGGTGACGAGACATAAAGCTCAGCCCGGTTTCGTCCCTCCTTTTTGGCGCGGTACAACGCTTGATCCGCTCTCGCGACAAAATCCGCCAGTGGGATATCCGCGTTTGACGAAACAATGCCCATGCTCACGGTGACATGAGCCGCAACCGTCGATTTGTCATGGGGCAACCTCGCTCCCGCGACCGCTCTTCGAATACGTTCCGCAACTGTCATTGCGCCTTCAAGCGGGGTGTGCGGCAAGAGGACTGCAAACTCTTCGCCCCCGATGCGAGCGGCCAAATCTTCCGCTCGCGACAATTCCTTTTGAATCGTGAGCGCCACCCGTTTCAAACATTCTTCTCCGGCCTGATGGCCATAGCCGTCGTTGTATTGCTTGAAAAAATCAACATCAATTATGATTAGCGACAGTGGAGCGCCATGCCGTTCCCCGCGCCGCCATTCTTCGGCAAGTCTATTGTCAAACGTTCGTCGATTGGGAAGGGCTGTGAGCGCATCACGACCGGCTAGTTGCTCCAGCTCCGTTTCCATTTCCTTATGGGACGTCAGGTCGCGCAGCGTTTCTATGACAGCGATCAACTGACCCTTGTCGTCATAGATCGGCCCTGCGTCGAAAGCGAAATAGAGACGTTTGCCAAGCCGGGGCATGACGCACCAATTCTCGCTCGAGAGGCCCCTCGGATTGACCTCTGTGTTGGTCCAGGCAGCATAGAGTCTCTCGGCATCCTCGGGTCGGTTCTCCACCACGAGATCGGCGAGGCACGGCCGCTCCTTATCATAGAGCGCTTTCCAGTGGTCCTTGGTGCCGATGACCTATTCAGCCAGTATACCGGTCAGACGCTCGCAAGCCTTATTCCAGATCAATACCCGGCCTTGGCAATCGAGGACAAATGCGGCCACCGACAGGTGTTCCATGAGCCTGGCCGCGAAGAAATCGTTCTCTTTGTCCGTGGAGCGGGATTGTTTCGACGTTACACCGGGTAAAGTCATTTGATCGTTCATCGTTTTGTTTCCTGCCCGACAGCAAAATAATTACTTCGAGATCGGTTATGGCGTCTCGAAGAAAGAGGTTCGCGTTATACAAGGCTGTTCCGCGAGTAAACCTCCGTAAACTTGACGCGGCCAGTTAGGCCGCCGCTCGACCGGACATCCGGGCAACCAGACCTGCAACCTCTCTTGCTGGAACAGCCTGACTGAACAGGAAGCCTTGCACCTCGGCCATCGCACATTCGCCTCGCACAAGGTGAAGTTGATCTTGCGTTTCAACCCCCTCGATGACGAGACCAAGACCAAGCTCGACCCCCAGCCGGATTATTCCATGGAGCAAGGTCAGCGAGTTCTGGTCGGAACAGGCCTTACGCAAGAATGAGCGGTCGATTTTCACTCTGTCGAGCGGGAACCTGTGCAGATAACTCAAGCTCGAATAGCCAGTGCCGAAATCATCGAGCGAAATGGTCACGCCCAAATCACGCAGCTTTATCAAGACGCCACAAACCCTTTCCGTATCTTGTATCAAAACGCTTTCCGTAATCTCCACCTCAAGCCTGTTCGGCGCCAAACCCGAAGCCAACAAGGCGTTCTCAATCGTGATGATCAGGTCGCTTTTCGTGAACTGGAGCGACGAAAGGTTGACGGCTACCCGAATGTCTTTTGGCCATGTCGCGCAGGCGCGGCAGGCTTGCTCGAGCACCTGGGCGCCAATCCCGACGATAAGTCCAGTTTCCTCGGCGATCGGAATGAATTCCGCCGGTGACACCATGCCGCGTTCTGGATGCCGCCATCGCAACAACGCCTCGAACCCAGAAACCTTTCCCCCCTTCGCGTGCAAAATGGGTTGGTAATAGACCTCCAATGTCTTTTCGGCCACGGCGCGACGTAGATCGCGTTCGAGCGCGGCGCGCGCCACGACTTCGTCGTGCATCGATGGTTTGAAGAACCGCCAGTTGTTGCGGCTGCTCGCCTTGGCCCGGTGGAGCGCGGTGTCGGCGTTGCGGAGAAGCGTTTCCTTGTCCTCGCCGTCTTGCGGCGATCTGGCGATGCCGACGCTGGCGCCGACGCGGACTTGTTGGCCTGCCAGCGGGAACGGCGCGCGCAAACTCGCGATGATTCTCTCGGCGAGCACCATGATGTCCTTCGGACGGCGGACATCGCGCTGAAGAATGACGAATTCGTCTCCTCCCAGGCGCGCCACGACATCGCGCTCGCGAACGGTCGACGTCAGACGGCTGGCGACGCCGCGCAATAATTCGTCGCCGGCGCCATGGCCCATGGTGTCGTTGATCTTTTTGAAATAATCGAGATCGATAAACAGGAGCGCGATCGTTTCATGCGTGGCTGCGGCTTCGGTCAAGACGCGTTCGACGCACTCGAAAAGCGATCGTCGGTTGGGGAGCTCGGTTAACGGATCGAAATGGGCGAGACGGCGCACGGCAGCTTCAGCGCTGCGCTTCTCCGTAATATCCTCGACGAGCATCAAGTAGCCCCCGCTCTCCATCGGCTGGAAGGAGAACTCGAGCACCCGCTCCAGCTTGGTTTCAATCAATAGCTCCTTTTTCTCGTGGCATGGCGAGCGTCGCTTGGAGCGGGGACATATGGCCTGCCTACAAGCAAATGTTTCTTGGCATGTCGACCGTCCACCGAAAACGATCAGGAGTTGCTTGAGATTAGCCTCGCTCAAGCAGCCCACATCCGCGGAGCGCCGCATCAGTTCGTCGATCCGGAGGCCGATCATCGCGTCGGTGGCGGAGACGCCAAGCAAGTCTGCCATTCTCGAGTTGGCGACTAGCACTCGCCGGTCTCGATCCAGCATAACCAGCCCCAAAGGCATATTGTCGAGCGCCGCATTTAATCGTTCGGCCAGCATCTGCGTTTGACGCTGTTCCACTTCGACAACGGCCTGCTGTTCCAGGATTTTCCTTTGCGCCTCCGTGCGCTCGATGGTGATTTGGCGAAACTCCGTGTAGGCGCGAGCGAGGTCGCCGATTTCGTCCAGCCGGCCAACCTCGTATGTCCCCCAGTTGATGTCCCCGTGAGCGAGCTGCTTGAAAAGGAACGTGATCCAGGAGAGAGGCTGAATCAGCCAACAGCGAGTTACGAAGATTCCAAACAAACTTGTGAGCACAATTACGGGGATGCTGATCAAGGCGACGGAATTCCCATAGTCGCGGAGCCGATCGATTTTCGCGTTCGCCTCAGTTATGAGAGCTTCATTGCGATCCCTCGCGGTGTCGAGCGCAGTCATGGTCGTTACGATCCGTGCATGCAATTCCTCGGTCATTGCGTCGAAACGATCCATGATCGTGTTACCGGCTCGCGTTCCCTGCACCGCATAGGTCTTGGCCATTTCCTGGCCCAATTCATAGTATTGCGGGAATCGCCGCTGGATTTCCTCGAACGCGGCGGCGATCTCGGGGCTTTCCAGCTTGTTCGCGGCTCTCTTGGCCGCGTCTGTGTCTCGCGGCAACCGGTCGGCGAATTCCTTTGCATTCCTGAAACCGTCATCATGGCCATCCTGGCCTCGGGTCGCGGCGAAGTCGGTCAGGAATTGCTGCACTTCAATCAAGTCGATTTCGATTTGTTTCTGCAAACCGACGAGGTCGACAGTGAGCCTCGCCGTTTGCTGCTCCCGGTCCCTCTTTAGGGTTGCGATGGATTTTTGTTCGTTGAACAGATAATATTCGTAGGTGGCAAACGACGCGGTGACAAACATGATGATGGAGAACAGGAAACCGGCGGAGCGGCCGAGAGTTTTCGTCAGTATCGCCGGGAGCCGGGAATGTGTCCTCGTATCGCATATCGAAAATACCATTTAGTATCTCCACAATAGCAATAAATACGTGCCCGCTCTGTGCGCATCGGGTAAGGTGCGAGCCGCTTCCTTTCAAATTCCATACGTCGAGTTGCAATCCGGCACTCATCGAGCAGAAAGAGTTGTTTTTGAGTTACCGCTTTATGAATCAGAGTTGTCCGGTTCGACGTGCGTCATTGGGATAAATGTCGCTTCTCGTTTCTCCGTATCGATGGGCGTCTGAACCGGAGCCTCGAGTTGCCGACCAGAGCTTTTCTTGTGGATCGGCACCAGCACGGGACCCCTACGCACATTGGTGACCGGGGAAATTTCCAGGTCGCTTTCGTTTTCGCCGATGTGGCGCTGACGCTTCCGCCAGACGATAAATGGCCGAGAAAAGCGGTTTTCTGGATCGTCGCGCTAGGCGCCTTCACGCCGGGGCTGGAGGTCAGGCGCGCGCTGACGCATCCAAGTTTCCCCATCAGCGCGTGCGATCTGCTCACCGCGGCGCATCAATTGGACGCAAGCGGCGCCCCGGCCAATTACTTTGCTCGGGTCGATTCCGCGCCCCCCGGCCATATGCGCGCGGCGCCGTATCCGGCTTTGACCATCGGCGCGAAGCCCTGCTGGCCCGACCACCCGTTGCGCGCGCAACTGCCGCCGATCCCGCCAGCTGAGTAGGACTTAGAAACAATCCGCGCCGATCGGCACGTGGTTCGAAGGCTTTTCAGCGGCGCGCAACTGCTTGTCGATTTCGACGCTTTTCAATCGGTCGGCGGCATGCGGCGAGAGCAGCAGATGGTCGGTAGACTCCCAATGAAGTCGGCGTCCTGGCATTGTTGAGTTTGACCCGAAGTCGCCTTCATTGATCTTCATCAACAAAGAAAGCCCTAAACAAAAAGTCGCCTCCGCCCGCTCCACGAAGTGAGAGCAAATTGGCGCTTCATATCGCAAAGGGCTTTGCAAGCCATGATCACGCAATGAGTGAGTTCTTATTAATAAGCTTTAAAGCTTGCAGGCAAATAACATCAAAACCCGATCGCAATAAGCGGGTATTTTGCGCCACGTTAGCGTTTAGGTAAGCGCCTAAAGCAATGATAATGCGCATCGATGCCGAAAGAACATTGAGCCGGTTAAAGATCCGCAGTGCTCATTGACAATTGGCCTTTTTCATTTGGGCCTGCAATTTGGCGCCGGGAGCGCAACATGGCCTTGAACCGCCGCAGGAACGCCGAACAGCCTAACCCGCCTTCCGACGTCAGATGCCACGCAAGCCTGAGGGCTGAAACGGTGCTGAGTAGCGTGGCTTTTCAGGGTCTGAGCAATATTCGTGCGACGCTCAGGGGTGACTTGCTGGCCTTCGAAACGAACAAAGGCGATGCCCGGATCTCCGCACGCGTTCGCAGCGAGCAGTTGAGCGGCGTCGCGCGCGGCACACCGCTGATGATGCTCGCGACCTGCCTCAACGCATTGGCCTTCTTGAGCGTGGTTATCGCAACTGAATCCTCGCGCCTCGGGTTGATTTGGGTCGCGGCGGTCATGGCTTCGTCCTGCTTCGTCTTATCCAAAAGGCTATTGGTCAAAAAGCCGCGCTCTTCGACACCATCCGCCCGTGGGTTGCGTGTCGCAACTTACTACGCGTTTTTGCAAGGCCTCCTTTGGGGTCTGCTGCCGGCGCTGTTTTTCAGCGGGGCGGCGCCAACCGACAGACTAATAATTGGCCTCTTATGCATCGGCATGATGTTCGGGGCTTCAGCGGCGCTTTGGAGCATCCCGCTGGCGATGATCGCGTATATTACGCCCGTGGTCATTGGCTCGCTTTATGCGCTGAATACATCGGGAGTCGTGCATGCCGGCGTCATTAGCGTGTTTTTGATCACATATACCGTCGCGTTGTTCGGCGCGAGCGTGACGCGCGCATCTGCATTGGTGCGGCGCTGCGTTAGCCAGGTGGAAATCGAGAATAATGTTCTAAAGGACGAACTTACCAAACTGACCAATCGCACCGGCTTCCATGAAGAATTAGCGAAAGCATTGGCGCGTCTCGATCGCAAGGCGGAAAGCTTTGCAGTCATGTGCCTGGATCTTGATGGATTTAAGGGTGTCAACGATACGGTTGGACATGCCGCCGGCGACAAGGTTTTGATTGAAGCTGCGCGTCGTTTGATCGGCTGCACGCGGAGCATCGACACCTTGGCGCGTTTGGGTGGTGATGAATTCGCAATCATTGCCGCCGACATTAACACTCCGACGCAGGGGAAGGTGATCGCCGAACGAATTGTAAGAGCGTTCCAAGAACCATTTTGGATAGACGATTGCTCTCATTTGGTCACGATCAGCATCGGATTGGCGTTCGCCCCACACGATGGTCTAGATGGCCACGCATTGCTAACCAACGCCGACAGCGCTCTCTATGCCACGAAGCGTGCGGGCCGAAGCGGCTTTACGCTATTTCGGGAACGATTCACCTTCGTCGCAGACCGTGCGACGCTAGAAATGGAGCTGGATAGAGCCTTGGCGCAGAACGAGCTCTATATTGTTTTTCAACCATTTGTGGACGTGTTCAGTCGTCGCGCGACCGGGTTCGAGGCGTTGTTGCGCTGGCGCCATCCGATTAACGGTGAGTTAAGTGCTCGGGAGTTCATCCCGTTGCTCGAACGTGGCGGGCTAATCGACGCCGTGGACAGCTTCGTTATCAAAGAGGCGGTTGCCGCCGCCTCGGCTTGGCCGGGCCATCTTCGTCTTGCGGTGAATGTTTCCCCAATGCAATTGCGTAAGGCAGGCTTTGCCCAGACTGTAATCCAAACATTGCAGGTGGCGGGGTTCGATCCGCAAAGGTTAGAGCTGGAACTGACGCAGATCGCCATCGCCGCCGAATCCGCACAGGCTGTCGAGGAATTGGATGCACTGCGCGCGTTGGGAGTGAAGACAACGCTCGATCATCTAGACGCCAGCCATTCGTCCTTGGTCAATCTTGTCGCGTTGCCGATTGACCGCCTCAAGATCGATGAGAGGCTCGTTGCCGGAATGGGAACGAAGCCCATGTGTGCATCGATTATCAAAATCTCCGCGGAAGTGGCGCGGGCAATGAATATCGAGGCTACAGCCGAGGGCGTGAAAACCAGCGAACAGTTGGAGGTGCTTCGGAGTCTGGGCTGCACGGAAGTGCAGGGTGATCTTTTTGGCAAGCCTCGGCCCGCCAGTGAACTGGATGGGCTTTATATGTCCTCGCCTTTGCTGCAGGAATGCGTTTAGTC
>Ga0182012_10008592_pt1 | contig 10088 bp, 16 predicted proteins | sample 612S2SmetaG_FD_120486 | JGI IMG/M metagenome (GOLD analysis project Ga0182012, IMG submission 120486) | Permafrost microbial communities from Stordalen Mire, Sweden - 612S2S metaG | ecosystem: Environmental > Terrestrial > Soil > Wetlands > Permafrost | place: Sweden: Stordalen | collected... | reverse complement strand
GCGAACCAGAACGGCACGCAGCTCGCGAGCACGATCTCGAACTTCGCGGCAGCGGCAAACGCGCTGACCCTCGACACGTTCGCGCCGCCCGTCAACCCGGTGTCGTTCAATTCGCAGCGGATCACCAACGTCGCCACGCCGACGACCGGCACCGATGCCGCGAACCAAGCTTACGTGCTCGCGCAGGCGGTCTCGGCGGCCCAATCGGCCGCGGCCGGGATCGTCAGCAAACAGGCCGTGGCGGTTGTAGCGACCACCAACCAGCCGACGCTGTCGAGCCTGCTGGTCATCGACGGCGTGACGCTGGTCGCGGGCCAGCGCGTGCTGCTCACGGCGCAAACCACGGCCACGCAGAACGGCGTCTACATCGCCGCCGCCGGCGCCTGGACCCGCAGCGCCAACGACTCGAACAACGAACTCGACCTCGGCGCGACGTGGTTTGTCGAGCAGGGCACCGTCTACGCCTCGAGCACCTGGCGCCTCGCGACCCCGACGTCGGGCGCCATCACTCCCGGCACGACCGTGGTCACATTCACGCAATTGACCGCAGCCATTTCGTACACGGCAACCAACGGCGTGCAAGTTAACGGGAACATCTTCAGCGCGCAGGTGGTCGGATCGGGCGGCGTGCTCGCTGGCGCCAGCGGCCTGCAAGTCGACACCACGGTCGTCACGCGCAAGTATTCGGCGAACATTGGTGACGGCAGCACCCTAGCGTACACAGTCACCCACAATCTGGGCACCGCTGACGTCGTCGCGGTGGTTCGCGACGCAAGCGGGAACGCGCAAATCGCCGACTGGTCGACCAACGGGAGCGCCACCACCATCGTGGTGACCTTCGCGGTCGCGCCGACGGCCAACCAGTATCGCGTGACCGTCCTGGGCTGACGCGTCTTGCAAGTTCTGCGAGCGTTAGTTAGCCCCAATAGCTCGATGACGGCGACCTCGTTCGTCTCGGGCTCATCGACCTACGGGCCGACGTCGGCGACCGTGAACGGACCGCTGACGTGCCTGGGAGGTTCGCTCGGAGCACCCAGCGGCTATTCCGCGCTCACGATGGTCGGCACGCAGCTCGTCTTCTATTCGCCCGCCGCGGTGCCGGTGGCGCTCATCAGCAGCTCCGGCAACGCCCAATTTTCCGGGCAACTGCAATGCAACGCCGGAGTCATCTCCGGACCGGCCTTCACCATCGTGCCGGCCAGCACGTCGGGCTACACCTTTCGCAATAACGCCAATACGACGAGCCCGATGATCGTCACGGACACCGGCGCGCTCACGATCTTAGGTGCCGCCACGAAGCCGGGCGGCGGTGCGTGGACCGCGGCGTCGGACCGGCGCCTCAAGCGCAACATCGAACCGCACGCCGACGGGCTCGCGCAGCTCCTGGCCCTGCGTCCGGTCGCTTATGAATACAACGGCAGAGGCGGCATCCCCGACACCGGGATCCGGCATGTGGGTCTCATCGCCCAAGAAGCGCAGCCCATCATCCCGCGTGCGATCGGCCACCGGCGCACCAAGCTCGACCCGAGCGACGAGTACGAGACCGACGTGCTCACCGTCGATGCCAGCGAGCTGCTATACACCATGATAAATGCAGTCCGCGAACTATCGGCCGAAATCGAGACCCTAAAAGCGGCGCTACAGCCCGCCGCCGAACCGGCGGCGCCCCCGGCAGCCAACGGAAAACGCAAGCGCAAGGCTATCGTACGCGGGGACGCATGACGCCCGTCAAGAAAAACGGCGCGCACCTGCGGGTGCCGCGCAAGTGCCCGCGCTGCAAGATGCCCAGCGCGCAGACCGCCCCGCTCAACTCCGACTCGAGGCCAGTCCCCGGCGCCTACACCATCTGCCAGCGCTGCGGCATGGTCGAAGTCGTGCGCGAGTCGGGCCAGGTCTCGGCGATGAGCGCCCTCGAGTGGGGCGCGCTCGACGACGCGGACCGCGCGCACCTGCTCACCGTTGAGGACGGCCGGCGACGCGTCGTGGGCGGCTAGACCTCCAACACGTCGCGCAGTGCCACCGCAATCGCCGCCATTTCGGCGTCCGACGTCATGCCCATTTTGCTGGAAAACCGCTCGTGCGTGACGGCGCGGATCTGATCGATAACGGCCATCGATGATCGGCCGACCGCGACCGGAATCAACAGCGGTGGCCGGGGGAGAGCAGTCGAGAGCGGGATCACGACAACGGTCAGCCGGTGCTCGTTCAAGGCATCGCGCGTCAGAACAACACAGGGGCGCGTCTTGGCAATTTCACCGCCTCGTGTGGGATCAAGGTTAACCCACCAAATCTCGCCGCGCTTGGGCTTAGTGCGCAATGGAATCGCCTGTCCACGGATCATCCGCCATTGTATCGGGGAGCGCATCGAATTCGAGGGTTGCTGCCAGGACATCGGGCTCGGCGTTCGCCGCCTCGCATGCCGCGATGATCTCGCGTTCGCGAGCCTCAAGCCGCTCGGCGATCGCCTCAGCCACGTAACGAGAGCGGTCTGCGGAGCGGATGCGCCTCACGAAAGTCGCGGCCAGCGGTTCCGGCAGCGAAAACGTCATCTTGGTGTTTGCCATATCGCCATACTTACGCCACTTGTGCCACTAACCATGCCAATCGCGCAGAATGGAAGTCAATTATCGATGATGTCGAGCCTCTTGAGCATTACCGAGCGCAACGGTGTGCGCAATCTCGCGCGCGCGCACGACGACGCGCTCTTAGCCAAGGTGACTGCGCCGCCGCCCAAGCTGTCGCGCAACCCGCTGGACGGCCACGACGTGGCCCTCTATGTCGACGGCAAGCGCATCTCGCTGACTTTCCTCGACGTCACGGACATCGAGGGCGGGCTCGTGTCGATCCTCGCCGAGACGACGATCGAGGCCGCCCTGGATCCACAGGTCGAGGGAACGCTGTCGCTGGCCTGGGGCGGGTTTAGACCGGAGGACACCGTCGACTATCGGGTTGCGCCGACCGAGCCGTCCGGCGGCGTCTTTCAAATCGAGAGCGTTCACCTCCCCGAAACCCCGGACGGCCCGGCGTACTTTGTGGGCACCGCGCTCACCGATTTGCATGATTGGTCCGACGATGGGCGCAAGATCGCTGCGGCTGGCGATCGGTGTGAGGTCCTTACGACGCATGTGCAACGCCAGTCATAAGCGCTTGTTATGGCTGGTAAGGAGTGTAACGCCAATCGAGCGGCCGGGGTTCGTCTTGGTGGGCGTTGACTGCCACGCCGGCACAGGGGTGTCATCGCATGCCATGCCGCTGACGCCCGCAGAGGCGCACGCTTTTGCCGACTCGATTCACGGTGCAGCGAGTCTTGTCGAAGCGCAAGGCGTGCAACGGGCCGGATGACGATCGCGCACGCCGGATTCACCATCCTTCGGGCATTCCTGCTGGGCTGCGGGGCCAGCGCGATCGTGATCGGCGCGACGCAAATCACGCGCACGCTGCGCTTGGGCGCGATCGTGACTAACCCGGATGCCGTGATCCTGCGCGCGGGGATCGCGTTCGGGATCGGCGTGGCGCTTATTTATGGGGCGACGACGAGATGAATGATTTACAGCGCAAGACCCTCCCCATTGCGCAGATTAAGCCATCGCCATACAACCCACGGAGAAGGACTACTCGCAAAAGCATGAGTTCATCGTTTACGGCTGGGCCAAGCGGCACCGCTTCTATGCCCGCGAGCACCGCACGACGATCCTCGAATACGACAAGCCGCACAAGTCTGATTTGCACCCGACCATGAAGCCCGTGGCGCTTCTTCAGCAGCTCCTCGGCGATGGCTCGATGGACGGCGCAATCATCCTCGACAGCTTCGGCGGATCGGGCTCGACCCTTATCGCGTGCGAAACATCCAGGCGATCGGCTCGACTCTGCGAAATCGACGCACTATATTGCGACGTGACAGCGCAGCGGTTCGCGACATTGACCGGCCAGCAGCCGCTCCTCAACGGCGAGACCCAAGACGCGATCGTGCCTGCCGCCGCAACCAAGGAGGAGCCGGAGCATGTATGACGCGTTCGTGAGGGGCGTCATGGCCGAAGAGATCGCCAGCCAAGTGGGTGTCCCACTCGCCAAAGTCACGGCGGAGGTTGAGGAGATGCGCGCACGCATTCAGGCGCGATACCCGGGCGTGACTCCCCAAGAGGCCGACGAACTGCGCGCCATCTACCTGCTAGGGAAAGACGCGCGCAAGATGCCCGATAACCCCGTAGCGCTGCGGATCGAAGCCGATTTGCAGACCCGCCAACGCGACATCGTCGTCGCCGCAGCCGTGCGGGAGCGCTCACGACGAGAGCGAGAGTATCGTTAGCCGTCAAGCGGGGAGGCCCTCGAAAACCTCGTTAACTACGAACGCGATGCCCTCGAACTCAAACCGATCGTTGCCGTGCAAAACGTCGCGCGGGTTTCTGATGTCGGCGGGGGTCCATATCTCGACGCAGCGGCCGGGAATGTCGGCTCGCCAGGCCAGCGGGATGCGCCCGTCGCGCATGTAGCAGCGCATCTTTGCGCGCGGCTTGCGCTCGGTGTCGCCGACCTCGATCACAAGTTCCGCGTCGGCGCCTGTTGGATGCCTAGTTTTGTAATGGTATCTATCTAAGGCAACGACGGCGATGTCGGGCTCCGGCGATCCATCCAACCCGATTTCCAGCACCCTCTCCGCGCGGATGAAGTATCGTCCTGCGAGCGGAGCGAGTCTGTTCTCGAAAAACGTTACAACGCCCGCGTGTGGTGGTTTGGCGGGGCTCAATGCGTAAATAATCCCATCGAGAAGCTCGAAGTGCCCCTCGGGGTCGAGGTACTCCGCTAGGGCGTAGTATTCGGCGCGCGTGAAGCGGTGAGTACCGATTGGAGCTGTCCCGTGACCCTCGATGACGCCTCTGGCAGCAGTTGTCATGGGGAACAGTATAGCACGCTAAACAAACCGGGTATTCGGATTTGATTGTGGGTCCTGCCTCAAAACCGGCCTGCCTCGATTTTCTTGGTGAGTGTTGAAATCGACGCTCCAAACAGCACTTGGCCGGGCAGCAATTTTGTTGACCAGTGCTGCATGTGGTACTCCTCGCGAGGCGGGTGCTTGTGAACGCGCTGGAACTTCGGTCGGATGATGGTCTTGACTTGAAGCCCTTGGGTAAAGAGCATCTTCGCCCGCAGCGCCTCGAACGAATAGCCGCGTCCAACTCGGTTCATCACGCGGATAAGGCTGTTGAGCGACTCCGTGTACGCGTTGGTGATGGGGTGGTCGAAGTAGGCCAGGATCGGGTCATGCCAGTTCTTCCAGGCCGTCGTGATTGGCGAGAAGGTGGCCCGCATGTTGTCGGGGATGCTCGCTGCCCACTTTCCGTAGCGGTCGATGGCGTCGTGCTTGTCCTCGGCGTCATAGATGGCGTAGAAGCCCTCTTTGAGCCGATACGCGGCACCGAGGTCGGGATGAAGCCCAGACCACGAATCGACCAGGAAGTGCTGCTGAGCGGTCAGTTCGTGCTCGCGCCTCAAAAGCAAGAAGCGATCGTGCATGAGGCCGCGGCGTTCTTTGGGGTTGACCCTACCCCGGATGCTCTTGCGGACGGTTTCCAGGGCCGCGTTTGCCATGCGAAGGACGTGGAACTTGTCGATGACGATGGCGGCGTTGGGATAGACGGCTTCTACGGCGTTGCGGTAGGGCGCCCACATATCCATCGCGACATACTTCACGCGTTCGCGTTCCCCAAGGCTGCTCAGGTACGCGATGACCGTCTTTTGGTTGCGGTCAGGCAGAATGTTGAAGATTGCCTTCTGCTCGATGTTGGAGAGCACGCAGCGCGGCTTGCGGATGATGTGGATTTCGTCGATGCCGAGCCACTGCGGAATCTGGAAGGTAAAGTCGGCTTCGAGGGTCGCCACGTACTCGCGGAAGATGTTGCGGACGGTCTTTTCGTCGGTCCCCACTTCCTCGGCAATCGAGGTGAAGACGCGCTTGAGGCTCTGCTGGCCGATCCACTTCAAAAGCCGAGCCGTCATCTGGCGCTTGTCGGACACCGCCGGCAACGTCTCGAAGCCCGTCTTCTCACACGCCGAGCACCGGAAGCGGCGAGTCTTCACGTAGATTGCAACTCGCTTGCCGTGCATGGGCAAGTCCTTGACGACCTGTTCGTGAGCGCCCCACTTCTGGCCGTCCTTCGATCCACACTCGCACTCGAAGCGGGGCGCGATTGTCTCAGCCTTGATGTGGTAGTCGTCAGGGGTTTCGGTGAACGACAGCACTTGGTAAGGCGCGAGGTTGAGAATGTTAGCAGGCATGGCCTAAATCCATCCAGCCCATTATTTCTCGGCCAACGAACTCAGTGTAAGCGGGCGGAATCGCTTGGCACAGCTCGGCGAGCGTCATCCAGTCGATACCCATCGCTATGCGGCCATGCTCTACTCCGAACTCAGCCACGCTTTTATCGAACTTACGACGGCTGTCTCGGCACCCCTTACCGTAAATGCCAATCACAGAACGATCCCGGTGCCGACACGACGGACCGAGGATCAACCTGCTCGGTTCAAAGAACCTGTGGCGCCGAAGCTCGGCATCGTTGCATCGGAGCCCAAACATCGTTCCACACAAAAGAACGGGAGCGATCAAAGGGGCTCCTACGACGTTCTCGATCACCCAGGGTACGCCAGTGGATCGCAAACGCCGACGCATCTCCGGCACGAGATCGGAATGCGGAAGCGCGTTGTGCATCGTCTTCATGGACGTATGCGCTTGGCAAGGTGGCGAGGCGTGAATAGCGTCAAACCCATCGAGCGGAAACCTCAGCGCATCGGCCTGGACGAACTCGAATGGATACCGCGGCTGCGGCCTGATGTCTACGCCTACCACGTCGAATCCCGCGCGGTGGTAGCCCATCGCAGCCCCGCCTGCACCCGAGAAAAGGTCGAGCAGCCTTGGCCTTCGCCTCATTGCGAGCTTTCGGCCTCCGTAAGCCGAGGCTCGCTCTGCTGCGGGGTCGACGCTATTAGGTCTGATACCGCATCTTCAAACTCCCACCCAACAATGTTGAGCAATAGTTCAAGATTGATGCGCGGGTTAGGATCGTCGTTCATGGCTCACCTTCAACAACATAATCCGATTTATCATACCACGAACAGGCTACTCGAATCAACAACAGAATCCGATTTTGCTACCGATGAACGAGGGTGCGACTAATGTCGCTTCCCAACAACAGAATCCGAATACCCAACAAACCAAGCGAAAGTGTCTGCTGCCGATGATCCAGATGCGCACTGGGGAGGGAAACGCGGGAGATGAAAAGAGTGCCGCTGCGGGCGTTGCCTGGCTGCGGCCTACGCAGGCCTCCCGCCATCGTCTCGTAATCAACAAGACGGACGCCTGGACGTAACGCAATAGTACGCATAACCCAAGACATGACTACCGAAAACATGCTTGAAATTTACCGTGATAAGACCGGCATTACTGGAGAGAGCGAAGGTCATAAGGGCCATAGGGAAGCATGGATTCAAGGCTATAACGCAGCAAAGATGGACAAGCGAGAGTTCACGCCGGACGAGATTGAGGCGATGAACTACTTTTGGGGGAAACCGCCAAAGAGGCAAGACATAGCGAAATACTTTCGTGTAGCCCGCGCTCTATTAGCCGAAGCCGAGCGTGACACATGAGCGTCATCGTTCTCCACGCTGCGCCTCGGGCGAAAAGTGCCAGCTGCCGATGATCCGGTTCCGGGCCGGGGAGGGAAACGCGGGGGATAAAAAGAGCTTCGCTTTGCGCGCCGTGGCGAAAACGGAGGGGTGGATGCGAACCTACGCAGGCCCCTCCGCTCGCGAGGTCCTCGAAAATCTCGTTGACGACGGCCGTGACGCCCTTGGCCCGCTCCAAGTCTAGCCGTCGATTCCCGCTGCGCAGGTCTCCCGTCATCGTCTCGTAATGGTAGCATTGCGAGCAGCAGGTCGATAACCAAACTTTATCGACCGCTGATTGCGCTGTGCGATAGCGATGAGACTCCTGCACCCGCAGCTCCAACCGTAGCCGATCCGATGTTGCGACTGCGGATCGGTCTCGACATGCTCGACGAGGCGCTAACCCGCAGCTCCAACCGTAGCCGATCGATGTTGCGACACGATCCGAACTGGCCAACGCTATACATGCGGGCGCTCCCCGCAGCCTCGACCATCGCTGATCGACGTTGCGACTTTGCTAGGCGCGCCTAAGTCTGTCTAGCGGTCGACCCGCAGCCTCGACCATCGCTGATCGACGTTGAGACATCACATCCCCACGCGGAAAGCAGCGTTCGACTTCCCCGCAGCCTCGACCATCGCTGATCGACGTTGCGACTTAGTGTTCGAGCGGTGCAGCATGCCTTAAACAGTCCCGCAGCCTCGACCATCGCTGATCGACGTTGGCGACTCGACACGGAGAGCCCCCGATCGGCGCAGGCGGTAAGCCCGCAGCCTCGACCATCGCTGATCGACGTTGAGACTGCGCCACCGCAAGACGGAGCCGCCGCGCGCAGCTCGCCGAGTAACTCGGCCCCGCAGCCTCGACCGCTGATCGACGTTGCGAGAGGACCTTCTGCACGTCGGGGTCCGGGTCGGCGACGGGGTTCGCCCCGCAGCCTCGACCATCGCTGATCGACGTTGCGAGCTGTTCCGAAAACGCTGTCGATTTCGCTCGATTACGTCCCGCAGCCTCGACCATCGCTGATCGACGTTGCGAGTCAAATCGTCGGGGCCACAGCTCTCTATTCAACACGCCCCGCAGCCTCGACCATCGCTGATCGACGTTGCGAGTTTGAGACCATCTTCCGCCGGCCGCGCTGCACGACCCCCCCGCAGCCTCGACCATCGCTGATCGACGTTGCGAGGGCATGCGCCGCGATGTCCGTCATGCTGACCCGCCAGATGCGCTTTTCGAGCGCCTCGTCGTCGTATCTGCGGCCACACCTAGCCCGAGGCTCATCTGAGCCGGAGAGCCCCGCCCCGTCAGTGTCGAGCGCCCACGCCTAGTCTCATCGTCATGTCGCCTCTCGTCGCATTGTCGATCGTTGTGGTCGGTGCTTCCACCCGCCGCTTGCGCGGTGGTGGATATGCCCGGCTTTTTAGCCCCATGTTTTCTTTGCACCCGTTCACGGACCGTAGCCGGATGAGAGTGCATACCGTCGATGGAGAATACCGGAGCCGCCGGAAAACCGGCGACCTGTGCTTGCGGGGCTGCGGCGCAGAACGACGGTATCTCCGTCGCACGGAACACGCGCGGTATGCGCGGGTCCTCGGCCGTATCGTACATCAGCAGAGCACCCGCTAGGAGCATGCGCGCCCCTGTCCAGTCGCCCGAGAGCGCCTGGCGGTCTACTGACGATTCGCTCGCGTAGCGCGCGAGCCAACTGCTGTATCCGTCGCGGTGGACGGCTTCGCGCCCGCATTCGCATGCCGGCTTCATCCGGGTGGCGATCGGACCGCGGATTGCGGTCGGGAACATCCCGCCGCACGCGTGACAAACTTGTGAGAGCTTCGTCGACTGCGTATTGATCGCGGAAACGCTGAGCCCGAGCGGAGCTGCGCGGCGACGGATCAGCGCCTCGAACGATCCTGGTGCATGCCGGCGGACTTGGCGCCCGAACGACTTCTGCCAGCCGACGTAAGAGAGTTTCTCAAGCTTGATTTCGTCGCCCATCGTCGCGATAGCGTTGACGAGTCGGCCGTGATCGCAAACTCGCGCTGCCGTATCCGCCCGAGCTCTCTCCACGAGTCGGTTATTCTGCTGCTCGACTCGCTTGCTTATTTTCAGCCGCGCGCGTTTTTTGAAGCCCGCCGGAACCTCGACGACCTTGCCGACTGCTTTTCCGTCCCGTGTTTTCACGAGCGTTTTCGGCCGCGTCTTGATCTTATCGATGTTCTCGGAATTGCGGGACCGGGCTTGAGCCATGCGCCTCTGAAGTCGCCGATACCAGCGGTCTTTTTTGCGCCGATCGCCGTCGCGCTCGTTGACAACTCGGCCGTCGCGTGCTGCTTCCCGTGCGATCATCGTCGGCGCAAGGTCGGCTAAGAGCGCCGAGTCGGCACCCGCCGCGGCGATATGCCGCGAGCCGATGTCGACGCCAACGGCGCCCGCG
>Ga0182012_10008590_pt1 | contig 10091 bp, 9 predicted proteins | sample 612S2SmetaG_FD_120486 | JGI IMG/M metagenome (GOLD analysis project Ga0182012, IMG submission 120486) | Permafrost microbial communities from Stordalen Mire, Sweden - 612S2S metaG | ecosystem: Environmental > Terrestrial > Soil > Wetlands > Permafrost | place: Sweden: Stordalen | collected... | reverse complement strand
CTGACGGCGATGGTGCTGGGCATGCACGGAAGTGCCATCCTCGGCACCTACAACACGGATCCCGATCCGGTTAAGGAAACGTCCAACGTCGACAACTTCTGGCGCGACTACATCGGCTACTCGATCGGCGAGCTCGGCATCCACGTGTTGGGTTTCTGGCTGGCGATCTACACGCTGATCATGTCGGACCTCTGCATCCTGACCTCGGGTACCGTCGTCAAGGACTGGGTCGACTTCTGGCACTTCTCCATTCCTTGGTTCCACTAGAGGCGCGATAGCATGCCTACCGTCATCGCTCGCCCCGGCCTGCCGCCGTTTGAGACGCCCGAACCGAGTCCGCTCGACGGTGGTCTCGGCTGGCGCATCGGCACCCCGTTCCACGTTCCGTTTCTCGCGCGCTTCGGCGTATCGACGCAGCTCGGAACCATCTGGCTCGGTTTCTGGGGCGTGCTCTCCGTAATCTTTTTCTTCGCCGGGTTGGCGATCGAGACGGCCGGCGGCATCTACCAGATGCAAGGCAACGTCTTGATGATGGTCAAGTACTTTGCGAACGTTCAGGTGCTCCCGCCCGAGGGTTTGGGCATGCCGCACTCGTTGCAAGACGGCGGCTTCTGGATCGGCACGCTGACCTGCTGGGCGCTCTCGGTCATCTGCTGGGCGGCGCGCTGCTACGAGCGGCTGCTCCGCTTCCAGTGGCGACCGTATCTGTTCTTCGCGTACATGTCGGCGATTCTGTTGACCTCGACCATCTGGGTCTTTCGCCCGCTGGTCATGGGTTCGTGGGCCGAAGCCCCTGGACTCGGCTTGAACTCCGACCTCGACTGGGCGCAGAACTTCAGCGTCCTCTGGGGCAACTTGTACTACGACCCCTGGCACATGCTCGCAATCTTCTTCTTGTTCGGTTCGACCATGCTCTGGGGCATGCACGGTGCGACGATCCTCGCGACCGCGGCCGAGGGCAGCCACAAGGAAGTCGCCGAGATCAAGGACATGCACTCGGGCTCTCACAAGTCGATGCTGTTCTGGCGCTGGACGATGGGCTTCAACGCGAACCCCAAGACGATTCACGACTGGCTCTGGTGGTTCTCCGTCGGCACCGTGCTGTCGTCGTCCATCGGCATCATCACCACCGGCACGGTCACGCACGACTGGTACGTGTGGGGCGTGGACCACGGCTGGGTGCAGCAGTACGGACCGATCACGCGTGACGCGATCAACGGCCGGCCCGAGCCGCCGCCGATCAGATCGAAACCGGAACAGGCGAACAACAACTTCTTGACCGGTGGACCGACGGTGGGCGCGCCTGCCCCGGCCCAAGGACAACAGTAGACATGCGTAAACTCCTCGGACCCTTGGTCATCGCGCTCACGCTCGTCGTCGCGAGCGTCGTGCAAGGCCTCTTCGGCACCGGCGCCCGCGCACAGAGCGCGAAGCCGCCGGCGCCGGCGGTGGTCGCGCAAAGCGACGCGCCCGCGGCGGGCGCGCCTGCAGACGCGCAGGCGGCCTCGGAAGGCAACAATGCGGCGCAGCTCGGCACCGAAAACGACTTGTTCGCGGAACGCATCTACAAGCACGTGTACGGTCCCACCGATCAGTCGAAGCCGCTGGATTTCAGCACCCAACCAGCCTCCGTTCCGCATACGTACGTGCCGGGCAAACTGTACAACGTGCAAGTGCTCAAGGGCTACACCTATGCGACGTTGCTCGGACAGATGGCCGCCTACACCTCGGCGCTCGGCGTGCAGTGCACGTACTGTCACAACACGACCAACTATGCGTACGACACACCCACGAAGAAGATCGCGCGCACGATGCAGATCATGTCCAACGGCGTGACCACGGCTTGGATCGAACCGGTGAAGAAGGCATATCCCAACTACGCGGTCACCGGAGCGGTCGGCTGCGTCACGTGCCATCGTGGCCAGGTGAACATCGGCGTGCACTACAACGTCGTTCCGGTGCAGTATCTGTTGAACCACAACAAGTCGACGAAGCAAGCCGGCTCCGTGGTCAACTCGATGTATTCGGCGGCGCGATCGCTGGGCGTGAACTGTTTGTTCTGCCACAACAGCGCCGACTTCGTGACGCTTCAGTACTACCCGACCAACCAAATCGCGCAACGCATGTGGGCCATGGTCGACGACATCAACCACAAGTATTTGCCCGCCGACATCAAGGCCGTCACCTGCTACACCTGCCATCAGGGGAACCAGTGGCCGACGGCGCTCGTCGAGGCAGGTTTGAACCAATCTCCGGTGCAACCGATTGCTGCACACCCCGAGGTCCATCTGAATCCCGGGGCGCATTTAGCATCGGGGGCCGCGCCGTAGTTGGATCTGTTCTGGAGTTTACCGAGCGCCACGATCATCACAACGTCGAGCGGACAGGAACGTCCGCTCGACGCTCTGCTGGCTGCCGGCGCTTCGCGCCGGTACGAACACGGCGCGGTAATCTCCGACCCTGAGTCTCGTCCCGAACGTACGTTCTACTGCGGATCGGGCACGCTCAAGGTCACCAAACTCTTGGCGAGCGGCCGTGAAATTCTGATCACGATCCTGCAGACGGGATCGCTGTGGAGCGATCGTGCGCTGCTCAACGGCTACTGGCGCGAAGTCTTCATCGAAGCCATGGAACCCAGTGAAATCCTGGCCTTGGAGAACGCTTCGTTCGAGGTGTTCGTGCGCAGCCGCCCCGAGTTGCTCGGAGCCTTCATGGCTCGCATCTCGGAACAGGTCAGCGACGCCCTGACCCTGCTCGACGACTTCCGCGGCCGCGACGTCGCATCGCGCTTGGCGCGGGTGCTGATCAAGTTCTCGGAGCAGTACGGCGTGCCCACGGACAACGGCGTGCGCATCGACCTGCCCGTCACGCATCAAGACTTGGCCAACATGATCGGCACCGCGCGCGAGACGGTCTCCCGCAACATGGCCCGCTTCCGCCAAAAAGGCTACGTAGGCGAAGCCGCCGGCAGTCAAAACCTAGAGATCCTCAATCTCGGCTCCCTCGAGAGTCTCATCGTCTAGGAGCCTACAGCTCCTAGACCCACCAGCGTTTCGCCCCGGGCAGCGTTGCCGGGGTTCATGTGCGGAGCACGCTTCGCTCGCCGCCGCCTCGTCCCGAACGAAACGGCCGGGGCTCGCACCCGACTCGGCGACGGTCCCCGGCGCCGCACCGGGTGGTCATCTGCTTCCCTACGGTGGGGTGATAGTCGTCACGGCCTCCGCCGCCTGGACATTTTAGGATGGTCGAGGAGGGTCCGCATTGTCTCAGCTCGCTCAAGGAGTGATGCTCGAGCGTCGAGCGTCAAGCATTTGGACGAAGATCCATCCGATCTTCGCTCTGGGGCAGCTCTTGGCGTTCGTGGTCAGCGTGGGCTGCCTGGTCGCCTACTTCGTGGGCGCGGTGCCGTTCCACGTCGTGCACGTCTCGGTGCTGGTCAAGATCGGCCTGATGGTCGGTGCCGTGTTGACGGGCTCGTTCTGGGAGCACGACATCTATGGATTCTGGTGGTTCGCGCCCGATTTCATGATCGAAGACGTGATGACCCTGGTCGTCTTCATCATGCAGGCGTCGTACCTGTTCGTCGTGGCGCTGCACCCGCACCAGACGACCGCGATCATTTTGATCCTCTGCTTGGCCTACTCGGTCTACCTGGCCAACGTCGCGCAATACATTCACAAGACCCAGCGGGCGAAACAAGCCGCTGTCATCGAGAATTTGAAACGAGCCGCATGAGCGCAACCGCATCGCACGGACATCACGCCGCCTCCGTCAACGTCGAGCCGAGCGGTGAAGTCGCGCGGGTCGTCGTCTTTCCCGAGCCGGGAGGCATCGATTTTCGCCTCGCGTCTCTGCGCAAGCCGGGCGACGACGAGGTCGTCGTCGAGACGCGCTTCTCGTCGATCTCCGCAGGCACCGAACGTCTGCTGCACAGCGGCAAGTTGCCGGGCTTTCCCCAACTGCGCTTTCCGCTCGTGCCGGGTTACGAGGCCGCGGGCATCGTCATCTCGACCGGCAAGGACGTCACCGACGTTCGCGTCGGCGACGAGGTCTTCGTCGGCGGGGCCATGTGTTACACCGACGTGGCCTCGGCCTTCGGCGGCCAATCCTCGACGTTGATCAAGAAAGCGGCGCAGGTCGTTCAACTCAACGGCATCCCGCTGCAGCACGCGCCGCTGCTGGCCCTCGCGGCCACCTCGTTGCACGGCGTCGCGCGCTTGGGCACGGTCGCGGGCAAACGCGTCGGCGTTCTGGGCATGGGCGCCATCGGTCAGTTTGCGGCGCTGTTTCTGCAAGCGCGCGGCGCTCGGGTCGTGGTGGCCGACGTGCGGCCCGAACGCCTTGTGGATGCGCCCGGGGAAAAGATCGATCTCTCGCGGAAAAATTTCGAAGACGCCGCCTACGATCTCGACGCCGTCATCGAAGCGACGGGCCGGCCGGAGGAAATCGCGCGCTGCGCGCGTGCGGTGCGTTCCGGCGGCCAAATCGTGCTCCTCTCCTATTACGACGAATTGACCACACCGTACGTCGATCTCTTCGTCAAGGAAGTCTCGTTGCTCGTCGCGCGCGAATGGGCGCACGTCGATCTCCTCGGCGCTCGCGACGCGTTCGCGAACCGTACAGTCGACCCGTCGCCGCTGGCCGGGTATGTCGTCGGCATCGACGACTACCAGGCGGCGTATCGTACGGCGTTCGGCGATCCAACCGTCTTGAAGGTGATACTCGCATGGGCGTGAGCAAGAACAGCACCACCGCAGTCTACGGCAAGGGCGGCGCGGGCAAGTCGTTTCTGACCAGCATGGTCGCCAAGACCCTGACCGAGCGCGAGAAGAAAGTGCTCCAAATGGGCTGCGACCCGAAGCACGACTCGGTCGTGACGCACTTCGGCGGGGCGTTCATTCCCACGGTGCTGGGCACATGGGCTCAGTTCCAGAAAGAAGGACGCGACGAAGAACTCGCGCCCGAGCACATCATCTTCAAGGGTGACGGCGTCTACTGCATCGAGCTGGGCGGGCCCGAGTCGGCGCGCGGCTGCGGCGGTCGCGGCATCACCTTCGGCTTCCAACTCCTCGAGAAGTGGGGCCTCTCGGAGTGGAACTTCGATTACATGCTGCTCGACTTCTTGGGCGACGTCGTGTGCGGCGGTTTCGGTACGCCGATCGCGCGCTCGATGGCCGACAAGTTGATCATCGTCTGCAGCAACGAAGGCCAGTCGATGTACGCTGCCAACAACATCGCCTCCGCGGTGCGCTACTTCGCCGATCAGGGCGGAAAGACGCGCGTGCTGGGGCTCTTCGTCAACAAGGACGACGGCTCGGGCAAGGCCGCCAAACTCGCCGAATGGATCGGCGTGCCGGTGCTGGCCACCTTGCCGCTGCTTCCGCAAAACGAAGTGATCGTCGACGGCGTGCCGCATCCCGCGGTGCGTGCAGCCGTCGATAAGGTCATCTACGCGATCGACAACCAGGCGGCGCTCTACCCGAATAAGGTCGACTTCCACGAGTTCATGTGCGCCCTCTCCGGCAACGCCGCCGAGATGGACGGCACGGCGGTTACCGCCGACGAACTGTGGTCGTTGCCCGAGGTCGTCGCCGAACTCGAGAAGATTCCCAACGGCGGCCGTTTCGATCATCGCTACGTCGAAGCGGAGGCCGACGCGGAAAAGGAACTCGTACCCACGGTCGTGAGCGCCGGGGGCTTCGCGGTCCCCGCGGCCGACTGGTAAGGGAATGTCGAAGCAACCGTCCTCGATGTGCCCGGCGTTCGGCGCCATTCGCAATTTGCTGCGCATGGAAGACGCCATGCCGATCGTCATCTCGTCCGGCGACGGCTGCATGTACGGCCACACCTTCGTCGCGCATTTCTACGTGGCCAACCGTCCGGTGTTCTCGCCCGGAGTTTCCTCGGAGATGTGGGCCAAGGGCACCGTCTTCGACGAGCTCAAGGCGATGGTCTACGAGATCGCCGAGAAGCACGCACCGTCGCTGATCCCGATCTGTTCGCTGTGCGTCAGCGATACGGTCGGCATGCCCTTCGAGTTGTTGCCCAAGCAGATCGGCAATACCGAGATCGTCTACGTTCCGTTGCCGGCCTACAGCGTGCACACGCATGCCCGGGCCAAGGACATCGTGGTCGACTCGCTGGTCTGGCGCTTGCCGCCGCAGCGCAAGGCGCGCTCCGGCGTCAACTTGATCGGTGAAGTCTTTCCGAGCGATCCGATCAAGATCGACGAAGTCTTGCGCCGCATCGGCACGCACGTCAACACGCACGTGCCCGGGCCGCGCTGGGCCGACTACGTCGCGATGGTCGACGGCTCGCTCAACGCGCCGTTGCACCCGTTCTACAGCGATAGCGTCAAGCGCATGAAGATGAAGCAAGGCTTGCCCTTCGTCGACGGTGCGCCGGTGGGCATCGACGGCACCTACCACTGGATCAAGGACGTCGGCGAGGCGCTCAAACTCGATCCGGCCGTGGTCGAGGCGGTCGCCGCCGAAGAGCGCGACAAAGTCGTGCGCGCGATGGCCGACTACCCGCTCAAGGGCTTGACCTTCATGGTCGCCGGCTACGAGGGCCACGAGTTCTTGCTGGTGCGTCTGTTGATCGAGGCGGGCGCCAACGTGCCCTACCTCTCGACTTCCGTGAACACCAATCCGCTCGCGCGGGAAGAAGAGGCCTGGCTCAAGGAACACGGTTGCACCGTGCTCTACACCGCCAACTTCGACGATGAGATCGGCGCGCTCGAGGATCATCCCTACGACTGCGTCATCGGCACGACCCCGCTCTGCGCGCACGCCAAAGAGCTGGGCATTCCCGCGATCTACTACACCAACGCCATGGCCACGCGCTCGCTGATGTTCGCCGAAGGCGCGAGCGACATTCTCTCGCTGATCGTCTCGACGTACCGCAGCAAGGAGCGTTACGACAAGATCGCGCGCTTCTTCAGCGCCGACGGCGTTCCGCGCCGCACCTACAGTTCGTGGGCGCCGACGATCGACCTGACCCAGCATCTCCTGGCCAACGACGCCTTCGGACAACCGGCCGCGAAGCCGTAGTAAAGCGCATGTCTTTCAAGCAAGAACTCAAGAGCGACATCGTCAACACGCCGATCCGCAAACGCGTGACCGACCTCGATCACGCCGGCGGCGACACCGGTGCGATGCAGGCCTTCGCCTCATTGCGCGACGTGAACGTGGTGCTCGACGGGCCGGTCGGTTGCCACGTGATGCCCGCGGTCGCGGTCATCAACTATACCGACTCCATTCCGTACTTGCAAAACGTCACGTGCTCGGAACTCTCCGAGAACGAGGTGACGATCGCCGGCACGCTGCCCGCGCTGAAGGAGAAGGTCGCGCGCGCGAGCGCGCAAGGGCGCCAAGTCTTCATCGTTTCGACGCCCGTCTCCGAACTGATCGGTGCCGCCTGGACGACGCTCGACGAGGGCGTGAAGGGCACGCCGCTGTTCTTCAACTCCGAATCGCTCGACGCCGACGAGTGGGTCTCGCGCGATCGCGCGCTGCTCTTCCTGTGGCAGAATCGCGACCACTTCGTGCGCCCCGAAGGCGTGGTTGCGCCCGCCAAACCGGCGCGGCCCAGCGTCAACATCGTCGGACCCACCTACGGCTGCTTCAATTCCTATAGCGATCTCGCGGAGATGAAGCGGCTGTTGGCCGGCATCGGCGCCGACGTCAACGTGGTCTATCCGTTCGAAGCGAATTCGTACGACACGCCGCGACTCGCCGATGCGGGTGCGACGGTCTGCATGTACCGTGAGTTCGGCGCATCGCTGGCGCGCGAAGTGGGCTTGCCCGTCTTCTTCGCACCCTTCGGATTGGAAGAGACGACCGCGTTTCTGCGCGGCCTGGGCGAAGCGCTCGGCGTGCAGGCGCAAGTCGAGGCCTTCATCGCGCTCGAGAAGACGACGACGCTCGCGGCCTGGCAAGACATCTGGCGCTCGACGCACAGCGACTTCTTTGCCAACGCGCCCATCGCAATCGTCGCGCCGCCCACGTACAAAGACGGCTTGGAGCGGTATCTCGGCGGCGAACTCGGCCTGCCGATTTCGTATTCGGCTTACCGGACCGGCGCGGAGAGCGCGCCGAGCGAGGCCGTGCGCGCGGCGCTGCGCGATGCGAGCCCCAGCCCGATGCTCATCTTCGGTTCGATCAACGAACGGATGATCGTGGCGCAGGAGAAGCTGCCCTCGCGCTTCTACCAGGCCTCGTTTCCGGGAGCGGTCGTGCGCCGCGCGATCGGGACGCCCTTCATCGGATACTCCGGCGCCGTGTGGCTGCTCCAGGTCGTCTGCGAAATCTTGTTCGACACGCTCTTCGCGAATTTGCCCACGTCGTATGCGCCGGCGCAACGAGCCGACAAACCGACGGCGCAGATCATGCAAGAAGCGCCGGGCGTGGTGACCCAAGCCGGCAAGGGCCAGAACTCCGTGTTGGTCTGGACCGACGAAGCCAAGGAGCTCTCGGAACGCACCGTCAAACGCGCGCCGTTCTTCGTGCGCGTCTCGGTGACCAAGAAGCTCCGCGCCGAAGCCGAGAAGCTCGCGCGCGAGCGCGACGGCACGGTGGATCTGAGCATCGTCGAGGAAATCGTCGCAAAGTTCGCGCCCGGCCGCTGACGCGGCCGTTGCGCAGCGACGCCTTGGTGCTCGTCGCCGCGTCGCTCTTGCGCGTGCCCTCGCGCCGCTTGCGCGCGCTCGCCCTCGGCGACGAAGGCGCGCTGCGCGACTGGCTGGCCAACGAGTCCGCGACCCGGCTTGCGGAGGCGCGCCGCGATGCGCGCTTGGCGGCCGCGCACATGCTCGCGGCCGGAGCGCGCGTCGTTTCCATCGCCGATCCCGACTATCCGGGCGGCCTGAAGGCGTTGCGCGACGCGCCCCCGTTCCTGATCGCGCGCGGTGAGACGCCTCGCACGCCGTGGCCCGAGGGCGTCGCAATCGTCGGCAGCCGCGACGCCGAGCCCGAAGCGGCCGCGTTCGCACGCGCGCTCGCCGGCCGAGTCGGCCTAACGGTCGTCAGCGGCCTGGCCCTCGGCATCGATGCGGCGGCGCACGAAGGCGCGCTCGCCGCCGGCACGCGGACCGTGGCGTATGTCGCCAACGGCATCGGCGCGACCTACCCGCCCGAACACCGGGACTTGGAAGAACGCATCGTCGCCGGCGGCGGAACGGTTGCCTCCGAACGGCTGCCGGGAGAACCGGCGATGCCCTGGGCGCTGGTCAAACGCGACCGCCTGCAGGCGGCTCACGCGGCGGCCGTGGTGCTGATCCAGAGTCGCCTCGACGGCGGTGCGATGCACACGCTGCGCTTCGCGCGGGAGCTGGGGCGCCCGGTCTTCGCGCTCGCTCCGCGCGACGGCGAGGCCTATGCCGGCAACGTGCGGGCCCTGGGTGCCGGGGCGCGCGAGCTTCCCTGGAATCCCGACGAGGCCGCATCGCTGCTGCGTTGAAGCGCTCCCGGATGAGTGCGATCGCTGCGAAGAATTCCCGCCTCGCCGGCGGCGCGAGTTCGCCGGTGCGGGCCGGCGCCGCGGTGGGCGGCGCGCCGTTCGTGCAAGCCTTCGGTCGCGGTGCCTACGCCTTCGATGCGAGCGGTCGAGACTTCGTCGACTATGTGCTGGCCTACGGTCCGCTGCTCTTCGGGCACGCCCACCCGGCGCTGGTCACCGGGCTCGATGCGTTGGCCGCGCGCGGAACGGTCTTCGGCTCCACGCACGATGACGAACTCGTGCTCGCCGAGCGGTTGCATGCCGTACTGCCCTCGCTCGAGCGGCTGCGTTTCGTGTCCACCGGCACCGAAGCGATGATGAGCGCGCTGCGCGTCGCGCGCGCTTTTACCGAACGCTCGCTCGTGCTGCGTTTTGCGGGTAACTATCACGGCCATTTCGACGCGGCACTGCACGATGCGGGCGCCTCGGCGCTGACCGCCGGTGCGGGCGCGCGCAGCGGCATTCCGGCCGGAGCGCGCGCCGACGTGGCGATCGCGCGCTTCAACGATCTCGCCGACGTCGATCGCGTGCTCGCTGGGCGCGAGGCAACGCTGGCCGCGATCGCGGTCGAGCCCGTGGTCGGCAACATGGGG
>Ga0182012_10008585_pt1 | contig 10093 bp, 5 predicted proteins | sample 612S2SmetaG_FD_120486 | JGI IMG/M metagenome (GOLD analysis project Ga0182012, IMG submission 120486) | Permafrost microbial communities from Stordalen Mire, Sweden - 612S2S metaG | ecosystem: Environmental > Terrestrial > Soil > Wetlands > Permafrost | place: Sweden: Stordalen | collected... | reverse complement strand
CTGGGGCTGCTGCGCATCGTCGGCAACATTCTCGGCAAGCTGCCTGTTTTCGACGTTACCTCCTACGCGATCGCAATTCTGGGTGTGCTCGGCATCGCGGTGGCCGCGGCGATCATCCCCTGCCGTCGCGCATCGCAGGTTGAGCCTATGCAGGTGCTTCGCGGGGAGTGATCGGTGTTCCTAACAGTTGAGCGATTGCGACCCATCGAATGGAAGCGGCATTGCAAGCTCTGCTTCGATTTCGTTCTGTTTTCGTTTCTTTGAGCCGCTCTTTCTATCGCGTTTTCCAATGGAGATTGGAACACCGAAATACGCGGCGGCCTCCGACATATCCATCCGCAACAACCTCGTATCCCCAAGCCGAACAATGGAATCCGGGCAACGCGGCCCGTGGCCGAGAGCGCGGATAATCCGCAAAGCTACTGCCCGCGCGAGCGGCGGTGGCACTGCATTGCCAATCTGCCTCGCTCCATGCCATTTCGTTTGATGAAAACGGAACCAATCCGGGAAACCGTGCAGCCGCGCCATCTCGCGCACCGTTATGCAGCGGGGGTAGGCGTAGTGAATCGGCCTGGGGCTCGTGAACGCCCCCCTGGACGAATCTGTTCCGGCCCTCAGCGTATTGCTAAGCCCGTCACCCGCTAGCTTGTAAAAGCGGGAAATCGGCTCGACTTGCCCAGGCTCCGTCGCCTCGAATCGCCGTCTCGAAATCGATGTGTGGTCGGTGCGCAGGCTCGATGTGAGCAGGTTCCTGTTCCACTCACGCAAATATCCATAGTGCCAGGAATCATTTCCGATGCAACGCATCTCTTTTGCATAACGGCTAGGGCGGCCCCATTCCCGTGTTGCAACCTCGTCGCTGTAGGAAAGCTGCTCAAGCTGCTCGGCATCGGGAAGGTCGCCCAATGCATCTTCGCAGGACGGACCGCGTGGAAGCAGTCCCTTTTTTGCGCTGTCGGCTGGCCGGCAGCTTGCCGCTGGGTATTCCGGCAACGGCAGCCCTTTTCTTGCGCCCATCAGAATCAGGCGCTCGCGATGCTGTGGTACGCCGAATTCCGCTGTATCCAACACCTTCCAGGGCAGACGGGTTCGGTAGCCCAAACGCGCAAATTCTTCGATGATTTCCTCAAGAAGAACTCTGTGCTCCCCGATGGTGAGGCCCTTAACGTTCTCGAAAACGAAATAGGAAGCCTTGAGCTCCGTCACAATGCGAACGAATTCCCGGACGAGGCTGTTGCGAGGGTCGTCCAGCGCGCGATGGCCGATCATGGAGAATCCCTGGCAAGGGGCTCCCCCGAAGACAACATCCACGGGTCGGCGACCGATCCCCGCACGCTTTCTGATTTCTGCTCCGGTCAGCCCTGAAACCGACTGCGGCAACATGACGCAGTTGGGGAAGTTATAGGCGTGAATGGCGCAATGAATGGGATCGATCTCGACAGCAGCAACGACATCGAAACCGGCCTGCTCGAAGCCCAATCCGAGTCCCCCAGCACCCGAAAATAGATCGATTCCGATTGGTCTTGGCATCGGCAGCTTCTGTCTCCAGATATCAGCTTACCGGTTTGGGCTGGACTTGTCGATCGGAATTTTCCCGGGTGGTCCCAAAAAGGAAGCGAGCCGCGATTCTAGTCGATCTATCGATCTGATCTGGCATTGCCAAACCGCTAGGACTTCCCATCCCAAGCGGTGCAACGCACGTCTGTTTCGTTGATCCTTTGAACGATTTCTCTGAAGCTTCGGCAACCAGAACTCAGGTCGAGACTTCGGCGGGCGTCCAATTCGGCACCCATGCGCATGCCAAAAGCAGCCGTTTACGAAGATCGCCTTCCGCCGCGATGGAAAAACAATGTCGGGGGTCCCCGGCAGATCTCGACGGTGCAACCGAAACCTGTATCCAAGGGAATGAAGCAGTCGCCGCACTTCCAACTCCGGCGCGGTATCCTTTCCGCCAATGCGGGACATCAGCGCGCTTCTGCTTTCAGGTGAGCGATTATCTACCATGGCGCAAAGGACTTGTTCGAAGAAACCAAGAGTCCCTACAGTGCATTATCATCCTTACAACAAATGGGGAGGGCATTTTGCCGGTGGAAAAGGAGAACCGATATAGGCAGCTCTTGGAGCATATCTTCTTCGATAAGGATTTCGGTTCATACAAGAAAGGCGTCAAGGTAATAGAATTTGAACGCGAAGATCTCGAACGCGCCGCTAATGTCTTACAGATCAAGCTCCCCAAGAACTTCGGCGATGTTATTTATTCCTCCCGATATCGATCTCCGCTGCCCAAGACGATTCTCGAAACCCAGCCAAAGGGGATGGAATGGATTATCGACGGCGCGGGACGGGCTCGCTACAAGTTCTCTCTAGTCCCTTCGAATCGGATCTTGCCCAACCCTGCACTGCGAGCGATCAAGATTCCAGATGCCACGCCCGAGATAATCGGCGCCTATGCTCTAAACGACGAACAAGCCTTGTTGGCGAAGGTCCGTTACAACCGTCTCATCGACGTGTTTCTTGGAGTAACAGCCTATTCTCTTCAGAACCATATGCGCACCACAGTAAAAGGCATCGGTCAAATCGAGATTGACGAGGTTTATGTGAGCCTTGATCGGCAGGGCGTGCAGTATGTGATTCCGGTCCAAGCGAAGGGCGGGAAAGATCAACTTGCCGTGGTGCAAACGAAGCAGGATTTGGCCTGCTGTGCCGAGAAATTTCCATCGCTGGTATGCCGATCCGTTTCCGCGCAATTCATCGATATGGATGACCGGAAGACCAGAAAAATCGCGATGTTCGAGTTGGCAATCGAAGAAGAGCGGGTGGTCATTGTCGAGGAAAAGCACTACAGGCTTGTGCCTTCGACTGAAATAAGCTTGGAGGAACTCAAAGCATACAGAAACGCGTAGGTTCGCCGATTTAGACGGGTGCCCATCCTTGCGATTTTTCCCGTTGCAAGGGTGAGAAAGCAAGAATCCCAACCCAGCCCCGGTCATAAGTGTCCGATTTCGGTCAATCCGATGCGTAAGTGCACACCGGAATGGCGACTAAATTGATCGGAGATTCCCGCATAACGCATTCTTAATAAACAAGTTAGCTATAAATCCCTCTTTGGTCGTTCATGTGCATTATCTATTGCAAAGCTTCCTGAGAAGCGCATAGTTTGAAAGAAGGCACGTGTATGACTGGATTGCTCCGGGATGTACGACTCGCGTTGCGGCAACTCATAAAAAGCCCTGGCTTCACATTAGCAACCATAGCGATGCTCGCCCTGGGCATCTGCGCCAACGGCACGGTTTTCAGCTGGATCAATTCGACTCTCCTGAATCCCATTCCTGCCGCCACACACACCGGCGACCTGGTCACCCTGCTGCGCGGCGAGTGGAATAACTCGCCATCGCCGCCGCTCTCCTATCCGGACTATCGCGACTTGCGGGCGGCGAACCACAGCTTCAGCGGCATGCTGGGCTACCATGCGGACTGGGCTGCCTTGACCGGCGGCGATAGGCCGCAGCGCATTTTCGCGGCCAACGTTTCCGGGAATTATTTTGACGTACTGGGAATCAAGCCTTATCTCGGCCGCTTCTTCCGGATGGACGAAGAGGCGAACCCCGGCGGCGCTCCGTATCTGGTCCTGGGTTACGACCTTTGGCAGACGCGCTTTGGAGCGGACCCTGACATCGTGGGAAAGCCGGTCGAAATCAATCAGAGAGTTCTCACTGTAATCGGCGTAGCGCCCAAAGGATTTATCGGCGCCATGCCCGGCATTCGCGACGACGTGTGGGCGCCGCTTTCGCCCATTCGCCAGGAGGGTTTCAATTGGCAGCTTGAGGGACGCGGCAACCCCTGGCTCAACGTGATAGGCCGGCTGCGCCCCGGTGCCAGCCGCGCCAATGCCACCCAGGATCTGGAATTGCTGATGGAGCAGTTGGTGGCCCAATATCCGAATGACCACCTCGGCATGAACACCATCTTCCTTGATCCGCTGTGGCGTTCTCCGTTTGGCGCCAACGGGTACATGGCTTCGTCGTTGCCCATTCTTCTGGCAATTGCCGGAGTGGTGCTACTGCTTACCTGCGCCAACATCGCCACGCTGATGCTGGTTCGATTCATCTCCAGACGGCGCGAGATTGCGATCCGCCAATCGTTGGGAGCCAACCGCATTCAACTGATGCGGCAGATGATTCTGGAAGGTCTGTTGCTTTCGCTCGCTGGCGGCGCGGTGGCGGTGTTGTTGACGTTCTGGTCGGCAAAATCGCTGGCAAATTTCATTCCACCGAATAGCAACCCCCTCGCCATCAATGGGTTTCTCGATGCGCGTGTGACCGTTGCGATCATGCTCCTTGCGGTTCTGTCCAGCGTGCTCTGCGGCGCCATGCCGGCCTGGAGATCGTCTGGAGTTTCTACCGCCGAAGTGCTCAAGGAAGAAGCAGGCAGCGTGTCTTCAAGCGCTCATAATCAGTACTTGCTGAGTGGGCTGGTGGTTGCGCAGATTGGGTTGTCTCTGGCACTGCTGGTCACGGCGGGCCTGTTCCTGCGCACGCTCAAGAAAACTGCCGAAGCGGACCTGGGCTTCGATCGCACACATGTACTGCTGGCGTCGGTGGATCTTGGATCCGCGGGATACTCCTATGCCGATACACAGTTTTTTCACCGCCGCCTTCTCTCCAAGCTTGAGTTGCTGCCGGGTGTAACCTCCGTAGCGCTGTCCGACTGGGTCCCGCTGAACCTTACGCGCAGCTCGGTGAACGCTTTTCCGGAGGGCTATATCCCCAAACCGCATGAGTCAATGGAAGTGCGAAACGCGTCGGTAACCGCCGGGTATTTCCAAACCATGAAGATTCCCGTGCTCCAAGGCAGGGAATTCACTGTGCAGGATGGCAGAGATGCGCCCATGGTTGCAATTGTGGATCAAACCATGGCGAACCATTTCTGGCCCGGACAACGCGCCATCGGCAAGCGGGTGCGACTCTATGGCAACTGGTTCACCGTAGTCGGGGTGGCGAAAAACTCCAGCCACCAGCGAATGAATGAAGCGCAGGAGCCTCTCGTTTATCTTTCCTACTTTCAGTGGGCCGGACCGCAGGCCATTTTCTATCTGCGCACCAGGGGCGATCCGGAACTGAGCGCTCCGGCAGTCGAAAAAGCAGTTCATGAAATCAATGCCAAGCTGCCTGTATTCGATGTGCGCTCACTGGAGGAAAGCGCGCGCACGGGAAACATGTTTGAATTGATTGAGAGCACATTTGCCAGCGTGTTTGCAGTTCTCGCGCTGATTCTCGCCGGCTCGGGCATCTACGGTGTGATGGCTTACCGGACGCAACTGCGTACGCATGAAATCGGGATTCGCGTTGCGCTGGGTGCTTCGCGCACCGATGTACTGCGGATGATTCTGCTGCAAGGGCTGCGGATGACTGCCATTGGCCTGGTGCTGGGGCTTGGGATCTCGCTGCTGCTAACGCGCATACTGCACGGCCTTCTTTTCGGAGTCTCGGCAACAGACCCGTTGACGATTCTGTCGGTAACCGGGGTGCTCTTGCTCGTGGGAATTGCGGCCACTTATGTCCCTGCATTGAAAGCCATGCACACTGATCCTGTGACCGCGATTCGGCAGCACTAACAGAGCGACCGTTTGGGTCGGTAGTTTCCCAGGTCTCAAACGCGAGACCCTTCGACAGGCTCAGGGCAGGCTCTGGGGCACTCACATCCTTGGCCGGGCAACTTTCTTATCGATCTGCGTCCCGTCGCGTTATCCTGTCAAAACACCATGACTCGACGGAACCCATTCCCCACGCTGGCCGTCCTCACCGGCGCCGCACTTTGCTTCCCCGCTCTCTCCGCCGCCGCTCAGGAGGGCTCCAAAAACGTGATTCCCTACATGGACGAACAGCCCGTCCGCGCAAGTCACGGCATGGTCGTAAGTGTCCACCATCTTGCTTCAGATGCTGGACTTGAAGTCCTTCAAGAGGGTGGCAACGCCGTTGACGCCGCCGTGGCCACAGGCTTTGCGCTCGCCGTCGTGCACCCCGCCGCTGGCAACCTTGGCGGTGGAGGCTTCCTGCTCCTGCGCACGCACGACGGCCACTCTACCTTCATCGACTACCGTGAGAAGGCCCCGCTGGCTGCCACCGAGACCATGTATCTGGACCGCCAGGGCAACATCATTCCGGACACCAGCCTGCAGTCCAGCGTGATCGGCTATCGCTCCATCGCAACTCCCGGCTCCGTTGCCGGCATGGTCTACGCGGAGCGCAAATACGGCAAACTGGGACTGGCGCGTGTCATGGCGCCGGCCATCAAGCTCGCCGCTGAGGGATTCGTGCTTTCTGCGGATGAAGCCGCGGAGCTAAGTGACTCCGACCTGGCCAGATTCCCCGACTCGAAGCGCATCTTCCAGCGCGACGGGCAACTGTACAAGGACGGTGAAGCCTTCAAGCAGCCGGAACTGGCGCGCACGCTGCAGCGCATTGCCGCCGACCCGGACGACTTTTATCACGGAAAGCTCGCCCATGAGCTGATCTACGAACTGCAGAAAGGCGGTGCGCTCCTGACTCTTGAAGACCTCGCCCAGTACGACGTTGTCGAGCGCGCCCCCGTTACAGGCGCCTTTCACAACTACACCGTGATCAGCGCACCGCCGCCGTCCTCAGGCGGCATCGTCTTGCTCAGCGCCCTCAACATCCTGGAAAGCTACGACCTGGCAAAGCTGGGCGACCGCTCGGCCCAGTCCATCCACCTGATTACCGAAGCTTATAGACGCGCCTACATGGACCGCTCCGACTATCTCGGCGACCCGGACTACAACACCATTCCTACCGCCGAGCTAACCGCGAAACCGTACGCCGATGCCTGGCGCGCGTCTATCGACCCAAATACGGCCACTCCGTCGACTTCGCTTGTGCGGCCTGCCGGCTTCCTTCCGCCAGCGCCCAAAACCGCCGGCCGCCGCAAGCCGGAATCCCACGACACCACCCACTTCTCCGTCGTCGATGGCGAGGGAAACGCCGTCTCCGTCACCACGACCCTCAACGACAGCTTCGGCTCGCACGTCACCGCCGGTTCGCTGGGTTTTCTTTTGAACGACGAGATGGACGACTTCGCTTCGAAGATGGGCGTGCCCAACATGTTTGGCCTCATCCAGGGCCCGGCCAATGCCATCGCCCCCGGCAAACGTCCTCTTAGCTCCATGACGCCGACCATCGTGCTTGAAGATAGCAAGCTGCGCTATGTCCTCGGCTCACCAGGCGGGGCGCGCATCATCACCACCGTCGCCAACATCTTCCTCTCCGCTGCCGAGAGCGGTCTTAATATTCAGCAGGCCGTGGACGCGCCGCGGTTCCACCACCAGTACCAACCCGACAAGCTCTTCCTGGAACCTGGCTTCGCTCCCGACACCCTTGCTGCCCTCCGCAAGATGGGCTATTCGCTCAGCATCAAGGACGGCCACTGGTCCAACGGCGAGTGCATCGCCATCGACCCAAAAACCGGCGAGCTGACTGGCGGCCAGGACCATCGCAGCCATTACGGCAAAGCCGCCGCGTATTGATTCCCAAAAATAACCTTCAAATCTGAGCGGTATTGAACAGATTTCACGCTGAATTGGCTGCATTCTGCGAAAGGTGCGAACGCCAATGTGCCCGCGTGTCGTGTGCATGGTAAGAAGATGGGGACCCGATTCTCCGTCGCGCACGATGAGGTCGTAATGAGGCAGACCCTGCCGGGCATCCATGTTTAGTCCTTCGGAAGATTCCACAGGGTCTGCCTGCCTGCAGCTATTAACCTTTTCCAGTCCAGCGTTATCGTGTTGGAAGCCTGCGTTTTTTTCGAAATACGCAGGCTTGCTCACGAAGCCAGCTCGGCCAAGTCGCCAGGTATTCATAATCCTCTGAGCCCGGCTGCGGGCCGGTCGCCTTGTCCTCTAACGGGATCAAAAAAACTGCGAACAGGCAATATCGTTCCCATAGATAAAAATATTTTAAGAATAGTGCCAAATTGACCGTCTATCACTATCTTTTCTCTGTATAGTGGAGTACCCTTCCTGACAATGCAATCGCTGGAGTACCCGAATTAGAGGGCGCTCAGCGGCATTGTCGGGCGGAAATCCTTCCGTTTTGCACCCTGGGCCACAGCTTCACCTTCACCTCACCGGGACCGCCGAGATGTATTCCCCGGATCTCCGGGAGCGTCAGTTGCACCCACGTTCCATCCTTTCCCAGTCGTGCGTTGCCGGGGAGCAAGCCTGCAAACCTCTAAAGCCTGCATGCCTGCAAACCTTTGAAGCCAGCAAGCTTGCACCCCAACCACCCGACTGCCGTATTTCCCGAAATAGCGATCCGCGCCGCTTTTCCTCTTTCTCCTCTGCACCATCTTCCGCAACACCCCGCTCTCTGTAACCTGTTCAAAGAATGAGACAATCGAAGTAGCGTCCAGCGCCAACTCCGGGTTGCCGGATGCGGGAGATCTCCTGATCATGCTGCGAGTCCTGTCTACGCACCTGTTCCTCAACCAGCGCCTGCACCCCGGGTTGCTGGAACTCGCCGCCCGGTCTGGCGCGCAGGGCGTGGAAATCTTTGCCGCCCGGCAACATTTCGACTACACCAGCCGGGAACATATCGCCGAACTCGGCTCATGGTTCCGTGAGAATCCTCTAAAGCCCTTCTCCATGCATGCCCCGCTTTTCCCCGACCGGGAAATGGGCCGCGCGGGTGCGCCGGCCGTGAATATCCTGCATCCGGAGAAGGCCCGGCGTATCGACGCCATGGATGAAATCAAGCGCGCTCTCGAAGTCGCCGAAGTCATCCCGTTTTCGAACCTGGTCCTCCACCTCGGCGAGCGTACCGACGGCTGGTCGCAGCGCTCAATCGAGTACTCCATCAACGCCCTCGAACATCTCGGCGCATTTGCCCATCCACTCGGCGTTCGCCTCCTCGTCGAAAACCTCATCAGCGAACCCACCACACCCGAGCACCTGCTGACCATCCTAGAGCTCGGGCATCTCAACAACGTTGGAGTCTGTCTCGACCTTGGCCATGCACACGTGACTGTCGGAATTGCCGGCGCCATTGCGACACTCGGCAGCCACACCGCTGCCGTCCATGTCCACGACAATCACGCGACCAAGGACGAGCATCTATGGCCCGGAGACGGAAATATCGATTGGCCCGCTGCCATCAAAGCCCTGAAGGCGCTTCCCAAGCCACCTGCTGTGGTGCTGGAGATCCACAACTCCCTGGGCGGCGACGTGCATACTCTTCCAGCCCGCATCGAGCAGTCTTTCGCGCTGTTTGATTGAAGCGCAGGCGACCCAATTCCGTCTATTTCGCTACACAAGAATAGCTGGATGCGCTCTTCCGATTCCCAGTACCTTTGTACTCAGCCGCCTTCGGATAGGCGCAAATCGGCTGCGTAAACGAAATTTTCTTGCCTGCTGCCTCAAAACTTCCGCGCGCAATCACCTGCTCCGTAGCCTTTCCATTCTCGACCCACGCCTCCAGGGCGGTGGTGATGTTATGCGCCGCATCGTCCAGAGCAGGATTGAATGTCGGACCCCACTGTCCAAAGTCGGCCAGGCCCGGCCCATCGCCGCAGTGCTGCAACCCCGGAACCAGGAATAGCCGCACAAACGAAGACGTCTCCGCCTGACCAACGGCCTGCACTACGCTGTTGTAATAGTCGATCGTCGCCAGAGGCGAAATCGCCGCATCGTTCCATCCGTGATAGAGAATCAGCTTTCCGCCGCGTGCCTTGAACGGCCGCAAATCCGCATTCGCGGCATCGAGCGGCTGTCCCGTCTTCTCCCAGGCCGCCTTCAAATCGCGGGCCAAATCAAAGCTCTTCAGGTCCCAGTTTGGATCGGAATAAACCATGTCGCTGAAGTAGCCTTCAGAGAACGCCGCACCGGCGCTCTTGTTCGGCGCGTCGCCTGTGATCCAGCTCTTCCAGCCGTTGTCGCCCAGTTCCCCGCCCGGCAGCAGGGCGCGATACACAAGCTTGCCGTCCGGCAGATTCGTATCTGTATAGATCGCCTTCAGGCTTTCGGCTTGCGCTTTGGTCAGGCATGCGTCGGTCTCGGGTCCTTTGCAAATCAAAGTTTCCGGCG
>Ga0182012_10008584_pt1 | contig 10093 bp, 13 predicted proteins | sample 612S2SmetaG_FD_120486 | JGI IMG/M metagenome (GOLD analysis project Ga0182012, IMG submission 120486) | Permafrost microbial communities from Stordalen Mire, Sweden - 612S2S metaG | ecosystem: Environmental > Terrestrial > Soil > Wetlands > Permafrost | place: Sweden: Stordalen | collected... | reverse complement strand
TTCGAGACGGGCCTGCCCGTCCGCTACTACCTCCCCCGTACCGACGTCCGGATGGATCTGCTCGAGCTGACGGACACCGTCACGCACTGCCCCTACAAGGGACAGGCCCAGACGTGGAGCGTGCGGGGGAGCGACAGCGTCCACCCGGACCTCGCGTGGGGCTACCCGGCGCCGCTGGCCGAGAGCCAGAAGATCGCGGGCCTGATCGCCTTCTACAACGAGAAGGTCGACATCACCCTCGACGGGGTCCTGCAGGAGCGCCCGCACACGAAGTTCGCGTGAGCCGGAGCGCCGGGGGCGCGGCGACGCCGGTCGCGCCCCCAGGTAAGAAGTCCGCCCCTCGCGTCACAGACCTCTGGTGACGCGTATTCGGACCCGTGTCCTACCGAGCGACTGGCCTCGCGCCCGCCGTCGAGGAGACTCCGCCTGCGCCCGCAGGCGTAGCCTCGTGGCGGTGAATCCGCAGACTCCGATTCAGGGCCCCTCCGGCGGGGCGCTCGCGCCGGGCGCGGACGCCGAGTCGCGCTCCTGGGTCGAGGCCCTCTCAGCCCCGGGGGCGCTGCGTGAGGGGCGCCTCGCAGATCTGCATGCCCTGCTGCTGCGCGCGGCCCGCCGCGAGGCCGCGCGGCGGCGCGGCTGGCTCGGTGCAGTGAGCGGGCCGGAGCTCGATGACATCGCCCAGCAGGCAGCCGACGACGCGCTGATGGCGATCCTGCGGCGCCTGGATGACTACCGCGGTGAAAGCCGCTTCACGACCTGGGCCTACAAGTTCGTGATCTTCGAGGTCTCCGGCAAGCTTGCCCGCCATACCTGGCGCCGCCAGCCGCCGGCCGCCGACGAGACCGTCTGGGAGCGGCTACCCGACCGGCTGCGGGCGCGACCCGAGCACGAAAGCGAGCAGCGCGAGATGCTCTCGCTGCTGCGAGGGCTCCTCGACAGCGAGCTCACCGACCGCCAGCGCGAGGTGTTCGTCGCCGCGGCGCTGAATGAGGAGTCGATCGATGTCCTTGCGCTCCGCCTCGATTCCAACCGCAACGCGATCTACAAGACCCTGTTCGACGCCCGCCGCAAGCTGCGTGCCGGCCTCGCCGCGGCAGGGCACGACCTCGAGAGGTGAACAGATGGACGAGAAGCCGACAATCGACGAGTTCCTGGCCGCCGACCCGCTCGACCCGGGCTGTGACGCCGGTGTGCCGATCATCGACCAGTACGTGGAGCTCGAGCTGGCCGGTGAGGATCCGGCGCTCCGTTTCCCCGGCATGGCGGTCCACCTGCGCAGCTGCAGCGCATGCCGGGCCGACCACGACGGGCTGCTCGCGCTGGCAGCAGACGGCCCTGAGCCGGCCTGACGCCGGCCCGCCGTTCCGCGGGGCGGTAAGACCCGCGTCAGCTCGGTCACCAATCGGCTGACATCAACTCTTCCCGAAAGGAACCTCAGCGATGACCAGCTACAAGACGGTGACCGTCGATGGCAGCGAGATCTTCTACCGCGAAGCGGGCGAGCGGACCAACCCCACGCTGCTCCTGCTTCACGGCTTCCCCAGCTCCTCCGCGCAGTACCAGGGCCTGATCGACCGGCTCGCCGGGACCTTCCACCTGCTCGCCCCGGACTACCCCGGATTCGGCCGCAGCGAGCCCCTCGAGGGAACTTCGACGTTCGAGCGACTCACCGACAGCATCGAGGGGTTCACCGACGCGCTCGAACTCGAGCGGTTCTCGATGTACCTATTCGACTTCGGTGCGCCGATCGGCTTCCGGCTCGCCACGAGGCGCCCCGAGCGCGTCCAGGCGCTGGTCCTGCAGAACGCGAATGCCTATCAGGCCGGCATCGGGCCGAAGCTCGCCGGGCTGGCCCCCTACTGGGAGGACAGGGTCGCGGCCGAGCCGGCCGTGCGCGCCTTCCTGAGCCTCGAGTCCACGCGGTCGCAGTACCTGGACGGGGTCCCTGACCCTGCGCTCGTGAACCCCGACTCCTGGACGCTCGACCAGAGCTACCAGGATCTGCCCGGCCGCGACCAGGTGATGCTCGACCTGATCTATGACTACACATCCAACGTCGCCCTCTACCCGGCGTGGCAGGAGTACCTGCGTACGCACCGGCCGGCGACGCTGATCACCTGGGGAGCCAACGACGAGTACTTCATCGCCGACGGCGCAAGGGCATACCTCACCGACGTGCCGGACGCCGAGCTGCACCTGCTGGACACCGGTCACTTCGCGCTCGCGACCCACACGAAGGAGATCGCCTCAGCGATCGAGGGCTTCGCGCCGGCGCAGGCTGTGACACCCGCCACCTAGGGCAAGTCCACGCCCTGCAGCCTGGCACGAGGGGGCCGGCCGAACGAGCGGCCGGCCCCCGTTTTCGTGCTCGGCGCCGCTCGGTGCACCCAGATGCGAGCGATCCACGTAAGACGCGCCGCGCACGGCGCACTAACTCGCTGAGGGCGAAACGACCGAGCCGCCCACCCCCAAGCGAAAGGAACCGTCATGCCCAGTACGAACATCCGCCCCGCCGCTCTGCTGCGCCCGATCATCGTGGCGACGCTCGTCGCCGCGGTCCTGGACGCCGCCTTCTCGTTCGTCGCCTACGTCGTGATCGACGGCCGCTACAACTTCGAGAGCCTGCTCCAGTACATCGCCAGCGGCCTCCTCGGCCACGAAGCCTTCACCCACGCCGGCGCAACCGGCTGGCTCGTCGCGGTGCTCGGCTTCGCGCTTCACGTCCTCATCACCCTCACGGTCGTGCTCGTCTACACGGCGGTTCTGCGGCCGTTTGCGAGGACCAGGGGGCGTCAGGTGGCGCTCGGCCTCCTCTACGGCGCCGCGGTCTGGATGTTCAACACGGCAGTCGTCCTTCCGCTGAGCGGCGCCGCACACGAGCCGTTCTTCGCCGGCTGGTACATCCCCTTCCTGATCGACCACATGCTTCTCGTCGGCCTCCCGATTGCACTGTTCCTCGGGAGGCGGGACTCGGCGCGACACTCACCAAGCGCTCGCCCCGGCAGCCTCGTCGCGGGCGTGGCGTAGCTTCTGAACCCGCACGCAGGGCCCAGATCGGAGGGCAGCGCATCGGGATCAAGCGCTGACGCGGCCGGGTTCGCTCAGCGACGCGCTAGCTCGTGAGCGCGACGAACTGCGAGATCAGGGCGCTCAGCAGCGCCGGCTCGTCCTCCTGACAGAAGTGCGCGGCGCCGGGCAGTCGCACGATCGGCGCCGCGGGGAACGCGCCGGAGAAGATGGGGATCATGTGAGCGGCCAGCAGTGCACGGTCACGCATTCCGAATGCGAGCATCGCCGGCTTGCGGCGAAGCTCATCGACCGCGCCCGGTGCGGGCCCGGGAAAGCGGACGGCGTCAAACTCGTCGGGAGCGACCATCTGCCGGGGAAAGTCGATCACCCCGCGGCTCTCACCCGGCCCGGCGAACGGCTCGCCGTAGGCCCTGATCCACAGCGGGTCGACCACGCTCGCGTTCACGATTCCCTGAAGCTCGAGCATCAGGTGCGCGACCGTGTGCCGAGCGTTCCCGAGAATCTCGCCGAGGGTGCCGTCTGCGTGGGCGGCCCTGGCCCAGCGAAACCAGGAGCTCTCCTCGAGATTCGCCGCCAGCAGTGGCCATTCGTGCTCGAGACCGAGCGGAAGCACGGAGTTCAACAGGATGATTCGGGCGATGCGGTCGGGATGGCGCAGCGCAACACCCGCGCCGATCGGACCGCCCCAGTCGTGCAGCACGAGCGTGACGCCGCGCAGATCGAGCTCGTCGACGAGCAACGACTCGAGGTTGGCGACATGTTCGCCGAGCAGATACGAGCGGTCCTGCGGCGTCTCACTCTTACCGAAGCCCATGTGGTCCGGCACGACGACACGATGAGACTCCGACAGCGGGCCGATGAAGCTGCGGTACAGGTAGCCCCACGTCGGCTCGCCGTGCAGGAGCACGAGCGGCTCGCCGGATCCCTCATCGACGTAGTGCATCCGAAAGCCGGCGCGCTCGCTGAACCGCGGGGCGAACGGCCAAGTCCCCGCGAACGTCTCGCCCGCCGCGATCACGCGGACGCGGACGCGTCGGGCACGACGCGTGGCGGACGCGCCACCAGGACGCCCGAACAGTTCGGGCAACGGTTCGACATCTCACTCGCGCACGCATCGCAGAACGTGCACTCGTAGCTGCAGATGCTCGCTGCGCCATCCATCTCGAGAACCTGCGAGCAGCGCTCGCACTGCGCCTTCATCTCAAGCATCGCGACACCTCCCTTGGCGACCCGTAGTGGGCGTACCGTAGCCGCGAACACCATCAACCACAATGACGTATTTCCCACGATTCCGGCCATGGCGGCGCGGCGGGCGACCCTCTACATCTGGGGGAACGGCCTCGGCATCAGGCGCTCCGGGGCCGCGCCGTGGTGGTCTCGCGGGGTGGCTGTTGTGCCGCCCAAGCCTCGTCTCCGATCCGCTTGAGGTCGAGGGAGCCCTGTGGGCCCAGGAGCTCGCGTGCTTTGGCCTGGGCTTCTTCCCATGCCGGTTGTGACTCGCGAAGCTTCGCCGCCCCCGCGCCCGTGAGGCTCAGGATGCGGCCGTTGCCGTGTTCTGCGGGATCGATGCGGATCCAGCCTTCGCTCTGCATCAGGCGCGCGTTCCGGCTCAGCGTCGATATCTCCATCCCGAGCAGATCGGCGATCCGGCCCGCCGGCGCCGCGCCGAGGACCTCGATCACCGACAGCAGGTTCAGCTGCGCGACGGTCAGGCCGAGGGGCCTGAGGGCGCCGTCGTAGATCCGGCTCAGGCGGCGGCTCAGCAGACGAACCCGCACCGCGAGGCATTCCTCCGCCATCTGCGTTCCCCGCGGACCTTTGAGCTTCGAATCGTTCTTGGGCATGGATTTATTGTAGCTACAAGATTTCTCTCCATGTGCTATCTTGCATCTACAAGATAGACCTCCCACCGAGAGGAGCACTCCGATGCCATGCCCAGTCGCCCCGCCGCGCCCCGCCCAACAAGCCACCACCACAGCCGGGAGGCGGTCATGATCCGCCGATCTCCACTCGCGCTGCCGGCGCTCCTGCTCGCCGCCTTTGCGATCAACCTCGACACGACGATCGTCAACGTCGCGCTGCCGACGCTCGCACGGGAACTGCACGCGTCGAACAGCCAGCTGCAGTGGATCGTCGATGCGTACAACCTTGTGTTCGCCGCGTGCCTGCTGGCGGCCGGCAGCCTGTCCGATCGGCTGGGACGCAAGGGCATGCTGCTGAGCGGCCTGACGGTGTTCGGGCTCGCGAGCGCGGCCGGCGGCCTGGCAGCAGACACCTCGCAGCTGATTGCGGCGCGCTGCGTGATGGGACTTGGCGCGGCGATGGCATTCCCGGCCACCCTGTCGCTGATCTCCAACATCTTCACCGAGCGCACCGAGCGCGCCCGCGCGATCGGGCTCTGGGGAGCCACCGCCGGTATCGCGATCGCACTGGGCCCGATCGCCGGTGGATGGCTGCTCGGGCGCCTCTCCTGGGCGAGCATCTTCTTCGCGATGGCACCGGTCGCGGCGGCGGGCGCATGGCTCATCGCCCGCCACGTCCCCACCTCACGCGAGGATGACGCCCGGCCGCTCGACCGCGCCGGCTTCGGGCTCTCGACGGCGGCGACCTCGCTGCTCGTCTACACGATCATCGAGGCCCCCGACCAGGGCTGGGGCAGCCTGCGCAGCGTCGCGGGCTTCCTCGCAGCGGGGGCTCTGCTGGCCGGATTCATCATCTGGGAGAAGCGCTCGAGCGCACCGATGCTCGACGTGTCCCTGTTTCGCAACGCGCGTTTCAGCGCCGCATGCGGCGCGGTGACCGTTTCGTTCTTCACGCTGCTCGGCTTCATCTTCGTGATCACCGAGTACTTCCAGCTCATCAAGCACTACGACCCGCTGTCGGCCGGTGTGCACCTGCTGCCGGTGGCCCTCTCTGTCGGCGTCGCATCCGTGCTCGGAACGAAGCTCGCGGTTCGCATCGGGACGAAGCTGATCGTGACGGCCGGCCTGCTGATGGTGACAGCGTTCTACGCCTGGGTCGCGACCGTGTCCACCACGACCAGCTACGGCACGATCGCCGCCCAGATGGTCCTCTACGGAGTCGGCATGGGCCTCACGAGCGCCCCGGCGACAGAGGCGATCATGGGGGTCGTGCCGACCGCCAAGGCGGGGGTCGGCTCCGCGGTCAACGATGCCACACGTCTGCTGGGCGGCACGCTCGGCGTCGCGGTCATCGGCAGCGTCTACGCCTCGGTTTACGCCAGCCGGCTCACGGCAGCGCTCCCCAAAGCGCTCCCGCACGCCGTCGTTTCACTGGCCCAGTCCTCGGCAGGGGCGGCACTGACCGTCGCCGGCAGGCTGACCGCGAGCGGCCAGCACACCGCCGCGGTCGCGGTCCACGACGCCGCCGCAAGGGCGCTCGTCGACGGCCTGAGCGCCGGCTGCCTGGTCGCCGCCGGCGTCGCTCTCGCGGGCGCATTCGCAGCGGCATTGCTGTTGCCGGCACAGCCGGTGGGCGCTCTCGATGCCCTCAGCGACGTCCCGGCCCGATCCGTCGCCCAGACCGCATAGTCAAACCACAGACAGACGAGGAGGACATGATGGGCACGATCGACACCATCCGCCTGCGCAACGAGCGCTTCGCGGAGCATCACGATCTGCGGGGCATCTCGATGATGCCGAAGCTCAGAAGCATGATCATCGGCTGCGCTGACCCGCGCGTGGATCCAGCGAACCTGTTCGCCCTGGAGCCCGGAGACGCCGCGGTGATCCGCAACGTCGGAGGCCGGATAACGCCTGCGACGCTGCAGACGATGGCCATGCTCCGGCTGGTCGCCGCCGCCGATCCACAGGGTCCGCCCGGCGAGGGTTGGAACCTGATCGTGCTGCATCACACCGATTGCGGGATCAACCGGCTGACGGGCTACCCGGACCTGCTCGCCGAGCATTTCGGCATCGACACCGACGAGCTCGAGAGCAAGCACATCACCGACCCGAGAAGGTCGCTGGAGGCCGACGTCGCCATGCTGAAAGCGAACCCGTTCCTGCCCGGAGAGTTCATCGTCTCAGGGCTCCTCTACGACGTCGCGACCGGCCTGGTCGAGCAGGTCGTCGGGCCCGAGCGGTTGCGCGAGGAGTGAGACAAGGCATGAACGCGGGCGTCTGCCTTCCAGCCCGTAGAGCGACTATCATCAGAGCGCGAGGGCATTGCTCGCGAGGTCCGCCAGGGGCGGGCAACGCGTCATGACTTCTGAGGGTCAATCAACTCAGGAGGCCGCGATGGCGAACAATGTGACTCAGCTCCGCCAGCCCCTGGAGGGCGAGGCCTCCGGGCCGACCGAAGAGCACACCGCTGCGTTCGACGCCGTCGACTGCCTCGATGAGTCCGTGCGCCGCTCATCGAGGGTCCAGTCCGGCGGCAGCGAGCTCGCGCACATCGCGGTCCTTGGCGCGGAGCTGACCGTGAACATACCGCTGGACGGCAAGGCCGTCCGGATCGGCAGGGGCATCTCCGCCGAGCTGCGTCTCGGCGACAAGTCCGTGTCACGGCGACACGCGATCCTGATCCCCTGGGGGCAGGGCCACCGGATTCTCGACGACCGCAGCGTCAACGGCACCTTCGTCAACGGGGAGCGGATCGATCAGCGCGACCTCGCCAGCGGCGACCTCATCACGCTCGGCCGCGTCGAGCTGCTCTACATCGGCCGGGTCCTCGACGGCGACGAGCCGGCCGCCGGTGCCGGCAGACGCTCTCCTGGCAGGATGCCCCGCGCGGGCGTCTGTGCTGAGATCTGATCGATGGCGCGATTCGGGCACAACGATCCTGACGGGAAGGCCGCTGTGGCCGGGGAGCGCAGCCACGGCGAGGTGCTGACGGCGATCTCCGACGGCATGGTCGCGCTGCTCAAGGAGTTCTACGGGCGCGGCCCGACCCGCACCAAGTCCTACTACGCGGACGACCTCGTCGTGTGCGTGCTGCGGGGCGGCTTCTCGCGCGTGGAGGAGACGCTCCTGCAGGGCGGCCGCGGACCAGCCGTGATCGACCAGCGAATGGCCTTCCAGGAGATCATGCGACACCGCTTCGAGGAGGTGATCGCCAACGCCACAGGCCGTCAGGTGATCGGCTTCATGAGCGGCAACCAGCAGCACCCGGACATGATGTGCGAGGTGTTCATCCTCGCGCCCGGCGATGCACCCGGCGGGCGCGGCTCATCGACGATCACCTCGCTCGAGTGGCCGTCCTGACGGACGTGCCACTGAGCGGCGAGCCGATGCTCGTGGCGATCACCGATGCGATGGTCGCCCTGCACGAGCGCTACCACCACCGCAAGCCTGTGACCGCAAAGACGCTGATGCTCGGCGACGATCTGCTCGCCTGCGTGATGGGCGGCGTCTACACCGACGTCGAGCAGACGATGATCGAGCTGCAGCGCACCCCGATCGTCCAGGAAACCCGCAGCATCTTTCAGGAAGCGATGCAGCAGCGGTTCATATCGGTGGTCGAGCGCATCTGCGGGCGCAACGTGCTGGCGTTCGTCTCCAACCAGCACGTCGGCCCGGACATGGAGATCGAGCTGTTCATCCTCAGGCCGAGCTCGCAGGATGCCCCGGAGGGCGCCGCGGCCTGACCCATGGCCGACCTCGACGCAACCACCGACACGGGCGACTACCTGGTGCTCGAGATCGTCTTCTCCGCGGCGCTGGCCGGCGTCATCGCGCTGAGCGCCCGACGCGGGCGCGCCGGAGCGCCACCGATCTCGCGCGCCGAGCTGCCGGCGCTGGCGGTCGCAACATTCGCACTCGCCGACATGCTCGCGAAGGAGCGCATTGGCACCTGGATTCGCGAGCCCTTCGTCGTCGAGAGCGCCGACCATCGCCCGCTGGAACCGGCGGGGAGTGGGATGCGGCGGGCGATCGGTGAGCTGCTCACCTGCACTCGCTGTGCCGGCACGTGGAGTGCGCTCGGGCTGATCGGACTGCGCACCGCGTTCCCGCTGGCGGGCAGCGTGACGGTCAACGTGCTCGCCCTGACTGGGGCGAACGACGTCCTCCAGGCCGGCTTCAGGGCGCTTGCCGAGCTCTCCAACTCAGCGGCCCATCCGCTACCCGCGCAGGCGGGGCCGGTTCGATAGCGCCCCGATCCCGCGCCCGTTGCACGACGCTAACCGCACCGACGAGGATTGGAACGCCATCGGGCTCGCGAGCCTGAGCCCGTTCGAGCTGAAGGATCGCCTGGTCGCGATCGCGTCCACCGAGGATCAGCGGCTGATGTTGAACGCCGGTCGCGGCAACCCGAACTTCCTCGCGATGGCGCCCAGACAGGGTCTGCTCGCGCTGGGGGATTTCGCTATCGCGGAGGCAGCGCGGGCAGATGCCTACCCGGGAAGTCCATTCGGCTCGATCCCCGACGCCCGCGGCATCACCGAGCGCTTTCGAGAGCACACATCCCGGGCTGCAGCGGGCGCCGGCGTCGCGTTCCTGACCGACGCGCTCGCCTACTGCATCGACGAGCTCGCGATCGACTCCGAGGCGCTGCTGGGCGAGATGGTATGCGCCTTTCTGGGCTGCAGCTATCCCACGCCGGCGCGCATGCTCGTGCACACGGAGACGATCGTCCGCGCCTACCTGAGCCGGGAGCTGTTCGGGACACTTCCCTCCGCCGGACCTTTCTCACTGTTCGCAACCGAAGGGGGCACGGCCGCCATGGTCTACATCTTCGCGGCCCTGCGCACGAACGGCCTGATCAGCCCCGGTCAGAAGGTCGCACTGGCAACACCGATCTTCGCCCCCTACGTGGAGATTCCGCCACTCGATCCATTCGAGCTCGAGATCGTCGAGGTCCGCATGGACCCCCGGGAGGACTGGCAGCTGCCCGGGACCGAGCTCGAAAAGCTCACCGACCCGGCGATCAAGCTGCTCTGTCTCGTCAACCCGAGCAACCCTCCCTCGACAAAGCTCTCAGGCGCCTGCATCGCTCAGCTCGGGGAGCTCGTCGACCGCCGCCGCCCGGACCTGATGGTCGTGACTGACGACGTCTACGCGACCTTCGCCGACGAGTTCGTCTCACTGTTCGCAAGATGCCC
>Ga0182012_10008583_pt1 | contig 10093 bp, 7 predicted proteins | sample 612S2SmetaG_FD_120486 | JGI IMG/M metagenome (GOLD analysis project Ga0182012, IMG submission 120486) | Permafrost microbial communities from Stordalen Mire, Sweden - 612S2S metaG | ecosystem: Environmental > Terrestrial > Soil > Wetlands > Permafrost | place: Sweden: Stordalen | collected... | reverse complement strand
GGAACGACAGGGTGTACTCAGTTCCGTTTGCCTGCACATCGATTTTTCTAAATGCGCCATCCATATTCGGGTCGGTCGGCGTGTACGCGATGGTGTAGAAAGAAGCACTGGCTTCGACTGCTTTGCCGATGGCATCCGAAAGGCGGTTCTTGTCGTGGAAGGCCTGGCCGCCGGTCTCGCGCGCCAGCATATCCATGGTGGAATGGAGGAAGTTGATATCCCTCATTTCACTCATCTGGGCATCTGAGAAACTGCCCGTGAATACTCCCCCGCCGTTGTTGGACGAATCGGAAGCCACACTGCTCGTTGCGCAGGTCACACTTTCCGTTTGGCAGGTCACAATGGCCGGCGAACCGAGCATCGCACTCGAGGATTGGTCCATTGGGTTGAGCTGGTTATTGGCCGTGTACATTGCATTTCCCTGCACGCCGTGCGCATCGATTGGGTAGATGGAGACGCGAGCCGCAGTCAGCAGATTGATGGTTCTCTTGACTTCCCCTTCAAATCGCATCTCTGTCTGGCCAAAGAGCGCAAGCGGGAAGGTTCCGGACAGCCAGACCAGATTTTTGCGGCCGGGAAAGCCGCCCAGGAACGTGGCTAGCTGCTGCAGATTCTCCAGAGTGCGATTTTCGCGGTCGCTGTCCTGGGCGTAATGGGTTTCATTCAGGAATTGCGAGAGCGCCTGAATCATGCCAATCGGCGCCGACGTGCCCTGTCCCGGCCCGTTCCCCGCCTTGGCGGCCATCATCCCGATGACGCTCTCTTGCGCGTGGATTTCGTCCGGCGACGGCATCAGCGGCGTTGGCTCCGGCATGGCATTCTTCTTGTAACCCAGCGCCGTGGCCAATAGCGCTGGGTCGTCCGCGAATCCCTGCACAAAACTGAGCCTCATCCCCATAACAAAGATGGCGATGCGGGAGCCCGGTTTCAGGGTCTTGAGGTAGTTTTTGGCCTGCTCGCGGACCGTCATTTGATCCTCCGGGTAGGTATTCAGCGAGTCGAGGAGAAGCACATTGACAGCCGCCGGAGGTTTGATAGGTGAGAAGTTGGTGAACACGTCGGGGGGCATTACGGGAAACACCACCTTCTGGGCCTGTTTAGCCTCTTCTGCGCCGTTTTGCTCTTCAAAAAAGGAGATCGCTTGCGGCTTGCCCTGCTCCGAGACGCTGAAGGAGTCGCGCTTCAACCCGGTTACCGGCTTGCCCTCGTGATCCGTAACGGTTACATCCACCAGAACAGCACGGCTGTTGATGCGAAGAGTAGTCGCAGGGCCGATGGGCTCAGGGGCATTATTCTGAGCTATCAATGAAAATGCAATCAAGATTCCGGCAACAGCAATAAACGGAGTAAAGCGATTCACTTTGACGCCTTCCTGGAACCACGAAAGATTAGCACAGCGGTTCGGCACTCGAAATTCGAACCGGATCAAGCAACTATCCTGACCGCGACCATGCACTTACTCGATCGGAAGTCCCTTTTCGATTGGACTGGCGCTCGACGGTCGCGGTTAGGGCTTTTTTCGTCCCATAGGCGCCGTAAGTTTCCGTGGTGTTGAAGGATGCTCTTTAGTGCGACCGCGGAGACCAGGCATTGTTGCTCTTACTTAGCGGCAACTTCCAGCGGCTTCACCGAGCTGAGCGGAATTTCCATGGTGCCCACCTTGTGCGTGGACTGATCGTAGATTCCGGTACGCAGCCAGAATTGTCCTTTGGGAGCTTCAATCTCTTCATGAATCTGCACACCGGCCAACTGAAAGGCTTTGTAAGCGTCGGGCTTTATCTTCAGTTGACCAATGTAGTCGCCCCGGCTGGCCACCGCGCCGTATTTGTTGTAGACGATCAGAGACACATTCAGGGTCCCCTCGCGATCGCCATCGGAATCCAGCTTCAGCTTCACATCGCTCAAGTTCACGGCAAAGTCTACAGAGTAGCGCGTGAGCGGGCCTTTGGCTGCTGGCGTGGCATCTGTTTTGTCCGGTATCGGGCGGATCAAAGCCTTGTAGAGGATCTGCTCGGTCTGCGGCATGCCGAAATCCATAAATGCCCGCAGCGGGTCCACCAGCGTTGGGACTTGCATGGCCTGATTCTCCTGGGCCTGTTGCTCGGTGGATTTCGCAGCGCCGGGCAAATCCGCGTCGAGGGCATAGTAGCCGCGGCGGAACGATAAAGTGTACCTGGCTCCATTCACCTGCACATCGATGCTTCTAAGGGTGCCGTCCATCTTCCGGTCAGTTGGCGTATACGAGAGGGTATAGAAAAAAGCGCTGGCAGCGACCGCTTTGCCGATCGCATCCCCAAGGCGGTTGGAGTTGTGGAAGGCCTGGCCGCCGGTCTCGCGCGCCAGCATGTCCATGGTGGAATTGTTGGAGTTGATACCGATGTTGTCATTCTGCAGGGAAGCCGAAATCCCGCCCGCGCCGCTGTTCGGCGACCCGGCTGCCACGCCGGGGGGCGGACCGATAAACGAACTCGGGGATGTGTTACCGGGGTTGTCCTGGTTGCCGGCCGTGAACCACGCATTTGCCACTACACCGCGGGCGTCGATTGGGTAGATAGAAACGCGAGCCGCATTGAGCAGATTGATGGTCTTTTTTACTGCCGGTTCAAATCTGGTCTCAGTCTGGCCAAAGAGCGCAAGCGGAAAAGTGCCGGACAGCCAGACGAGGTTCTTGCGGCCGGGAAAGCCGCCGAGGAATGTGGCGAGCTGCTGCAGATTCTGTAGCGTGCGGTACTCGCGGTCGCTGGTCTGGGCATAATGACTTTCATCCAGAAACTGCTGGATCCCCTGAATCATGGCCGGCGACGCCGCGGTGCCTCCAGGCCCTCCACCCGCCGGGGCGCTCATCATGGCGCCGAGCATCTCCTCCGCCCTGGTTTCCTCCTGCGACGGTAACAGCGGCGTTGGCTCCGGACTGTCGTTCTTCCTGTAACCCAGCGCCGTTGCCAATAGCGCTGGGTCGTCCGCGAATCCCTGTACGAAACTGAGCTTCATCCCCATAACAAAGATGGCAATGCGGGAGCCAGGTTTCAGGGTCTTGAGGTAGCTTTTGGCCTGCTCGCGGACCATCATTTGATCCTCCGGCTGGGTGTTCAGCGAGTCGAGGAGAAGCACATTGACGGCCGCTGGAGGCTTGATGGGTGAGAAGTTGGTGAACTCATCAGGAGGCATGACGGGAAACACGACCTTCTGTGCCTGTTTAGCTTCTTCTGCCCCGTTGTGCTCTTCAAAATAGGAGATGGTTTGGGGCTTGCCCTGCTCCGAGACGCTGAAGGAGTCGCGCTTCAACCCGGTTACCGGCTTGCCATTGCGATCCGTGACTGTTACGTCCACCAGCACCGCACGGCTGGTGATGCGCAGAGTTGTCCCAGATCCAGTGGGTTCAGGCGCGTTGTTCTGAGCCACCAACGAAGATGCAACCAGCATGGCGGCAACAGCCATATATAGAGTAAAGCGATTCACTTCTGACGCCTCCCTGGAACCACGAAAGATTATCACAGCGGTTCGGCGTTCGATGTCCGAACCGGATCAAGCAACTATCCTGACCGCGACCATGCACTTACTCGATCGGAAGTCCCTTTTCGATTGGACTGGTGCTCGACGGTCGCGGTTAGGGCTTTTTTCGTCCCATAGGCGCCGTAAGTTTGGGCGGTGCAACCGAATCGCGATGAGAATTTCCGCGAGCGGAACCGCAAGGCGCGCGCCTGCGTAGGTAGGTCAGCGTCTTTGAAGCGGGGAGAAGCAATGAATATTGAAGCTCTTTGGCCGTGGCTGTGCTACGGCTGGCTGATCTCGGAAGGCCTGATTTCCCTTGCGATGCGCACCCGGCGAAGCGGTGGGAAGGTTCAGGATCGGGGATCGCAACTGATTCTGTGGGTCGTGATCACCGCTGCCTTTCTGGGAGGGGACTGGATCAGCCAGATTGCGCCCGCCAGGATTCTTGCGGGGGCCGAATGGCTGAGGCCCTTGAGCCTGGCGATCCTGGTGGCGGGGCTTGCCATCCGAGCTGTCGCTATTGTCACCCTGGGAAAAGCCTTCAGCGTGAATGTGGCAATCCGGGAGTCGCAGAAGGTGCAACGAAAAGGAATCTACCGGCTGGTGCGGCACCCTTCCTACCTGGGCATGGAGTTGGCTTTTCTGGCTATCGGGCTTCGTTCGCGCAACTGGGCGTGTCTGGCGTGGGTGTTTATTCTCCCAAGTCTAGCAATCCTATACCGGATTTACGTTGAAGAGGCTGCGTTGCACAAAGCGTTCCCGGAAGAATACGCTGAATATAGCCGGGAGACTAAGCGGTTGATCCCGGGCATCTTTTGACAATGGCCCGCGTAGCGGCCTTTTCCATTCAAGGGCGTGGCAGCATCAACAGAGGAGCCTGACAACGCAATGCACTACCTGTTGTTTTACGAACTAAGTGACGACTACCTTGCCCGCCGGGGAGAGTTTCGCGGCGCGCATCTGCAGATGGCCTGGAAGGCAAGCGAGCTGGGCGAGCTGGTGTTGGCAGGCGCTCTCGCGAATCCCCTTGACGGCGCCGTGGTTCTCTTCAAAGGCGACTCGCCCGAGGTTGCGGAGAAGTTTGCCAGGGCCGATCCGTATGTTGCCAATGGCATTGTGAAGCGGTGGTATGTGCGGGAATGGACGACGGTGGCGGGAGAGGGCGCGGCGAATCCGGTGAGGCCGAGTGCGAGTTCGGCGGGGACGTAGAGCACCTGCACACTGGAACGCCTACGACGACGAAGACCGGATTTCCAATCGGAATCCTGGATGCAACCGTTGACCCGGCCGATCCCGGAGGCGCGCCAGGAATAGTCTTCGCCGCTGTCGGCGGCGCCATTTCCTGTGAGCTGGATCCCCATTTTGCCGCCTGCCGCGTCGCGGTCTCCAGCCCCGGCGCGCGCCGCATGGCTACCGCGGCGCGGACTATGCAAGTTTTCGCGTTAGCAACGGCGCAAAAACAGACCGGGCCGGAGGAACTATAAAGCTCATTCGCTTGCTTCGTTTGTTCTCGTACATCGCCGCATCCGCGCGCGCAATCAGATCTTCAACGGGCATCGAAGTCTCTGGGGAACAGCGAACGATGCCAACGCTCATCGATAGTTGGTACGCGCGATGACCTCTGGCTTTATGGGCGTCCAGTTGCGCCTGCAAGCGCGAGGCTAGAACCCCGGAATCCGTCTCCGGAGTTCCCATTGCCAGAACTGTAAACTCATCTCCGCCCAGGCGTGCGATAACATCCGAGTCGCGATAGGTGTTTTTGAGAATCGCAGCGCTATCGATCAGGGCGCGATCGCCTTCGCAATGCCCCAGATTGTCGTTGATGTCCTTCATGCCATCCAGGTCGATAAAGATCAGCAACGCGGTTTCTTTCAGCCGGCGCGCAAGTCTCAAGTTTTGTTGGGCAGCGCCAAGGAATCCCCGGCGGTTCAGCAGGCCCGTCAGTTCGTCCAGCATCGAGAGCCTGCGCAATTCTTCCAGCCGGTTGGTTTCAGTCAGATCGGTAGCTACAACGCCAATGGCCGCCAGACCGTGAATCAGCATTGGGCTCAACGAGAGGTGCACAGGCTCGGCCGTTCCGTCTTTGCGGAAGAAGCTAAAATCGCCAGTACAGGTCTCGGCCTTCCCTCGTTCCAGCAACCTCTCGACTCTCTCCTTTTCCCCCGGCGCGACAAAGTGAAACAGAGACGCCCCAATCACGGTTTCGAGCGGAGCGTCGAGCATTGCGGCGAGACGGCTGTTGCAGTAGACCAGCATTTCTCCATCCTTCACGATCGCCGCCCCTTCGTTCATCGCCTCCACCAGCGCGCGATAGGCAGACTCGGCCCCTTCCAGGGCCAGGACGTGGTCGCCCTCCGCTCCGTGAACAAAGAACGCATCGACCTCACCGCCCCTGATCGCGCGCAAGGTCTCTTCGGCCTCTGCCAGCCGCGCCCGCAGCGCTTGGTTCTCTACTACTAGCGCCCGTGCCGTATTGCTCCGCCGGTTGGTCCTCACCGCTCTCTTCCCCCTTCTCCAGCGACTTGCTATTTGGTGGACCTTTCGACGGATTGGGCTCGCCTTGGGGCCAGCAAATCCAATCCGATCAGGACTCGCTCGAAATCCGACAGGTCGCCGACCAGTTTTCTCAACGGCAACGGGAGATGCCTGACCAACGTCGGAGCAGCAACGATTTGCTCGTCTCTGGCAAGCGTTGGCCGCTGGTAGATGTCGATCACCTCCAGTTGGTAACGGCCGTCGAGATGTTCCTCGCAGAATTTGCGGGCATTCAGAATCGCACGCATCGACTGAGGCGTCGTCCCGGCTACGTACAACCGGAGAATGAAGCGTTCCTGCCCTGCTTCGGGCGGCGGCGATGGGGGTGCGGTTGCTTGCATCCTCTTATCTTTGGGCATGGGCCAGGCTCATTTCCATTTCTTCGGTTTCCCCGCGCGCCACAGAATCGGAATGTCGCGCCTGCGCTATCGCCGCGCGATCGTGAACCCTCGTCTCTTTCCGTTCCATTTCCTCGGCGCCGATTCTCTCCCGTTCCGCCTCCGTGCTTGCAAACTCGAGGCGCAACGCATCCATCTGCGCCGCGAGAGCCTGACGCTTGCAATCCAGCTCACGTTTGCGGCAGTCGAACTCCCGTTGAAACATCGAGGCTTCGGACGCATCTCGCGCCTCCTGCTGAATGCGGGCCGTTCCCGTCAGCACACCGCCCGGTCCGATGTACGCGTCCGCAAGATCGATCCCGCTGCTGGTCAGCCTAAACTCGCGTACCTGCTTGGAGTGAGCCATGCCGCGCGACTTCAGCACGTACAGCACACGATTCCGCTCTCCGTTGGTCTCGAATTCGCGGACCAGCAGCCACGTATCCATCAGGGACGAAATACCTGCCTCGGAACTCTCTTCATCGCAGCCCCCGGCGGTCAGACTCGTAAGAAACGCGGTGATCTGCCTAGTCTTGAAATAGTCGATCAGCCGCGTCACCAACGATCTGGCCTCGGTCATCGTGCCGCCGGCATGGAGATTCGTAACCGGGTCGATCACCACCACGCTCGGCTTGAATTCCTCGGTCAGCTTGCGCATCGTCACCAGGTGCATTTCCAATCCGCAAAGCGTCGGGCGCACGGCTTGAAAGAGCATCCGTTCTTTCTTCACCCATGGTTCCAGATCGATGCCGATCGAACGCATGTTGCGGATCAGTTGACTGGGTGATTCCTCGAAAAGAAACATGAGACAGCGTTCGCCACGCCGGCAGGCCGCATCCGCCAGGTGCGCCGCCAGACTGGTCTTGCCGCTGCCGGCCGACCCCGAGACCAGAATGCTGCTGCCGCGGTAGTAACCCTTTCCACCCAGCATCGCATCCAGGCCCGGAACGCCGCTGAGGACTCGCTCCGCGGATGCGGTGTGAGTGAGCCCCAGCGAAGTCATCGGCAATACGGACAGTCCGCGGTCTCCTATCAGGAACGGATATTCGTCCGCGCCGTGGGCCGAGCCCCGGTATTTGACGATGCGCAGACGCCGGGTCGCAAATTGGTTGTTCACCCGGTGATCCAACAGGATCACGCAGTCGGAAATGTATTCTTCAATGCCGTGCCGCGTCAGCGTGCCGTCGCCGCGCTCCGCCGTGATGATCGCGGTCACGCCTTTCGACTTCAGCCAGCAAAAAAGCCGCCGCAGCTCTGCCCGCAGGATTGTGGTGTTCGTCAAACCCGCAAAAAGCGTCTCCAGCGAATCGAGCACCACCCGTTTCGCGCCGATCGAGTCGATCGCGTAGCCCAGGCGGACAAACAGGCCTTCCAGGTTGAACTCACCCGTTTCTCCTGCTTCATTGTGTTCCACCTGGATATAGTCGATGAGCACCAGGTTCCGGGCGATCAGGTCCGGCAAATCGAATCCAAGCGAGGCCACATTCTGGACGAGTTCCTCCCCGGTCTCCTCGAAGGCCATGATAACGCCCGGCTCCTTGAACCCCAGTGCCCCGCGGACCAGAAATTCGATGGCTAACAGAGTCTTTCCCGATCCGGCTTGCCCGGAAACCAGGGTCGGCCTCCCTTGCGGCAATCCACCGTCCGTGATGTCGTCAAGCCCCTGAATGCCGGTCGGCGATTTAGTCAGTGCGCCAGGGTGCGATTGGCGATGGCCTCTGGTTTTGCTCATGACTCGCCTCCTCTCGTTGATTCGACTATACGGATTTGCGGCCCGTACTTCGCATCGGACATAAGCCTCGTTGAATAGCCCGAAGCAGATTGGGAAGCGGTCCCGAAATGGCATTGCGCGCCACAATGAAAGAGGGCTTTGTGTCCAGAATTCTTAGATCTGCATCTCGAGCGTCCTCCCGAGCCTCCGGCAACCCGAAACCCAACCCCCTGCCCGCCCGCGAGGAATTCGCCGCACCGCGCCCATCCTCCTGTACACTGGAGAGTCAACGGCCATGCAAACGAAACTTTCAATCGGCATCCTGGGCGCGACCGGAATGGTCGGCCAACGCTTTATTCAGCTTCTTGAGCGGCATCCGTGGTTCTACGTCACCTGGGTGGCAGCCAGCGACCGTTCCAGCGGGAAGCCCTACGGCGAGGCCGCTAACTGGCGGCTCGATACCCCCATGCCGGAGCGCATCGCCAGCATGATTGTGTCGCCGGCCGACCCGCTCGCCGCGACGCCCGGCGGCGAACCTGCGCCGAAGATCGTCTTTGCCGCTCTGGACGCCGCCATTGCCCGCGAGCTGGAGCCCCGGTTTGCCGAGGCTGGCTGTGCTGTGATCTCGAATTCCAGCGCCTACCGCATGGCTGCCAACGTGCCGCTGGTTATTCCGGAGATTAATGCCGGCCACCTGCACCTTATCGAGGCGCAGCCGACTTACCGGCATGGGGGTGGTTACATGGTTACCAATCCCAACTGCTCCACCATCGGGCTGGTAATGGCTCTCAAGCCCATCGAAGAGCGGTTTGGGATTGAGCAGATATTTGTCACCACTATGCAGGCGATTTCGGGCGCCGGATATCCGGGCGTTCCGTCCATGGACATTCTGGGCAATGTGGTGCCCTATATCGGCAGCGAAGAAGAGAAAATGGAGGCCGAGACCCTGAAGCTTCTGGGCCGGCTGGAAGGCCATTCCGTAACTCCGCTGGCGGCGCGGATCAGCGCACAGTGTAACCGGGTTGCGGTGGAGGATGGCCACACGGAGAGCGTCTCGATAAAGCTCGGCGGCAAGCTGGGCAGGGCGGTCACGCGCGAGGATATCCTTGCCGCGTGGTCGGAGTTCCGTCCGCTGGCCGGAATGGGATTGCCGACAGCCCCTTATCAGCCCATCGAGTGGGCTGGACAAAACGATCGTCCGCAGCCGCGGCTCGATCGCAATCGCGGCAATGGGATGGCGGTGACGGTGGGCAGGCTGCGGCCCTGCGGCGTGCTGGACTGGAAGTTTACCGTGCTCTCGCATAACACCATTCGCGGGGCAGCCGGCGCGGCCATTCTGAACGCCGAATTGCTGGCCAGCCAGGGCAAGCTGGAACCGATTTTCGAGGTCGCCGCGCGCGCTTGATGCGCCTTTGAACCATGGGAAGATTGGCATGAGCCTGGTAGTAATGAAGTTCGGCGGCACCTCGGTGGAAGACCCCGCGGCCATCGGTCGAACTGCTGCAATCGTGGCTGGACGGCTGGCCCTGGGCAAGCAGCCGGTGGTTGTGGTGAGCGCGATGGCAAGGGTGACCGACCAACTGCTGCGCGCCGCGGCTTCAGCAGCCGCGGGCGACCGCACCGGCGCCCTGGCAATCAGCTCGCGGCTTCGATCCCGGCATCGCGACACGGCAGCCGCGCTGATTAAGGATTTTGCCAACGCGTCCACGTTGCAGAACCTGATCGATCAGAAGTTCGATTCGCTGGATGAAATTCTGCGCGGCCTGGCGGCTATTCTCGAACTCACACCGCGCATTTCCGACCTGATTGTGAGTCATGGCGAGCGCATCTCCAGCCGCATTGTGGCCGCGGCTTTCATCGAGCGCGGCATCGACGCAGTTCATGTGGATGCACGCGACATTGTGATTACCGACTCGCAGTTCCAGAAGGCCGCCCCGCTGGACGCTATCGTGGACAAGCGCGCCCAGGAGCAACTGCT
>Ga0182012_10008582_pt1 | contig 10094 bp, 9 predicted proteins | sample 612S2SmetaG_FD_120486 | JGI IMG/M metagenome (GOLD analysis project Ga0182012, IMG submission 120486) | Permafrost microbial communities from Stordalen Mire, Sweden - 612S2S metaG | ecosystem: Environmental > Terrestrial > Soil > Wetlands > Permafrost | place: Sweden: Stordalen | collected... | reverse complement strand
CGGATCAGATCAGACGCCTTGTCGGCGATCATCAGGGTCGAGGCATTGAGATTGGCCGAGATCATCCGCGGCATGATCGAGGCATCGATCACACGCAGGCCTTGCAGCCCATGCACGCGGAGCTGATCGTCGACCACCGCCCAACTCTTGTCGGCCGGGCCCATCCGGCAGGTACAGCCGGGGTGAAAGGTCGTGGTGCCGCGCTGGGTGGCGGCAGCGAGGAATTCGTCGTCGGTCTGTACGCCGGGCCCGGGAAAATCCTCATAGGCATAATAGGGTTTCAACGGCTCGGAAGCGAGCAGCCGCCGGGCCAGCTTCATGCCGGCGACGATGACACGGCGATCGAGCTCTTCCGCCAAATAGTTGGTCTGAATCACCGGCGGCTCGAACGGATCGGCCGAACGAGCGCGGACATAGCCGCGGCTCTCCGGCCGCTGCTGCCAGGAGGCGACCGTCATTCCGGGCTCGTCCTCGAGTTGTCCCTGCACGCCCTCCTTGTAGCTCGCCGGTGTAAAGGTCAGCTGCAGATCCGAGCTCTCCGTGGTCTCGCCCGAGTGCCAAAAGCAATAGACCATGGTCGGCGACAGCGACAGCAGGCCGCGCCGCGTCGTCGCCCATTTCAGCGCCTCCAGCCACAGACTGACCCCGCGCCGACGTTCGTTGATGGTCTTGATGTTTTTCACACGGGCCACCGAACGCGGCGCGTAATGATCCTGCAATCCCTCGCCGACGCCCGGCAAAGCGTGGCGCACCTCGATCCCGAGCGAGCGCAGCAGGTCGGGCGAGCCGACGCCGGAGAGCTGCAAGAGCTGCGGCGAATTGTAGCTGCCGCCGGCGAGAATGACTTCCTTGGCCGCGCGCACCTGCATCAGAGCGCCGCCCTTGCCTCCTTTGACGTAGCGCACGCCGACCCCGCGTTTGCCTTCGAACAGAATTGCGGTCGCGTGCGCCTGGGTCCGGACATCGACGTTCGCCCGCTTCATCGCCGGATGCAGGAAGGCGGTCGCCGCGCTGACGCGCAGGCCATTTTGAATGGTGCGCTGGGCATAGGAGACGCCTTCCTGGATGGCGCCGTTGTAATCGGGGTTCCTGGGAATGCCGAGGCTGATGGCGCCGGCCATGAAGGCCTCGCAGAGCGGGTCCTTCCAGTCCATGGTGGTCACGGTGAGCGCGCCGTCGCGGCCGCGATAGGTGTCCTCGCCCTCGCCGACGCGCCGTTCCAGCCGCTTGAAATAGGGCAGCACATCCGGATAGCCCCAGCCACGATTGCCGAGCTGCGCCCAGGTATCGAAATCCTGTCGTTGGCCCCGGTTGTAGATGTGACCATTGATCGAGGACGAGCCGCCCAGCGTCTTGCCGCGCGGCGCGTAGATGCTGCGGCCTCCCGTCCACGGCCCTGGCTCCTGTTGATAGGCCCAGTTGATGCTCTTCATGTGAAAGGTCTTGATGAAACCCGCCGGCAGATGGATGTAGGGATGCCAATCGCGGGGGCCGGCTTCCAGCACGCAGATGCGGGTGCCCGGGTCTTCGCTGAGCCGGTTGGCCAAGACCGAGCCGGCGGAGCCGGCGCCGACGATCACATAGTCGAACGTATCCATTGTCGTCCCATTCGCGGCGGTTGAACTACCGCGTCTTGTCGTTGAGTTGATAGCTGAGATGGGCCTTCACCGTCGGCCACTCGGCGGCGATGATGCTGTAAACGACGGTGTCGCGCAGCGTGCCATTGGCTGCGATCTGGTGGCTGCGCAGGATGCCGTCCTGTTTGGCGCCCAGCCGCTCGATGCCGCGCCGGCTCTGATGATTGAAGAAATGCGTGCGGAATTCGACGGCGATGCAATCGAGTGTCTCGAAGGCATGGGTCAATAGCAGGCATTTGCACTGGGAATTGACCGCGCTGCGCTGCACCCTCTTGGCATACCAGGTCGAACCAATCTCGACCCGCCGATTGGCGGCATCGATATTCATGTAGGTGGTCATGCCGGCGATGTCGCCGTTGGCGTCGAACACCGTGAATGGCAGCATGGCGCCCGCCGCCTGCAGCGCGAGCCGGCGATCGATCTCCTTGGCCATATCCTCGGGCCTTGGAATGGAGGTGTACCAGAGCTTCCAGAGCTCGCCGTCCCTGACAGCTTCTGACAGGCCGTCGCGATGATGCTGGGACAACGGCTCTAGGCGCGCGTGCGAGCCCTGCAGCGATACCGGCCCAAGCCAAGGCATCGATCACTCCTCACCGTCATTGCCAGCGAAAGCGACGAAGCAACTCACCACCATTTTGTTTAGACGTGGATTGCTTCGCTCGCGCTCGCAATGACCAAATTGGCGTTCGTTGTTGGTCATCACTTGGTCAAGAAATTCAGCGGCAGGCCGGGCCGGGCCCAATTCATCGCGATCAGTTCGCCCCTGCCAGACAGCGTGATATAGGCAGTCTTCAACTCCGGGCCGCCGAAGGCGATGTTGGTGGTGACGCGGTCGCCGGTCGGCACCTGTTCGACCACGGTACCGTCCGGCCCGATCACCGAGATACAGCCCGAGATTAAAGTTGCGACGCAGATGTTGCCATGAGCCTCAACGGCGAGCGAATCGAACATCTGGTAGCCGCCGAGCCCCGCGATCGGCTTGCCGCGCTCGCCGCGATAGATCACGTCGCGCGGCCTTACCTCGCCGGGTGCGGCCAGATCGAACGCCCACAGCCGCGCTGTCGGCGTCTCCGCGACATAGACGGTGTTTTCATCCGGCGACAGCCCGATGCCGTTGGCCGGCAACATGCCGAATACGCCTTCGATGATCTCGGTCATGCCGGGCCTGATGTAATAGAAGGCGCCGACATCCATGTCGCGGGCGCGGCGCTTGCCGAGATCGGTAAACCAGAGGCCGCCATGGCGGTCGAACACCAGATCGTTCGGTCCCTTCAGCGGATGCGCGCCGCATCTGTCGACGACTGTTTCGACCTTGCCGGAGGCGAGATCGACGCGCTGGATCGAGCCGCCGATATATTCGTGCGGCTCCGGCGCGCCCGGCATCAGGGTGCCGCGCGAGGGGATCCAGCTAAAGCCGCCATTGTTGCAGATGTAGCATTTGCTATCGGGACCGATCGCGGCTCCGTTGGGGCCGCCGGGAATTCGTGCGACCACGTCTTTGCGCCCGTCCGGCCACACCCGGGTCAGCCTTTGGCCGCGGATCTCAACCAGCAGCACCGATCCGTCCGGCATCACCACCGGCCCTTCCGGGAATTCGAGACCGCTGGCGAGCACGCGAACATCGGACATCAAATCCTCCCGGCTCTTTCTTGGGCGCGCGGGCGGATTTTAACATTGGTCGCGCGCGCACAACTTTCGTTAGGCGCCGGTTATGGCAAAGTCACCACCGCTTGCCAAGCAATCCCCTGCCAGGACCGCGCAGGGCAGCCCAGCGCGGACTGCCTAGGCTCTCACCGGCACCCATATTTCGAGGCCGCCATTGCCGGTCAGCGGATCGAATTTTTCGTCATAGCGCTCGAAGTTGGGCGCGTCCGCCACCTTCAGACCCGACGATGGCAGCCAGTGGTTCCAGATCGCATTGATCGTGCGGCGTATGGAAGAGATGTGGTCGCGGTGAGTGAACAGGGCGTAGCGCTGTTCGGGAATACGCACGCGGCTGAACTCCCGCGGTAGGCCGGAGAATTCGGAGACTTCGACACCGGCGATATAGTCGAAATTGCCGGCGTCATCGCCGTTGCAGCAGACGCCGTAAGCCACCTTGCCGATCCGGCCGGGAATGCTGTCGACCGACTGGTGAAAGCGTTGCCACTGGCCGGGAATGCCGGCGCCGTTTTCGTGGTTATGGCGCTCGCCGACGCCGGCGACGAGAAAGGCCCTCCCGGTTTCAAAACGCGGCGCCTGCAGATTTTCGGTGGCAGTTGAAATCATCCGGATCGGCTCCTGAAGTCTGAGATTGTCGAGACGCGCCAGACTGCGGACTGCTTCGGGCGTCATCCCGAAATGATCGCGGAAGGCACGAGTGAACGCTTCGTGAGAGTTGTAATCCGCATCCAGCGCCAGCTGCAGAATATCAGGGGCGCCGGCCGCGAGCGCGCGCGCCGCCTCGCTGAGGCGCCGAGCCCGCACATAGCGCATCACCGAAAACCCCGTCGCCGCGGCGAACGCCCGCACGAGGTGAAACCGCGAAACTTCGGCGACGGCCGCGATCTCGTCGAGCGTCAACCCGCCGCCAAGGTGGCTTTCGATGAACCAGAGCGCTTTCTGGGCCGGATTCACGGATCACGAGCTCGCATTCGGAACGGCTGCATCCTAATGGTTTGGCTCGCGCTTCATTTGACAATCCTTGCGCTGCCAGCGTCCGCGCCAAGAAAATTCCTTCAGCCACCGTGCCATGCGAGGCGACAACAGGCGGGCGAGGCTCCTGCCGCCACTTTACTTTGCGCCGTCTTTCGCCAACGGCGCATCCTTGACCGGTGACGTCACGGCTCTCTTGTTCGTATCCTCGATCGCCTTCCTCTGCGCTGCCTGCAGATCGTCCACGGTCTTCTGCAGTGCGACAACGGCAGCCTTCAGCGTCTCGACCTGCGCCTTGGCGGCATCCAGCTTCTGCTGATAGTCGGCGGCGAGTTTTGTCATCGTCTTCTGCAGGAAATCGATGTTGCTCTGCAGGCAACTGGTGCGACGCTCCATGTTCTTTTCGACCGTGCAGATCTCGATGCCCGGAATATCCTGCGCGGTTGCGCGGCCGGGTCCCAGCAGGCAGGCCGCAAGCATCAAGGAGGCGGCGGGTGCGACGCGGCCGGTCATGGAAATCCTCATCTGAAATGCCGCTCGGCCGAGCGTCAACTTACTGGGGGCAGAACCCCGCGGTCGAAGCTACACCACGAAGCTACCACACTGAAACCTCATTCGCGCGTTGAGGTTCGCAGTCCGCGTCCCGTCGAACGGTTTTGGACACCCGCGGTTATAATACGAGCGGCGCGCTTGGCGCGCTTTACGGAGATACTGGAATGGCAACGCGCGAACGACGTCTGGCCGAATTCAATGGCGCAGGAGAACCGCCGCCGGATCAGCCGGTCCAGGTGCTATGCGAGGACCACAGCGGCACCTATCAGCTGCCCTTCGCCTGCCGCTTCGTCAATGGCGAGTGGCGCAACGAAGAGTCCGGAGGCGCCGTTCAGGCAACCGTGGTCGGTTGGCGCCTGCAGCGCTCCTGAGCGAACGCAGATCTGCAAAACCCCAAGCCTGGCTCGCGCTGTCTCAAAATGCGACGGAGTGCCGGACTGTTTTAAGCTTCGGAACGCGCCCGGAACGAAAGGCGCCCGAATCGGACTTTTGGTTCCGTGCGCAGGTGTTCACGGCTAGATGGCGGTACCCCCAAAGTCATTTTGCACCAGATACAGCGCGACCACGCTCAAAGCCTGATAATCACAGGCGCCAAAAGTTAATCCTGACAATGGTCGGGGAAAATGAGAGCCGTTTCGAGTACCCCTGAATTTCTGGGTATAATAATACTTTCGCCGCGGCCCAGATGACGCTATTTTAGCCAGTCTCCCACCGGCCAGCACGCTATTTCCAGGGTGTAACCGGCGGCACCTTATCGGTGGCGGGCGGCATGTCGACGGTCTTGAAATCGGCCGGGCTGACGATTTCCAGATATTCCATATCCGGCGAGTAATCGAACAGATAGTGCACGATCCCCGGCCGTTGATGCACCACGTCGCCGGCCTGCACCAGGGTCGGCTTGTCCTCGTACATGAAGCGCGCCCAGCCCTTCATCATGATCACAATCTGGAAATCGCAATCATGGCGATGCCATCCGGTGCCATCTTCCGGCGGCATGTCGGAATTGGCCTTGACCAGATGACAGATCACCTGGCCACCGGTCGCATCCGCAATGCCGAGGTCGCGATATAGAAAGAAGTCGCGCAAGCCACCGCCCTTGAATTCGGTTTCGCCTGGCTTGACGTGGGAAAATTTGCTGACGACGGCATGCTGATTCATCTCGCGGCCTCCATGGTTGAAGTGAATGCAATCGCGACGACCGGGGGAGCGTCCATATTTATAGCAGCGGGATCGCCGTGCTCGCAGCTCCCTAGGGTTATGCGAGAATCACGCCAGCCACCGCGGGTTTCCAGATCCGCAGCTGGCAAAGCAGTGGAAGCCGCTGGACGCCATCCGAAAATTCGGCGCGAGCCATGGAAACCGAGTCAGTAACGGCGGCTGCCCCGTCGTCCTCGATGGCACCCACTTGAGCAGCGGCTGCCCGATGCTTGGGCTCCGCACCCAGGCAGCCTAGCCGCCAACGCTGCCTAATATTCCACCTCAAGCTCTTCGATATCGGCAGGCTCGGCCTTGGCGGCCTCGATCCATTCCTGCATTTCCGGCAGCGCCATGATCATGTCGGCATAGGTCTTCAATCCCGGCTCGAGCTTGACATCGTAGGTCATGAATCGGGTCACGACCGGCGCATACATGGCGTCGGCCATGGTGCGTTGTTTGCCGAACAGAAAGGGTCCGCCCGACTTGGCCAGGCATTCGCGCCAGATCGCGCAGACCCGATCGATGTCGGCCTGGGCGCGGGACCAGATCTTGAAGCCCGGGAAATGACCCTTCAGATTGACCGGGAGCGAGGCCCGTAGCGTGGTGAATCCGGAATGGATCTCGCCGCAGATCGAGCGGCAATTCGCCCGCAGGACGCGGTCGGCCGGCAACAGGCCGGCGTCCGGCATCACCTCGTTGAGGTATTCCGCGATCGCCAGCGTGTCCCATACCGTGGCGCCCTCATGGCGCAAGCACGGCACCAGGATCGAGGATGACAACAGCAGGATTTCGGCTCGTGCCGAGGCATCGTCGGGCGCGGTGATGATTTCCTCGAACTCCAGGCCAGAGAACCTGGTCAAGAGCCAACCGCGCAGCGACCATGACGAATAGTTCTTGCTGCTGATGGTCAGTGTCGCCTTCGCCATGTAGCCCTCCCCCTCGACGCCGCCCGGTCCGGCGGGCACTTCATCTCGCCCGAGGTGCCGGCGTGATGCCTAATGTTTATGCTTTAGCGCATTTTGCGCAGCAAGCGACATGCCAGTTTACAGGGCTATTTGACTCTTTGCTGGCTTCGTTATTGCATGCGAGGCTGGCGGGGGCGGATTGATGATGTCTATGATGTATCAGGCCTATCAGAACCACATGGACCTCACGGCGCCATGGCGTAGCGGGGCTGCCTATGCGCTCAAATATCTCAACCTCGTCCCGCAAGGGATCTCTGACAAGCTGTTCGGGCGGCTCGCCGCCGCACTTGAACTGATCTCGCGCACCTCCCTCACCTATACCCGCCCGGCCTACGGCATCGAAAAGGTGATGGTCGGCAACCATGAGCGGCAGGTGGTCGAGGAGGTGACCTACGCGACACCGTTCGGTTCGCTGTTGCATTTCAAAAAGGAAAAGTCACCGGAGCAGCCGCGGCTGTTGCTGGTGGCACCGATGTCCGGCCACTTTGCCACCTTGTTGCGCAATACCGTGCAAACCCTGTTGCAGGATCACGACGTCTACATCACCGATTGGCATAATCCGCGCGACATTCCCCTCGACCAGGGCAAGTTCGGGCTCGACGAATATACCGAGCACCTCATCACCTTTCTCGACCAGATCGGACCGCGCTCGCATATGGTCGCGATCTGCCAGCCCTCGGTATCGGCGCTGGCCGCTGCCGCCATCATGTGCGAGGATAATCACCCGGCACGGCCAGCCACGCTGACGCTGATGGCGGGTCCGATCGACACCAGGATCCAGCCCACCAAGGTCAATCAGTTCGCCACCAGCAAGCCGCTGAAATGGTTCGAAGAGAACCTGATCAATTACGTCCCGATCCAGTGCAAGGGCGCATTCCGCCAGGTCTATCCCGGCTTCGTCCAGCTCACCGCCTTCGTGTCGATGAACCTGGAACGTCACATCAAGCAGCACATCGATCTCGCCGACCACCTCGCCCGCGGCGAGAAGCAGAAGGCCGAAACCATCAAGACCTTCTATGACGAGTATTTTGCGGTGATGGACTTGCCGGCCGAATTCTACATTGAAACCATCCGCGATGTGTTCCAGGAGCATTTGCTGCCGCAGGGTAAATTGACCTATCGTGGCCGCCCGGTGAATCCCGCCTCGATCAAGCGGATGGGACTGATGACGGTGGAAGGCGAGAAGGACGACATCTGCTCGATCGGCCAGACGCTGGCGGCGCAGGATCTCTGCACCGGCGTGCGCACCTATCGCAAGGTGCACCACATGCAGGCCGGCGTCGGCCACTACGGCGTGTTCAGCGGGCGGCGCTGGAACAACGAAATCTACCCGCTGCTGCGCGATTTCGTCCACGTCAATTCGTGAGCTCGTGGGGCGGATCGTGATCCGCCATTATTGATCTCGATTCAATTTTCGAACAGCCATGAGGACCATCGGCTCGCAATGACCCGCCGGGCCATCGTCGATCTATGCCAGCGCCGGTTTCCAAGATAACATCCATCCATCAGCAAGGGCGATCGCTCAGGAATCGCCTCGGGAGGAATGCATGCGGTTGAATTTGATATATCTGCGCGTCTCGGGTTTCTGCATCGCCGCGGCGCTGCTAGTGGCCGGTCCGGCCAGCGCGGCCGAAGTCAAGGTGATGATCTCGGGCGGCCTGACCGCCGCCTACAAGGCCCTGATCCCGGACTACGAGCGCGCCAGCGGCAATACGGTCGTGACCGCCTATGGGCCGTCGATGGGCACCACCTCCAATGCCATACCGGTGCGGCTGGCGCGCGGCGAGCCGGTCGACGTGCTGATCCTGGTGGGCTACGCGCTCGGCGATCTGATCAAGCAAGGCAAGGCTGTTGCCGATAGCCGCGTCGATCTGGTGCGCTCGCCGATCGGTGTCGCCGTGCGTGCCGGCGCGCCAAAGCCGGACATCAGCTCGGTCGATGCGCTGACGCGCGCGCTCAAGGCGGCGAAATCGGTCGCCTATTCCGACAGCGCCAGCGGCGTCTATGTCAGCACCGAACTGTTTTCGCGGCTTGGAATTGCCGACGAGATGAAAGGCAAGGCCAGAATGATCCCCGCCACCCCGGTCGGCGAAGTCGTCGCGCAAGGCGAGGCCGAGATCGGCTTTCAGCAGATCAGCGAGCTGATGCCGGTCAAGGGTATCGACATCGTCGGGCAGCTGCCGGCCGAGGTCCAGAAGATCACGATCTTCTCGGCCGGCATCTCGACCACCTCCAAGGAGCCGGATGCGGCGCAGTCGCTGATCAAATACCTCTCCTCAGCCCAGGCTGCCCCGGTCCTCGCCAAGGCCGGCCTCGACCCGATCCATGGCGGCGACAAATGATCGCTGCCGTCGAGGCTGGCGGCAGGCGCCTCTGCCCGATGGCGGTGTCTGCATGCATGATGGAATCTGGAGATATCGATGAGTGTTACCGGCAAACTGAGAGCGCTGATGCCTGCCGATATTCTGGCGCGCAAAGGCGCTCAACCGATCGTCTGTCTCACGGCCTACAGCACACCAATCGCACGCGTGGTGGACCAGCATTGTGATCTCGTGCTTGTCGGGGACAGTGTCGGAATGGTGGTGCATGGACTTCCCTCGACCCTCGGCGTGTCATTGGAAATGATGATCATGCATGGCGAAGCGGTCCGCCGTGGCCTCGACCGGGCACTGATGGTGGTGGATATGCCGTTCGGGAGCTACGAAGGCAGCCGGGAAACCGCTCTGCGAAATGCCAGCACCATCATGGCCCGCACCGGCTGTGCGGCCGTGAAGCTGGAGGGGGGCGAGGTGATGGCAGAAACCATTCACTTCCTCGTTCAACGCGGAATTCCGGTGATGGGACATGTCGGTCTGACCCCCCAGTCGATCCACACCTTGGGCGGCTACAAAGTGCAAGGGCGCGGCAGCGATGCTGAACGGGTCGAACGGGACGCGCGCGCGGTGGCTCAGGCGGGAGCCTTCAGCGTCGTCCTTGAAAAGGTTCTCGAGCCTACGGCGCGCGCGATAACGGCGTCGCTTGAGATTCCCACGATCGGCATCGGCGCCTCGGCATCGTGCGATGGACAAATCCTTGTTGTCGACGACATGCTTGGAATGTTCGTCGAGTT
>Ga0182012_10008576_pt1 | contig 10097 bp, 9 predicted proteins | sample 612S2SmetaG_FD_120486 | JGI IMG/M metagenome (GOLD analysis project Ga0182012, IMG submission 120486) | Permafrost microbial communities from Stordalen Mire, Sweden - 612S2S metaG | ecosystem: Environmental > Terrestrial > Soil > Wetlands > Permafrost | place: Sweden: Stordalen | collected... | reverse complement strand
GTGGCCATGCGGTCGAGGTGCACGAGCTTCGGCGCAACGGCGAGCATCACCGACGTCTCGGCACGGTTGGCATGGACGTCCTCCCCGTCAGCCGTGACCACCGCCTGCACCTCGGGGTCGATGGCCCACCAACCCACTACCGCCGTGCGCAGGTCGGGTCGCTCATGGCGCAGAGTGTCGGTCGCACACATGAGGCTGAACTGGTTGCCGAAGTGGGCGTTGACCACGAGGAAGCGGGAGAGGCCCGATTCCGATGCCCATTCGATGCTGCGGCGCAACATGAGCGCCAGCTCCTCGGGCGAAAGCGAGAGCGTGCCCGGGAGCTGGGTACCGTGCCCATAGCTGCAACCGATCGGCAAGGCAGGGAGGACGAGGGCCCCCGTCCGTTCGGAGGCCGCCTCGCACAGCGCGGTGGCGATGATGGTATCGGTTCCCGTCGGCAGATGGGGCCCGTGCTGCTCGGTCGCCCCCACCGGGATCAGTGCGACTTCGTTGGGGCGCGCCCCGAGATGCGCGCCGACATCAGGCCAGGCGAGATCCTCCCACCGCACCGGGCCCATCAGCTCAACTCATCCTCAAGAAATAGTCGCGCTCCCAGTCGGTGACCTGCGCGTGGTAGTCGTTCCACTCCGCCAACTTCATTGCCACATAGGTGGACTTGAAATCGGCGGGGAAGACGGTCGCCGCCAGTGGGTCCTGGTCGAATGCTTCGATCGCCTCGAGGAGGTTGCGCGGCAAGCGCGCTGATACCGCACCGTCGCGGGCCGCGGCCGCCTGCCACTCGTACGTGATGTCCTCTATGGGGTCGCCCGGATCGAGGCCTTCGGTGACACCCTCGATCCCCGCTGCGAAAAGAAAGGCAGCCGCGATGTAGGGGTTGGCCATGGAATCGACCGACCGGTTCTCGACACACGGCCGGTTGCGGGGCAGCCGCAACATGCAGCTCCGGTTGTTGTCGCCATAGGCGGCCCACACCGGGGCCCACGACACCGTCCCGTCGGCCAGCCGCGGCTGCAGGCGCTTGAACGAATTGACGGTCGGAGTGCACACGGCAGCGAGTGCGGGAGCATGGCGCAGGATGCCGGCGACGAAGGAGTAGGCGATTTTGCTCCACCCGCGCCCGCGCTCGTCGTCGGCGTCGCGGAACACGTTCTCGCCGGTGGCGATGTCGACGAGGCTCATGTTGAAGTGCGCTCCCGAGCCCCACGACTCCGTGTAGGGCTTCGGCATGAAGGTGGCGAACATGCCGACCTGCTTGGCCATCTGCTTGACCATCAGGCGGAACAGGGTGAGGCGATCCGCCATCTGGAGCACGGGCGCGAAGTCGAAGTCGAACTCGTACTGCCCGTCGCCTCCCTCATGGTCGAAGCTGAAGACACCGAATCCGGCCTCGTTCATCGCCTTGACGATGGGGTCGAGGAATCCCATCGCGTCCATGGTCGACTCGACGTCGTAGGCCGGGCTTGGACGCAACTGCCCGCTGGACGCGGTGGGTTCGAGATACCCGTGAGGACGATCCGGGGCCGAGGCCATCTGCTTGGGGTCGTGCACGATGTACAACTCGGGCTCGACGCCGAGGCACATACCGAACCCCGCATCCTTGGCCGCCTCGACCTGGCGCTTCAGGATCGACCTGGTGCAGTGGGCGAACGGGGTCTCCCCTCCGAAATACAGGTCCGCCGTCATCATGGCGAACCGACGGTCCCACGGCAGGATGACCAGCGTCTCGGGATCGGGCATGGCGACGCATTCGTCCTCATTGGGCGTCATCAGACCCAGATTGCCGATGCCACGGGGGGTGTAGCGCTCGTGACCGGCCAGCAGGGCTCCGAAATGGTCGATGGGCACACACTTGGACTTCGCCCGCCCGCTGATGTCGATGAACGAGGCGAAGACGTACTCCACTCCCTGGGCGGCCAACGCTTTCGCCCACTCCCTGTCCCCGTCGGTGACTTCACGCACCGTGTCCATGAGCCGTTCCTTTCTTAGCTGCGTCCTTACAGCCGGCCGCTGGAACCTGGGCAACGAAAAACCCAGAGGTCAGCGATCTCCCGGGCTTTTGTCCCTCCGTGTCACGGCCGGAGAGGCTCCGTCCGTGTGCACCTCTCGGACCAGACTCCCTCGTCGAGGGACGGAACCCTAGGTGCTGGCTGATTTGCGATCTGCTACCGGTTCACTGGTTCGATTCGCTCCGATAGTCCACCTCGGCTGACGATATTCGTAACCGGTGTCAACCTTGTTTCCCTACGATGAACGCTGTGTTACCGGCTCAACCGGGATGCAGGCCGTCGAGGAGGACGGTGTAGGGCGCCGACACGACGTGGCCCTGCGGCAGGCCCTTGAGCCACGGCTGCGCCACGAAGACGTCGTTGCGGTTGGCCAGGTTGTAGAAGCAGCCGGACTGCTCCTCCAGGTCGCCGGCCTTCCCGAAGAGCGCGACGTTGTCGGTGGCCAGAGCCTGTGACAGTTCGGTGTCAAGGTTCGGGACCGTGCACTGGAGGAAGTTGGCGCCACCCGTGGTACCCCAGAAGATGTGACCACTTTGGTAGGGGTCGTAGGCGTCGGGCCAGACGTACTCCACGAGGAGCCCGGGAGCGTTTGCCGGAACAGTTCCGGGAGGGGACCAGCCGTAGACGGTACCTGTCGGATACCCGACGGAGCTGACCTGGAGGCCGGTCTGGTCCAGCTGGGCCACCAAGATGGAGGCGATCAGCTGGTCAGAAGGCGAGCTGGTGTCGTACCCGACGGTGAGGGTCCGTTGCGATGCGGGCAGCGACGCCACCAGCTTCTTCAGAGCACCAGGGTCGTAGGCGTCGTGCTGCACCGCCAGGTTCGTCGGCACCATGCCGCGGGGGTACACCTGCTTGGCCACGGTGCCGACCCCGGAGTAGACCTCACTGACAATCTGCGGCACGTTGATGGCGTGGAGAACCGTGAGCCGGTGGGCCGCAGTGGTGAGGAAGCCCGATTTGGGATTCACGTACACGGCCTCGGACTGCTGCGTGGGCAGCGAGTAGACCTTCACGCTCGAGTCCTTCTGGTACGACTTTATGGCCTGGTTCGTCAGGTCGTGGAGCATGGCCGCGATCTGACCGCTGTTGAACTCGGATTCTTGCGTGTTGAAGTTGTCGATGACAGGAATGTTGATCGTCGTGTAGTACGGCTTCTTGCCCCAATAGTTGGGGAAGGCCTTCATCTGGTACTTCACGCCGACATCTGCCTCGGTGAGCTCGTAGGGGCCGCTTCCGAGATCGTGGGTCTTGAGGTAGGTCTGGTCGTCGTCCGTACCGGCATGCGCGGCAAGGCCGGTCGGGCTGTACATCCGCGGGCCGTACGCCGAGGCCAAGAAGTCGAGGAACGAGCCGTTAGGGGCAGTCAGGTTGATGACGGCCGTGTAGGGGCTCGGGGTGGTGACCGACGCCACCGCCTGCGCCATGTAGGCCGGCCCGCCGTCGACAGCCGAATCGCGGGCGATCGAGGGGCCCACGGCCGCTGAAGTGAACGGGGTCCCGTCGTGGAACTCGACACCGTGACGGAGCTGGAACGTGTAGGTCTGGTCGTTGGGGGACACCGTCCAGCTCGTGGCCAGATCAGGTTCGATGACACGTTTCGCCGTCCCAGGCTCGTACTGCACGAGCCCGTCGTACATGTTGTCCTGGAGCAAGAGGCCTTCACCGGCATAGAAGACCGCAGGGTCCGGCGGCTGACCGGGGTCCTGCAGGAACGACAGGGTGAGCGTGTGCGACGTGGGGAATGAGGCGGCCGAGGCGGCCGGCGCGCTCCACACGAATGCGGTCAGCACCAGGCTCGCCACACCAACCGATGCGGCAATGGCTTTCGCCCGCCCCGTGAATGCGTTCATCTACCAACCTCCGTTAGCTCCGGTGCAGCAGTGTGTGTTGCGGTAATCCCTGACGTGAACGCGGCGACCACGGCGTCGGTGAGCAGCCTGGCGCCGTGCTGGAGGTACTCCATGGCGTCGAGTGCGGCGTCGTGACGCGCGGTGCTCGAGCCCAGACAGCAGTCCTCCACCACCCGCACGTGGTAATCGCGCTGGTGCGCGTCCACGAAGGTGTAGTGGACGCAGACGTCGGTGAGGGTCCCGATGAGGACGAGGGTTCCGACCTGCAGCCCGCGCAGCAGAATCTCGAAGTCGGTGCCGAAAAAGGCGGAGTAGCGCCTCTTCACCACGAGGTACTCATGGGCCACGCCGTGCCTGGGAGTGAGGGTCGGCCACAGGCCGGTGGAGGGTTCGTCTTCGAGGCAGTGCACGGACTCGGAGCCGTCGAGTTCACGCCCGAAGTCAATGCCCGTTCTCCTGTGCGCCTCCTGGGTGAAGATGACGGGCACATTCCCCACCCTGGCCGCCGCCAGAATCCGCTCGGCTCTATCGATGACATCGCCCTGACCGGCGGCCCTCTCTATCCCCGATGCCGCCGACGGCAGGACCAGGTCCTGCTGCAGGTCGATCACGACAAGGGCCGGGCGGCCCATGAAGGGTCCCGATCCGCCCGGCTCCGACTGCGACACTGCCCTCCTTCGATGCGCGCGTCTCTTAGGTGAACGCGCGCCGTGCCGCTAAGAGAAACAGTTGTTTGTTTCGGACAAAGTGCGGCAGAGTTTCATCTTTGTGAACACAGTTCACCGACTGGTGACCACGATCGACCCACCCGAAGGGTGCGCGGCAAAGGACGTCGCCGTAAATGTCCGGTAAATGAGCCGGATTTCGGGCTCGTCGACAAACGGGAACGGAGGGGTCGCGGATCAGGCGACGAGTTGCGCTGCAATGGCTGCGAAGCCCTGGGCGCCACGCCGCAACGAGTCGAGCGTGATGTGCTCGTCCACTTGATGGGCGATGTGCTCGACACCCACGCCGAAGCCGATGGTGGGGATTCCCAATTCCCCGGCGAAGAAGGACCCGTTGGTGCAGAACGAGTAGTGCGTCGGGGTGCTGTCGATGCCGACGGAGTCGAGTGCCGCCACGGCACCTCGGACCAGATCGGAACCATCGTCGGTCCACCACGCGGGCTCGAACTCAGGGAGCGTGAACTGCGTACCGGTCCACGTGCAAAAGTCAGCCGGGCAGATCCCGACCTCGACGGCCGGTTGCTCCGCCCACCCCGACAGCGCGGTCTCGGCACAGGCGCGGACCTCCTGCAGCAGCGCATCGGATGTCTGTCCGGGCAGGAACCGGCAGTCGAAGCGGGCCGTCGCCTCACCGGGCACCGTGGACACGGACGGGTACGGCTGCGACGCAATGTCGATGCACGTGATGTCACGCACCCCGAGTTGTGGGTGGGTGGGGTGACCGAGGGCGGAGACGGCCACGATGATCGAGGCCAGGGCCTCGGAAGCATTGATGCCCCGGGAGCGGTGACCGGCGTGGCACGCCCGTCCGACCACCCTTACACTCAGCTTGGCTCGACCCCGCTGTCCTATGCACAGCCGGGTATCACTCGGTTCCGATGTGACGGCGAAGTCGGGGCGGAACCGGTCGACGAAGGACGCGAGGGCCGCTCCCTCGAGTTCCTCCTCGCTCACGCTCGCCGTGAGCGCCACGGTGCCTCCGAAGCTCCCGCGGGACGCCTTCGCGGCTGCGATCCCGTGCGCCGCCGCCGCTATCGACCCTTTCTGGTCGCAGATGCCCAGTCCGTAGAGCCGCCCTTCGATGATCTGGGCGCCGAAGGGGTCGACCGACCATCGCTCTTGCGAGTGCAGCGGGATCGAGTCGATGTGGCCGTCGATCAGCAAGCGAGGGCCTGCGCCCGAACCCATGATCCCTATGGCGTTGCCCACCTCGTCGACTTCGACGTGGTCGAATCCGAGCGAGCGGAAGCGTTCCACGCTCAGCTCGACCGCGGCCGACTCGCGACCGGACTGGCTCGGGGTCCTCGCCAACGCGGAGGCGAAATTGAGCAGCGAGCCGTCGTCGATTTCGAAACGCCCCGGCGAGCCCGACTCAGTCGCTCCCATCGCGGCACTGTACCGATCGAATGTCTCGTGGAGACGTCCCCGAGGTGAACTGCCTGTTAACGCGCACGGCGGGTCGGCACACGGTGACGATCATCCCGGCGCCTCCCCTGCCGTGGTCACACCGGTTCACCCGCATCAGGCAGGGTTCGCTCTATCGACCGCACTTTGCGTGTACTCCACGATGCGGGCGAAGAGTGCGGTGGCCCGCTGGAGATCAGGTGAGGCGGCAGGGACGGGCGCGGCCAGCGAGGTGGCCAGTTCATCCGCATGCGCAGCGTCAGTCGCATGGAGCAGCGCGATGCCGAAATTGGTGGCCGCACGCACCGCACTTGCGTCGAGGGTCCACACCGTCTCGAAGCGCCGGGCGCTGTCGACCGTCCCCGGCGGGGACGGAAGCTCCCAACCGGCCACGCACGCTGAGTACCCCGGCGCGTCGCACACCAGCACCCACTCCCGGAGAACGGGCGAGTCTGGGGGTAGGGACACTTCTCTCGCGTGTGCACGGCGTTCCCGGCTGCGTTCGAAGTCGGCGAAGACCACGGTCTGCTCGGATGTCCTGTTCAGCTCGTTCCAGCGGGACTCGGACTGCCGGTAGAACCGGGCATGTTGGAACGCCCCCATCAGCACCGGGCGCCTCGCCTGGGCCAGGCATTCATCTTCCATCGCGGCGGTCACGGCTCCCAGGGCGCGCTTGGAGAGGACGTGGGACCTGAGCTGATCGTCGGCTGACCGGAGAGTGGAGAAGAAGGAAGTGGCCCGCGGGGCCGCGGCCTCCGTTGCCTGCCTGATTGCCATCGACACCGGGAGTCCCGAGCGTCGTAGACGGGTCACCTCGGTCACGAGGACCGCCTGCTGGCCGTCGTAGCGACGATGGCCGGCGTCGAGCCGCACCGGCGTCGGGAATCCGTACCTCGCCTCCCACGATCGGAGCGTCGCCGTGGGGACCCCTGTCCGTCGCGACAACTCGCCGATGCTCAAAAGGGACGCCCGCCCAGTCCCGAATGTAGGCACATTGCATAGATTAGTGCATACATCTGCATCAGTGTTCGCTAGAGTCGGGAGGTGGAGAAGCGAGGAGCACAGGCCCGTCAGGGTTGCGAGTGCAACATGCCGCCATGTCGATGGCGGCGGAAAGCGAGGCGTCGGAATGTCGGATCACCTCATGTCGGATCTGCACGGCGCGCTGCCACAGGAGTCAAATGAGGGGGATATCGACAGTGAGGACCTTCGCCGAGTCGTGTGGATCCCCGGCGAGTTCGACGAACAGGCGTGGCGGCGCTCAGCGGCGTGCCGTCACGTCGATCCTTCGGTGTTCTTCCCTGTCGGGTTGACCGGCCCGTCGGTCCAACAGATCGCCGATGCAAAAGCCGTCTGCCAGGGCTGCCCGGTCCGACTCGTTTGTCTGCAGTACGCCCTGGCCAACCACCATGACGACGGGGTGTGGGGCGGCTACGACGAGGGGGAGCGGCGCGAACTTCGGCGCAAGTGGCGCCGACTTGGCAGCCCCCTGCGGCTGGTGTCGGGAGCATCTTCGGGTTTGGCCGACGTCTGCGACCACGACAGTGCCTACGTTTTCGACCACGACAACTCAGAGCCGTCGGGCTGGACCCCCGAGGCGAGCTGAGATCAGGTCAGGCGGCCCCGGTCTCGCGTGAGTGATATATACTCGACCAACTGTTGAAGATATACTCTTTTCGTGAGCAAGCATCTGGTCGATATCGATGACGACCTCCTCGCCGAGGCCACCACCACACTGGGGGCGTCGACGATGAAACAAACCGTCAACCGCTCCCTCGAATCGGTGGTGCTGGCTGCTCGCCGCCGCAATCACGCCGATCGACTGACGGCGATGGCCGGACTCGACCTGGACGATGCCTCGGTCATGTCCGGCGCGTGGCGCTGAACGCCCGATACCTGGCCGACAAGAGCGCGCTTGCCCGCTTTCCGCATCCTGTGGTCGGGGCACGGCTCCGGCCACTCATGGAGGACGGACTGATCGCCACCTGCGCCATCGTGGACCTCGAGGTACTTTTCTCCAGCCGGAGACTCCCTGACTACGAGGCCGTCCTCCTCGAACGTCGAAGCCTCGACCGCGCCCCCATCACGCCCGAGGTACTCGACCTCGCCGTCGATCTCCAACACGAACTGGCCAAGCGGGGACAGCACCGCCTGGGCATCGCAGACCTCATCATCTCGGCGGCCGCCCGGTCGGCGGGACTCGTCGTGCTTCACTACGACGCCGACTTCGAACGGATAGGGGCCGTCGGCGGTGCCGAAGGGGAGTGGATCGCTCCCAAGGGCAGTCTCTGATCACTGCGAGAGTCGAGCGATCCCGTGAGTCCCGCTTGGTGTCACCAGAGGCCGCTCTTCCGCTGGCCGGGCAGGCTACTCAGCGACTGCGATCTCCCGCTCGAATCTTCGACCGTGCCACTCAGCTGGAGGCCACGGTCGAGATGCTCGAGACCAGCGTGCTCGTGATGTGGACGTCTTCGAACGAGTCGCCACTCTGCTGCTGGCCTTCATCGCAGTTGATCCCGATGAAGCCCCCGGGTGCGAGCGACACGACTCCTTGGAGGTACAACTGCGTAAAGGTGCTGTTCCCATCGGCACTCGTGGAGTCAAGGGTGACGGTGGAGCCGCCCGGATTGGCGGCGACCAGGTCACAGGTCCAGGTGGTGGCGGGGTTGCTCGCGGCACCCTGGACACCGATGGCTCGGGCTACGACCGAGAAATCTCCTCCCGACGAGAGCGTCTGAGTGAGCACCCGCTCGGACTGACCGTTGGGATCGTTGATGTCGCCGCTGGACTGCGTGTCGTAGGCGACACCCTGGCCGGCCGGTCCCTGCGCACCCTTTGGTCCCACCAGCGAGGTCCCCGTTCCCCAGACGGTGTGACAGGGAAGTGGGCTGCAGGTGTGGGTGGCCGGACCGTAGATGGTGTGGTTGGAGGTCTCGAGGTAGAAGTTGCCTGCGACCCCGATGGTGGACGACGGGGCACCCGAACCCGTCAAGATGGTGTTCCCCGCCGCGCCGGCCGGTCCAGTCGGGCCGGTCTGGTTCCACGAAATCTCCGTCGCCGGGGACGTGCACTTGGGTGCGCTGGTCCCCACGCTGCTCAGCGTCCCGCTCTTCAAGCAGGCGTAGTAGGTCGTGGTCGTACTCGCCGCCCCAGCTGTAATTACTACTGTCGCAACGACGCTGAGTGCCGCCACCGTGGCGGCCGCCAGCGCCACCGTGAATGTCCTTGACGTTCTCACCCGCTTCTCCCTGGTTAGTTTCGAACCATCCCGTGGCGCACCATAGGGAGATCGTCCTGTCAGGTCATCCGTACACGGGTACGTACAAAGCGCCCTCGGGCCGCGCCCATCCAGTCGGCGGGCCGGTCCCCGCGTGCCTGGTCGTTCGGGCTCCGGGTCAGGGGATGGGGGACGCGGCGAACACCGAGGCCAGGTCGCTACGGCCCCGCACGCCGAGCTTCCGGTAGGCCCGGTTCAAGTGGGTCTCGACCGTCCGGACCGACAGCACGAGCTGGTCGGCAATGGCCCGATCGGCCAATCCCCTGGCGGCCAGCTGGGCCACTTCCCGCTCACGCGGTGTCAAGGGCGCCACCACGGAGGCTATCGACAAGACGGCCGGTGTGGCCACCGGGTCGGTTGGGTCCAGCTGCGCACGGGCCTGCTCGAACGATACGGCCGCCTTACCCGGCAGTCCTCGACGCTGATGGGCGAGGACCGCCGCCATCCCCGCTTCGACACCATAGAGCGCGGCTCCGAACGACGCGAACCGCAGGGCCACGCGGTCAAGGGCGTCCCCGTCCCTGGCCGCCAACGCGGCAGCGTGGTCCCGACAGGCGGCGGCCATCACGCCATCGACCTCGGTCAGCTGGCCGAGCTCCCGGGCCGCCCCGCGATGGCCAAACCGAAGCGCGTGATACCAGCAGGAGAAGGCTTGACCGGTCATGCCCTGACTCATGGCCTTACGGGCCTCGGCGGCGACGAGCCTGGCCGCCTGGGCCGTCTGTCCCTCGGAGGCCAGCACCGCGGCCTCGGCCCGGGCCCGGTCAGCGGCGAAGGTGACCGCCACCGGCCCGGCCTGCTCGCTGCGGGTCAGGGTGCGTCTCGCCTC
>Ga0182012_10008575_pt1 | contig 10098 bp, 6 predicted proteins | sample 612S2SmetaG_FD_120486 | JGI IMG/M metagenome (GOLD analysis project Ga0182012, IMG submission 120486) | Permafrost microbial communities from Stordalen Mire, Sweden - 612S2S metaG | ecosystem: Environmental > Terrestrial > Soil > Wetlands > Permafrost | place: Sweden: Stordalen | collected... | reverse complement strand
TCCCCCGCCACGGCCGAGGCCCGCGCCTCGCTCGGCATCGTCGTCGAGAAGATGAGGAACGAACCCGGCTATCGCGAGCACCTCCGGGATCCGTCCTTCCGGCCCGAGGAATTCCGCGGGATCGCGTCCCTCTTGGGCTTCCTCGAACACCTCTCGGTGCTGATCACCAAAGGCGGCGTCGCCGAGGCCCTGGTCCTGGCCGAATACGCCGACACCTTCGTCGACATCTGGGAGAAGATTCGCCCGGCGATCCTGGAGCGGCGCATCGCGTTCGGCCCGTACATCAGCCGCGCCTTCGAGCACCTCGCGATGCGCTCCAAGCAGTACATCGACAGCGGCCAAATGGCCCGCGAATACGCGGCCCTCGAACAGGACACCAGCCCGGTCTCCTGACACGCCGCGGAGGGCAGGAACCGTTCGAGCCGAGGCTTTGAGGGTTACGGGACGGAATAGGCTGCCTGAAAGACCCGACTGGAGGTAGATATGCGCCCTGATTTCGTGGTCGGCATCTGAACGATTCCTGCTCTCGCCATTATTCCGTGACTGTAGTTACCGGAAGGTTAATCACCCGTCTAGAGGGTCGCGGAAGCGACTAGATGGGCATGTCTACAACCTTACGGGTTAAACTGTTCGGGGAGTTTCGACTCGTTGCGGGCGACCGGGCCGTTCCGAGCCCCTCGATGAAGACGGCCCTGTTGTTCGCCTATCTGCTCCTACACTCAGGCGAATTTGTCCCGAGGAGCAAAATCGCGTCGGATCTTTGGCCAGACGCGACCGACGCCGACTCGCGCACCAACCTCCGCCGCCACCTTTTGCTGCTCCAGCGCCTGTTGGGCGGGCTCGACCTGCCTGCGGTTGAGAGCAGCACCCGCGCATTGCGTTGGGTACCAACCCCGAGCATCTCGATCGACGCAGCTGAATTCGAAGCGATCATCGGTGACCGCCATGCGCTGCTCAGCGGCCCCGATGCGCAGCAACTGGCGCTAGCGATCTATCAAGCGGACTTGCTCGAACGCTTTGACGACGAGTGGCTCACGCCGCACAGGGAGCGCTACAGACGTCAGTTCCTAACGCTCCTTCAAAGCTCGTTCGAAGCCCACGCGGAGCGAGGCGCGATCGCCGAATCACTCGCGCTCGGCGCCAGGCTATTAGGCGCCGACCCGATGCGCGAAGGCGTTGCACGCGAGATGATGAGCATGCGGCTCGCATCCGGCGACCGAGCCGGCGCCCTGGCCGAATACAAAGCCTTGACTGAGCGATTGCGCGATGAATTCAACGTCGAACCGATGCCGGAAACGATCGCACTCTACGAGGAAATCCGAGCGGGCAGCAAACCGCCGACGGCCGGCAACCCCTCAGGAATCCGCTTGTCTCAAATCCCGCCGGAGGACAAGCCAGCAACGAGATCCGCGACGAGTTCCTTCGTCGGTCGTGCGCGGGAATTGGCCGACCTGCGTGCCCAACTCCGCGATACGAGGCTCCTTTCCCTGATCGGTGTAGGCGGCATCGGGAAGTCGAGGCTAGCACGCGCCCTCGCGGACGACTCCGCCGACGCGTTTATGGACGGCGCGCGTTTCGTAGAACTCGCCGGTCTCAGCGACGACGCGAGCCCGCTGCAGGCCGTGGTCCGCACGTTCGGCCTCGCCCAGTTGAGCCCGGACGCGATGCAGCGGGTCCTGACCGAGTACCTGCGCCAGAGCCACATACTGCTGGTGTTGGATAACTGCGAGAACCACCTCGACCCCTGTCGCCAAGTCGTCGAGACGCTCTTGGAAGCCTGTCCCAGCGTAAGCATCGTTACGACCAGCCGACTGCCTCTAGGGCTCAGATCTGAGACAATCTACAACGTCGGACCGCTCGCCATTCCGAGGATCCACGGCGACGGACCGAGCCGCGCGACTTCGTACGACGCCGTCCAATTGTTTCTCGAACGGTCGGCGGATGCCGGAGCCTCCGGAACCCTCGAGCCGACGGAAGAAGACGCGATCGTCATGATCTGCAGGCACTTCGACGGCATTCCGCTGGCGATCGAACTGGCCGCCGCCCGTCGCCGCCTTCTGAGCGCGCGGCAAATTGCCGACCGCCTGGAAGACCCCGCGCTCGTCGTCGACTATGCCCACCGGCGCCTGCCGGCGCACCAGCGTAGCGTCCGTGACGCCATCGCCTGGACCTTCGGGGCGCTAGATCCCGAGGCGCGGCTCGCCCTCCCCGCACTCTCGATCTTCCGGACGCCATTCGTCTTCGAAGCCGTGGAAGCCGCAACGGGCCGCTGCGGAACGGCGGCGCTCGACCTTCTCGAAAAGCTCGTCGACCACTCCCTCATATCGATCGTGCAAAGCGCGGGTGAGGTTCGCTACAAAATGCTCGAACCGGTGCGCGAGTTTGCCGGAGCGGAACTCGACGACGACGCGGCGCGCTCTGCCTTCGTAAGGCTCGCGGACTATTACCTGGATCTGGTATCGAAGCTCGGCATCGCCGACGAATCGCGGGATCACCGTCGCGCGTTCGAGAGCCTGGAATCGGATCGCGCGAACATCCGCGCAGCCTTGGAGGGTTGCGCAAACAGCGGCGCCGGTGAGGCCGTGGCGGTCAATCTCGCGGTTGCCCTGGTGCCGTTCTGGCAACAGCACGGTCACGTCATCGACGGCGTGAGCGTGCACGACGCGCTGCTGGCCGCGTTCCATGCGCGGGCAAACATACCGCTCCTGCTGAGCGCAAGTAAGTTCGCGCGACTGAAGGCGGACTACCCTCGCGCCAGAGAATATGCGGTGTCGGCGCTGCGGAATGCGCGCGATGGAGGCGACGGCCAATCCGAAGGCGATGCGCTGCACGTCCTCGCGTTGGTGGACTTCACCGTCGGCGACATGAAATCGGCGGAGGCCCTGCATCATGAGGCGCGCCGGCTAGCCGCCGGACGCGGCGACCGGCTCAGGGAGGGCCGAGCCTTAGCGAACCTGGGCCTGATCGAGCTTCAACGTTCGGCGCACGATGGTGCTTCGCGATACTTGGGCCAGGCCGTCGAACTCCTCGCCCAGAGCGGCAACGACCGCCTACTGGGCGAGGCCACGAGCGCCCTAGCGTACTGCGAGCGCTTCCGCGGAAACCTCGGCGAGTCACGCGCCTTCACGTTGCGCGCCGTGGAGGCGGCCTACAAGTCCGGAAACAGCTCACTGCTGAGTACCGGCCTAACGAACCTCGCGCACATAGCGGTGCTCGAACGCGACTACGCGGACGCCGTCGTGCATCTTCGCGAGAGTCTGAAGTTGTGCCGAACCGGCGCATTCCTCTTCACCTTGGTACACGCCCTCGAAATCTCAGCGCGCCTCTTCCACGGACTCAACCGGCCGCGCGACGCCGCTATTTTCCTCTACGCCTCGAGAAGCCTCAGCAAGCGCCTCAGCGTCCTGCGCGCGCAGCAAGAGGACAACTCTCTCGCGGAACTCGAGGCGGTGCTCGCGGCTCAATTGCCCGCCGTCGATTTAACCCAAGCCGCGCTCATGCTCGGCGAAGCCTCGCCCTCGCGCTGCGCCGACGAAGCCCTGGCGCGCCTCGCAACCTTCCGCGAGACGCGCCAAACAGCTTCGTAGGCGTAGCCCGCTAGAGCGGCTGGATATATGGGCCGCACCCGTAGTTACGATCTCGCGAATAGTCGGCGTTTGTCGCGCTCGGCGGATAATCGGCCCTGCCTCGTGCACAGGTCAAAAACAGGTGAACCTCGGTCAGAAGATGAGCAAAGCGAACGTCCCACAGGACCCCGAGTCCGTCGGTGGGGGATTTTACCGCGTTGGCGAGCGGCAGAATACCCTTCTTTGGATCCGCTGCTCTACCTACGGGGGCTTTGCTGAGGTCGTAGGCGGCGACGCAGAGATCGTAGACAACCTCGGCCTGATCGACTGGAGGGTGCATGGTAAAATTACGCGACAGTAGGGCGCTGGGCTTCTTATAAGGCCTCTTCGGGGTAATATGGCACGGATTGACTAGGGGCGCCGAAGGAGCAAGGGATACACCTGCCAAGGCTGGCGTCGGTGTAGGATAGGGCCCGCAGCCCCACTCGTGCATGTCGGCAAACTCCTGGTTTGTCTGCCTCGGATCGTCGGTCTCCTTCGGTGTCGGGCAGGCCCGCATCAGGTACGCCTCTAGCGTGATGGTGCGCATGCGCTCTTCGACTGCACTAGAGACTTCCGAGGGTGATGGCGCACCAGATTGGTTCAACTTAACCGCGACGCGGCAAGTGTCGAATACGATCTGCATCGGTGTAACAACCATGGTGCCTTTTGAAAAATCGTCCGGAACGATAGGTGCCGCCGAAGGTCGCGTTGGCGGGCACGTGAAGGTCGCGGCCGACGGAGGCGCGGTGGCCGCTCTCGAGTCGGTGTGCCACTGCATGGCCAGGAAGATGAGACACAAGGTCGCTAAGGTAAGGCGAAGATTTGGTGTTCGGATGGCAGGGTGCATGTTCGCAGTTCCTCCGTCGATCGTAAGTGAAATGAACCAAAGGCAATCCGGGCGCGACCTAAACGGCCGACGCGCCCTTGCTTAAGAGAGACTCAATCGCTTTCGGCAGCGGCTCGCCCAGCTCCGCCTGGAGTGTTGCTTGATACGAACGGAGCGACGACCGCGCTGCGAATAGGTCGCCCTGGTCGACCTGGGCGCGAATCAGCGCTTCGTGCCAGCGCTCGCGATACGGATCGACTGCGATTGCGGATCGCGCGAGCCGTGCGGCGCCGGCGAGATCGCGTCGCGCGAAGGCGTCGTCGATCAGGGCCGAGCCGACGAGTTGCAAGAGTTCGAGAAATGCCATGTCGAGGCGGCACCCGAGATGGGATCGCGCGAGCGAGGGCGCGGGTCCCGCCAACAGGGCATCGAAGGTCGCGAACAGTGCATTGCGCTGCGGCTCGGTGCTCGGAACACGCCCGGCTTGGTTCGCGGTGCGCTCCCATTCCCAGAGGTCCAGCGTAACGTCGGGTCCGAGCGACCAGCGCTCACCGCTGCAGACCAGCGCCGAGCGCCGTCCGAGGCGCGCCCGGATGCGGTGAACGTGCACTTTTAGGCAGGTCCGGGCGCGGGCGGTCTCGCTGTCCGGCCAGACCAGATCGAGGATCGCCTCCGTCGCGATCGGACGTCCGTTGAGGCCGATCGTCGCGCATACTTCCAATTCCCGTGCGGGCATCACGATGGCCTTCGCACCCACGTGACAGAGCCCGTCGCCAAGGCCGATGCGGATGAAGCCGGCGCCGGCGACCGGAGTGGAGCGGGTTCGCCTGTAGCCGTCTTCGCGAAGCAGAGCGTTGTCCACCAGAAATTCTCCTCGCGTGTCTATGCGTGCTCTGCAAGGACGATAGACCAACGGGCGTCCTCCCAGCGTCCGAAAACCGTCCGAGGCGCGGCAGGCATACGGGCGTTAACGCAGCGGTAATGTTGCCCAGGGTAGCCTGGTGCCCGGGCTGCGGTACTAGCCTACGGTTAGCGGCCGCGGTGGCCGGCCCGATCTCGACGTCGGGCACAGCCGATTTGAGGGGGACTTGACGTGGCGAGAGACTACACGAGCGAACTGCTACCGAATTCGGAGAGCTTCAACTTCTGCGAAGAATACCGAGGCGGCCTCAGAACCACCCTGATCGCTATTCAGGGGATGCTCAAAGTAACGTTTCCGGCCGGCGCTAGCGTCATCGGGCTAGCCGTCGAGTTCCTCGATCGAGCGTGCCCGCAAAAATAGGCGCGCCCCGTCGCCACTCTCGGCGCCGGCGGCGGCCGGGCAAGGTGATATGAGGCGCTCCATTCTGATGAAGCGCGCCATATCCGTTATACGCAAGGTGTCGATGTCACAGGGCGTCAAGGCTTACGGGACCTTAGTTATTACGGGACGTCCGTCAGCACCCAGGTATCGTTCTGAGGTACCGAACCGGCCGTTTGTCCGGCGAACGTGATCATCCGATCTCTCGCTGGGTTATAGAAGACAGCCGTTTGAGTGTTCCGCTGCGACGGCGGTCCGCCGCTCGTCTTCACCTTACTCCAGCGGGGCTGACCGCCGAGTCCGTTCGCATTCGAGAGCACCCAGGTGTCGTTGCACATGTTGGTCGATGTGCTACAGCCCTTGCCGACACCGTTGCCGCCGAAGATCGTCATGCTGTTCGTTGCGGAATCGTAGACTGCCGACGCGCTGCCGCGCGAACCCGGTCCCGTTCCGCTCGGAAAGAGTTGAATCCACTGTGGCGCTCCGTCCACCGCCAGCCCGTTTGCGTCGGTGAGTACCCACAGGTCGGCCAGCCCGTCACCCGAGTACACGATCATTCTGTTGCTGTTCGGATCGTATACCGCGACGTGGCCGGCCCGGGGAGCGGGCAGAGGTCCGCCGGGCGCGAGTTGCGTCCAGGCCGGGGTCCCGCCGAGCCCGTTCGCGTTCGAAAGCACCCAGACGTCGTTGAACTGCGGTGCGCAACCGTTGACGCCGCCGAAGATGATCAAGCGGTTTGTCGTGACGTCGTAGACGCCACTGAACGACTGACGCCCTTGCGGCAGCGGTCCATACGGATTGAGCTGCGTCCAGGCCGCCGGTCCGATGCCGTTCGCATTCGACAGTACCCACGTGTCGTTAGCGTCTTCGAAGCAGTAGCCTTCGTTCGGATCGCCGCCGAACATGATCATGTTGTTCGTGCCGGGATCATAGACCGAGACCGGGCTGCCGCGCGGGCTCGGCGGCGTGCCGCCCGGACTCAACTGCTGCCACGTCGCCGGCGAGTTCCCGTCGGCGTTGCTGAGCACCCAAACGTCGTTGAAACAGTCGCCGAAGTTGCACTGGCCATACACTCCGCCGAAGATGGTCATGTTGTCGGAGATCGGATCGTAGACGGCGCTGGCCGCCGCCCGCGGCGGCGGAAGTCCGCCGGTCGGTATGAGGTTGGTCCATGTCGACGTTCCCGTCTCGCGGACGATCCGGGCCGAGGACGGGTTGGTGCTCGCGGCTTTGGGACTACGCGTTGCGTGCGGTGGACTCGCCGCCTGGTTGTTTGCGCGCACAACCGATGGCGCGGCAAAAGTTGCGACGCAGAAGAGAAGCGCCATCGCAGCATGGTTGGTAACCGAGGTGTCTATTTTCATAGCGAACTCCTAGACCCCAACGCGAACCTCTGGGTAAACGTCGGGTAAACAATGTGGATCATTTGGGCAACCAATTTCGAGGTTTACGCAAGAGAGCAATTTAGAGTGAAAACCTCTTGCCGCGCAGACAATAGCAGCTTTATCCACGGAAGTCAAATGCAGCAAGACGTGAGTCGTCGACTGAGTCTTTAACCGCTGGAAACGCGCATTGTACTCCGATCGCAAGGGTCGGACACGCAGATGAAGAAACAGATCCGCGCCGTTCGCGAGGTCGAGAGATGTTGCAACACGTAGTGAGTTTCGTTTATCAGGTTCGTAGTGAACGGCGCGCGGCGCTGGAGTCGCTGCTCGCCCTGATCGCGCTCGACCCTTCGGCTAACGGCGTTCTCCCGCTAGGCCGAGTGGAGCAGCTTCATTTTGCGGCCCTCGTCCTCCACGATCATCCGGAATTCGGTACGCGCCTGATCTTCGAGAACAACTTCGACGGCGACTTCGAACCGTTTCTGAACGCTCTCGTCGAGCACGTGCCCGACGGGCTACACGCACTTTATCAGAATTGCGCCGGCTACAGCGTCGCCTCTACCGCCGATCGAGCCGGCATCGCCGCCTATACGCGCGCCCGCGTCGTCCTTCCGTTGGCATACCATGTCGGAAATCTCGGCAGGTCGCCGCGCCGAATCGTCGCCGAGGCCGAACTGCGCCGAGTTATTGAATCTATTACAGACGAAGTGCAGGCGGATTCCGCGCCCGAATTGGCGTCCGCGGCGCCGACGGCGGGAGCGGCCGCTCTCAACTCCGCCATCCGCGAGAAGCTCTTGAAGCTGCCGGACTTCGCCTGGGCCTTTACCCCACCGCCGCAGTTAACATGGAGCGAGCGGAACGTCCCGAAGATCGCGTTCGGCGCCGTCGTGCTCGCTGCGGTCGCGTTGTTCCCCGTCCTGGTCCCTCTCGGCGTCGTGGGCCTCCTCTTGCTATCCCGGGAGGAAGCGGCGGACAAGGTATGGTCCGGCCCCGCCCATCCGGCGCACGTGCACGCGGTGTTGGCCGGCGAAGACCAGCCGGACTGCGTCATGAACCATATGATCAACGTCTCGCCGATGAAGCCCGGCCTGCTGCGGGGGATCGCCGTCAGACTGGTGCTCGGGGCGATCAACCTGCTCGCCCGCGCATTCTACACGAACGGTAAGCTCGGCGACATTCAGAGCATCCACTTCGCACACTGGTCCTTGATCGACCAAGGCCGTTCCTTGCTCTTCCTGAGCAACTACGATAGCAGTTGGGAAAGCTATCTCGGCGATTTCATCGATAAGGCAGCTGCCGGACTCACCGGGATCTGGAGCAATACGGTTGACTTTCCGAGAACCCGGTATCTGATCAACGGCGGCGCACGCTACGAGAAAGACTTCAAGGCGATCGCGCGTACGCGGCAAGTCCCGACGAACGTCTGGTATCGCGCGTATAGCCGGCTGAGCGTCGAGGTCATCGACACCAACTCCGCACTCCGCAGCGCGCTCGCCAACGGGTCGAGCGACGCTTCGTACCTAGGCGTTCTCTAAGCTAATGCAAACCAACGACCGGCAAACCATCGACCCGCAAGTCATGCAAACCAACGACCCGCAAGCTCCGGAAGCGAACGACCCGCTCCAACGCGACGACATCCAGGGCTTCCTGCTGAGCGCATACGCTCATCTCCCGTTTGCCGCATTCTTGCTCTTGAGCATCGGCGATACGGAGAGCGCGCGACGTTGGCTGGCGGCCTTTAGCGGCACCGTAACCAACGCAACGGCGAAGGACCCGCGACGCTCGATCAACATCGCGCTGACCCGCGACGGCCTCACGCGTCTGGGATTGCCGCAGCACGTCTTGGCCACCTTTGCCTTCGCATTCAACGAAGGCATGGTCGACCCGCACCGCTCGCGTATTCTAGGTGACGTCGGAGCGAACGACCCGCAGTATTGGGACTGGGGCGCGGACGGCGCAATCGACATCCTGGTGATGCTCTACGGCGCCGACGACGCCACCGTCGATTCGCTCATCGCGGACATCGAGCCGGGCTTGCGCGCGGCTTCCCTGACGATCGTGCGCAACTTCCGCTCGCAGGCCGACCCCGCGGGACGCGAACAGTTCGGCTTCAAGGATGGAACAGGGCAGCCGGTGATTGCCGGTTCGGGTAATCGGCAACACCAGTTCGCGCGGACCGGCCACGCGACGGAGTTGCCGCCCGGCGAATTCTTGCTGGGTCACCCGAACCTCTACGGCCTCCCAAGCTCGAGCCCGACGGTGGCGCCGGCCGACGACCCAGCCGGAATACTCGGCGCAGCGCGCGACCTGGGCTACAACGGAACGTATCTCGTGTTCCGTCAACTCGAACAAGACGTCCCACGGTTCTGGAACTTCGTCGATGCGCAGGCAGCGAAGCTCGGAATGAGCGCAATCGACTTAGCCGCAAAGTTCGTCGGCCGTTGGCCCAGCGGCGCACCCTTGGTACTGTCCCCGGACCATGACGACGAGAATCTGATCGATGCCAACAACTTCACCTACGAAGGCGACGACCCAAACGGTCTGCGTTGCCCGCTCGGTGCGCACATCCGCAGGGCGAATCCGCGCGACGTCAATGGGCTCGATCCAAAGACAAAGCTTCCGCTCGCGAACCTGCATAGAATCATGCGCCGAGGCCGTTCCTACGGCAGACGCATCGACGACCCCACCGCCCAGCCGGATGAGAAGCGCGGCCTGCACTTCATGTGCTTCAACGCGGACCTCGAGCGTCAGTTCGAACTCGTGCAACAGGCCTGGATCAACAATCCGATCTTCTCGGGCCTGAGCGGCGAAGTCGACCCGCTCGTCGGCAACATCGCCCGCGGCGACGGCACCTTCACGGTACAAGCAACACCGCTTCGCCGGCGAGTCAACGCGATGGAGCAGTTCGTCACCGTGCGTGGGGGCAGCTATTTCTTCGTCCCCAGTTTCCGAGCCCTACGTTTCCTGAGCCGGTTGCCT
>Ga0182012_10008568_pt1 | contig 10105 bp, 6 predicted proteins | sample 612S2SmetaG_FD_120486 | JGI IMG/M metagenome (GOLD analysis project Ga0182012, IMG submission 120486) | Permafrost microbial communities from Stordalen Mire, Sweden - 612S2S metaG | ecosystem: Environmental > Terrestrial > Soil > Wetlands > Permafrost | place: Sweden: Stordalen | collected... | reverse complement strand
GGAGGTCCGAAAAAGCGTTCTCGACATGGCGCGGCAGGCGCTCACGCAGCTTCAATCCAGTCCAAGCGGGAAAGCCGGGACAGCGAGCGACGTGAAGCCGGATATCAACTCCGGTACGGCGCTTCCGCCGGCAGCCAAGCCTGAACCGGAAGCCATCCAACCTCCCGCGACGATCCAGCGCATTCCCGCGACGACAAAGCCCTTTGGCTTCTGGCTCAGTTTCGTCATCATTCTCGCCGCCATAGCCGGCCTGATCGGATTTTTAGAGACGCGGCGCGAGCCGGCCAAACCCGACGCCGCCGCTCCCGCGCCAACGGCCTCCGGCCACGTCGCCGCGGTTGGAGCCACACCAGTTGAAGCGCGCGTCCCCGGCGTCATCCAGACCATCAATTGCGTGGTTGGAATGCAAGTGAAAGCCGGTCAGATATGCGCGAAACTCGACCCCGCGCCATATCAGGCGATCCTCAATCGACGCGCGACCGAGATGAAGGCGGCGAACGAGCAATTGCAGAAACAGGCGGACGAGTTGAACCAGGCCAAAGCGAATGTTGCGCGCCTTGACGCCAGAGCTAAGCGGCGAGCAGTTGCTTACGCGCAGATTGAGGCGGCGCGCATGGCCGTTGAACAGGCGCGGGAACGCGAGGAGATCGCGAAGGCTGCTGCGGCGAAGAGCGAAGCCGCGCTGGGCGCGGCCAAAGCCGAGCTTGATGAAACCGACATCCTTGCTCCGATTGACGGCATAATCGTCGCGCAGGATCTGCAAACAGGCCAGACCGTCGCGCCGAACGCCACGCAACCGCTGTTCCTGATCGCAGCCAGCCTCACGGCAGTGCGCATCGAGGCCAGTGTTGACGCCAAGGACATTGGGGGCATCGCGCCCGGCGCTGAAGTGCAATTCACTGTCGACGCATATCCGAACCGCTCCTTTAGCGGCCTGGTCACTCAAATGGACGCCACGCCGCCGACCGTCGGAGAGGCAAAGGTATATGCGCTGGTGATTACCGCCTCCAACAGCGACCTCTCGCTTAAGCCCGGCATGACCGCGACGATCCGTCTTGTCTCCAGCAACAGCATGATTGCGCCGACCAAGGACAGACCGTGAGCGAAACGACGGAGAGCCTGCGACGCAAGATCGCCAGCGCCGGCGATCTGGAAGGCGTTGTGCGCACGATGAAGGCGCTGGCCGCCTCGAACATTGGTCAATATGAGAAAGCGGTAAGCGCGCTGGGCGACTATTATCGCAGCGTGGAAATGGGCCTCGGCGTCTGTTTCCAGAAGAGTGGGTTCGTCGCCACGCCGCCGCACCGGCAAAGCGCCAGGCCCGTTGTCGGCGCGGTTGTGTTCGGCTCGGATCAGGGTCTGGTCGGCCGCTTTAACGACGCGGTCACGGAATACGCTTCGACGACTCTTTCCGACCTCCCTGAAAAGCCGATTGTCTGGGCGGTAGGCGAGCGGGCGCACGCCCGTCTTCAGGATCTTGGATTGTCGCCGACAGGGCTCTTCCTGGTGCCCAATTCCGTAAAAGCCATTTCCCAACTCGTCGGTCAGGTGCTCACTGCTACCGAGCAGGCGCAAGATCATGGTGCGGTCACCGAACTGCTCCTGTTCCATAATCGCCCCGCCGCCGGGGCAAGCTACTTCCCCGTCACTCAACGACTCCTGCCGCTGGACGAAAGCTGGCGCGGAGAGCTCGCCAAACGCCGCTGGCCGACGGGAAATCTCCCCGAGGCGATAGGCGGCGTCAGCGCCACCCTGCCAGTTCTCATTCGAGAATATCTCTTCGTTTCACTGTTCAGGGCCTGCGCGGAATCGCTGGCGAGCGAGAATGCGAGCCGCTTGGCCGCAATGCAGCGCGCCGAAAAAAACATCGACGAAATGCTGGTCGATCTCCATGGCGCATTTCACCGTGTTCGCCAGAGCGGTATCGATGAAGAATTGTTCGACGTCATTTCCGGCTTCGAGTCGCAGAACGCAAAGAATAAATAACCGGCTGGATCTCGTCGCGTTTTCACGCCAACTGACCATTCTCGCGGCTGGCCAGCGTGTCGCCGAAGGCGCGGCTGCCTTTACAACACGCTGTCGGGAGCCGAGGTCGCGCCTGCGCCAAGCGACCTCTGCACCAATATGGTGTCCGTCCATTGACCGAATTTGAAGCCTATTGCGGGTAAATAACCCACCTGACGGAAGCCGAACGCCTCGTGCAGCTGCAAAGACGCTCGATTTGCGGCGTCGATGTAGCCGATCATCTGGCGGTAACCCGACGCAGCGCAAGCATCCACCAACGCCGGCAGCAACAATCTCCCGATGCCGGAGTGCATATGCTCGTGATGCACATAGATCGAATGCTTCACCACATGACGATAGGCCGGCCGCTTGCGGAAAGGGACCGCGTAGGCGTAGCCCACCACCGCTCCGCCCATGTCCGCGACGAGATGCGGCAGCTTGTGCTTTTGCATGTTCTTGCGCCGCCGCTTGATATCCTCGGCGTCCGGCGTCTCGATGTACTGATGTTGCGACGGATCGACGCCATGGCGAATATGGTGCAGATAGATCGCAAGCATGGCGTCGACATCCGTGTCGCGGGACGCGCGCACGAATATCGGCGACGCCGGGACGATGCTGCTCGCGGGTTCATCCAGAGCCATGCCGCCCCCGCCCTACTCACTCACGACATAAGTGTAGAAACGGACCACGCCATTGTCGTCCGTTTCCCTGTAAAGCCCCTGAATTTCAGCTTCAAACCCAGGGAAAATATTGGCGCTGCGCTCGAAAGTCTTGAGATAATCGATCATGGGCCGCGCCTTCGCGCAAAGCCGCTCGCCAGCGACAATCGTCGCAATGCCAGGCGGATATATCACAAACAGCGTCGTCGCTATCCGACCCTCGATCTGGTCTATCGGCAGATAGTCGACGTTGTTTCGCACCAGATGGCGGGAAGCGGCGCGCGGCGTCATCACCATCTCCGGCAAATGGTCCGACGAGAACTGTGCCTTCTGCAGGGCGCTGACATTGGCGTTGCGGAAGAAGCCATGCATGTCGCCGCAAAGGTCGCGCATGCGAACGCCCTTGTATCGCTTGGGACGTTTCGCGACGAATTCGGGCATGACGTCATCAAGCAATGCATTTTCGTCATGAAGACGCTTGAACGCAACCAGCGCGCTGACCAGCGTTCCCGCCTTGCTGGATTCGACGCCAGGCGTGAGCAGAAACAGCAGGGAGTTGAGATCGTTCTTTTCCGGAACGACGCGATTTTCACGCAGATATTGTGCGACGATCGGCGCCGGCACGCCATGCGCTTCATAGGCGCCGGTCTTTCGGTCAAACCCTGGCGTGAGCAGCGTAAGCTTGCACGGATCGGTAATAGCGAAACCTTTTTCGACATAGTTGAAACCATGCCAGGCGGCGCCCGGAGACAGCTCCCAATATTTCACGTGGCGCGCCAGCTGGTCGGTTGGCAGGCTTTCCCAGGCGACATCATGGGTGGCGCCCTCGCGCGCCACGTCGGGGATGGAGACGCGATCCGGAACGAAAGGATCGAAGAACCAGCGGCGCGCGGGATCGCGTTCCTTCTCCTCGAATTCGCGGCGCACGGCGCGCAGCTTCTTTCGCAATTCAATGCCAAGCCGGACCGTATCGTCCCAGAGGACTTCGCCGGACCTTCCCTTCATCATTTGCGCGCCGACGTCGAGCGACGCGAACAACGGATAAAAAGGCGAGGTGGAGGCGTGCAGCATGAAGCCTTCATTGAAGCGCTTGTGCTCGACGCGGCGCTTCTGGCCCGTGATATGACGATCGCGCACATGAATCTGCGACGCCTGAGAGAAGCTGGCGAGTTGCTTGTGCGTCGATTGCGTAGCGACCACGCCCGGGGATTCCGGCCCCAGATTCTTGAGCCCCATGGCGAAGCGGCGCTCATAGAGCGGATGAAATTTCATGAAGCCGGCCCAGGCTTCGTCGAACAGAATGTAATCGCATAAATGGCCGATGCGCTCGACGATGGTTTGCGCGTCGTAGATCGTGCCGTCATATGTGCATTGCTCGATGACCGCGGCGCGGAACGGCCGCTCCTTGCGCCACGCCTCCTTGTCCTGAACTAGGGGATTGACGCGAATGCGCTCTCTTATGGCCGTTTCATCGAAAGCGTCGAAGCGAATGGGCCCGATAAGTCCGTAGGCGTTGCGGTCGGTCGGCAGGAAAATCGGCACTCCGCCGCCAAGAAGCAGGGCGCCATGATGCGCGGCCTTGTGGTTGTTGCGATCAAAGAGAACGAGATCATCCTCGGCGATCAGATTGGACAAAACGATCTTGTTCGAGGAGGAGGTGCCGTTGAGAACGAAATAGGTTTTTTCGGCGCCGAAGATCGCCGCCGCTTCCTTTTGCGCCGCCAGCGCAGGTCCCTCATGGGTCAGGAGGTCGCCAAGCTCCAGAATCGAATTGTCCAGATCGTCGCGAAATATGGCTTCGCCGAGATGCTCCATGAAAATGCGGCCGATTGGACTGCGGCTGTAGAAGATGCCGCCATTGTGGCCCGGACAGGTCCACAGCTGATTGCCCTCTTCCGCATAGTCGACGAGCGCGCCGAAAAACGGCGTCTTCAGAGTCTCTGCGTACTGCTTGAGGCGGCTCACCAGGTTCTTGGCTATGAACTGGGGCGTCTCCTCGGCCAGGAAAACATATCCATCAATGAAGTCGAGCACCTCGACCGGAATGTCCTCGAAGCGTTTGCGACGCACGAGAATGACGATCGGCATGTCCAGGCCGCGCGAACGCATCATGTTGATGAGCGACGCCGCCTTGCCTTCCAGACCCTTCTTGCCCCAGTCGACCACCATGCATCCGATGGCCGCGTCCGTCTGCACGGCAAGCTCGGCGTCCTCCAGACGCCGAGCCTTCACCACCTGGAAGCCCATCCGCTCAATCGACTCGATGATCTCCTTGACCCGCATGCCCTCCAGATCGTCGGCGTCGAAAATGGGAGCCGAGAACAAAAAGGTGAAGCGCTGGAAAAAGTTCATTGCAGGGTTGTTCCTTGAGGCGTTGTCGGCAGGAGAGACGGCGCTTGGAGCGAAGGGAACACGCCGCGCATAGAATCAGGACGAAGTCTATTTCAACTTAGCTTGTGATTATAATCGCGTGACCTATTTGTGACGGCCGCCAGGTATTTGGGTGCATATCGTCATCGACCCTACAGAACAGTGAGGATTGCCCGCTTTTGACGCTGTGCTATCCTGCGCGCCAAGGCTGGTTGGCCTGCAAGCACCCTGCGGGGGAGAGCAAGCGCGCTGAGAACCGAGGTTCCGGCTGTCCGGACCGTCGAATTGTTCGTTTGCCCCCCGAGGCAGGGGGGTCGACGACAACCCAAACCGGAGGCGTGGGAAATATGGAAGAGTTCGAAGGCGGCTTCTTGCGCAGTGTCATTATTGGCCTGGTCTTGGCCCTTGGCTTCTCCATTGTTTTCGTTTGGTTCCGCTGAAGCGCGCGACTGGCCGTTTGAGTCCCTGCTTTCCCCGCTCTCGACGGTCGCCGTTGAAACAATTCAGAAATACTGCCAGTGAAACAGACAAAGATGCGCCACATCTCGCTGGCTAGATGTGTGGGCGTGCATGACCGGGCGGTTATGGACGCCGCGGGAGACACCGCCCCCCGCCAAGGCTCCCCAGACCTCGCGGCCAATCTCAATGCGTCGAGCGGTGACGTCGTCGCCCGGCCTTGCGGGTTTGACCACAACGGTAGCTGCGGATAACGCTACGCTTGGTAACACCTCTGTGATTCCAGCGTCTTGCGAAGGACCTGAAAATTGCAATCCTACATCCCCGGACCAGCTGGCCCCCATCATCGCGGGAGCACGGGGCGAGAATGTCATGATCCTGGCATATTTTGGACAGCAACGGCTGGTTTTGCCCCGGTCGAAGTCCGGCTTGGCCGCTGTTTCCGGTGGTTTTTACCGAAAGGTTCATCCACGGCCCCAAGCTCGCAAGCCCGACCTTTCACCTTTGCAGGCCAGCATTTATAGTCTAGTTAAACCGTCGGAATATGTGCTGCAAACGCTGATTCCATTTGTAGAAAGCGGAAACGAATAGTGCAATTTTCGTCCCGACTATCGAAGCCATCCGGTTATTTGGCTGTCATGGCCGCGGCTGCGTGCCTCTATGGCTGCGATCTCGACTGGGAAAAGCCGGAGGTAAGCACGCCGGCCCCGGAACGATTCCGCGCTGCGAAGCCCGCAGCCGCGCCCGGCATCGGCTCGGCGCATGACTTCGCCGCCAGATTCGGCTCCAGGGAGCTTACGAGCGTCGTCGATCAGGCGCTGGAGAACAATTACGACATCGCGGCGGCCGTTGCGCGCATTTCCCAAGCCGACGCGAATGCGCGCGTCGCCAGCTCGGCCTTGTGGCCAACGCTGTCGAATAACAACTCCGTGCAACGCAACCGCTATCCCGGAACCGCCGAAAGCGCGGCGGGAAATTTCAATCCCGCCCAGCAATTTCTCGCGGCGGCAGGAGCGACCCAGCAGGCCGCCGCGGTCAGCAACCAAAGCAAATTCAGCGCGGCCTATCTCAATTCGGCTCAGCTCGGTCTGAACGCGAGCTATGAAATAGATTTCTGGGGCAAGAACGAAGACGCGTCGAAGGCCTCGCGCCTGCTCGCCAACGCCAGCCGGTTTGATCGCAATGTCGTCGAAATCGCAACGATCGCGTCTGTGCTGAATTCCTATTTCCAGGTCATGAATGCACAGGATCAGCTGCGCATAGCGCATGAAAACGTCAAGATCGCCTCGGAAGTCTACAAGGCGATCAAGGCGCGGCTGGAAGTCGGCACAGCCACGATACTGGACGAAGCGCAGCAGGCCACCGTTCTCGACAACCAGCTGGCCTCGATCCCGCCCCTGGAACAAACCAACCGGCAGCAACGCAACCTGCTCGCGGTGCTTCTGGGCCAGACGCCGGAGAGTTTCAAGATCAGCGGTTCCACGCTGAAGCAATTGCGCTATCCAAGGATCGAACCCGGTCTGCCCTCGGAAGTGCTGCTTCGCCGGCCTGACGTGGCGGAGGCGGAGGCCAGGCTCGCGTCGCAAGAATTCTCGGTATTGCAGGCGCGCGCCGCGTTTTTCCCTTCGATCACGCTTACCGGGCAATATGGCGTGCAGAGCATCATCTTCAAAAACCTGGGTCGGCCGGAAGCCGTCGCCTGGCAGATACTCGCCAACGCAGCGCAGCCTCTCTTCGACGGCTATAATTTGCAGGGCCAATACCAGCTGCAGCAGGGCAAATATGCCGAGCTCTCCGCGGACTATAAGAAGCAGGTGGTGACCGCGCTCTCCGACACCGAAAACGCGCTGATCGCTATCGCGGAAACCTCGCGCCAGCTAAAATTGCAGAATGACGCCGTCGAGGCGTCCAAGCGCGCATTGACCGCCGCCCAAGCCAGGCTGCGAGAAGGCACGATCGACATCGTCACGCTGTCGACGACGGAAACCAATTACTTCCAGGCTCAGGCCACGCTTGAGCAGGTTCGACTGGCAAATTTCCAGGCGATGACAAGTTTCTATCAGGCGCTCGGCGGCGGCTGGGAGCCGACGACTCGCGAGGCGGAAATCGCCCGCGCCGACGAAGCCTATTCAGCGGACAAGGGCCCCTGGCCATGAAACTTCCTAAAAGTCGCATCGCAATCGCAGGCGGAGTAATCGCCCTTGCGTTCGTGGTCGCGGCCGGATGGCGCTGGTGGTCCGGGAGTAGTTCCACCCCGCCGGCCGCAACGCTGAACATCGGCAATCTTCAAGGGTCCGACGTCCCGGAGGTGCCAGTAACGGAAGGCGTCGCGCGCCTCGCCGATGTGCCGGTCACCATCGACGCGGTGGGGACCGTGCAGGCGTTGAATACGGCGACGATCCGCACGCAGGTCGACGGTCGACTGGTGAAGCTTCCCTTCAATGAAGGCGAAGACGTCAAGAAGGGCGACGTCGTAGCGCTGATTGAGCCGGATCTTTACCAGGCGCAATATGATCAGGCCGTCGCAAAAAAGGCGCAGGACGAAGCTAATCTCGCGAATGCCCGCATTGACCTTGTCCGATACAAGAAGCTCACCATCGGCAACTACGGCTCGCAACAGCAGTACGAAACACAGAAATGGCTGGTGGCCCAGCTTGAGGCGCAGGTGCGCGCGGATCAGGCCACGATCGACAGCGCCAAGACGACGCTGGGTTACACGGTCATCAAATCGCCGATCGACGGACGCACGGGCATTCGCCTCGTCGATGTGGGCAATATCCTGCACGCATCGGATCTGACCGGCATTCTCATCATCACACAGCTGAAACCGATCTATGTGATCTTCACCATTCCGCAACAGGCCTTGCCCGCAGTCCAGCGCGCTCAGGAAAACGGCGCGGCCAGCGTCAGCGCGCTTGGCCCGGACAATGCTAGCGTGATCGAGGTCGGGCAGGTTTCCGTTGTCGACAACGAAATCGACCAGACCACGGGAACGGCGCGCATAAGGGCGATCTTCGCCAACCCCGCGCTGCATCTATGGCCTGGACAATTTGTGAATGTGCGGTTGACTGTGGATACGATCAAGGATGCGGTTGTCGTGCCGAGCCCGGCCATCCAGCGAGGTCCGACTGGGGCCTTCGTCTATATGATTAGCGAGGGCGGCGCGGCCGTCTTGAGATCGATCACGACTGGACAGCAGGATGAGAATATCGCGGTCGTCAAGCAGGGGCTGGCGGCGGGGGACAAGATCGTCACCAGCGGATTTGCCCGACTTTCCAATGGCGCCAAAGTGCGCATCGTGAAACCTAAGGAAAGTGAGTCCAAAGGAACGCCGACTCAAGACGGCGATACGAGGTCTTGGGGCGACGCGAAATCCTTCGGCGGGGGAGAGCAGCGCCTCCCCCGCGATCGAGGCGGTCGCGCGGCTCCGCCAAGCGGCGCAACCCCTCCTGCCATGACGCAAACGAGAGGAACACCGCCCGCGGGGGCGCAACAGAAGTGACGCACAAGAAATGAATATTTCGGCGCCCTTCATAAAACGGCCGGTAGCGACGACGCTGCTTGGTTTCGCCGTGCTTCTTGCCGGCGTGATGGGCTTTATGCGCCTTTCCGTCTCTCCATTGCCTCAGGTGGACTTTCCAACCATTCAGGTGACGACGCAGCTTCCAGGCGCCAATCCCGACACGATCGCCTCCCTGGTGACAGCGTCCCTTGAGCGGCAGTTTGGGCAGATTCCGTCCTTGGCGACAATGTCGTCGCAAAGCGCGTTCGGCTTTTCTCAGATCACACTGCAATTCGATCTCGACCGCGACATTGACGCCGCCGCGCAGGACGTGCAATCGGCGATCAACGCAGCCGCTTCCACGCTGCCGCGCAACCTGCCCTATCCACCCGTATATTCAAAGGTCAATCCGGCGGACACGCCAATCGTTACGCTTACGCTCCGCTCGCAAACCTCGACGTTGCGGGAAATGAGCGACTTCGCGGACACGCAGATCGCGCCAAGGCTCTCCGAGGTTTCGGGCGTCGGCCGCGTCATGGTGGAGGGCGGCGTGCGCCCCGCCATACGCATCCAGGCCGATCTTGCCCGGCTTGCCTCCAATCGCCTCAGCATGGACGATCTCCGCCTCGCCATAGCCGCCGCGAACTACGCCGGCGCCAAGGGCTCGATCGACGGCGCAAGGCAGTCCTATACGCTCGACGCCAACGACCAGCTGATGGTCGCAAAACAATACAAGGACATTGTCGTCCAGTGGAGCAACGGGCGGCCAATCATGCTGCGCGACGTCGCCACGGTCATAGATGGCCTGGAAAACGCCAGAGTCGGGGGATGGTATAATGGGCAACCGGCGGTCATTCTCGACGTCGTGCGACAGCCCGGCGCGAATATCATCAATACGGTTGAACTGCTCAAGAAGGAGCTGCCTCAACTGCGCGCCATGCTCCCCAAGGGCATGGCGCTAGACATTGTAAATGACCGCACCGACACGATCCGCGCATCGATTGCCGACGTCGAATTCACGCTGGTGATCGCCATCGCGCTGGTGGTCATGGTGGTCTTGCTTTTTCTGCGCAACGTCCGCGCCACCATCATCGCGGGCATAAGCCTGCCGTTG
>Ga0182012_10008566_pt1 | contig 10107 bp, 9 predicted proteins | sample 612S2SmetaG_FD_120486 | JGI IMG/M metagenome (GOLD analysis project Ga0182012, IMG submission 120486) | Permafrost microbial communities from Stordalen Mire, Sweden - 612S2S metaG | ecosystem: Environmental > Terrestrial > Soil > Wetlands > Permafrost | place: Sweden: Stordalen | collected... | reverse complement strand
CTGGCCAAGACCTCAACCGTGGGTCCGGTGCGCTCGATGCGCGGAGCGCGGATGTAAACCTGTTCCAGCGGTTCAGGGCCGAGAAGGCTGGGGCCGGTGAGGATCGTCGAGTCAATCTGGCGCCCGTAGGCGTTGCGGCGCACCGTTACGTCGAGTGCGCCAATTCCCTTCTGCGCGGGGTTTTCCACCTGGGCGGCCAGCAGGATGCAGCCGGCGCAGGTGCCAAAGCCGGGACGCGAGAGGACGAACTCCGAGAGCCTCTGAAAGCCTTTCTCTCCAAGCAGATGCAGAAAGACCGAGCTTTCGCCGCCGGGAATAATGAGGCCGTCGAGAGCATCGAGCTGCTCCATTTTGCGCACTTCGATGGCCTCCGCGCCAAGCTCGGCTATGCGGCGGCGGTGGGCTTCAAAGTCTCCCTGGAGCGATAGGATGCCAATCCTGGTCATTTCCATTTACTTTAACAAAGAATGCATTTGGCTTCCCGGGAGGTTGGTGGATGAGGGGTTGGAGCTTGGGGCGGGTGATTTCGGGACGGATGCTTCGGCTGTGGATGATGGTTGCCCTGCTCGGCATGGCCAGCACCAGCTTCGCGCAGGATGGCGGCGCTCCGGCGTGGCTGGCCGAGGTGAAGTCCCGGGCCGCCGAGGCCATGAAGGCGCAGACCCTGCCGAGCGTCAGCGTGGCCGTGTGGAGCGAAGGCCGAGTCGAAGCCTTTGCCCTGGGCTGGGCCGATGTGGAGCAGAAGGTTCCGGCTACGCCCGAATCTCTGTACCGGCTGGCCTCCATCAGCAAGCCGATTACGGCAGTGGCCGTGATGCGGCTGGCGCAAAGCTATCGCCTGGGACTGGACGCCCGCGCCGAACTCTACTGCCCCGCGTTTGCCGGGCATCCCGAGGTGACGGCCAGAATGCTCTTGGGGCACCGCTCCGGCGTGCACCACTACAAGAGCGACGACGCGGCGCAGAACACCCATCACTTTGCGACCATGGACGACGCGGTGCGCAACTTCGCCGCCGACCCCCTGGAGTTCTCCGCAGGCAGGCACCAGCTATACACCAGCTACGGCTTCACCGTGCTGGGCTGCGAGGTGGAGGGCGCCAGCGCCACGAATTACGCGCACTACGTCGAGCGCAAGGTGCTGCACCCTCTGCACATGAAGCAGACCATTGTGGACGATGAGAGCGTACCGCAGCCAGGGCGGGTGCAGTTCTACACAGTGAAAAATGGCAAGCTTGCGGCGGCGCATGCGCTGGACATCAGCGACCGCCTGCCGGGCGGCGGCTGGCTGAGCACTCCCACGGAGATGGTCGAGTTCGCCAGCGGTGTCGAGCATTTGCTGGGGCCGGAGTGGACGCGGCTGATGTGGCGAGAGACCTCGCGTCCCGGCGAGAATTTGCGCTACGCCCTGGGATGGGAGCTTGGATCGGTGGAGGGTGAGTTCATGGTGGCCCACGGCGGCAGCCAGGCCGGGACCAGCACCTTCCTGATGCTGCTTCCCAAGCGCAAAGTGGCCGTTGCGGTCTTCACCAATCGCGATGGGGCCGACGTGCGCGCCGTGGCAAAGAAGATGGCGGAGACGGTGCTGGGACCAGCCAGGCCGGGAAATGCCGAGCCGAAGAAGAAGCCGGCAAAGAAAGACTCCGTGCGTTATGCCAGCGTGGCCAGCCGCACGGCCGGAACGCGGTAACCGCCATGTCCTTTAAGTTAATCCTCGTATTTTTCCTTGTGCTGATCGCCCTGCGCATGTTCCTGCTGCGGCGCTTTGGCAACCCCGCGCAGCAAAAGAAAGCCGCCATCCGGCTGACACAGATGGCGGTCATTCTCGTGGTACTGCTGGTGGCCGAGCACCTGCCCGCCCGCGGCATGATCATGCTGATAGGGCTGGGCGCGGTGGGAGTCTTCGTCCTGCACCACATTGAGCCTTAAGAGCGATGCCACCCTAAGAGCTTACGAACCGCAAGAGCCTTGGCGGAAAGGTGTGGCGCCTCCTGCAATGCTTACTCGCCGATCAGTTTGCAGCTCAGGTTGATGGTCTGCTCCTGGATGGCGAAGAAGCCTGCGTCGTAGGTGGTGCAGTTGAGGACGTTGGCCGCGTTGGAATCGTGTGCGCTGTAAACGTTGATCAACAGGCGCAGGTCGTCTCCGGCGGCGTGCTTGACGAGCTTGGGTGAGATGTCAAACGAAAAGAACAGGGCGGGCTGGCCAACAAGCACTTCCACCTTCTGCTGCGCCAGGTTAATCTCGCCGGTCTCGCTGAGCTCCTTTTTGGGAGCCGAGGGCTTGGCCTTACCAGAGACAAACGCGGCGACAATCACCGTGTCGTTCAATTCCTTGAGCTTCGCCTGCGCCTTGGGGGTGTAGGCAATGTTCACGGTAAAGCCCGTGGAGACCTTACTCTCCAGACCCTGGTTCGAGGCGGATACGGCGGGCGCAACCAAAAGCACAATAGATACAACTGTGGCGGCAAGCTTCATGCTGGCTCCTTGTGTAGATGGGGAGTTATCAGACTATAACAATTTGACACTTTCGTGGTGCCAAAAGATGCAGAAAAGCGCAGCCGCATTGGCTGCGCTTTCCGTTGCGGAAAAACTCTTAACTAATAACCGCGGGTCTGGAGGAGGTCTTTCTCCTCAATATTGCCCACGGCCAGGCCCTTCATGCTGCCGGTCATCTGCTCGCTGACCTCGGCCAGCACCTTGGGATCGCGGAAGTGCGTGGTGGCCTGCACGATGGCCTTGGCGCGGCTGACGGCCTCCTCGCGCTCAGCCTTGACGCTGAGGTCGAGCGGCGTGGCGTTGCCCTTCATGAAGATTCCGCTGCCGACGAAGACGGCCTCGGCGCCGAGCTGCATGACCAGCGATGCATCGGCCGGAGTGGCAATGCCGCCGGCGGAGAAGTTCGGCACCGGAAGCTTGCCGGCCTTGGCCACCATGCGGATCAGCTCATAAGGAGCCTGATGCGTCTTGGCCGCCAGATAAAGCTCCTGCTCGCTCATCACAGTGAGTTCAAGCATTTCTTTAACAATCTGGCGCATGTGCTTGACGGCGTGGATGACATCTCCTGTACCGGCCTCTCCCTTGGTGCGGATCATGCATGCGCCTTCGGCGATGCGGCGCAGAGCCTCGCCCAGGTTGCGCGCGCCGCAGACGAAGGGAGTCTTGAAGGCGTGCTTGTCAATGTGGTGCGCCTCGTCGGCCGGAGTCAGCACTTCGCTCTCGTCAATGTAATCCACGCCGAGTTCCTGCAGTATCTGCGCTTCAGCAAAGTGGCCGATGCGGGCCTTGGCCATGACCGGGATGTTCACGGTGGCCATGACTTCCTTGATGACCTTGGGCGAGGCCATGCGGGCCACGCCACCTTCGGCGCGAATCATGGCCGGCACGCGCTCCAGGGCCATGACGGCGACGGCGCCGGCCTTTTCGGCGATCTCCGCCTGCTCGGCGCTCATCACGTCCATGATGACGCCGCCCTTCAACATCTCGGCCAGGCCGATCTTCAGCCGCAGCCCGTTGCCATTCAGTTCCGACATAAAAGCTTCTCCCTGCCAGTTGCAGATTATTCCGCCCGCGCTTGGCGGCGGTGCGCCACCCTGCCGGCCAAACGGCCACGGGTGCGCGCCAAGGGGCGAACAACCATTCTACCCCGAGCGGAGGCCGGTGGCGGAACAGGCTTCAGGAATGGGCGGGAATGTGCGCGCCGGAAGGCGGGAAAAACAGGGTACGAGCGGCGGTTCCGGCGGGCATCAAAAAAGAGTGTGCCACGCGCGATGTTGTTTTATTGACTCAGCATTCCAGCGAACCTATATTTGTTTGTTCACGTAATGATGGGGATTGAAGGAGACAACGTGGCTTCTACGGCTCAAACAACAGGCACAGCCCTGCCCAAAGGGGTTGCCCCGCTGAAGGCGGGACAGGGAAATTCCTTTTTTTGGCGTCGGCTGCACTCGCTGACCGGCATTGTTCCGGTCGGCTTGTTCCTACTCGAGCACTTCTTATCGAACGCGGAAGCCCTGAACGGCCCCGCCGCATACAACGCCCAGGTTAAGTTCCTGACCGGGCTTCCCTTCCGGCTCGGGCTGGAAATCATCGGCGTCTTCATCCCGCTCCTCTTCCACGCGCTGTATGGCATTTACATCTGGTGGCGCGGCGAGAACAACGTCATTGACTATCCCTGGGCGGGCAATTGGGGATACACCCTGCAGCGCTACACCGGCCTCCTGGTGTTCTTCTATGTCGGCTTCCACCTGTGGACGATGCGCTTTACCGGCGTGCACCTGACCGAGCACTACGATGCCAGCTTCTGGAAGGTGCAGAGCGAACTCTCGCACCCCTTGATTCTTGCCTTCTACGCGCTGGGTATTGTGGCCTCGGCCTGGCACTTTGGATATGGCTGCTTCCTGTTTGCCGCCAAGTGGGGCATTGTGACCGGCCCCAAGGCGCAGAACCGGGCTCGGCTGGCCGGCATTGGCCTGGCCGTGGTGCTGACCCTGGCGGGACTGGCCAGCCTCTACTCCTTTGTGAGCAAGTTTCCCGAGCAGCAGCGTAACCCGATGTGGGACCTGCACAATGACGCGGCCGAGCAGAGCCGCCTGACGCCCGCGCCTGACGCGCGCGCACAGCGATAGGCGAGGACAAAAGGACTTATGGCAAAGACTGCAAAGATCATTATCGTCGGCGGCGGCCTGGCTGGCCTGTCTGCCGCAATCAAAGTGGCCGAGGCGGGCGGCGAGGTGAAGCTGTTCTCGCTGGTGCCCGTGAAGCGCTCGCATTCGGTGTGCGCGCAGGGCGGCATCAATTCGGCCAAGAACCTGAAGGGCGAAGGCGATTCTCCATGGGCGCACTTTGACGACACGGTCTATGGCGGCGACTTCCTGGCCAACCAGCCGGCCGTCAAGCAGATGTGCGAGATGGGACCGGCCATCATTGACCTGCTGGACCGCATGGGCGTTCCCTTCAACCGCACTCCCGAGGGATTGCTGGACTTCCGCCGCTTCGGCGGCACGCTCTTTAACCGCACGGCCTTTGCCGGAGCCACCACCGGCCAGCAGTTGCTGTACGCGCTGGACGAGCAGGTGCGCCGCTACGAGGCCGAAGGCAAGGTCAAGAAGTACGAGTACTGGGAGTTCCTGAGCGCGGTGATTGACGGCAAGGGCACCTGCCGCGGCATCTGCGCCATGGACCTGCGCTCGATGGAGGTGGAAGCCTTCGAGGCCGACGCGGTCATCATGGCCACGGGCGGCATCGGCGCCATCTTCGGCAAGAGCACGAACTCGGTTGTCTGTACCGGCTCCGCGCAGGGCTCGCTGTACCTGCAGGGCGCGGCCTACGGCAACGGAGAGATGATCCAGGTGCACCCGACCTGCATCCCCGGTGAAGACAAATTGCGATTGATGTCGGAGTCAGCACGTGGCGAAGGCGGACGCGTCTGGGTTCCCAAGACGGCCGGCGACAAGCGCCCGGGCAAGCAGATTCCCGAGGGCGAGCGCTATTACTTCCTGGAAGAGTGGTATCCCAAGTACGGCAACCTTGTGCCACGTGACATCGCCACCCGCGCCATCCACAAGATCGTCTACGACCAGGGCATGGGCGTGGAAGGCCAGCCAATGGTCTACCTCGACCTGTCGCACATTGATCGCGCGACGCTGGACCGCAAGCTGGGCGGCATTCTGGACATCTACGAGAAGTTCGTCGGTGACGATCCGCACGAAGTGCCGATGAAGATCTTCCCGGGCATGCACTACACCATGGGCGGCCTGTGGGTGGATATCAACCAGCAGACCAACATCCCCGGCCTGTACGCCACGGGCGAGTGCGACTACTCGATCCACGGCGCCAACCGCCTGGGTGCCAACTCTCTGCTGAGCTGCATCTACGCCGGCTTCATCGCCGGACCGCACGCCCTGAAGTACGCCGCGGGCAGCGATGCCCCCGGAGCGGATCTGGAAGCGGCGCTGGCGGCGGAAAAGAAGCGCCAGCTCGGAAAGAACGATGCGCTGCTCAACAACCAGGGCGGCGAGAATCCCTTCCAGCTGTGGCGCGAACTGGGCGACACCATGAGCAAGAACGTGACGGTGACGCGCTACAACGCTCGCATTGCGGAGACCGAGAACACGCTCCTGGAGTTGCAGGAGCGCTACAAGAAGGTGAACCTGAGCGACAAGAGCATGTGGTCCAACCAGTCGTTCCTCTTTACCCGCCAGTTGGAGAACATGTTGCATCTGGCGCGGGTGGTGGCCCTGGGCGCGCGGCTGCGCGATGAATCGCGTGGCTCGCACTATAAGCCGGACTTCCCGGAGCGCGATGACGAACGCTTCCTGAAGACGACCAAGGCCTTCTACAACAGCGGAAGTAACGAGCCACGCATTGAGTGGGAAGACGTGGACATCTCGCTGATTAAGCCGCGGCCCCGCCGTTACGACAGCAAATAGCAACCGGATCCGGCCCCGGCTGAAGGGGCAAAGAGGATTAAGAGACACATGGCGAACAAGACGGTACTTTTCAAGATCAAGCGGCAGGCGAACCCCACGAGCGAACCCTTCTGGGAAGAGTTCGAGATCGTGCATCGCCCGGGCCTCAACGTGATCTCACTGTTCATGGAAGTCGCGCTGAAACCCTTGACGCGCGACGGCAAGGCGACGACGCCGGTCAACTACGACTCCAACTGCCTGGAAGAGGTGTGCGGCAGCTGCGCCATGCTGATCAACGGGCGGGCGCGCATGGCCTGCTCGGCGCTGGTGGACAACCTGGAACAGCCGATCACCATCGAGCCGTTCAGCAAGTTCCCCGTGGTGCGCGATCTACAGGTGGACCGCAGCGTGCTGTTCGAGAACCTGAAGACTGTCAAGGCCTGGGTTCCGGTGGATGGCACCTACGCTCTGGGCGACGGACCGCGCCAGCTTCCGCAGGTGCAGGAGCAGGCCTACCAGCTGAGCCAGTGCATGAGCTGCTGCTGCTGCATGGAGAGCTGTCCGCAATTCAACGAGGGTACGGGCTTCGTCGGCGCGGCCACCATTGCGCAGGTGCGGCTCTTCAACATGCACCCTACCGGCAAGGTGCTGAAGGATGAGCGCCTTGCGGCACTGATGGGCGACGGCGGAATCCAGGAGTGCGGCTACGCGCAGAACTGCGTGGAGGCATGCCCCAAGGAGATTCCGCTGACCAAGTCCATCAGCGACGTGGGCGGCGACGTGATGAAGAAAGCGGTGCTGGACTTCTTCCGCCTGTAATTTGGCAAGTGATGCGAGCGCGTGGCTGCGGCCACGCGCTTCGTTTTGCCCGTTCGACGCTTTGACGCCGGACGCGGGACACCATTTGGGAATCAACCAGCTTCTGATCGCGCGTTCCGGAACGGAGCAGGTCCGGAAGGCATCTGGTTGGACAACGACCATCGTGCGCTTTGGCGTTTTCATTCCGGCACCGGCTACGCTACACTATTACCAGTGAAAACAACTCAGGCAAGGAGTACCCCACCGACGATGTTGAGCCGGATTCAGGCTATTTGTGTATTTGTACTGATGCTGGGTGTCTGCCTGGCGTCGGCGGCCACGCTCAATTCGCCGTACCGCACTCCGCGGCGCAGCCTGAAGACCACTCATGCCAAGGCGCGGTTGCAGCGCTGGAATCCCGTTCTGCGCGGCTCGCACGATTCCCTGCTCCGCCAGAATGAAGAGATTGATCGCCTGAAGCTGAACCGCATCGCCGACGACCAGCAACTGGAGCAGCTTGAGCTGCGCGGCGAACTGGTTCCCCTGCATGAGAGCCGCTCGCTGGTGATTGCCGCGAATCTGGAATCGAACCGCCGCTTCTGCCGTCCCTGGACGCGCGCCTTCCTGGAAGATTTGAGCCAGGCCTTTTACGCCAACTTCCACCAGCCCATCCAGGTGACCAGCGCGGTGCGCACCGTGGAGCAGCAGGCCAAGTTGCAACGCTCGAACCACAACGCCGCTCCGATCGACGGCGAGACCGCCAGCTCACACCTGGCCGGCCTTACGGTGGACATCGGCAAGCGCATCATGAGCGTGCGGGAGCGCGTGTGGATTAATCAGTACGTGCTCAAGCTACAGCAGCTCGGACTGGTGGAAGCCGCCGAAGAGCGCCGCCAGGCCTGCTATCACATCATGGTCAGCAGCCGCTACGACGAGTATCGCGACGCACCAGTTGAGTTCCGCGCCGCCAAGTAACCTTCGCTTTTGCTCTCTACAAAGCCCGGCCTTGCGCCGGGCTTTTGCATTGCGGCCCGGCGCTGGGCGGAGCTGCAACAAGCACGCAGTTTATGAACAGGCATGCTTCGGTATAATCGTTGGCGGAACGGAGAACCGATGAGACCCTGGCAGTCGCTTCCCTTCGCCCTGCTGCTGGCCGCTGTAGCCGCGGCTCAAGCTCCAAGCCCAGCACCCAAGGTGACACCCATGAAAGCAAAGACCATCTCTGCCCAGTCCGTGCACAAGTCGGCCATTGTGATTGACACCCACGCCGACACGCCGGGGCGCTTTGTGGATGACAGCTTCGATCCGGGCACGGACGCAGGCACCGGCCACTGGGATTTCAAGAAGGTTCACCAGGGCAACCTTGGCGCCGAGTTCTTCTCCATCTGGGTGGACCCCGAGCAGCACAAGGGCCATTACACCCGGCGCGCCTTGGACATGATTGACAGCGTTTACGAGACCGCCCGGCGCCATCCCGATGAGATGACGATGGCATACTCCGTGCGCGACATTCGCGCCGCGCGCTTGGGGCCGCATCCGAAGCTGGCCGCGCTCCTCGGAGTCGAAGGCGGACACGCCATCGAGGGCGACATCCGCGTTCTGCGCGACTTCTATCGTCTTGGCGTGCGCTACATGACGCTGACGTGGTCCAACAGCAACGAGCTGGGCCAGAGCAGCGGCGACGTGAAGATGGGCGACAACGGAAAGCCGAAGGATTCCGGACTGACTGACCTGGGCCGCGAAGCCGTGCGCGAGATGAACCACCTGGGCATGATGGTGGACATCTCTCACGTGAGCGACAACTCGTTTTACCAGGCGCTGGTGGTCAGCCGCGCTCCGGTCATTGCCAGCCACAGCAGTTCGAGGGCCATCACCAACCATGCGCGCAACATGACCGACGACATGCTGGTGGCCTTGGCCCGCAACGGCGGAGTGGCGCAGGTGAACTTCAACTGCGGCTTCATCAGCAATGACTTCCTTGCCGCCGAAAAGGCCTACAACCTGCAGCATCCTGAGGCCAGCAAGCGCGCGCGTGAGCTGTGGCTCTCACCGAAGACTCCGGAGCGCGAGGCCGAGCTGGAACGCTTGCAGGAGGAGTATCGCAAGGCGGTGCCGCGGCCTCCCTTCAGTGCCTTGATGGAGCACTTCGACCACATGATTAAGGTGGCGGGCGTGGACCACGTTGGCATTGGCAGCGACTTTGACGGCGTGGAGTGCCTGCCCGAAGGAATGGACGGCGTGCAGGACCTGCCGAAGATCACCGCCGACCTGCTGGGCCGCGGGTACAGCCCCAGCGATGTGCAGAAGGTGCTGGGCGGAAACCTCTTGCGCGTATTTGCCGAGGTGGAAAAGACCGCCAGGCAGATTCAGAAGGAACAGGCACGGGACCTGCGGCCAGAGGTCGCCATCCCCTCTGCCAGGAAATAAGCAGCTCTCAACCGAACCACATTCAAGGAGTGATTGACTATGCGTAAGACGATTCTTGTGGCGGCCATCCTGCTGTGCGCGGCTATTGCATTCGCGCAGCCGGTGCCCGCGGGAACCAAGGAGCAGCCGGTGGCGACCATCCAGACCACGGCGGGCGACATGCACTGCGTGCTCTTCCCGAAACTTGCCCCCAAGGGCACGGCCAACTTCATCGGGCTGGCTCGCGGCACAAAAGAATGGACGGACCCGAAGACCGGACAGAAGGTGCACGGCAAGCCGCTCTACGACGGCACCATCTTCCACCGCGTCATCCCGGAGTTCATGATCCAGGGTGGCGATCCAGAGGGATCAGGCATGGGCGGTCCGGGATACAAGTTTGCCGACGAAACCAAGGGCAGCCCTCATGATTTCAAGAAGCCCGGAAAACTCGCCATGGCGAATGCCGGTCCCAACACCAACGGCAGCCAGTTCTTCAT
>Ga0182012_10008564_pt1 | contig 10109 bp, 10 predicted proteins | sample 612S2SmetaG_FD_120486 | JGI IMG/M metagenome (GOLD analysis project Ga0182012, IMG submission 120486) | Permafrost microbial communities from Stordalen Mire, Sweden - 612S2S metaG | ecosystem: Environmental > Terrestrial > Soil > Wetlands > Permafrost | place: Sweden: Stordalen | collected... | reverse complement strand
GTCGACATCCCGGGCTTGATCGAGGGCGCGCACGCCGGTTCGGGGTTGGGCGATCGCTTTCTGCGTCACGTCGAGCGCACGCGCGTCTTACTCCATTTGATGGACGGCAATCGCGAGCGCGCGGAGATCCTGGCCGACAAAGCCACGATCGAAAACGAATTGCGCCTGTGGAACGAGACGCTCTTGTCGCGGCCGATCCTCAACGTGGTGACCAAGCTCGACATTCCCGAGGCGCGGGAGCGCTTCACCGAATTGCGCGGCGAGTTGCCCGACGTCTTCGGCATCTCCGCCGCCACCGGCGAAGGCGTGCGCGAACTGCTCTTCGCCGCCTATCGCATCGCGCGCGAAACGCCGGCGCCCGACGTGGCCGTGGGCGACGCGCCGCGCTTCGTGCTCGCGCCGCGCGAGCCGTTCGAGATCGACGTGGCCGAGGACGGCGCGTTCGTCGTCAGCGGCGAGCGCATCGAGCGGCTGGCCGCAATGACCGATTTCGACAGCGACGAGGGACTCGGCCGCTTCGAGTCGATTCTGGCGAAGATGGGCGTCGACAAACGCTTGCGCGAGTTGGGTGCGAAGGACGGCGACACCGTGCGCATCGCCGGACACGAGTTCGACTATTCGTGAGCGCCGCATCGCGTTTCGCGCTCGGCGAACACGGCGCGCGTGACGGCGATCGGAGCCTCGAGCGGTGAAGATCGGACTATTCGGCGGCACCTTCGATCCGGTGCACAACGCGCATCTCTTCGTCGCCGAAGCGGCGCGCGTGGAACTCGGACTCGAGCGCATGATCTTCTTGCCCACGCGCGGCGCGCACTATCGCACGCCGCCGGTTGCGAACGTGGAAGACAGGCTTTCCATGTTGCGCCTCGCGCTCGCCGCGAATCCGGCCTTCGCACTCGACGAAGCGGATCTGGCCGGCGATGCGACCGGCTACACCGCCGACCTGATGCCGCGCGTGCGCGCGCGCCATCCGCACGACCGGCTGACGTTCGTGGTGGGCGGCGATTCGCTGGTCGATTCGCCGTGGCAACGCTTCGATACGGTGCTGGCCAACTTGGATTGTTTCGCAATCGCGCCGCGCGCCCAGCGCGAGCCGCAACGTTTGGACGACTTCCTCGCCGGGCTCTCCGAGGCCGAAGCCGAAAAGTTCGTCGTTCTCGACCTGCCCGCACTCAACGGCTCGGCGACGCTGGTGCGCACGCAACTCGCGCGCGGCGGCAGCATTCGCTATTTGGTCCCCGACGCGGTGGAACGCTACATCGCGCGGCGGCGGCTCTACGCGGGCCCGGTGCACGCCGATGCCTGAATACCCGCAGATCCGGATCGGCGGCGTGCCCGCCGTCGACCTGGCCGAAGCATACGGTACGCCGCTGCTGGTCATCGACCGCGACGTGTTGGACGCGGCGCTCGCGCGCTACGCCGCGCTCTCGGCCGAGTTCGACGTCAACGTTTCGTATGCGGGCAAGGCGCTGCTCTTCACCGCGCTCGCGGAGCGCGTTGCGGCCGCCGGGCTCGGCTTGGACGTGTGTTCGCTCGGCGAATTGCTCGTTGCCGAACGAGCCCGCTTCCCGGTCGCGCGGCTGACCTTTCACGGTTGCGGCAAGACGGTCGAAGAGTTGCAGGCCGCACTCGACGGTCGCGTCGGGCGGCTGGTCATCGACCATCGCGACGAATTGGACGTCTTGAGCGCGCTCGCAAACGATACCGGACGGCCGCTCGACGTGCTGCTGCGCGTCAATCCCGGCGTGGAGGCCGACACGCACCGCTCCGTGCGCACCGCGGGCCACGAATCGAAATTCGGCTTCGCACCCGACGATCTCGTCGCGGCGTTTGCGCGCGTGAAGGACGCGCCCGGCCTGCGGCTCGTTGGTTTGCACGCGCACATCGGCTCCAACATCTTCGCGATCGAGCCGTATCTCCGGACGCTGGACGTTCTCTACGACCTGTACCTGGAAGGTAGAGCGCACGGCGCGCCGCTGGAAGAGTTGATCCTCGGCGGCGGCTTCGGCGTCTCGAACGCACGCGGCGGCGAACGTTTCGAAGCCGCCGCCTTGCTCGGCGCGGCGCTCGGGCGGCTGCGCGATCTCGGCAAGCGCGTGGGCTCGGAGCGCGCCCTGCCGCGCCTGGGCATCGAACCCGGCCGCTCGGTCGTGGCCGAGGCCGGCACGAGCTTGTACCGCGTCGTCACGGTGAAGGGGGAAGGCAACCGCCGGATCGTCATCGTGGACGGCGGCCTGGCCGACAATCCCCGGCCGGCGCTCTACGGCGCCGACCACGCACCCTTTGCGCTGGGCCGGCCGTTCCCGGACGAATGTGACGAAGCGCTCATCTGCGGACGCTCCTGCGAGAGCGACGAACTCGGCCGCGCGACCCTGCCTTCGGACGTGCGAGCGGGCGACCTCATCGGCATGCGCAGCACCGGCGCCTACACGTTCAGCATGTCGAGCAACTACAATCGCTTCCCGCGTCCGGCGGTCGTCTTCGCGGGCGGCGGACGGCATTACACGGTAATCCACCGCGAACCGCACGACGTGCTCTTGGCTTTCGAGGCGCGCGATGCGGTCTGAGCGGCTCGCCGCCTTTGCGCTCGCTACCTTTGCGCTCGCCGCGTCGGCGCTCTTCGCGGGCTGCGCCGGTTCGAGCGGCGGCGACGACGGCAACGGCGCGGTGTACGCCGCCTGGAGCGAACATCGCTCGCACGTGCAAGTTACGGCGTCGGGCAGCGTCGCGCACCTGCTGGGTACGCGGGCAGGACCGAGCGGAGAGCACGAGGGCTTTCTCCTGCACCTGCGCGGAGCGGCCGGGCGCGGCTTGACCGTTCGGGTGGAAGACAACACCGATTTGACCGGGCCGATTCCGCTCCAGCCCGGCTCGGACGTCGAAGTCCGCGGCGAATACATCTACGATCCGCGCGGCGGTTTGATCCATTACACGCATCGCGACCCGCGCTTCCGTCACCCGGCAGGCTACGTGCGCGTCGACGGCAAGGTCTATCAATGACCCCGAACCGGAAAAGTTTTTGCTTTCGCGCTATACAAACGGGCTATGCGTTTTCTATACTGAATCGAACGACGGTCAGTGCGCGAACTGCATGAGATCTTGCTCGCGAGCGCTTCGCCGAGGCGCCGCGAGCTGCTGAACTCGCTCGGCCTGCGCGTACTGGTGGTCCCGAGCAACGTCGACGAAGGAGAGCGCCCCGGTTATGACCCTCGCGAACTGGCGGGCTTGCACGCGGCTGCGAAAGCAGACGCGGTTGCGACCCGCGACGGTTCACGCGTGATCGTGGCTGCGGATACGGTCGTCGACGTCGACGGCACGGCGCTCGGGAAACCGCGCGACGCAGCCGAGGCCGCAGCGATGCTGCGCCTGCTCTCCGGCCGGCAGCATCTCGTGCACACCGCCTACGCGCTGATCGACGGCCCGTCGGGTCGACGGATCACGGGAGCGGAGACGACGCGAGTCAGATTCCACCCGCTCGACGAGACCGAGATCGCAACCTACGTCGCGAGCGGCGACCCGTTCGACAAGGCGGGCGGATACGGCATTCAGGGCCGGGGCGCGGTGCTCGTGGCCGGAATCGAAGGCGACTTCTACACGGTGATGGGTCTGCCGCTGGGCACGATCGTCCGCCGCTTGCGCGACTGGGGCTACGCGTTGCCGGCGCAGAGGGGAGCGTCGGCGACGTGAACGAGCGGCGCGACAACGGCATGCTCGGCACTTTGCGCGCGACGCTGAGCCCCGACATCGGGCTCGACTTGGGCACGGCGAACACCGTCGTCTACGAACGCGGCGCAGGCGTGATCGTCAGCGAACCCTCGATCGTGGCCTTCGATGCGCGCAGCGGCGAGGTCGTGGCCGTGGGCACGGCGGCCAAGGAGATGGAGGGCCGGGTGCCCGGCCGGATCCGCGTGGTCCGCCCGTTGCGCAACGGCACGATCTCCGATTTCAAGGCGGCGCACGTGCTGGTCGGCACGCTCGTCGACCGGGCCCTCGCCGCCCGCCCGCGCGTGGCGCCGCGCCTGATCGCCTCGGTGCCCGGTTGCGCGACCGACATCGAATGCAAGGCCGTCGAGCAAGCGGTGCGCGCCGCCGGGGCGCGCTCGACCACATACGTGCCGCAAGCCGTCGCGGCCGCCGTGGGCGCCGGACTCGACATCACCCGCGTCGGCGCGCAGATGGTCGTCGATATCGGCGGGGGCACGACCGAGATCGGCATCCTGGCCCAGGCCGGCGTGATCCGGCTCTCCTCGCTGCAGACCGGCGGCAACCACCTCGACGAAGCGATCCGGCGGCGCCTGCGCTCGCACCTCCGTTTCTCCGTGGGTCCGCTCACGGCCGAGCGGCTGAAGTTCGAGCTGGGTTACGCGGGCCGCGCGCCCGGCCGCGCCGACGCGATCGCCAACGGCATGGACCTCGACGCCGCCGCGCCGCGCACGCGGGGGGTGCCCGAGCGGTTGATCGGCGAAGCGATGGCGGACGGGATCGATCGGATCGTCCGGGGAGTCGTCGCCTTGCTCGAGACGGCGCCGCCCGACGTAGGGGCCGACCTGCTCGAAAGCGGCATCACGCTCACCGGCGGCGGCGCGCTGATCCCGGGGCTGGCGAGCGAGATCGGTTTCCGGACGAACGTGCCGACGATAGTGGCTCCCGATCCGCTGACCTGCGTGGCCCGCGGGGCGGGCGAAATACTCGGATCGCCGACCCTTCTGGAGCGGCTGCGACCGCACGCGGATCGGCTGACGAGGTGGTATCAATCTTTACGCACAGGGATGAGAGAAAGCTATTCGCCGTAATCGGCGCGGTGGTCGTCGCCGCGCTGATCGCTCTCGTCCAAATCGAATCCGCCCGTAACGGCCGCCCGAATCCGTTTTCGGCGGGCGTGACCGGACTTGCGGATGCGATTCAAATAGGCTTCGCGAGCAGCATCGATGCGCTGCGCGGCGCGGCCTCGAACCTCGGCGACTTGCCCCACCTGCGCGACCAAAACGCGCGGCTCGGCGCGGAAAACGAACGCCTCCGCACCGAAAACGCGCACTTGAGAGAAGCCCTCTCGCAGCAGCCCGACATCCAAGCGCTGGCGAACGCGAGCGCGCGATTCCCGGGCTCGATCGCCGCACAGACGATCGGCTTCGACCCGGAAAACCAGGCGCGCACGATTACGATCGACCGTGGGACCGTTGCGGGCTTGCACCTCGACGACGGCGTGGTGGTGGAAGACGGCGTCGTGGGGCGCGTCGTCGCGCTCGAACCGTTTCAAGCCACCGTGTTGCTGTTGACCGACCCGACCAGCAAGATTCCGGCCGTCGTCCAACGCGGCCGCTGGTGGGGCATCGCGACGGGCACGGGCGCGAACGTGCGCCTCGAATTCGTTTCGCAGGATGCGAAGCTCGCGGTCGGCGATCTGGTCGTCACCGGCGAAGGCCGTTCGTTCCATGCGGGCATCGGCATCGGCCGCATCGTTTCGGTCATCCACCCCGAAGGCGCACTCTATCAAACGGCCGTGGTCGCGCCATCCGCCGAACTCGGCCGGCTCTCGCACATCCTCGTCATCCCGCATTGATGTCGTTCCGCATTCAGCCGCGCAGCGACCCGTGGGGCGCGCCGCTCGTACCGATGCCCGACGCGCCGCCGTGGTGGATGACGGGCCTGGCCCTGCTCGTGGCACTGCTGCTGCAAACGCAGACGGGCTCGTGGCTCGCGCTGCGCGGCGCCGCGCCCGGCTTCGTCTTCCTGTTCGTGCTCTGGTACGGATTGCGCACGGATATGCTCGGCGGATTTTTGGTCGGCATGCTGGCCGGCGCGTGCGAAGACGCGCTCGCCGGCTGGACCGGAGCCGCCTGGATGTTCGCCACCGCGATCACGGGCGCGCTCGCCGGGCGCACCGCGGGCACGGTCGTCAGCGAGTCGCGCGTGTGGCTCGTACCCTACGCGGCGCTCGCGACGCTGTTCCGCTACGCGCTGTTCGCGCTGGCCTTGCGCGTCGAAGGCCATGCGCTGCCCGTGCCGGTAGCCCACCTGCACCAGGTGCTCTGGCAAGCGGCGCTCGACGCGCTGCTGGCCTACCTCGCCTTGACGTTCGTTCCGCGCTTGCGAGTATCGCGTGTCGGCCTCCGCTGAACGCGCGCCCGCGCCGCGCGGCGCGCGGCTCTACCTCTTCGCAATCGCGCTCGCGCTGGCGCTCGTGGTGCTGCTCCTGCGCTTGAGCCAAGTGCAATTGCTCGAGAACGACAAGTTTGCGGCGGCGGCGCGGGCCAATCAAGTGCGGCGCATTCCCGTCGCCGCGCCGCGCGGCCGCATCCTCGATCGTCACGGCGTGGTCGTCGTGCGCAGCCGCCCGTCGTTCGTCTGCGCGCTCGTGCCCTCGGAAGTGAAGGACGTCGACGCGTTGCTCGCCGCACTCTCGACGATACTCGGCGTGCCCGAGCCGACGTTGCGGCGGCGTCTGCTGCACCATCACGGCGTCGATTACAAAAGCTTCGACGAGGTCGTGACCTACGAACCGTACGGGCCGGTCATTCTCGCCGGCGGCTTGAGCGCCGCGCAGATGGCGCGCCTGGCCGAAGCGCAGGCCTCGTTGCCGGGCGTCGACATCGAAGCGCAGCCCGTACGCGACTATCCGTACGGCCGTCTGGGTTCGCACGTCTTCGGCTACGTCGGCGCGATCACCGAGGACGAATACCGCGCGCGCAAGCGGCGCGGCTACACGCCCAACGACGTCGTGGGCAAAGACGGTTTGGAATCGACCTACGACGATCTGTTGCGCGGCACGCCGGGCGGCCGGCAGATCGAGGTCGACGCGCAAGGCAGGCTCGTGCGCAGGCTCGATCCGGTCGACCCCGTGCCCGGACATTCGCTCGTGCTCAGCCTCGATTGGCGCTTGCAACAAATCGCCGAGCGCGCGGTCGGCGACGAACTCGCGGCGTGGGGCAAGTCGCACGGACGCGCGCTGGCCGGCGCCGTGGTGGCGATCGATCCGAGCAACGGCGGCGTGCTCGCGCTGGTTTCGTATCCCAACTTCGATCCCAACGATTTTGCCGACGGCATCAAGGACTCGACGTACCGGCGCTATCTCAACGACAAACTGCAGCCGCTCTTCGACCGCGGCATCGGCGCCGCGACCGCAACGGGTTCGACGTTCAAAATGATCACCGGCAGCGGCGCGATCTCGAGCGGCGTCATCGGCAAAGATCAAGTCCTGTACGATTCGGGCTCGTGGTATTGTCACGGCGTCACCTTCACCGACCTGGCCGCGGGCGGCTTGGGTTCGACCGACTTCGTGCGCGCGCTGGCGGCTTCATCGGACGGATACTTCTACCAACTCGGCGACCGGCTGGGACACGCGCGCCTGCGTTACTATGCGACGCAGTTCGGGCTCGGCTCGCGCCTGGGCATCGACCTGCCCGCGGAATACGGCGGCAACTGGCCGACCAACGCCTGGTCGATGAAGGTCTACGGCGTGCCGCTCGAGCCGAGCGACGTCTGCCAACTCGCGATCGGCCAAGGCGCGATGGAAGCCACGCCCCTGCAGATGGCCAACGTGGCCGCGACCGTGGTCAACGGCGGCACGCTGTACCGGCCGCACGTCGTCGACGAGGTGCGCGACCCGCAGGGGCGCGTGGTGCGCAGCTACACGCACGACGTGATCCGGCAGGTGCCCGTCACCGCCGAAGCGTTGCGCGAAGTGCGGGCGGGCATGGACAAGGTGACCGACCCGGGGGGCACGGCCTACGGTCTGGCCATCCCCGGCTTACCGTACGGCGGCAAAACCGGAACCGTCGAGACCGACGGGGGCCGCGGGCCCAACACGACCTGGTTCGTGGCCTACGCGCCCTCGGCGCACCCGACGATCGCGCTCGCGGTCTTCATGGAACGCACCGGCGGCTACGGCGCCGAGGTCGCGGCGCCCGTCGCCCAGCGCATCCTGGCCGAGTACTTCCACAAACCGTTGCCGCATTAAGGCCGGCGCCGGAGAGCCCTGGGGAACCGGCCGTCCCCGGCGCGAAGGCAGGGAGATGCTGGCTGAATCGAACGTCATCAGGATCTCCGACGGCGCGGGACGCCTCGGCAGCGAACGCGCCTTCGACGTGCTCGCCCGCGCGCGCGAACTCGAGGCGCAGGGCCGCGACATCATCCACCTCGAGGTGGGCGAGCCCGACTTCGATACGCCCGAACACGTCAAGCGCGCGGCCATCGCCGCGCTCGAAGACAACCACACGCATTACACGCCGTCGGCGGGCCTGGCCGGGTTGCGCGATACGATCGCCGATTACGCCTCGCGCTTCCGCGGCATCGCGCCTTTCTCGCGCGACCAGGTCGTGGTGGGGCCCGGCCTCAAGCCGGTGATCTGGAACGTGCTCAGCGTGCTGCTCGATCCCGGCGACGAGTTCGTGTACGCCGATCCGGCGTATCCCGCGTATGCCTCGGCGGCGAGCTATTTGCAAGCCAAGGCGATCGCGGTGCCGCTGCACGAGAGTTCGAATTTCCGGCTCGATCTCGACGAACTCGAAGCGAAGATCACGCCGCGCACCAAAGTGTTGCTGCTGAACTCGCCGCACAATCCCACGGGCGGCGTGTTGACCCGCGCGGATCTCGAGCGCATCGCCGAAATCGCAATCCGCAACGACGTGACGGTCATCTCCGACGAGATCTACAACCGCAATCTCTACGACGCGGAATTCTTCTCGATCCTCGAAGTCGACGGCATGCGCGAGCGCACGATTCTGCTCGACGGTTTTTCGAAGGCGTATGCGATGACGGGCTGGCGCCTGGGCTACGCGATCATGCCGGCCTACGTCGCGCGCGCCGTCTCGCTGATGGGCCAGAACACGTACTCGTGCACCGCCACCTTCGTGCAACTCGCGGGCGTTGCGGCGTTGAGCGGTCCCGACGAGCCGGTGCAGGCGATGGTCGCCGAGTTCCGCCGCCGTCGCGACGCGATCGTGGCCGAACTCAACTCGTTGCCCGGCGTGAGTTGCAAGACGCCCGAAGGCGCGTTCTACGTTTTCCCCAACGTCTCGGCGATCACGCGCGACGATGCGGCGCTGGCCTCGTATCTGCTCGAAGATGCGGGCGTCGCGGCACTCGGCGGTTCGGCATTCGGCGAAGCGGGCCGCGGCTACATGCGCTTCTCGTACGCGGCATCGCTGGAAACGATTCACGCCGCGCTGGGCCGCGTGCGCGACGCACTCCCGAATTTCAAAGGATAAGGTCAACCCACTGAATCCCGAATCACCCGCGATCGTTCGCGCGACGCTCGCCGACCTCGACGCGCTCGCGCCGCTCTTCGACGCCTACCGCGCCTTCTATCGGTGCGCGCCCGACGCCGTGCTCGCGCGAACGTTCTTGAGCGAACGCCTCGAGCGCGCCGAGTCGGTCGTGCTGCTGGCGCGCACTGCGGACGGTACGACCGTCGGCTTCGCGCAGCTGTATCCGCAGTTCTCCGCGCTCAGCTTAACGCGCAACTGGTTGCTGGCCGACCTCTACGTCGCGCCCGAAGCGCGCCGGCACGGCGCGGGCGCGTCCCTGCTGCAAGCGGCCGAAGATCACGCGCGCGCCGAGGGCGCGGCGACGATCGCACTCGAGACGGCGGTGGGCAACCGCGTCGGCCACCGGTTCTACGAGAAAGCCGGCTGGCTGCGCGAACACGCCTGGTATCAATACACCCGCGCGCTGAACTGATCGGCGCTCGGAGCCCGTCGGGCAGACTAGGGCAGCTGCATGGCCGACTTGACGTCGGCGAGGGTGCCGCGCGCGACCGCGCGCGCTTTCGCCGCGCCGTCTTCGAGAATCGCGTCGACGCTTTCGGGCGCGATGGCCAGGCGCCGCTCGCGCACCGGGCGCATGAAGGCATTGAGCCGTTCCGCCAGTTCGGCTTTGCAATCGACACAACCGAGCGCGCCGGTGCGGCAATTCTCGTCGATCCACGGCACGCGATCCGTGTTGACGATGCGCTGCAGCGCGAAGACGGGACAGACTTCGGGCCGGCCGGGGTCGTGACGGCGCACCTTGAGCGGATCGGTCACCATCGCGCGTACCTTCTTCGTCGTCGCGGCCTCGTCGTCGGCGATCTCGATGTGGTTATCGTACGATTTCGACATCTTCCGGCCGTC
>Ga0182012_10008562_pt1 | contig 10112 bp, 9 predicted proteins | sample 612S2SmetaG_FD_120486 | JGI IMG/M metagenome (GOLD analysis project Ga0182012, IMG submission 120486) | Permafrost microbial communities from Stordalen Mire, Sweden - 612S2S metaG | ecosystem: Environmental > Terrestrial > Soil > Wetlands > Permafrost | place: Sweden: Stordalen | collected... | reverse complement strand
TCTTCGATCGGAAGGTGATGCAACTCCAGGTTCCACAGACCGTGCTTGTCTTTGAGATACTGCTGATGGTCCAGTGACGGCTGGCTGATATCGACCGCCACCACTCTGGCAGCGGGGTTGTTGAACGCGAAAATTGCCGCCTGGTTGGTGCCGCAACCCGCAATCAGAATGTCGAGATCGGGCTTGTATTCGCGGTCGGGCCATAGGATCCGGTGAGCGTGGGAAGGGTCGAACCATTCCCAGTTGCCGGGAACCCACGCCTCGAGGTCCTGGATAGGTTGCGGGTACTTCCACCGCTCGTACTGGCGGGAGACAACATCGGTACGCGCATCGTTGTTCACTTCGGCAGTTGCTCCTGATTGTTAGCTGTAGATCGAGGATCTCTGGTGGGGATGAGGGTAACCCAGATCACAAGCCCTTGTGTGGAATTTCTCCAACTGAGTCGGGATTTAGAAACCATCCTGATCACTGCTGATCCCCGCGGGGGGCGCCCCCGCCGGCACGACCGAGCCGTAGCCGCGGAAGGGGGTCCGGTGCTGCGCGGACTAGCCTCGATGGGAGGCAACTGACAAGGAGTGTGCTCATGGAGGGTTTCGCCGGGAAGGTCGCCGCGGTGACCGGCGCCGGTTCGGGGATCGGCCAAGCATTGGCGATCGAGCTGGGCCGCTCGGGCGCCAAGCTGGCGATCAGCGATGTCGACGTCGAAGGGCTGGCGCACACCGAGGAACAGCTCAAAGCAATCGGCGCGCCGGTCAAGGCCGACCGGCTGAATGTGACCGAACGCGAGGCCTTCCTGGCCTACGCCGACGCGGTCAACGACCACTTCGGCAAAGTGAACCAGATCTACAACAACGCCGGCATCGCCTTCACCGGCGACATCGAGGTCAGCCAGTTCAAGGACATCGAACGGGTGATGGACGTCGACTTCTGGGGCGTCGTGAACGGCACCAAAGCCTTCCTTCCGCACCTGATCGCCTCTGGGGACGGTCACGTCATCAATGTCTCCAGTGTGTTCGGACTGTTCTCGGTGCCGGGGCAGGCCGCCTACAACTCGGCCAAATTCGCGGTCCGCGGCTTCACCGAGGCGCTGCGTCAGGAGATGATGGTGGCCGGCCACCCGGTGGGTGTGACCACGGTGCACCCCGGCGGCATCAAGACCGCGATCGCCCGCAACGCCACCGCCGCCGAGGGACTCGACCAGGATCAGCTGGCCAAGATGTTCGACAAGCGGATGGCCAGAACCAGCCCAGAAAGCGCCGCCCGGATCATCCTGGAAGCTGTGCGCAAGAACAAAGCCCGGGTGCTGGTCGGCCCGGACGCCAAGGCCTTAGACCTGCTCGTTCGGCTGACGGGTTCTGGATATCAGCGGATCGTCGCGCTGTCCATGGGCCGGATGATGCCGCGCCAGCACTAGCTCCCAGTCTGCGCGCTCAGCGCCCCAGCGGGTTTTGTCCCAACCAACCGCCGGCCACCGCCTGCGGGTCGGCGCCGCCGGCCACCTGGCGGCGCATCTCGGCCAGCGCCGCAGTGTCCAGCACGCCGGCGACTTCGTTGATCGCCAGCAGCTGCCGTTCGGTCAGCGCGTTGCGGCGAAACAGCGGCACCACGTTCTCGGCTTGGATCAGCGCGGGTTTGCCGTCGGCCAGGGCGACCAGATCGCCAGGAATCCCAGGGTCGGCGGTGGTGGTCCACGCCGCGGTCAGTTGCCCGGCGCGCAGCGCGGCCACCAATGCCGTGTCCTCCGGAAAATCCAGCGGTGCAGGCAGCCGGCAGGATCCCACCGCCGCGGGTGCGTGAAACCCCGTGGCGATCCCGACGACCAACCCGTCGCAGTGTTTCAGCAGCGCGCTCAGGTCCGCGCTGGAGTCGTTGTGGACCCACGTCTTGGCGGTTGATTGGGTCACCAGCAGCACAGGCTTGTCTTCGGCAGAGGTGGTGTAGTCGCCCGCGGCGATGCCCTCGGGCAACGCAGAGACCATCGTGCGGTAGACCTGGGCATCGGACAACACCGGCGCACCAGGCTGCAAGGTCTGCAACACCTGCCCGGTGAAGGCGGGGACGACGGTGAATTCGCCCGAGTCCAGCTTCGCCATCGGGTCGACGGCAGTCTCGGCGCGCGCGCCGAAACCGTAGGAACGCAGCGCAGCGAGGTAGATGCCGGCCAGCAGCATCGACCAGGAGTCGGGCCCGGATCCGACCACCACCTCCGGTGCAGCGCGGTGCTGGGTGGTTTCGGTCGCGCATCCCGCCCAGAGCGGCACTGCCAGTGCGGCGGCGAGCAGCAGAGCTGCCAGCCTGCCGAGTTTCACCCCGATGTGTGCGCGCTCAGATCAGACCGAGCTCGGTGACCGCTTTACGCTCGTCGGCCAGCTCGGCGGTCGATTTGTCGATCCGGCCACGCGAGAAGTGGTCAATCTCCAGGCCGCTGACGATCGTCCAATTGCCGTCCTTGGTGGTCACCGGGAACGAGGAGATCAGGCCCTCCGGCACGCCGTACGAACCGTCAGAGACGACGGCCATCGAGACCCAGTTGCCTGCGGGGGTGCCGAGCAGCCAGTCGCGGGCGGCATCGGTGGTCGCCGACGCCGCCGAGGCGGCCGACGAGGCGCCGCGCGCATCGATGATCGCCGCGCCGCGCTTGGCGACCGTCGGGATGAAGTCGTTCTCGATCCAGGCCTGGTCGTTGACGACCTCGGCAGCGTTCTTGCCGCCGATTTCGGCGTGGAAGATATCGGGGTACTGGGTAGCTGAGTGGTTGCCCCAGATCGTGATCTTCTTGATGTCGGTGACTGCGGCGCCGGTCTTCTTGGCAAGTTGAGAGATCGCCCGGTTGTGGTCCAGACGGGTGAGCGCAGAGAAACGCTCACGGGGGATGTCGGGTGCATTGCTCAGCGCGATCAGCGCATTGGTGTTGGCCGGGTTGCCGGTCACGCCGATACGGACGTCGTCTGCGGCCACCTTATTGAGGGCCTTGCCCTGGGCGGTGAAGATCGCGCCGTTGGCCTCCAGCAGGTCGCCGCGCTCCATCCCCGGGCCGCGCGGGCGGGCGCCGACCAGCAGGGCCAGGTTCACCCCGTCGAAAATCTTGTTTGGATCCGCGCCTATTTCGACGCCGGCCAGCAGCGGGAACGCGCAATCGTCGAGTTCCATCACGACGCCCTCAAGCGCCTTGAGTGCGGGCTCGATCTCGAGCAGACGCAGCTCGATAGGGCGGTCAGGCCCCAGCAGCGAGCCACTGGCCAGGCGGAACAACAGGCTGTAGCCGATCTGGCCGGCCGCGCCGGTGACGGCGACCTTGAGAGGACTTGCGCTCACTTCGGTTTACTCCTTGATTGGCGAGAGTTCCTGTCGAAACTAGCGCACCCGAGCCGGCCCGGAACCCCCGGTCCGATACCACTGCCGATTGCCGGCCGGCACCTGGTTTCACCCCGAGTTACACCGGGACGCGTACCATGAAGGACCGCTGGTCAGACGTGCGTTCTTTCTTTTTTGAGGGGAGGTTGAGGTGTCCCGGGGGTTCGATGCATTGCCTGAAGTGCTGAGACCGATCACGCGGCCGCGGGTCATCGAGCCGCACGCACACGCCGTTCTCAGGCCGACTGAACCCTTGGTCGACATTGGCGTCTATGTCGAAGGCCACCGGATGCCGGGCACCTACACGTACGCCTCCGCGCTGAGCACGGTGCGCGAGATCGAACTGACCGGGCAGTCGGCATTCGTCTGGATCGGGCTGTACGAGCCTGACGAGAACCACATGCAGAGCGTCGCAGAAGTTTTCGGGCTGCACCCCTTGGCAGTCGAGGACGCGGTGCTCGCCCAGCAGCGGCCCAAGCTGGAGCGTTACGACGACACGTTGTTCCTTGTCCTGAAGACGGTCAACTACGTCCCGCACGAATCGGTGGTGCTGGCCCGCGAGATCGTCGAAACCGGCGAGGTCATGGTCTTCGTCAGCGACAATTTCGTGGTCACGGTCCGCCATGGTGAGCACGGTGGATTGTCCGACGTGCGCAAACGGCTGGATGCCGACCCCGAGCAGCTGCAGCTGGGTCCGTACGCGGTGATGCACGCCATCGCCGACTCGGTCGTGGATAAGTACCTGGAGGTGACCGGGCTGATGGAGTCCGACATCGACAGCATCGAGGAAGTGGCGTTTGCTCCCAGTCGCACCCTTGATGTCGAACCGATTTACCTGCTCAAACGCGAAGTCGTCGAATTGCGCCGGTGCGTGAGCCCGTTGTCCGTCGCATTTGCGCGAATGCAGAACGAGAACAAAGACCTGATCTCCAAAGAAGTACGGCGCTACCTGCGCGACGTCGCCGACCACCAGACCGAGGCCGCGGACCAGATCGCCAGCTACGACGACATGCTCAACTCGCTGGTGCAGGCCGCGCTGGCTCGGGTGGGCATGCAGCAGAACTCCGACATGCGCAAGATATCGGCCTGGGCGGGCATCATCGCGGTACCCACCATGATCGCCGGCATCTATGGAATGAATTTCCACTTCATGCCTGAGCTGGACGTGAAGTGGGGTTACCCGACAGTGCTCGGGATCATGGTGACGATCTGCCTGGTCCTGTACCGCACCTTCCGAAACCAGAACTGGCTGTAGCGCGAGCAGACGCGAAAGCCCCCAAAACCTGCCGTTTTAGCGGGCTTTCGCGTCTGCTCGCGCACTAGTCCGCGCGGTTCGGATCCAGGACGTCGACGCCGTCGTGCAGCCATGCCTCCCGCATCGCCTCGGCACCCTTGAGTCGCACCCATGCCGCCTCGGTGGCCGTGATGGGGGTCGCCGCGAGAAAGCGGACGGGGTCGCAGGGCGGCTCCAGCGGCAAATCGGGGATGTCGCTGCGGCCCAACAACACCGCGGTGAACGGCGCCCGCCCCGACGGTCGTGCCGGCGAATCTCCCCATAGAGGCGAGCCCAGGTCGATCAGGGCGTCCGCGGCCAGCACCACACCGTCGACAGCCGGCGTCGCCGCCAATATCGCCAGGCTGCGCGCCAGCCCGGTGACGGGCCCCGGATCACGCAGGCGCAGAACAACTTCGGCACGCGGGCCACGCAGGGGGTCGACGAGGATCTGCGTCGGATCTATCATCGGATGGCGCGAGCACCCCAGCGATACGTAATAGACCAATCCGTCTGCCCCGCAACGGAATCGAAGTACCTCGACAGGTTCGGCGCCGAGAAACGTCACGCTGGCGGAATCGGGTTGCGCGTCAAAGTGGCTGCGCAGATGTGCGCGGACGTGCGCCAGTGGCTGTGTCACTCAGGTGCGGGGATGGTGAGATTCACCCCGGAATCAGCATCGAAAACGACGAGTTTGGTGGTGTCAAGAGCCAACTCGATCGACTGCCCAATGGTTGCCTTTGACTCAGCGGGAACCCTCGCCACGAACTGATTTTCATTGACCTCGCCTTCGGCGGCCAGCTCGTCCAACTGAGCCGAATGCACACCCCAGCCCGAAGTGGTGAAGTAGACGTACTTGTCGGCTCCCAGCGATTCGACCAGGTCGACCTTGACCTCGAAGACCAGCGCCCTGATGCGCTGGTAGCCGTCGATCAACGTGGCATCGGCCAGATGCTCGGGCCGCACCCCGACGATGACGTTGTCCGGCTTGGGTTGCGTCGCGATGAGCTCCTGGACTTGCGGCGCCAGCATCACCTCACCGAACGGCAGGTCCAGTCCGGTCGGCGTGAGCGAGGCGGGAAAGAAATTCATCGCCGGCGAGCCGATGAACCCGGCGACAAAGAGATTGGCGGGACGCTCGTATAGCTCGTCGGGGGTAGCGATCTGCTGCGCGGCACCGCCGTGCATCACCACCACGCGGTCACCCAGCGTCATGGCCTCGGTCTGGTCGTGGGTCACGTAGACAGTGGTGGTGCCCAGCCTCTTCTGCAGCCGGGCGATCTCGCCGCGCATCTGCACCCGCAATTTGGCGTCCAGGTTGGACAGCGGCTCGTCCATCAAGAATGCCTTGGGATTGCGCACGATGGCCCGGCCCATCGCGACGCGCTGTCGCTGCCCACCCGATAACTGGGAGGGCTTACGGTCCAGAAGATCAGTCAGGTCAAGGGTTTTGGCCGTCTCTTCGACCTTCTGCGCGATGTCGGCTTTCTTCATCTTCGCCAGCGTCAGCGGAAACGCGATATTCTGCCGCACGGTCATATGGGGATACAGCGCGTAAGACTGGAACACCATCGCGATGTCGCGGTCTTTGGGCGGCTTCTCGTTCACCCGTTCGCCACCGATGCGCAGTTCTCCCGACGAGATTTCCTCAAGTCCGGCAATCATATTCAACGTCGTGGTCTTACCACATCCGGACGGCCCTACCAGGATCAGGAATTCGCCGTCGGCGATGGTGATGTTCAGGTCCTGCACCGCCGTCGCGCCGTCGGGGTAACTCTTATTGACGTGCTCCAGCACAATCTCGGCCATCGCGCTATCCCTTCACAGCGCCAGAAGTCAACCCGGCAACAATTCGTCGTTGAAAGATTAGAACAAAGACGATGATCGGGACTGTGATGACGATCGCACCGGCCGCGATCGAACCGGTTGGCTCCTCGAATTGAGAACTGCCGGTGAAGTTGGCGATTGCCACCGGCGCGGTGATCGCCGCCTTGGTGGCGGTCAAGGACAGCGCGAGCAACAAGTCGTTCCAGGCGAAGATGAACACCAGAATAGCGGCGGTGACCAGCCCCGGCGCGGCCAACGGGACGATCACCTTGCGGAAAGCCTGAGCCGGCGTGGCACCGTCCATCTTGGCGGCCTTTTCCAGATCCCATGGAATCTCCCGGAAGAACGCCGACAACGTGTAGATGGCAAGCGGCAGAGCAAAGGTGATGTAGGGCAGGATCAGCCCGGGCCAGGTGTCGAACAGGCCGATGGTGCGTTCGATGTTGAACAACGGTGTGACCAGCGAGATCGCCGGGAACATAGTGATCAGCAGGGTGGTGCCGATGAGCAGCCGTTTGCCGGGGAACGTCAGCCGGGCAATCGCGTAGGCCGCCATCGCGCCGAGCACCACCGCGATGACGGTGCTCGTCAACCCGATTCCGATGGAGTTGATCAGCGCTGAACTGAAGAAGTCGCCGCGAAAGATGCCGCGGTAGTTCTCGAGCGTGACCGTCGACGGAATCAGCTTGCCGTCCTTGACCGTTGATGTCGGTTTGAGTGACAGGCTCAGAATCCACAGCACCGGAAGCAGCGCGTACACTACGACCAACGTGTCGATGACGACCCAGAACGCGGTGCGACGGGCACCTCCTGCTGCACCGCCTGTCCTAATGGCCATCGACATCACCACCAGGCGCCGCGACACCGAACAACTTGATGAAGATGATCGCGATGATCCCCACACAGACAAAGATCAGCACGCTGATCGCCGAGCCCAGCCCCATGTTGAAGCCCTTGAACAGGTTGTCGTAGCCCAGGATCGACACCGAGTCGGTGTTGTATTCGCCCGCGGTCAGCACATAGATGTTGTCGAAAATACGGAAGGCGTCCAGCGTCCGGAAGAGCAGCGCAACCACGACCGCCGGCTTGATGATCGGCAAGATGATCTTCGTCAGCCGCCGCCACGCGCCGGCGCCGTCGACCTGCGCAGCTTTGAGCAAATCCTCGGGAACCAGCGCCAACCCGGCCAGCAGGAGCAGCGCCATGAACGGCGTGGTCTTCCAGACCTCGGCGATGACGACAACGCCCAGCGCCGGGATCTGCGCGGTCAGCGGTGCGCTGCCCTGCGGCAGCAGATTGGCCAGATACCCGGTACCCGGCGTCCAGGCGTAGTACCAGCTGTATGCCGCGACCACCGTGACGATGCCGTACGGGATGAGCACCGCGGTGCGCACCAGCCCCCTGGCGATCAGGGTGCGATGCATCGCCAGCGCCAGCGACAGCCCCAGCACGAACTCGATCGACACCGAAACAACCGTGATCGACAGCGTCACCGCCAGCGCCGTCCACCAGTATTGGTCGGTCAGGATCGTCTGATAATTGGCCAGGCCGATGAATGCGGTGTCGCTCGGGGTGGCCAGGTTGTTGCGCTGCAGGCTCAGCCACACGGCGTAACCGATCGGATAGGCCGTCACCGCCAACATCAAAATCACCGCGGGTGCAACCAGGATGAATGCCAGTCGCCGTTCGGCCCTGCGGTAACCCGTGCGGCTCATGGCAGCAGGCCCTCACCGTCGATGGCCTTCTGCACCTGGACGGTCAGCTCGTCGGCCTTCCTTTCCGGGTCGATGTCGTTGATGGGGCTCAGCGCCGCGGACAGCCGCAGCGACACCGCCTGATAGACCGGCGTCGCGGGGCGCATCGCGGCGTCGGTGAGCTGTTGGCGAATGATGGCGTGCATCGGGTACTTCGCCTGGAATTGCGGGTCGGAGTACAGCGAGGTCCGCACTGCCGGCAGACCCCCGTCGATGGAGATGTACTTCTCACTCTCCAGATTGCGCAGGCACCGCACGGCTTCGAACGCTTCGGCTTTATGACTGGTTGTGCTGGCCACCGCCAAGTTCAATCCGCCGATCGTCACTTTGGCCGGCTCGCCGGGCACCACACCGGGGTAGAACGCGAAACCGAACACCTTCTGGGCGGCCTCATAGGCGATGCGATATTGCTCGTCGTCGGGCACGAACGTCCCGAAGCTGTTGATGCTGCCGGCCAACTCGGGATTCTGGTTGAGCGGCAGAAAGGGCACACCGCCTTTCACCGCGTTCTCCAGCATGGAGGCCAGCACGAACGGCCAGTTGACTTCCAACGCGGCCCTGCCCTGTTCGACCGCCAACCGCGCGGAGCCCTCGTCGGTCCGGGTGATCGACGGGTCGGCTCCTTGCGCGGTGGCCACCGACTTGATGATCCGCAGCGCGGCGACAGTGGAGGCCCGGTGCTCGGGGGTGTCGGTCAGGGTGACGTGGCGACCGTCCTCGGAGAGCACCTGACCGCCGGCGCTCACCAGCAGCGTGTTGAACCACACCACCAGACCCTCGCCCTCGTTGGCCGGCACCGCGATCCAGCTGGGCCCGCCCGTAGCGTGCAACCGGGTCGCGTCGGCCACCACAGCATTCCAGTTCTGCGGCGGTTGGCTCACCAGATCTGTTCGATACCAAAGTAATTGAGTGTTGGTGGTGACGGGTGAGCTATACAGCTTGCCCTTCCAGCCGGCGGTTGCCAGCGGGCCCGGCAGCGTATCGGCGGCGGCGTCGGCCTCGGCCTGCCCGGCCGGATCTTCGGACAGCGGCAGTGTCCAGCCCGCCTCGGCGAACTCCGCGGTCCACACCACGTCCATCGCCATCACGTCCAGGGTGTGGTCGTGACCGGTCAGCCGCCGGGCCAGTTGCAATCGCTGCTCGTCGGGGGACCGGGGCAAGCTCAAGTGCGCGATGGCGTACCTGCCGCCGGCCTGCTCGGTGCAGCGCTGGGCAACCGCGCCGAATGTCGCGCCGTCGGAGGCCGGCGTGTAAAAGCTGATCACCAGGCCGTGTTGGCCCGACCCGCACGCCGACACCACCGACGCGGTGGTAAGAGCCGCCAGCACGGCCACGCCCACCCGGCGAGTGTGCGCGAGCAGACGCAAAAGCCCCCAAACCGTGCCGGTTTTGGGGGCTTTTGCGTCTGCTCGCGCTCGCATCGGAGCGTCAGATCGCCAGGCGCGCCAGCAGATCCCGCGCCTTCTCTGCGTTTTGCGGATCGCAGAGTACATCGTAGCGACCGGCCACCAACTGCATGGTCGAGCTGAAATCCCTTGTGCCACGCGCCATTGCGTACGGAACCGCGGACGTGATCAACCCGAAGAACAACCCGGCAATCAGACCGGTGGCGAGCGCGCCCCAGGGATGGGGGCTGAAGAAGCCGAGCACCAACCCGATGAACATGCCAAGCCAGGCGCCGCTGAGTACCCCGCCGCCGAGAACTTTGGTCCATGACAAGCGGCCGGTGACCCGTTCCACCTGCATGAGATCGACGCCGACGATGGTCACCTGCTGGACCGGGAACTGCTGATCGGATAGGTAGTCGACAGCGCGCTGTGCCTCTGCGTAGGTGGGGTAAGACCCGACCGGCCAGCCCTTGGGCGGAGTCGGTAAGCCGGGCGCCCCGCGCCGACCCGCACCCG
>Ga0182012_10008560_pt1 | contig 10113 bp, 8 predicted proteins | sample 612S2SmetaG_FD_120486 | JGI IMG/M metagenome (GOLD analysis project Ga0182012, IMG submission 120486) | Permafrost microbial communities from Stordalen Mire, Sweden - 612S2S metaG | ecosystem: Environmental > Terrestrial > Soil > Wetlands > Permafrost | place: Sweden: Stordalen | collected... | reverse complement strand
GCCGCCGCGGGCGGAGCCTCGTGCACTCCGCCGCCTAGCGGCCTCGTGCTGCCCGCCTTCAACACGTTCCAGGGCTGCAGCGAGTACTCGGCGAGCGACGCGCCCGCCGGCAGCACGATCTCGCTGACCAGCGCCACCACCGACTTCACGGGCGGTCTCGCGCCGCCCCAGCAGACCGGGATTCCCGTCTTCTACCTCGGCATGCAACTCGCGTCGAACGCGTCGCTGGTCGTCTTCAAGTCCCAGGCCAACCTGACGATGGGGCTCCAGTCGCCGCTGCTCGCGAACGGCGGGAGCTACGACATCTACGGGTACGACCTCGCGCAGGGCAACCAGTTCTACCATGCCGGCCCCATCACGGCCGGCTCCCCGGCGGGGTGCCCGTCGATCTGCTTGGCGATCCCGTCGCCCCTGGACGCGGTCAGCGTAGCGTCCGGCGATCTGCTGCTGCTCGAGGTCGTGCAGGACTGAGGTGCGCGACGAGCGTGCAGGCGGGAGGGACGACCGCCGGGAAGCTCCGGCCCAGGACCCAAGCGCGCCACGCCGCACCAGCATACGGGCCATGCGGGCGACGGCAACGGTGGGAGCCCCGGCGTCAGACAGTGACATGGGTAGCCCAGGTGCGCGGGTGCCGAATTCAGAAACCGGACCGTAATAGCCCGCAGTGCGTGCTTCGCGCGGTGCCGCGACTCTTTGGGTAATGATGCTACTGTTTCGACGACTGCCGGGTCCGGCCCGACGGAGTGCCCGATTCATTCAGGCCACGGCCCTCGCCGTGGCGGCCCTGATGACGGCCACGCTGGTCTCCGGCTGCACCTCCGCGTTCAAGCCGTCCCGCAAATTGGTCCCCGGACCGAGCGGCGCCATCGCCGCGGCCCCGCTCGCCCGCGATCGCGTCGCGATCCTGGCCGGCGACGACGAATCGAAGGGCGTCTTCATCATCGACCTCCACAACGGCGAGGTGCTGAAGAGTTTCGGCGTGACGCGTGAGGCGACGAGCATCGCCGCCGAAGGCGGCGACGGCCCGCTGCTGGTGTCGGTCGGCGGCACGAGCCGCAACGGCAGGCCGGTCGGCGCCGTCGAGCGCTGGACCCTCGCCGGTACGAAGGTGCAGGTCGTCCCGATGCCCGCGCCCGCGCTCTGGCTGACGCGCGTGGTCGACGACGTCTCCTACGTCATGGTCGGGACCGGCGAAGCGCGTACGGCGATGCCGCTCTACTTGCCGTCCATGAAGGTCGGCAAACCGATGGCGCTCGATGCCGGCGCAAAACATCCCGACCTGTGTAAGCTCGGCTCGAACGACTACCTCGTGTTCTCCGGCGGTACCCAGGGCACGATCGTCGTCCGCGAGATCGAATCGGGGATCGTCGTCCGCAGTTCGGTCGTGGCCGACAATCCGACGTGCGTCACCGGACGCCAGGACGTCTTCGCCATCTCGAAGACGTTCGCGGCCCGGACCATCGCCGTGCTGACACTGCCCGAACTGCTTCAAGGCTCGCTCATTCCCGCCTCGAACGACGCCACGGCGCTGTACGAGTCGGCCGATCACCACCTGCTCGCCCTGAACGCCACGTCCAGGTCGAGCAATCTCGAGATGTTCCCGGACGACTTGCTAGAGCTCAAATCGCCCACCAACATCACGAACGCAGCGAAATAGGGCCATGTCCACCCGGAGCCGCGCGATCGGACGCCTCCGCCCCGAAGTAATCGCGGCGACGGGCCAGCAGGTCAAGTCCAAGCCGGCGGAGTCCCCGCTTGCTGCGCTCGTCGCGCCGGTCGGGACGTATATTTCCGCCGCCGTCCTGATCGGTACCGGCTACCACATCTGGCAGGAAGTGGAGGCCAACCTCCACGTCGTCGCGCTCTACTCGAGTCTCGCGTGCTACGTCTTCGGCTTCCTGCTCGCGTTTTACGGCTCGATCGCGACCGCGTCGAACCGGAACAAAGAGAACTTCGCCGTCGCCGGCCTGCTGTTCGCGTTCCTCGCCTATGCGGTGAACTTCACGCTGTTCAGGATCACATCGTACGGCACCGACGCGATGCTCTTCAACGCGTACTCTGCAGAACTGGTCCTGCACGGCACCAACCCGTACGCGCAGACCATGCAGCCGGCGTTCAGCATCTTCAACGTGCCGAAGAACCTCGTGACGCCGACGGTGACCGGCGACGCGATCTTCGCGCAGTCGTACCCGGCGCTGAGCTTCCTCATGTACGTGCCGTTCGCGCTGCTCGGCATCAACGCCATCTGGGTCAGCGTCCTGGCGCACGCCGCCCTGATCCTCGTCCTCGTCGCGGTGGCCCCGCGGCCGCTCAAGGCGATCGCGCCGTTGATATTATTCGCCGACCGCTCGTACTCCGAGTACACGCTGGGCTCGGTGACCGACGTGATCTGGGCCGTGCCGGTCGTCCTATGCGCCTACTATTGGCGCTCCAAGCCCGTGATGGCGGCCATGTTCCTCGGGCTCGCCTGTTGCATCAAGCAGTCCCCGTGGTTCGTCATCCCGTTCGCGCTGGTCGCATGGGCCTTCGCCGCCTGGGAACGCAAGGATTTCCGCCGCTTCTACGAGCCGCTATCGGTCTTCTTGCTGGCGTTCTTCGTCTTCAACGCTCCGTTCATCGTTGCCAGCCCGCAGGCGTGGCTGCGCGGCATCATGACGCCGATGGAAGGCAACCTGATCGCCTTCGGGTCGGGCATCGTCCAATTGACCACCGCCAACGTCTACGCGACCGATTTGCGAACGCTGACGATCGTCTCGTCCTCGGTGCTCGCGCTCTGCATCATCGCCTACGCGATCGACCGAAAACGGCTGGCGTTCCTGCCGTTCCTCGCGCCGGGCATCGCGCTGTTCTTCGCCGCCCGCTCTCTGCAGAATTACTTCATGTTCTGGCCGGTGGCGCTAGTGGCGTTCAACTTCTCGCCCGCCGAGGAGGCCGTGCCGGCCGTTCCGGCGCAGCGCCGGTTCGCGCTGCCGCCCGCGTCGATCGCCGTCAGCGCGCTGGCGGTCGTGCTCTTGGGCTTCCTCATCGTCCGCAACGCGACGGCCCCGCCCACGATGCTGCGAGTCGGCCTCGTTCGCTACGGCTACGACGCGGCCACGAACAGCGTCAAAACCCTGGACGTGCGGGTGGAGAACCTCGACCCGCAGCACGCGCACGACGTGCGCTTCGGCGTCTTCCAGCAAGGCGCCGGCTCGCAGTTTTCGTACTGGTCGCGGCGTCCCGAACTCTTCGAGCCCAATCGCGCGCACGAAGTGCATCTGGTCGCGCCGACGGTCGACGACGAGGTCGTCCCCGGCAATAACACGATTCAAGTCGTCGCGATCGACGCCAGTTCCGGCGTGCAAGCGTATTCCGATCCCGAGTCGCTCGCTCCGCCGGCGGCCGGCCTCGCCAACCCGCACCTGACGTCGTGGCAGATCGGTCCGCCGTCCACGCCGATCGGCTGGGCTTATTCGGGCCCCGACTTCAAGAGCGGGTTCATCTGGCGCGGCCACGACGGCAAGCGCGACGTGCTGTCGTTCGCGGTCCCGCCGCCTCGCCAGGACGAGTGGCGCGTCGCCTCGGTCAGCCAGCAGATCTCGGGCACGCTGCATCGCTTCTCGCTGCGCTTGCGGCCGTATTCGAATTACGTCGGCAACGCGTATCCGCGCAAGCTCTTCGGCATCGAGATCATCGACCCGCTGGGCCACCACGCCTACTACACGATCAACTCCAACCTGCTCCACTCCGAAGTCTTCAAGCACGACCAGTTCACGACGTTCTTGCTGCCGGGCCGGCTGCACGACTGGAATACGATCGAGATCGATCCCGATCAACTCGTGAAGACGGCCGGCTTCATCCTGTCCGACGTCACGCAAGTCCAGCTCAACATCGTCGCCGCCGTACACCGGAACGAGACCGGAGTCGTCCGCGGAGACTTCGGCGGCATAGGGAGCGAATGAGCGCCGTGAACCCGCAGGCAAGGACGCTCGACGATACTCTCGACGCGCCCCGCTCCGGCGCGCAGCCGGCGCTGTTCGTGGACCTGGACGGGACGCTCGTGCGCACCGACATGCTGTTCGAGACGCTCATGGCGGCGCTCAAGCGCAAGCCGTGGATCGTCCTGATGCTGCCCGCGTGGTTCCTACGCGGGCGGGCCTACCTGAAGAAGCGGCTTGCCGAGGAAGGCGCCGTGCGCGCCGACCTGCTGCCCTACGACCAAGACGTGATCGCCCGTATCAACGCCGAGCGCGAGAAGGGCCGCCAGGTCGTGCTCGCTACCGCCTCGGATGGCACCGTCGCCAATCAGATCGCGACCCACCTCGGCCTGTTCGACGGCGTGATCGCCAGCGACGGCGAGAACAATCTCAAGAGCGCGGCCAAACTGGCGGCGATCAAGGCGTGGCCGGGCGTCGAGTCGTTCGAATACATCGGCAACGCCCGCGCCGACGTGGCGATCTGGGCGGAGTCGAGTCACGCCATCGCGGTCCGCACGCCGCGCGCCGTCGTCCGCGAGGCCGCCGCCGGCGGCCGGACCGTCGAGGAACTCGGCGAGCCGAAGAAGACGCTCCGCAGCGCGGTCCGGGCGCTGCGCCCGCATCAGTGGGCCAAGAACGTCCTGATCTTCCTGCCGCTGCTCGCCTCGCACATCTACTTCGACATGTCGCTCTGGCTGTCCGATATCGTCGCGTTCGTCGCGTTCAGCCTGTGCGCGTCGTCGGTCTACGTGCTCAACGACCTGCTCGATCTCGAGTCGGACCGCCGCCATCCGCGCAAGCGGCGCCGGCCGTTTGCCGCCGGCGACCTGTCGATCCAGGCAGGGCTCGCCATGGCCGTCGGCCTGATCGTGGCGGCCTTCGGGCTCGCGAGCCTCGACGGCACGCCGTTCCTGGTCGTGCTCGGCATCTATTTCCTGCTAACGCTGTCGTACTCGTTCAGCCTGAAGGCGATCGTCCTCGTGGACACGATCGTCCTTGCGGGGCTCTACACGATGCGCGTCATCGCCGGCTACGCGGCCACCGACATCGTGCCGACCTTCTGGCTGCTGGCGTTCGCGCTGTTCCTGTTCTTCGGGTTGGCCATGCTCAAGCGGTTCTCCGAACTGATCGAGGTCCGCAAGCGCAGCGACGACGGCCCGCCCGGGCGCGGCTACCGCGCCGACGACCTGGACGTCGTCGGGGTCTTCGGGGCGGTGACCGGCGGCCTGGCCGTGCTCATCTTGGCGCTCTACATCAATACCGCCGACGTGGCGAAGCTGTATGGGCACCCGCAGGTGTTATGGGGTATCGTCCCGGTGCTGCTCTACTGGATCAGCAAGATCTGGCTGATCGCCCACCGCGGCGAGATGCACGAGGACCCCGTGGTCTACGCGCTGACGGACCGTGAGAGTCTGGGCGTCTTCGCCGTCTGCATCGCCATCGCGGCCGCGGCGACGCTCTAATCGCAATCGTAACGAGGGAGTTCGAACGTTGAAACATCTCGTCACCGGGGGATCGGGTTTCCTCGGCAACCTGATCTGCCGCAGGCTGCTCGAGCGCGGCGAAGAGGTCGTCAACCTCGACATTTGGGCCGACCCCCACCGGCCTAAGGACGTCGAGTTCATCAACTGCGACATCCTCGACCGCGACGGCGTGGCCAAGGCGATGCGCGGCGTCGACGTCGTGCATCACAACGTCGCCCTCGTCCCGATCACGAAGGCCGGCAAGCGCTTCTGGGACGTCAACGTGACCGGCTCGCAGATCGCCGCGGAGGAGGCCTGCAAGGCCGGCGTCCGCGCGTTCATCCACCAGAGTTCCAGCGCGATCTTCGGCTCGATCGAGAAGATGCCGATCACAACGGCGACGATCCCCAAGCCGGTCGAGGCGTACGGCGCCGCCAAACTCGAGAGCGAGCGCGTCGTGCGCGAGGCCTGCGGGCCGGCGGGCGTGCCGCTGACGATCGTCCGGCCGCGCACGATCATCGGCCCGGGGCGCCTCGGCATCTTCGGCATCGTCTTCAAGTGGATCGTCGAGAACCGCAACGTCTACGTGCTGGGCGACGGCAATAAGCTGTTCCAGTTCATCCACGCCGACGACCTCGTCGACGCGTACATGATCGCGCTCGATCAGGGCAAGCCGGGCGTCTACAACGTCGGGACCGACCGCTTCAATACGTGGAACGAGTTCTACAACAACCTGATCGCGTTCGCGGGTAGCTCGTCGAAGGTCGTCGGCCTGCCGCGCGGCCCGGTGAAGAACGTGCTGCGCGTGCTCGACTGGACGCAGATGTCGCCGCTCGGGCCCTACCACTACAACGTCTACGGCAAGGAATTCTACTTCGACGTCGCGCCGCTGCTCGAACTTGGCTGGAAGCCCAAGTACTCGAACGACGAGGGGCTGCGCGCCACGTTCACGTGGTGGCTGGAGCACCGCAACGACTCGGTCGACGAGACCGGCTCGGTCCACCGCAAGCCGATCGGGGAGAAGATCCTCGGCCTGGTCCGCAGGTTCTCGTGAGTGGCGTGACGGCCTCGCTGGGCCCGTGGCTGCTGATCTTCGCGGCCGGCGTCAACAGCATGATCGGCAACGTCCTGCTCAAGCAGTCGCGCATCGTCGGCGGGAACGCGCCGTTCGCCGAGCAGCTGCTCTCGCCGTGGTTCCTCGGCGGCCTCGCGTTCTATGGGATCAACGTCGTGCTGTTCGCCAAGGCGCTCGACCGCCTGCCGGTCTCGGCCGCGTATCCGGTGCTCGCCGCGTCCGGCTTCGCGTTGCTCGCGATCGTCAGCGCCATCGTCTTCGGGGAGCGCCTCTCGCCCGCGCAGTACGCGGGAATGGTCGTGACGCTGGGCGGCATCGCCCTCATCGCGCGGGGTTGACCTGATGGGAGCATACGCTCGCGCGATCGTCCGCGCGGCGCTGGCCGACGCCGCCGGGCCGCCCGCCAGGAACGTCGAGGACGAGGCCTATGCCTTCGTCGAGCGGCAGTTGGCGCGCTTGCCCGACGTCCTGAAGGTGCCGGTGCGCGCCGCCGGCCGGGCCATCGACGCGCTGTCGCTGCAGACCTACGGCAAGCAGTTCACGTCGCTGACGCTCGCGCAACAGCGCTACGTGCTCGCGGCCGGCCGCGTTGCGAAGACGTCGGCCGTGCGCGACGCCATCAAATTCTACGAGGCGTTGGCAATCTTCGTCGAAGCCGGGATGGAGCCGCAATGAACGGCGCCCGCACCGTGACCGCGCTGCCGAACACCGAGCAGTGCGTCGTGATCGGCTCCGGACCCGGCGGCTGCGTGACCGCCTACCACCTGGCGGCGGCCGGCCGGTCGGTGACCGTGCTGGAGGACGGGCAGTACCTCTCGCTCGACAGCGCGCCCGCGTTCAGCCGCGCCGAAATGGAGCAGAAATACCGCAACGGCGGCTTGACGCTGGCGTTCGGCCCCGCGCGCGTGCAGTACGTCGAGGGCCGCGTCGTCGGCGGCGGCAGCGAGATCAACAGCGGCCTTTACCACCGCACGCCCCCCGCCGTGCTCGCCCGCTGGCGCGATGAGTACAAGGTCGCCGACCTCGACGACGAGCGCGACCTCGGGCCGCACTTCGAGGACAACGAACGGCGCCTGAACGTCTCGTACCTTCCGTCGGAGGATGCGATGGCGCCGATCGCCCGGATGCTGCGGCTCGGCGCCACGCGGATGGGCTGGGAGTCGCGCGAGGTGCCGCGCTGGTTCAAGTACGACGCGGGCGCCGTCGGCGGCGGGCGCCGCCAGTCGATGTCGGAGACGTACGTTCCGGCGATGCTCGAAGCAGGCGCCAAGCTCGCGCCGGGCGTGCGGGTGACGGCGCTGGAGCGCAACGGCATGGGCTGGATCGTGCACGGGCGCCGCAACGACGCCTATCGCGAGCCGTTCGAGATCGCCGCCGACAAGGTGTTCGTCAGCGCGGGCGCGATTCAGACGCCGGCGATCCTGCAGCGCTCGGGGCTCAAGACCAACGTCGGCAAGTCGCTGCGCATGCACCCCACGGCCAAGTTCGTCGCGGAGTTCCCCGACGAGATCAACGACGAGAACGCCGGCGTACCGTCCGAGCAGGTCAAGCAGTTCTCGCCCGACATCTCGTTCGGCTGCTCGATCTCGAGCCGCGAGCACCTCGCCGTCGCGCTCTACGGCCATCGCTCCGCGCGCAAGGACCTCCGCTCGACCTGGCGCCGCATGGCGACCTACTATGCGATGGCGCAGGGCACGGGCTCGGGCGCCGTGCGCGTGCTGCCGGCCTTCTCCGACCCGCTCGTCAGTTACGCGCTCGCGAAGGAAGATGCGGAGCGCCTCGTCCGCGGCATGCGGCTGCTGGCGGAACTGCTGTTCGCGGCGGGCGCGATCGCGCTCTATCCGGTCGTCAACGGCGCGCCGGTCCTGCGTAGCAAGGACGACATCGCCGGCATCGAGTCGTGGTTCAAGCCGGCGGACGCGAACCTGATGACGATCCACTTGTTCTCGTCGGTGCCGATGGGCGAGCGGCGCGACCTGTGCGCCGTGGACAGCTACGGCCGGGTGCACGGCCAGCCGTCGCTGTGGGTCGCCGACGGCAGCATGCTCCCCACGTCGACAACCGTGAACCCGCAGGGTTCGATCATGGCCATCGCCCGCCGCAACGTGCTGGAGGCTCTCCGTTGAACGACACCGTCCCCCACTTCGGCACCGTTGCGCTGACGGGTGCCACCGGCTGGCTCGGCAATCGCGTCATCGAGATGCTGCTTGCGGAGAGCGACGATCCGGCGCGCCGCCGGTTCACGCTCGAGCGCGTGCTCTGCTTCGCGCGCGACCCCGAGCGCCTGCCGGCGATCGCGAGGACCGACGCGCGGGTGCAGGTCTCCAAGGGCGACATCCGCGGCTCTGAGGACCTCAAGCGGTTCGCCGCCGCGAGCGGCGCCTGCGTGCTGATCCACTCCGCCGGCATGATCCACCCCAAGCGCTACCGCGAGTTCGCGGAGATCAACACCGCCGGCACGCAAAACCTGCTCGACGCGTTCGAGGCCGCGGGCACCTGCGCGCGCGCGGTCGTCGTTTCGTCGAACTCGCCGATCGGCGTGAGCCGCGACCCGAACGTCGTCTTCACCGAGGAGAGCCCGTTCAACCCGTACATGGGCTACGGCCGCTCGAAGGTGCCGATGGAACAGTCCATCGGCGAACGCAACCGGCGCGGCGGCCTCGACACCGTCATCATCCGCCCGCCGTGGTTCTACGGAACGCATCAGCCGCCGCGCCAGAGCGAGTTCTTCCGGATGATCCGCGACGGCCGCGTACCGATCGTCGGCGACGGGACCAATAAGCGCTCGATGGCCTACCTCGACAACATATACGACGGGCTCGTCCTGACGCTTACCGTTCCTGCCGCCTCGCGCGAGACGTACTGGATCGCGGACGCGCGCCCGTACACGATGAACGAGATCGTCGATACGGTCGAGGAGGTCCTCGAGCAAGACTTCGACGTCCCGTGCGCCCACAAGCGGATGCGTCTGCCCGGAGCCGTCGGCGACCTCGCGACCGCGATGGATGCCGCAATTCAAGGAATGGGACTATACGAACAGAAAATCCACGTCTTAGGAGAGATGAACAAGACGATTGCGTGCTCTGTTGACAAGGCCCGCCGGGAGCTCGGTTACAACCCGGCCGTCGAACTGCGCGAAGGGATGCGGCGGAGCATCCGCTGGCTCTTCGACAATCGCGGTGGCATTTAACCGAGCTTCGTACGCCCGAGCAGCGTTAAGCCGTCTCATCTCCGTCGCCGCCGTCGCCCTGACGGCAGCGTGCTCGCCGGCCGCCGCGCCGCCGACCGAACGCATGGTACCGCTGCAGGCCGAGGCGATGGACGCCGTCGCGGTCGACCCGGCGCATCTCGCCGTGCTGCTCGGGCGCAACGAGGAGCGCGCAGTGCGCATCGTCTCGAGCCGGACCGGCGACTCGACGGCTGAGTTCCCCGTCGCCGCCGGCGCTGAGCAGCTCGGCTACGCGGGGACCCAGTCGCTGCTCGACTCCGTCGCCGGGCCCGCCGGCGTCGTCGAGATCCGCAGCCCGGCCGGCGCCGTGACCTCGACGGTGAAGCTCGGCGCGCCCATCCTCGCATTGGCCGGCGCCGACGAGCGGCACGCGTTTGCGCTCGTCGGCGG
>Ga0182012_10008559_pt1 | contig 10113 bp, 8 predicted proteins | sample 612S2SmetaG_FD_120486 | JGI IMG/M metagenome (GOLD analysis project Ga0182012, IMG submission 120486) | Permafrost microbial communities from Stordalen Mire, Sweden - 612S2S metaG | ecosystem: Environmental > Terrestrial > Soil > Wetlands > Permafrost | place: Sweden: Stordalen | collected... | reverse complement strand
CTCCCGCCCAACCGCTTCAGCCTCACCCTCGCGCCCGGCCACTTCACCCTCACCCTCCATGGCCACATCTCGCCCCGCGTCCCCGGCTCCAACGCGTCCCGCTGCCAACCCGTCGGAGCCGGCTGCACCTTCCATCTCACCGTTCGGTCCTTCCTCAGGCGGCTGGTCCTCCGGCCCGCGCCAAAGCACAGACTCCGCACCAGCCGCGACGCATGCCCCGGTTGCCAACTCCGTCACACCCATCGACCGAGGCGCCTCAACCATCTCCGTCGCTCCCGCTCAGCCCGAGCCAGCCTCCGCCCCGTTTTCCGGCACAACGCCATTCCCAGCCGCTGCCAGCCCCACGCCCGGCTACGGCTCCGTCACCTCCATCACCGAGGGCGCACTCGCCAAAGCCCCTGACAGCAACTCCCAGCCTGCCGAAGCACCGTCTCTCGAATCCATCCGCCACACCATCGGCACTGCCCTCGTTGAAGCCGGCCACGTCTCCGCCGCACAGCTTCTCGGCGCAGCCAACTGGATCCTCGACGGCTCCAGTCTCCGCATCGAAGTCCCCGGCATCGGCAAGAAGATGCTCTCCCTCACCATCAACGCCAACACTGAGAAGCTCATCCGCCAGCAGTTGCAGCGGCTCGGCGCGCCCACGCGCTTCCTCATCGTTCCCGGCGAAGGCTCGCCAGCAGGTCAGGCTCCCGCCGCCGCGCCCATCTCCGGCAGCGTTCAGGAAGCCGCTCTCTCCCACCCAATCGTGCAGCGCGCCAAAGAACTCTTCAACGCTGAAGTCCTCAGCGTCATCGATCTCCGTCAAAAGAACTAGACGTTTTGCATATCGAGACACAACTTCATGTTTTCCCTTCGAGGAACAAGCCATGATCAACCCACTCAAATTCGCTGAAATGCTCTCCAAGGCAAACGAAGTTCAGGAAGAAGTCCAGCGCAAACTAAGCGAAACCGTCGTTGAAGGCTCGAGCGGCGGCGGCGCGGTTTCAGCAACGATGAACGGCAAAAAGCAACTCCTCAAGCTCCACATCGACCCCTCAGCCGTCCTAAGCCTGAGCGGAAGCCAGCCCGACGTTGAAATGCTCGAAGATCTCATCGTCGCCGCAGTCAACGAAGCCGGTCGCAAGGCCGATGACGCCATCAAATCCAACGTCCAGGGCATCCTTGGCGGCCTCAACATCCCGGGCTTAACCTAGAGGTCACTCCTCAATCAAAGGAAGAGCCCCCATGCCTCTTGCATCCCAGCCGCTCGAGTCCACGCTGCCCCAATCCTTGAACCGGAGAAGCTTCCTCCGCCTCGGTGCCGCCGTCGGTGCTGCATCTCTTGCACCACGTTTTCTGCGTGCCCAGGCCTCGCTTCCTGATCGCGTTCTTCAAGGCCGAGCAGCCGCGCTCAATGCGCCCATCAAAACCACCAGGCTCTACGACAACGTCTATCTGCTCAGCAACGACGTAGGCGGCAACATGGCCCTGCAAACGGGCCCAGAAGGCAACATCCTCATCGATTCAAGCTTCTCGACAGCCGCTCCCAAGGTCCTCCAGGCCGTCGCTGGCGTCAGTCACGACGCCCCCGACGCCTTAATCAACACCCATTGGCACTACGACCATACCGACGGCAACGAAGCCCTTCGCGCTGCCGGATTCAGCATATTTGCCCACCGCAAAACCCGCGAGCGGATGTCTTCTGCTCAACCCATTCCGTTCTTTCACCTGGTCATGCCGGCGTCTCCCACCGCGGCCCTGCCCACCATCACCTTCGACGATTCCATGCACGCCTGGCACAACGGCGACTCACTCGACCTCGTTCATTTCAATCCTGCGCACACCGACACCGACATCTACATTCATTTCCACAATGCCAACGTCCTTCACGTCGGCGATATCTGGTTCAATAACCGCTACCCCTTCATCGACGAAGCCACCGGTGGCAACATCAACGGCATGATCGAGGGCTCCGCAAAGGCCCTGAGCGTCGCAGACAAAGACACCAAGATCATCCCGGGCCACGGACCGCTCGGCTCGAAATCAGATCTCGAGAAGTATCACGACATGCTCAGCGCGTCGCGCGACAAAGTGGCCGCCCTCAAAGCCTCAGGCGCATCTGAGCAGGAGGCCATCGCCAAAAAGCCGCTGGCCGCCACCGACGCCCAATGGGGCATGGGCTTCGTGAATGGCGACGCATTCACTGGCATCATCTACCGCTCACTGTAGCCGCGATCGCACCCTCAGAGCACGGTCACCTAAGCACCGCGAAGTGCGTCCCCTCAATGTGCTTGATCTGATACTGCGGCAGTATCTCGTGCAGGTACCCGTAAACCCCCGGGTACCACACGCAATAGTCATGCCACAAAATCACTCCGCCGGGCCGCAGCATGGCCAGCGCCTTCGTCGTATCGCTGCGCACATACTCATACGAGTGCGCGGCATCCACCAGTATCAGGTCCACCTTGCCGCTATACTCTGTCTCATCAAACAGCGCCGAGTCGCCCCATAGCTGCTCAATCTTCCCGCTCACCGGCGTGTTGCGAAAGTAATTCCCGCTCTCATCGCGCAGATGCAGGTCCACATCCACCTGGTCCAGCGTGTGTTGTGTTGCCGCGGGGTCAGCCAGGTCAAGCGTATAAATCTTCGCATCCGCAGGCGTATTCACCGCCAGGTTCAACGTCGTGCGCCCGTTAAACGTTCCAAACTCGAAGACCACTCCCGGCTTTAGCCACTGGCAAATCAGCGCCATCGCTGCCAGCTCGTCCGTCGTCAGGTTGCCGATCTTACGCGGCAGGCTCCGCTCCAGGTTGATTGACATCTTTGCCGTGCCCGGAAACAACTCGTCCAACGAAACCGTCGGCAGCTTCTTGCCGCTCGATTGAAACCACGCTTTGTTGTGCACCTCGCCGAGCAGGCTCTCCTTGCCCTGCAACGCCCTTCCAAACTTCTTGGCGCCATACTCGGCAATGGTTGCGAGTTCCGTCACGCGATCCATCATTCTCGTCAGTTCCCCCTACAACCTCACCTGCGGCAACCACTTCAGGCCAACGCCTTCACTCTCTTGCCGGCCCGGATCTGCGCTTCATTGCATGCCAGTCACGCACTTGATCCAGCCATTTCTCCCTTGAATTCTTACATACCCACTCCCAGCTCACTCGTCCTTCTTCGCCCCATCGGCCCTGCCGATCCATCCCCCCTTTTCAAAGTCGATTCAACACCGCCAAAACACAGTCCGCAAACGGCTCTTGAACACCCTTGCCATTGCTAGACTAGGGATACGCTTGGGCCCCGGCATATGGGCCGTTCAAGAACTGGCAGCGTTCGAGAGGCAGGAACATCAATGGCACGCTACCCCGAGCCAATGGCCCGGCTTATTGAAGAGTTGAAGAAGCTGCCCGGAGTCGGTTCCAAGACCGCGCAGCGCTTCGCCTTCTACATCCTCCGCTCCACCGACGAAGACGCCGCCGCCCTCTCTGAAGCCGTGCGCGACCTCAAGGCCAGCCTCCGCCTCTGCTCCATCTGCAACAACATCACCGACGTCGACCCCTGCGCCTACTGCACCAGCCCCACCCGCAACCTGCGCCTCGTTTGCGTCGTTGAAGAGCCCACCAACATCGACGCCATAGAGCGCACCCGCTACCAGGGCGTCTACCACGTCCTGCACGGAACGCTCTCGCCCCTCCACGGTGTCGGCCCCGACCAGCTCCGCACCCGCACTCTCATCGCCCGCGTCGAGCGCGCCGAAGTCGACGAAGTTATCCTCGCCACCAGCCCCACCCTCGAAGGCGAAGCCACCGCCTCCTGGCTCGCCACCGCGCTCCGCAACTTTTCGGTGAAGATCACTCGCATAGCCACAGGCGTCCCCGCCGGCAGCGACATCGACTACGCCGACGAAGTCACCATGACCCGCGCCCTCGAAGGCCGCCGCGACCTATAAACTTCCATGCCACCCCGCTGAACTCCATCCCCTAAAGCTCACGCATTGCAGCCACCGGATCGGCGTGCATCGCTCGATGCGCCGGAAGGTAGCAAGCCAGCAGCGACATGGACTCAAGCAGTACCACCACTCCAACAATTGTCATCGGATCGTTGGCACTGATCCCGTACAACTGACCTGCGATCAGGCGTGTCATTCCAAACGCAAGAGCCAGTCCAACCACGAGCCCGATGACGGTGAGCCAAAGCCCCTGCAGCAGTACCAGGCGCAGAACATCCAGGCGTGAGGCCCCCAGGGCCATGCGAACTCCAATCTCATGCGTCCGTAGCTGTGTGCGATACGCCACCACCCCATAGACTCCGGTAGCCGCAAGAAGCAGTGCGATCACCGCGAAGATCAGCGCAAACGTACTCTGCATTACGGCAAAGATTCTCGACATCTGTGTCGTCTCCCGCATCGATCGAACGTCGAACACAGGCAGTCGTCCATCAATCTCGTGAATCGTCGCTTCCACCGCCTGCGCCAAATCTGCCGGATTGCCTTTCGTCCTCACCTGAACAATCGTTTCGTTATCCGAAGACTGGAAGTAACTCATGTAAACCATGGGCTCTGGCTGTTCATTCATGAACTGGTGCTTCGAATTCCTCACCTCGCCAACTACCGTGAATGGGCGACCCCAGATCATGAGCTTCATTCCCAGTGGGTCTTGCCCCGGCCAGTAGCGGTGCGCCGCCGTTTCATCCACAATCAACGCGGCTGGCGCACCTGTATTGTCGCCCTGTCTGAATTCCCGTCCCTCGACAATTGGGATACCAAGCGTCTCAAAATATTGCGGCGTCACATCTGCCCTGCGCAGTTCAAGCGATTCATGCGGGCGCGGAACATATCCCTCGGGATATGCGTCAACCGTCTTGCGGCTGAAGCTCATTGGAACCCAATCCGTGAGCGACACCAGTGTCACCCCCGGCAAAGCGCCAACCCGGTCGAGAATCCGCTGACGAATCGCCTGTGCCTCATCGTCGCTGTATCCCGCGATGTTCAAACCTACCGACGCGGTCAAGATGTGCCCCTGCTCAAATCCCGGATCGCGATCCGAGAGATTCCTGAGCGTCTGCAGAAACAGTCCGGAACACACCAGCAGTGCGAGTGAGAGCGCAACCTGCGCCACAACCAGGCCGCTTAGCAGGTGTCGGTTGCGTGAGCCGCCTGAAACGCTCGCTGACTCTTCCTTCAGCACCTCGGCGGCAGGCACATGAGACGCTCGCCAGGCTGGAAATGCCCCGCAAAGCAGGCTCGCCAACAACGCCAGCGCCGCAATTCCGATCACCACCTTTAAATCCATCGTCCCGTTCAGTTCGATGGGATTTGCGCTCGGCGGAATGAACCATGCAAATGTCTTCGCCGTCCATGAGGTGAGCAACGCTGCAACCGCTCCTGCGCCGACCGACAGAATCACGCCCTCCAGCAACATCTGCCGAACAAGTTGTAATCGGTTCGCCCCCAGGGACTGTCGGATCGCCATCTCGCGGCGTCGTGCTACAAAACGCACCAGGGTGAGCGTTGCCAGGTTGGCGCAGGTCAGCAGAAGCACCACCCCGGCGATGCACAAAAGAATTGGCAGCGTCGACGCCATGTAGCCATTCGCGCCAAACGGCGACCGCCACATCGGGTCAAGTGTGATGGTGTTTACCCCTATGTGTTCGTTCGGGTACGCCGCCACGATGCGCCGCATGATCGTCTCCAGATCCTGCGTAGCTGTCTCGCGGTTTATTCCTGGCCGCAGTCTCCCCACCACATTCAGAAAGGCCACGTCCCGGCGCGCCAGTCTCCAACTGCTTGTTCCGGCGGGATTCAGCGTGAGCCACGCATCCTCGCGAATCCCCGGCATGGCTCCAATCACTCCCTCTGGAGCGACACCGATCACCGTAACCGTATGCCGGGCAATCTCGATCGTCTTACCCACGATCGCCGGATCCGCAGCATAACGCGTCTTCCACAACGAATAGCTCAGAATCACATAGGGAACAGCGTCTGGGCGCGTTTCCTCCTCGGGCAGAAAGAATCGTCCGAGAAATGGCTTAATGCCAAGCACGTCAAAATAGCCTGACGAAACATTCGCGATATAGATGCGCTCTGGCTGATCGCCGCCCGTCAGCGTGATCCAGTCGTGGTGGTACGCGATCAATCCGCTCAGGCTGTGGTTCTCGTCCCTGAGATCGCGAAAATCCGGGTAGGACAACGGAGGAGACGGAGATGTATTCCACTCCCCGCGCATCACGCTCACCAGCGCGCCGCTATCCCGTGCACCCGGGATCGGACGCAACATCGTCCCGTCAATCCAACTGAACACAGTGCTGTTCGCGCAAATCGCAACAGCGAGCATCACCGTCGCCGTAATCGTGAATCCGGGGTTCTTGCGGAGTTGCCGCAAGGCAAAGCGAAAATCCTGGAGCAGTCCTGACATGACCGCCTCCCATCGGAAATTTGCTCTTGGGGAATAAGAGTATTACTGATCTGTGTGCATGCAGTGCTCCAAAGCACCCATGAATGCAAATCTCATGTATGCAGCGTCATAGGAGATCGCGCCAGATGGCCATTACCTCACCTTGTGTACGTCCCCGGCGATCAGTGTCCGTTTCCGAACAACCAGGAGCCTGAAAACCAGCAACCCCCTGCGCTCGTCAGCCCCTACCCCCGCAACTTGTTCAGCAGATCCTGCGGGTGCACCGGCTTGGCCAGGATCTCAAACTCGTAACCCTGCTTGCGCGCATTGTCCAGCAGGTCCGCCGTCGCCGCCTGGCCGCTGAAAAGCAGAATCTTGATCTGCGGCAGCAGCTCCCTGATCCGGATCGCTGCATCAATCCCGTTCAGATCCGCCATGATCACATCGGAGATCAGCATGTCCGGCTCAAACGACGCCGCCATCTCCACCGCGCCCTCGCCCGAGTAGATCGCTCGCGCCTGAAAACCGCTCTGATTCAGGATCATCGCCAGGGTATCCGCGATTACCCGTTCATCGTCCACTACAAGCACTTTCGGTCTGGCTGTGTTCTCTGGCATACTCTCCCCGGGTCTTACGGCTACGCTTTTCCTCATTCAATTAAGAGACGTTGTGTTCGTTCCAGAGAACTCTTCATGCTCGGTCGTGCGACCCAGTGCCCCTCAATCCTTGGCTACTTGTCCCGCACTCCGCTCTTATGGAATGATACCCTCTGGAAAAGCCGTTGCGGTGATTGCCCTTAGACCCAACCCCCACTTTTTTTTCGCTGCTTTGGCCAGCGCCCCCCGGCCCTAACTCTCGCAGCCCAAATCGCGTTCATCTGGGTGCAACCCAACAGACATACACTGGCAACAGCACAACATCCGTTGCCCGCTCCTGACTCCCCTGCAAACTTCAATCGGAGAACCTCGCATGTCCCAGCTAGGCACCCCCATCGTTCCGCCCGTCGCCGCCGCTGCCCCGGCTCCCGTCCCTCCGGTCTTGGAGCCCATCATCCGCGCCGAAAAGATCGAGAAATATTACGCCCAGCCCAGCCAGAATCGCATCCAGGTCATCTCCGCCACCGACCTCTCCGTTGTTCCCGGCGAAATCCTCGCCCTCCTCGGCCCCTCAGGCTCCGGCAAATCAACCATGCTGCGCATGCTCACTGGCCTCTCCACCCCCTCCGCCGGGCAGGTCTACTGGCACGAGAAGCCCATCGCCGAATCCGAGATCAACGTCTCCATTGTCTTCCAGAGCTTCGCCCTCTTTCCCTGGCTCACCGTGCTCGAGAACGTTGAAGCCCCGCTCCAGGCCCGTGGCATCCCTCCGGACCAGCGCCGCGAACGCAGCTTGAAGATGCTCGATACCGTCGGACTCGACGGATTCGAAGGTGCCTACCCAAAGGAGCTCTCCGGCGGCATGCGCCAGCGTGTCGGTTTTGCCCGTGCCCTCGTTGTCGAGCCCGAAGTCCTGTTCATGGACGAGCCTTTCTCCGCTCTCGACGTCCTCACTGCGGAGAACCTTCGCTCCGAACTTCTCGAGCTCTGGTCAAACAAGACCATGCCCACCAAGGCCGTCTTCATCGTGACCCACAACATTGAAGAAGCCGTCCTGCTCGCCGACCGCATCATCGTTCTCGGACGCAACCCCGGCCACATCCGCACCGATTTTCGCGTCCAACTTTCTCAGCCCCGCGATCGCAAATCCGAGCCCTTCACCCAGCTCGTCGACTACATCTACAAGGTCCTCACACGCCCCGATGTTCCCGCCGCTGAGGCTCCCGATCACCAACACTCCGCCCGTGTCCGCGATCAGCGCCAGATGCACTACCAGATGCTGCCCCACGCGCGTCCCGGTGGCATCGCCGGCCTGCTTGAGTTGCTCATCGACAAGGGCGGCAAGGACGACATCTATCGCCTCGCCGACGATCTCGGCCTCGAACTTGACGATTTCCTGCCCATCGTCGACGCCGCGCAATTGCTCGGCTTTCTCACCATCGAGGAAGGCGACAGCTCCATCACCCCAACTGGCACCGAGTTCGCCAACTCTGAAATTCTTCGCCAAAAGGAACTCTTCCGCGCCGCCGCTACTGAGAATGTGCTGCTCCTGCGCCAGATTCGCCGCGCACTCGAGTCCAAGAGCGACCACACTGTCCCCGAAGATTTCTTCCTCGACATGATTGACGAGCAGTTCTCTGAGGAAGAAAGCCGTCGCCAGATGGAAACCGCCGTCACCTGGGGCCGCTACGCAGAGCTGTTCGACTTCGACGCCGCCCGCCGCCGCTTTGTTCTTCCTGATGCCCAGGAAGAAGCCGCCGCCGCTGAGGATGCCAAGTGAATTTTCCTCATCCACTCGCCCGCACTCTCGTCACCCAGCGCCGTTGGCCGTTCCTCATTGACGTCGGCGTCGCGGCCTGCGGTCTTGCCATCTTCTTCACCATCATCAGCACCGGCACCTACTGGCTCGGCACGCCCGTCCCCGTTGTGCCCATCTCTCACTCCATCTCCGCTCTCCCCGTCTACGCCTTCTATTCCGTCGTCCGCATCTCCATCGCCTACTTTCTGTCGCTCGCGTTTGCCATCGGCTATGGATACCTCGCCGCCTACAATCCTCGCGTCGAGCCGTGGATGGTCGCGGTCCTTGACATCCTCCAGTCCATCCCTGTCCTCAGCTTCTTGCCGCCGGTTGTTCTGGCCATGGTTGCGCTCGTTCCCGGCCACCAGATGGGCATCGAAATGGGCGTCATACTGCTCATCTTCACGGGCCAGGTCTGGAATCTCGCCTTCAGCTTTTACTCTTCGCTCAAGAGCGTGCCCCGCGAGATGCTCGAGGCCTCGCGCATCTTCCGCTACTCCGCATGGCAACGATTCTGGCAGCTTGAAATCCCATACGCCGCCATCGGCCTCGTCTGGAACTCCATCGTCTCCGTCGCCGGGGGATGGTTTGCTCTAATCGCCTGCGAAATGTTTACCATGGGCGACCGCAACTTCCAACTTCCCGGCCTCGGCAGCTATCTTCAAACCGCAACTGCCGATGGCGACATCCGGGCAATCCTCGCCGGCTTCGCCGTCGTCATCCTCATCGTCATCGCCACCGATCAGTTGGTCTGGCGGCCGCTCATCGCATGGAGCGACAAGTTTAAGTTCGAACAGGTTGAAGCCGCCGACCGCGTCACTTCCCCCATCCTCGAACTCCTCCGCCGGTCTACCCTGTTCAGCTCAATCCCCGGCCGCATCGCCGCCCGCATTGAAGAGCCCATCTACGAGCGCCTCGCCCACACCAGCAGCGCCCGCATCGTTCACCCCATTGACGACGAGACAAAGACAAAACCCTCGCCGGTCCTCTGGACACTTGCCATCTGCGGCATAAGCTTTGTGGCCTGGGGCGCGGGACATGCCATCGTCATGCTCCGCACCGTCACCTGGCCCGACCTCAAATTGCTTCTCGAAGGCGCCGGCGCCACGTTCCTCCGCGTGAACGCTGCTCTTGCCATCTCCGCCCTCTGGACCGTCCCTGTCGGCGTCGCCATCGGCTTCAACCCCAAGCTTGCCCGCGTCGTCCAACCCATCGCACAGGTGCTGGCCTCCGTTCCCGCCACAGCTTTCTTTCCCATCCTGCTCGTCGGCTTGGTCAAGATCGGCGGTGGGCTCGGCATCGGCTCCGTCGCCCTCATGCTCCTCGGCACCCAGTGGTACATCCTCTTCAACGT
>Ga0182012_10008557_pt1 | contig 10114 bp, 8 predicted proteins | sample 612S2SmetaG_FD_120486 | JGI IMG/M metagenome (GOLD analysis project Ga0182012, IMG submission 120486) | Permafrost microbial communities from Stordalen Mire, Sweden - 612S2S metaG | ecosystem: Environmental > Terrestrial > Soil > Wetlands > Permafrost | place: Sweden: Stordalen | collected... | reverse complement strand
GGTTATAGAGGGATCTGAAAGAGCTGCATTTTCCAGGAACTTGCTGTCGGTGGAGGCGGAAACGGTGAGATGTCCGCGAACTTTCCCATTCACCTGCACGGCGTAAGTCAGCTCATCAACGATGAGATATGTTTCGTCCCATATGGGCCAGTTGCTTTGGGAAGCAAGTCCCTCGAATCCGGTAAACCTCTTTGCCATTTGTGACCAGAGTTCTTCCACCAGATGAGGAGCAAATGGGCTCAGGAGTGGCAGAAAAAGTCGCAGAGCTTCGACGGGCCTAGGCTTGGCGCCCGTGAACTCATTGGTGAAGACCATCATCTGAGAAATGGCCGTATTGAAGGATAGGCTCTCTATGTCCTGAGTCACTTTCTTGATTGTGGCATGGAGGACACGTCGTTGAGTGCTTGTCAATTCTTGCTCAGCCAGATCTCCGGAGAGTATCCAGTTTCCCTCCTGATCCTCGATCATGGCCAGCCGCCAGACGCGAGCTAAGAAACGATAAACCCCCTCAACTCCGGTTGTGCTCCAGGGCTTCCCATGTTCCAGGGGCCCCATGAACATCTCGTAGAGCCGGAGAGAATCTGCTCCGTATTCCGCAACGACTTCGTCGGGATTCACCACATTGCCACGGCTCTTGGACATTTTTTGACCATCATTGCCAAGGATCATGCCCTGATTGACGAGACGCTGGAAGGGTTCCGGAGTGGTGAGTTGGCCCAGATCGAAGAGTGCCTTATGCCAGAAGCGGGCGTACAATAAATGGAGTACCGCGTGCTCCGTACCGCCTACATAGAGATCAACCCCGCCTGCTGTTGCTGAGCCTCCCATCCAATACTCTTCAGCTGCCCTACTCAGGAATCTCTCGTTATTGTGAGGATCGCAGAAGCGGAGATAGTACCAGCAGGAGCCGGCCCATTGCGGCATGGTATTTAGCTCGCGCAGAGCGGTCTCCGAATATTGGACCCATTCGGTGGCCTTGGAGAGAGGAGGTTCTGCGGTACCAGTCGGCTTGAAGTCTTCCATCGCCGGCGGCTCTACTGGAAGTTCCTCTTCAGAAAGGTCGCGGTGTAAACCATTCTCCCAGACAATGGGGAAAGGCTCACCCCAGTAACGCTGTCGGGAGAAGAGCCAGTCGCGCAATTTGTAAGTGATCGTGCCGCGGCCCACTCCTTTATCTTCCAACCACTCAATCATCTTGCTTTTAGCTTCGGGTGAGAGGAATCCGTTGAGGAATCCTGAATTCACGGCGATTCCTTCTCCATCAAAACAAACTTGTATTGCTTCATCGTTGCCTTCTGAAGGTTGATTAGATCCGACGACAACTTTAACCGGTAAATCAAATTTCACGGCAAACTCATGATCCCTTTCATCATGGGCGGGGACTGCCATAATGGCTCCGGTGCCGTAACCGGAGAGGACGTAATCGGCAATCCAGACGGGCATTGGTTCATTATTTACAGGGTTGGTGGCGTAAGCCCCTGTGAAGGTACCGGTCTTTTCTTTGGCAAGATCTGTGCGCTCCAGATCACTCTTGGCGTTGCAGTCCTTTTTATAAGATGCGACAGCCTCTCTCTGATCCTGTGAAGTTATGTGCTCCACGAGTTCATGCTCGGGGGCTAGAACGAGATATGTTGCTCCAAAAAGGGTGTCAGGACGAGTGGTGAAGACAGTGATCGTTTTTTCATGTCCGTTGAGAGTAAAGATCACCTCCGCCCCCTCGCTCCGACCAATCCAGTTGCGCTGGAGTTGTTTGATGGACTCCGGCCATTCGAGTTCTTCTAGATCGGCTATCAGGCGTTCGGTGTACGCCGTGATCCTAAGCATCCATTGACGCATGGGGCGGCGTTCGACTGGGAAGCCCCCTACTTCGCTTCTCCCCTCCACGACCTCTTCATTGGCGAGTACGGTGCCAAGCTCAGGACACCAATTGACAGGCACATCGGCGACAAAAGCTAAGCGGACGCTGTCTGGATCAGTACCAGTGTAGCTCGTAATCGGTTCGGCACGCTGGGTGGCGGGATTGAACCACGCCTTATAGAGCTGAAGAAAGATCCACTGAGTCCAGCGAAAGTATTCTGGATCTGTGGTGCTGATCTCGCGTGACCAGTCGTAGCTGAACCCGAGCGATTGAAGCTGGGTGCGGAAGTTCTCGATATTCCGCTGAGTTGTGATGCGGGGATGCTGTCCTGTCTTGATCGCATACTGCTCAGCAGGCAGTCCAAATGCGTCCCAGCCCATCGGATGGAGGACATTCTCGCCCCGCAGTCGATGATAGCGGGCGAGAATATCAGTAGCTGTGTATCCCTCGACGTGACCGACATGGAGGCCGTCGCCACTTGGATAGGGGAACATGTCCAGAACAAAGAATTTCTTTGCGTCCGGGCGGAAATCGGCATCACCGGGATTGGCGGCACGGAAGGCGTGGGATTTCACCCAGTGCTGCTGCCAGCGGGGCTCAAATTCAGGGAAAGGATAGTGCTTGCGGGTAAGGGACATCTGGTTCGAACTGTGGCCGAATATGGAATCTGAAAATCTTCTTCCCGCCAAGCCGCACGCTCAGGAATCATCTAAATTGCCTCGGATTCTTCTGGCGACCCGGAATCGTCACAAGACCCGCGAGATCCAGACCATGCTGGGGGAGGGTGTTATTATCACCGATGCCACCCAGATTGAGGGGCTTCCTGAGATTGAGGAAACGGGAATTACCTTTGAGGAAAATTCCAAGCTTAAAGCCGAGGGTATCTCACGCGTGATTGAAGGCATGGTGCTGGCAGATGACTCCGGACTCGAGGTTGATGCGCTCGGAAAAGAACCTGGTGTCTATTCCGCCCGCTATGCCTCCCTAGGATCTTCCACCGATTCAGGGGCGGGGAGTACTGATGAAATGAATACTGCTCTTGTCTTGGCGAAGATGGGGGGAGTCCCCTCAGAAAAACGCACTGCCCGCTTCCGTTGCGTCCTTGCCGTGGCTGAACATGGAAAAACTCTGGCAGTTTTTGACGGCACTGTTGAGGGTATACTAGCGACTGAAGTCCGGGGTGATGGAGGCTTTGGATACGATCCGATATTTATCCCTTTGTATGAAGGAGGCTATCACAAGACCTTTGGGGAACTTTCCTCAGATATAAAACATACCATAAGCCATCGCAGTCGGGCACTGGCACAGTTCAAAGAGTGGTGGGCGCGGCGGGGCTTATAAGATCAACCTTGGGATTTGCACGGTAGGTGTAAGGGGTTTCCACTGAATGCCTCCCTTCTCTATCGATGATACCGTCGATAATGTTGCGGTGTGGGGATAGGTAACAAATAGGATCAGTGTTGGAGGCTTCGCCTGTTAGAAGGGCTGCCTGACATCGGCAGCCACCGAAGTCGCGCTCTCGTTCAGGGCAGGTTCGGCACGGTTCTCTCATCCACTCCTCGCCACGGTATTTTCGGAAACTCTCTGATTCGTTCCAAATCCAACCAATTGAGTGATTGCGGACACTATCAAATCGTAGTGAAGGAATAGAGGATGCGGTGGGGCAAGGGAGTGCATCTCCGACAGCATTAACCGTAATATACTGTTGCCCCCATCCGTTCATGCATGGTTTGGGACGGCCTTCAAAATAATCGGGCAGTACATAGAAAATCTCCATATTTCCTCTCAGGCGTTCCCGTTCATGATTTACGGCATCCCTGGCCCGATTCACCTGTTCTCTGGTAGGCAACAAGTTTTCGCGGTTTACGAACCCCCACCCATAGTATTGTGCGTTGGCTAGTTCTAGTCTCGTGGCTCCAAGGGATTCCACAAAGACGACGATTTCCCGCAAACGCTCTATATTTTGCCTGTGCAGAACAACATTAGCGCTGAGTGCAAAGCCGAGATTATTTGCAATTTGAGCCGCCTCTATTTTTCTTTTGTGTGCTTTGGCTCCTGCGATGAGATCCGCAAGTTCAGGGCGGTCGGACTGAAAACTGATTTGAATTGAATCCAGCCCGGCATCCTTCAATTCCAGAGCCCGTGTTTTATCCAAGCCGATCCCGCTGGTAATCAGATTAGAGTAGAGTCCCACCTGTCTCGCATGGGCAATCAAATCGGCAAGATCACGGCGCAATAGCGGTTCCCCGCCGGAGAAGCCAATCTGGAGGACTCCCAAAGAGGCTGCCTCCTCAATCACTCGCCGCCATTCCGCTGTAGAGAGTTCTGTGCCAATCGGGTAGCGTGTTGGATTGGAACAATACGGGCAACGGAGTGGACAGCGATAGGTCACTTCAGCAAGCAGCGCATAGGGTCTGAATTTCACGGCAATAGGATGATCAGTTTTTCCTGCTGAAGCTCACCAAGGAATTGGATGACGTCCACGCTCAAGGAGGGAGCCGTCGTGTCATATTCTGATGCAAGCTCCTCAATGATTGACTGCACGCTCTTGCTGCCGTCACAGCGGGTCAGGATATCGTGAGATGTTTCATTCAGGGTGAGTATATTCTCCGGTGATAGCAGGACAGGCTCACTGGTGACTGGGTCAATCTGAAGTCGTACATGAGAGGCCAGAGAGGGACGTAGTTCCACTCTCATGGTGTTGAGTTGCCCTGAGTTGAATATTTCAAATGGATTGCATCGAGAATTGCCCAGAGCACATCGCACTTAAAACTTAGCGCTTTGACGGCTTCACGTTGCAACTCCGGCGTAGTGCAATGCACAAGCGTAAGCTGAAGGGCTTCGTCAGAATCACGTTTTGCTTGAGTAAGCCGGCGTCTGAAATAGTCAAGGCCCTCTGGATTTATCCACGAATAGTGCTCTTCAAAAGCCTCAAGTCGTTTTGCCATCAGATCAGGGGCGAAGAGCTCCGTGAGGGATGAGGCGACCGCGATCTGCCAAGGCTTTGTGCGCGCGAAGGCGACATAGGCATCCACAGCAAATCGAACCCCCGGCAGTACATGGGCTCCGTCCAGTAATTCTTCCACTGAAAGACCACAGGCCTCCCCGAGGCGCAACCATGCTTCGATGCCACCTTCGTCATTACGTGTGCCGTCATGATCGGTTATACGGTGAAGCCATAGGCGGCGTACGTCCCGAAGAGGGCAGTTTGATATGATTGCCGCATCCTTGACGGGAATGGCTTGTTGATAGCAGAAACGGTTGGCGACCCATCCGCTCACAGATTCGCGGGTGAGTTTTCCATCATTCATTGCGAGATGAAAAGGGTGCAGGTGGTGATAGCCGCCTTCGCCGACCTCACGAAGTCGTGTCGTGAAGGTCTCATGATCCCACAGCTCATCATTCATAGTGTGAATTCCATGGCGTCTTCGCCTATCGTTATGCCGGCATCTTCGACGATGCTACGTTCCACAGAATCCTTGGGAAGAATCGGGTTGGTGTTATTAATGTGGATGAAAATTTTCCTAGTTGCGCCGAGGTGTTTGAGAACTTCCAAACTGGCATCCCGGATTGGCACGTGACCCATTTCACTAGCATATCTCCTGCGTCCATTAACGGAGTGCAATTCATCCTCCGACCAAAAAGTGCCGTCGAATAGAACTGCGTCTGAAATCTGCATAGCAAGTTCCAATTCCGGGGTCATAGCAGCAACATCAGGGGCGACAAGAAGAGTTGCCCCTATTGCATCCCTTATCAGAAAAGCTATGCTGTGGCCACCAGCAGAGTGGATATTTTTTGCATAGAGTGGGGGATTTCCAGGCAGGTAAACCGCCCTCATCTCCAAACCGCTAGGTGCCTCATCACGCAGCTGGAGAGGTGCCCAATCGGAGGGAGCCTCCTTCCATCGTATTCCGCAAAATGAGTCCATAATTGCATCGAATCCCATGCAGTGAGACAGGGTGTCTTTGACACTCTTGCTGGCTATTACCGGTAGAAATTCACCCTCTCTTAGAAGCAGCAGGCCAAGGACGTGATCGAGATCGGCATTCGTCAGTAGAATCCCAGAAATCGGACTATTGCGGGGTGAGCCAGTGGTCGGAGTTAAGGTATGATGTGATTCTATCTGCCTCCTTAGATCAGGCGAGGCGTTTACGAGGAACCACGATTCGCCATCGGCACTAATAGCAACACTAGATTGGGTTCGGGTTGGAATCTCTCCATTTCTAGCTGCCCGACAGTTGAAACAGGAGCAGTTCCACTGAGGCAAACCACCTCCAGCAGCGGTTCCAAGCAGGCGAACATGAATCGCCATCTTTACGTTGCCTTGTGAAAAAGATTACTTGGCTCCTGCGTAGCAGGTGCACTCGAAGAAAATCATCGTTTTTTTGAAGCCGGGCTTAACCCAAAGCTTTTTCACAGGATTTTTCATGGAATTGGAGGGGGTGACCAAAGATTGGCACAAATTCTTCCATCACATCGGGTTTTGTCAAGTGACGGAGTTTGGAAAATCAAAATGCAGTTCAAATACTTACTGTTGGCCCGTGATAGTTGGCATTACCGAATCCAAGAATGGGATAAAAAATGAAAGGGAGGAAAATCAACCCAATCGCAAAACCTACCCCTTTGCCGAAACTTTTTGCCAGATTGAGCATCATGAGGATCCAGATGATAAAATTGACAAATGGTATAAAAAGAAGGAGTAGCCACCACCAAGGTCTACCGATCACCTTGAGCGTGATGTAGGTATTGAAAATAGGAATGAGGATTGCCCATCCAGGCTGTCCCGCCTTGCTAAAAATCTTCCAACCGCTTGCGACCATGAGAACAACGACCACAAACCATATGATGAAACCTATCGCTCCGGGCACCGATGATTGCGTTGGCATAGTGTACTGGTCCGTTCCAGTGGCCTGAGCCAGCGCAGAACCAGTGGCAAATAATGATACGAGACTGGCGATTCCGAGGAGTTTGATGGTCTTAAGATTCATAGGGATGGAGGAGGGTTGATGATCCAGACTGCCAAGCAGCAGAATGATCAAGTGAGTCATTTTGCACAGCATAATTTGAACCAGATAGTTTGATTATCTGAGCCGAGCCCTGCCATTCTGACTCTTGTTTCCCAAAGTTTTTCGAATCGCACCTTATTTTTCTCAAAGGATTCCCCCCCTTGCTTCGTCTATAGATACAAAACAAGCATGATTCCGGATGAACAGCATGTGCCAGATGCACAGTTGGTCGAGGCAGCGCTGCATGGCGATGCCGAATCTTTCCGGCTTCTGTTCGAACGCTATTATACGATGATCCACGCCTACGCCTACCGATCCTGCCTCACGGAAACCGAGGCCGAGGAGATTGCCCAGGAAACATTTATCCGGGCGGCGCGGGGGATCAATTCCTACCGGGGGACGGCGTCGTTCAAAAACTGGCTCTACCGCATCGCCCACAATGCGCTCATTGACTGGAAGCGCCAAAGCAGCAGGGAAGCGGGAAAGAGACTGGCATTTACTGAAGAAATTGCATCGCAGGAAAAGGAGGAGCCGCCGGATTTCACCCAAGTCCATTCGGCCTTGGATCAACTAACTCCCGAACTCCGTGAGACCGTTGCACTAGTCTATTTTGAAGAGATGAACCATGGGGAAGTTGCTGCCGTCATGGGATGCGCTGTGACAACCATTTCCTGGAGGATTTTTCGGGCGAAAAATGCCCTTAAGAAGCTCCTCGGATCGAGGAAAGGAGCATTCTCATGAAAGATGATGCCCTTAGAAATAGTTTGAGGCTCCTCCGGGTACCGGAACCTTCTGAGGCAGCCAAAGGCCGTGCGTTGCATCGTGCGCTGATCGCCTTTGAACAGAGGGATGACCAACCTGAGAAACCTATCTATAAAAACCATTCATGGATTTGGAGCGGTGCGATCGCTGCGGTCGCGCTTTTTGCAGTGCTTCTGCCCGTGGAGCCTCTTCGACTTCTGACTCACCGTGGTGACACTGCGAGTTTAAGTCTAACCGTACGGCGTGTCTATGATAAGCGACTTGCCAGTGATAATAAAGCTCTATTGGTTGAAGAGAGGATGCCGATGGGGAGCATGCCCGTTCGTCAACAAATGGAGGTGGCTGGAACGCGCTTGCGCGACCAGTCAGTATCTGAGTCAACATTTCAAAATCGCACGGCCCTGAAAGGGCTCTCTTCCATCGACGGTAGCGTCAAAGAAGGACTCCAACCAGTGGAGGGGGACAGATCCGGCGGAGCATTGGGAGGAGCGGTGAGCAGTAAACTTGTCGGTACTTCTGAAGCTATACCAGTGTCCACCATCAATGGTGATCAAAAGAGCCCTGCAGCGGCATCTAGCATCTCGACAATAGCTGGGTTGTCTTGGGCCAACGCCCCTGTCTCTACGGCGAATAACACCAATGTCCCTGTTGTTGCTTCGCCTGTTATAAAATTAGCAGCGACTGCTATGCCAATGGCCGATCAGGCCGGTAAGGGAGAAATTTCTGCTAGAGCCCTTACTGCCGACCCGATTGGAGATCTTGTGACAAAGCTTTCCTCCGACGCCAACTGGGGATTGTGGCAGAACGGTCTTTTCAAGCCGATTCATTTGCCCTCGTCAGCTTTGCCCGAGGAGGTCATTGCCCAACTCAACAAGGAGACAGATCTGTATCAGGGTAATAAAGTTACAAGCTATTCGATTATCGAATCCCGTCCGGTGAAGCTCGGTTCCCCATTTACTGCAGTGCTACTGGAAACGAATTTTGGCAAAAGGATAATCCTGCTTCAATTTCAAGGGTCATCCACTGGTTGGTGGAGTCGGGCTTATGACGTCCCAGTCCTGCCGGGATCTCCCATTGCGCTTCCTAGCACCCCGAAGAGTTCTCCTTGACGAGATCTCAACTTACCAGATTACCAACCGCAAGCGATGAATCCATAAAATACAAGTTCCCAAACCCACCCCACTAACATGAAAGCACTCAACCATAAGCATAACACACTGCTCCGCCTCATGCTGTTTTTAGCAGTTCTGGGCATTACCTTCTTTTCTGCGGAAGTTGCCAGAGCTGCCAGCCCATCATCAAGTCCCTCGCCAAATTCCATCTCTAAGATTCCTGATCTTCTCAAACCGTGGGAGGGGTGGGCGCTCTGGGATGCTCCCAACACGAATTCCCCAACTCCTTATTCGGATCTGAACAAACCGCTCAGCTTCTGGCCGTCAACAATGGGAATAACAGTTGTGAAGGATTCGGGAACCTTTGATCTGACAGTGACCGTCTTTTCCGAGACTTGGGTTCCGCTACCAGGTGGAGGGGATCTGTGGCCTGTATCAGTGACAGTTGACGGACATCCTGTACCGGTGCTTGCGGCCCCCGATCGTCCCTCCTTGTTGCTTGAACCGGGCGTTCATCATGTGACTGGGAAATTCTTATGGGACGCAATTCCTCAAAGGCTTCCCATTCCCAGTGAAATCGGATTGCTATCACTCACACTCGAGGGAAGCGCTGTGCAGTATCCAGTATGGGACGGGAATGGAGATTTGTGGTTAAAACGTCAGGAGGTTACGGAGAGCACGGAAAAGGATTCCCTTTCCGTTAAGGTTTACAGCCTGCTTCAAGATGGAATACCCCTCTTGTTCGATACGCGGGTGGAACTCGTCGTCTCGGGAAAAGGGCGTGAGGAGAAGATCGGAGGAGTTCTTCCAGAAGGGTGGAAACTCTCGTCAGTGAACTCCCCAATTCCAGTGGCGATCAATGACGCAGGAGAGATGAAGGCCCAGGTGCGACCCGGGCGATGGGTAGTTGATCTGGGAACCTTCCGTACTCAGGATGCCCGGGAATTGAAGTTTGCTCAGGGGGTTAAACCTGCCGTTGCGGAGGAATTGCTGGCATTCAAAGCTGATCCCACCTTCCGCCTCCTGCAAATCACCAACGCCACATCAGTGGATGCTTCCCAGACCACCATGCCGGAAGATTGGAGGCAGTATCCCATCTACAAGTGGGAGACAGGCGATGCGGTTGATCTCGTTCAGCGCCTTCGTGGAATGGGTGAGCAGAAGCCGCAGGGACTCAGCATAAGGCGCGAACTCTGGCTGGATGAGGACGGAGGAGCCTACACGTTCCGTGATCTGATCCAGGGTGGATCGCAACTCATCTGGCGACTCGACTCCTCCGGTGATGAAGATCTCGGGGCGGTTACGAGCGGCGGTCTGGGGCAACTCATTACTCGTAATCCGCAGACCGGTGATCCGGGTGTCGAAATCAGAACTCG